>Ga0180432_10003796_pt1 | contig 21286 bp, 23 predicted proteins | sample SS_ome_10_FD_132414 | JGI IMG/M metagenome (GOLD analysis project Ga0180432, IMG submission 132414) | Hypersaline lake sediment archaeal communities from the Salton Sea, California, USA - SS_1_MS_2 metaG | ecosystem: Environmental > Aquatic > Non-marine Saline and Alkaline > Hypersaline >...
CGGCAGACTTTGCGGGAACAAGACGGGCTGATGCGAAGCACAACCACCGGGCCGCAGAGGGGCAGCTTGCATATGGACTCTCTTCCTGGCAATCAGCCTGAAAACCTATTTTGGACAAGAGTGTGCAGTTTCGAGGAATTAAGTCACTAAAGCACCAAATTCCAAACGGGGTGCGGCTGCGGTCAGACTGAAGGGCGAACGCGCCCGGTGTCCCAGTTTTGAATTTGGCCATTGGGATTTGGTGCTTGTTACTTCCCAAGGCTGGGGGAAACACGAAGCCCGTCTTCTTCAGAGCCTGTAGGGTGGGTAGAGTCCCGAGGTCATCACCAGGCGACACTATCGCCATCACCCGTCCGCGTGATCACAGATTCAGCGTCCCTTCACTGTGCGGGACTCTACTCAGCCTACGATTCTGTGCCACCACAGATTGCTATGAACCAGCTTTGATGATAGAATATCTCGAAGTTCTCTTGCGTGTCAGGTTCCTGCGGAGACACAACCCCATGACAAGTCTGGAGTTCAGCCCTGTTCACCAGGAGCACCACCAAGCCCGAGACCACAACCCAGGGATAAGGATTCCGCCATGAGAGCGCAAAGATGCAAAGGCAGCCGGGACCTCGGCCCCGAGGACATGGAACGCTTCCGCCACATAGAGGACGTCTTCCGGTCTTCTTGCCTGTCGTGGGGCTTCCGTGAGATAAGGACTCCCACGCTGGAGTACCTGCACCTGTTCACATCAACAGGCACACTCACCCCCGAGATGCTCAGCCGGACGTACTCCTTTCTGGACTGGGACGGGTGGAGTGGAGAAAGAGTGGTGCTGCGGCCGGACGGCACCATCCCTGCGGCCAGGCTCTACATAGAGAGCCTTTCAGACCTCCGGCCCGCCAAGCTCTTCTACGTGGAGAACGTGTTCAGCTTCGAGGACACGGGACAGCAGTCACGCGAGCGGTGGCAGTGCAGCGCTGAGATAATGGGGAGTGCCGAACCCCTGGCTGACGTGGAACTGATGGCCCTGTGTCTGGAGATACTGGAGAAGCTGGGCCTTCGAGAAGTGAAGCTGCACCTGTCCCACGCCGGCATGATAAAGACCCTGCTGAGTGGAGTCGGGCTCGATCCCTCAGAGCAGGGTGAGGTGTTCGGCGGGCTTCTGGATGGTGATACCGGAGCCCTGACCAGAGTGGTGGAGAAGCGTCCTGAACTCAAGGACCCGCTCTCCATGCTTCTCGAGGTCAAGGGCAGGGGACCGGGCTTTCTGCATAATCTGAAGTCAACCCTGGGGAAGACCTTCCCCAACCCCGGGTTGGAGGCCTGCCTCGATGATTTCCTGACCGTAGCTGAGTCCCTCAGCGATATAGGCTGCCCCTACGCCATTGATATTGCCTCCGCCAGGAGCTTCGAGTACTACACCGGAGTCATTTTCCGCTGCTACTACCAGGACCAGAAAGTGGCCGGGGGAGGACGCTACGGTGACCTGATACCTCTGCTGGGAGGAGAGGAGGTATCCGCCTCCGGGTTTGCCCTGCGTGTGGACAGCCTGATGGACCTTGTCCGGGGACAGCAGACGAAGGACACCAGGGTGCTGGTCCGAAAGGGGACCGGGGACCCAGGGGTGGACAGGAGCCGCTTCGAGATGGCTGGGCTGCTGCGCCGGGCCGGCTATGTAGCGGAGGTGGACCAGGGTCACGGGGCCTGCGGGACACACGAGTGGACAGTCATTGTGGGAGGCACGGCAGAGACCCCCGAATTCCTCCTCATGGACCGCTCAGGCACCAGGACAGCCACGGCGGCCTCTCCACCCGAGATCATCAGCGCGTTGCAGGCAGCAGATGTACCTGAAGCTAGCTCTCCCTAAGGGGTCCCTCATGGCCCCGACCAGCGTCCTCTTTCGCCGAGCAGGCATGGAGTTGGCCGGGTATGATGATACATCCCGGTCCTACCGTCCCCAGTGCATCGGCTTCCCCCACCTGTTCTCCAAGGTGTTCCACGAGAAGGACATTCCGATCCAGGTGGCCATTGGCAACTATGATCTCGGCATCTGCGGCCGGGACTGGGCCGAGGAGCTGCTGGCGAAGTACCCCAGCAGTGATCTGGTCAGCGTGTTGGGCCTCGGTTACGGCAGGAGGTCCCTGGTCCTGGCGGCCAGCGGGTCACACCAGGGGGACTCGACCCAGGACCTGGCGGCAAGGGAGGACAGGGTGAGGATAGCCACCGAGTACCCCAACCTGGCAGAGTCCGTAGCCCTGAGGCTGAGACTGCGACGCTTCAGCATCTTCCCCCTGTGGGGTTCGGCTGAAGCCTACCCGCCCGAGAACTCCGAGCTCGCCCTGATCGCTGTGCCGGCCACAACGTCCCTGCCTCGGGGGCTGGTGTCGGTCCTGCCGGTCCTCAGTTCAAACGCATGTGTTGTCGCCCACCGCAGCAGTTGGGAGTCGAAAGACCTCAGCCCTTTGCTCAGCAGGCTGCAGGCCGCCTTCGAGACCCCGGCGGAAGAAGAGATGAGCCGGGGCAAGACAACGGGCTCTGGGGACGTCCCTCCCCCACCCCGAGGCGATGGATCGATCCTCAGACTTGGCCTGCCCGACGGACACCAGCAGGAGCCCACCTTCGAGTTCCTGTCCAGGGCAGGCATTCGCGTGGAGCAGAACCCCTCTGACCCCTGTCGACCGCTCAGCAACATGGACGGTGTAAGCCTGAAAATGGTGCGTCCCCAGGACATGCCCCTGCAGGTGGCAAACGGCAACTTCGACTTGGCTATCACCGGCGAGGACTGGCTGAGTGACCACCTGTACCGGTTCCCCTCCAGCCCGGTCAAGAAGATACTCAGGCTCGGATTTGGTATAGTCACGGTAGTGGCTGTTGTCACCAACGATGTGCCTGTGGACACGAGCAGAGAATTCGCTGAGCTGATGGGTAGGAACGGTTTCGCCACCGTAAGGATAGCGTCGGAGTACACGAACGTGGCAGACAGGTACGCCCGGGACAACCACCTCAGCCCCTACCGTTTGATACCCACGTGGGGAGCGAGCGAGGCGTTCCTGCCGGAGGATGCTGACCTGCTCATCGAGAACGTGCAAACCGGACGCACCCTGGCCCGGAACAACCTGAAGATCATCGACACCATCTTCGAATCATCCGGGTGTCTCATTGGAAGCACGGTGAAAGAAGGCGATGGTACGAAGCTGGAGAGAAAGGACCGCTTCATCGAGGCTCTCCGGCAGACGATAAACTAGGCCGAAAGGAGCGACGATGGAATTTGAGACCCTGACCCTGGAGAAGAAGGATGCAATCGCCACGATAACCCTCAACAGGCCTGACGCCATGAACGCGGTGAACGAGCCTATGGCAATGGAACTGGTGGCCGCGGTCGAGGACGTAAGCGAAGACGAGTCGGTGCGGGTACTCCTGATCAAGGGTGCCGGACGCGCCTTCTGCGCCGGGGGTGATTTCGACTACTCGAAGGTGAGGAGTGGCGAGATCGCCATTGAAGACCTGAAAGTCTGGCCCGAGGCCGAGCGGGTGGTGAAGAAGGGCAAGATCCCGCCCAAGCCCCAGAAGAAGGTCATCCTGGGGCTCCAGGAGATGGACAAACCCACGATCGCCGTGGTCCGCGGCTTCGCCGCCGGGCTGGGACTGGACCTGGCCTGCGCCTGCGATATGCGGGTCGGTTCGCCCAAGGCCAGGTTTACCATAGGCTTCACCACGGCGGGGATCGCGCCGGACAGCGGCGGCACGTGGCTGCTGCCTCGCGTCATCGGCGTCCCCAAGACCCTGGAACTCATTTTCACCGGCGACAGGTGGGACGCAGAGGAGGCCCACCGGGTGGGCCTGCTCAACCGAATTGTCCCGGACGAGGAACTGGATGCCGAGGTAGACAAGCTGGCCCACCAGATAGCGGCGGGTTCCCCCATCGCCTTCAGGCTGTCCAAGCTTCAGGTGTACAAGGGCTTGGAGATGGACCTGGATACCGCCCTGTCCTTCGCCATGGCCTGCGTTAGAATATGCACGGAGTCCAAAGACCACAAGGAGGCCGTCAAGGGCTTTGCCGAAGGGAAGATGCCCGTATTCAAGGACGAGTAGGGCGAGGCGGATGGAAGTGCCCACCTCTGCGCCAGGGCTCCCCGCCGGGCGGAGAAGCGTAGCTGTGCAACAAGGCTCGCCGCCGACTCCAGAGTTGCAGGCCGGACTTCCACTGCCAGCGTGTTGGGAAAGTGGTCGGCACTGGAGAGGTCAGCTTGTTTTCTAGGGTACTGTATGGCACGGCCAAGCCAATCGTGGCCGTGGCGCTTCACCTTGTGTGTCGCTACAGGGTGAACGCCGGCTACAGCAGCATACCCGACGGTCCGCTGATTGTGGCCTGCAACCACCTTAGCTGGATCGACATACCGCTGGTGGGCGTCGCTGTGCCCCGTCGCCTTTCCTTCATGGCCAAGAAGGAATACGCCAGCTCCCGTTTCCACCGCAACCTGATCCGCTCCTTTGGCTCCTTTACCGTGGACAGGGGTGCCGTGGACAGGGCAGCGCTCAGGGCTGCCGATGAGGCATTGCGAAAGGGATTCGCCCTGTGCATCTTCCCGGAAGGGACCAGGAGCAAGGCCTTCCAGCTCATCGAGGCCGGCGTGGGCACGGCCTACGTGGCTCTTCGCCACGATGCCCACATCTTGCCTGTGGGCGTCGCGGGCAGCGAAAACATAAGGCAGATGTACGAGAAGAAGAGGATACTGTACCGGCCTGAGGTGACCATAAACATTGGGGAGCCTTTCAAACTTCCCAGCCGGGACGGAAAGCCAACGCGGGAGCACCTGGCCTTCTGCACGGATGCGATTATGCGGAGATTGGCTGGGCTTCTGCCGGAGGCATACAGAGGCGTGTACAGGGATGGCGCTTCTTCCCAGAGCGCTCCAGCAGGCGACGATGCGAGTTGAGAAGACGGAGGAGACCGGCTTCTGCTTCGGGGTGAAGAGGTCCATGAGGATCGTCGAGGAGGCCGTGGCGGAGTACGGTCGAATCGAGACCCTCGGGCCCCTGGTGCACAACAGGCGGGTTGTTGACGGCTTGAAGGCCAAGGGTGTGGGAGTGGTAACCTCCCCCGAGGAGGTCTCAGGGCAGGTCGTGGTGATTTGTTCTCATGGCGTGCCGCCCAGCGTGGCCCATGAGCTCACGGCCCGGGGCCTTAAGGTAATCGATAGCACATGCCCGAACGTGAGGAGGGCCCAGCAGGCCGCCAGGGACTTCTCCAAGGCCGGGTTCGGGGTCATCGTCTTTGGGGACCCGGACCATCCCGAGGTTAAGGGCATCCTTGGCTGGGCCGAGGGAAAGGGGCTTGCCGTGTCGGACGGTCGCGACATCGCCGGTCTCAACGGGCTGCCCAAGCGCGTTGGACTCATATCTCAGACAACCCGCAACCCGGGAAGGCTGGCCGAGTTCGTGAACCGCTTTGTCACCGACTCAATGCCCCGCCTGGAGGAACTGCGCGTTGTCAACACCCTGTGCAACGTGACCCAGATACGTCAGGCCGAGGCCATCGAGCTTGCCAGGAAGGTCGACCTGATGATAGTGGTGGGTGACAGGAGCAGCGCCAACACCCGCGAGCTGGCCAGGGTATGCTCATCCGCGGGCACACCTACTCACCATGTCGAAGGCGCGGTGGAGATCCAAGAGGAATGGCTCGGAGACAGACTGCTGGTTGGCGTCACCACCGGCACATCGATCCCGGACGAAGTGACACAGGAAGTGATGGACAGGCTGGAACGGGTTCCCAGCAAGTAACAGGACGAGGAGAGGCTGAGTCGCTCATCTGCAAGCGGTCACAGACTGCGACGGAGCCAGAGGACCAACAGATGCAGATAAATGTCGCCCAGCTACTGAAGGAGGGGACTGGGGCCACTCGCAGCTACGAACTCGAGGAGGGCCTCGCCCTGGAGGATATTGGGGAGTGTCAGATTCGGGGGGTGGTGGAGCTGCTGCGCACCAAGATAGGAGTGCTGGTGAGGGGTACCTTCGCCACAACATGCAGCCTGACCTGCAGCCGCTGCCTGACTACCCTGGAATACCCGCTGCACTTCAGCATGACCGAGGAGTTCCTGCCGACTGTGGACATAAAGACTGGCGTGGTTCTCGATCAGAGCGAGGATCCCTGTGCTTTCCTTGTCGACGATCACCATATACTGGATCTCGGTGAGGCCGTTCGCCAGTATGCCACGCTGGCACTGCCCATGAAGCCGCTGTGCAAGCCGGACTGCGCCGGCCTGTGTCCCCAGTGCGGGGCCAATCTGAACCTCCGCACCTGCACCTGCAAACCCCCGTATCACGGACTGCAGATACCTGAATCCGGACACTCATAATACGGTAGGAAAGACGAGGTAACCATATGCCCCCATTACCGAAGAGGCGATACTCCAAGGCCCGTCGGGGCAAGAGGCGAGCTAACCAGAGGGCTGATTCGCCGTCTGTCGAAGAGTGCCCCCGCTGCCATCAGATGAAGCGGACTCACCATGTCTGCCCCACCTGCGGGACCTATCGCGGCGTAGAAGTAATCAAGCCAAGAGCCGTCAAGTAGCAGCTCGGGCACCGGGCAAGCCGTTGCTGAAGACAGCCATCTGCGGACTACTCGGTATTGAGTACCCCATACTCCAGGGTGGCATGGCCTACCTGGGCAGCCCAGAGCTTGTGGCCGCCGTGTCTGAAGCCGGAGGCCTCGGCATTCTGGGGACCGGAAACGGGCCGCCCGACTGGGTAAGGGAGCAGATTCGCCTGGTCCGGCTGCTGACCGATAGGCCCTTCGGTGTCAACATCCTTCTCATGTCACCCCTTGCTGACCAGGTTGTCAATGCGGTCATCGATGAGGAAGTCCCTGCCGTAACCACCGGAGGGGGAGACCCGGGCCGGTACATTGCCTCTATCAGAGCTTCCGGTGCCAGGGTCGCTCCTGTCGTATCCAGCGTGGCGGCGGCGATGCGGCTTGAGGACCTGGGGGTCGATGCCCTCATAGCTGAAGGCATGGAGTCGGGGGGACACGTGGGGGAGGTGACCACCATGGCCCTCGTACCCCAGGTGGTAGACAGCGTGTCCGTGCCCGTTGTGGCTGCCGGCGGCATCGCCGATGGGAGAGGGCTGGTAGCTGCGTTGGCCCTGGGGGCACAGGCAGTGCAGATGGGTACCAGGTTTGTCTGCGCCCAGGAGTGTATCGCCCACCCCGGATTCAAGCAGAGAGTGGTGGAGGCGGACGGCGGGGCAGCCGTTCTGGTGGGGCGCTCCACGGGACATCCGGCACGGTGCCTGGAAAACGAGCTCACGCGCCTGATGGCAGCCAAGGAGAAAGCCAACGAACCGGTGGACCAGTACTTCGGCTCCGGCAGGCTGTACGCCGGCGTGATTGAGGGCAGGATAGAAGAGGGCTTCCTCATGGCGGGCCAGATCGCCGGGCTGGTAAGGGACATCCTACCGGCCAGAGAGATCATAGAGGCCATTATGGCTGAAGCCGGGCAGGTTGTCGCCGGCTTTCATTTGCACACCAGGCAGGGGGGGCAAAGGTGAAGGAGAGCAAGCTGGCCTACGTTTTCCCCGGTCAGGGGTCTCAGAGGGTCGGGATGGGACGCGACCTGTACGACGCCTCGCCCGTGGCCAGGGCGGTGCTCGACGAAGCTGACTCCACGCTGGGCTTCAAGCTCACCGAGTTGTGTTTCGAGGGGCCGGAGGACGAGCTCCGACAGACGGTCAATGCACAGCCGGCCATCCTTGCCGTCAGTGTTGCATACCTCAGGTGCAGCTCTCAGCTTGAGGGCACCACGCCCGCTTTTGTGGCCGGGCACAGCCTCGGCGAGTACACAGCGCTGGTGGCTGCAGGTGTCCTGGATTTCGCCGAGGCCCTGTGGCTGGCCCGCGAGAGAGGCCGGCTGATGCAGGAGGCAGGGTCCAGACAACCCGGGGGCATGGTCGCTATACTCGGCCTGGAAGAGGAAGCCGTCCTCGACATCTGCCAGTCCACAGGGGCCAGAGTGGCCAACTACAACTGCCCGGGCCAGATAGTCGTGAGCGGTGCCAGCGATAGCGTGGCCAATGCCGCGGAACTTGCCAGGGCCAGGGGCGCACGCTCCGCAACGCCGTTACAGGTCAGCGGCGCCTTCCACACCCCGCTGATGCAGCCGGCAGTGGATGGTATGGCCCAGGCTATTTCCATGGTTGAGTTCCGCGATCCGTCTGTGCCCGTGGTAGCCAATACGACCGCCGAGCCCGTCTCCAGCGGGCCGGCCCTGAAGGACGAGCTGTTGCAGCAACTCTGCAACCCCATCCGGTGGCAGGCTTCCATGGAGCGCATGATCAGGGAAGGCGTATCGAGCTTCGTGGAAGTGGGCCCCGGACGGGTGCTGGCCGGGCTGATAAGACGGATTGACAGGGACGTGGAAGTGGTCAGCCTGGACGCAACGAAGTAGCATTTCCGGGCGGCATCCGCTCGGGAACCTGGCCCTCTATGGAGACGACCCGCCCCTCTCGATTACTCCCTGACTGGGCTGCCTCCACAGCACTGTCTTTCCTTGCCCAGCAGCGGATGCTATACTGTCCAAAAACGGGCGGTACCTACCTCCCTTTCGTTAACAACGGGGCAGAAGACAGGCAGGGACATGGCAAAGGTCTCGATGGGTTCCCGAAGAAGAGCGAGAGCCGTAGCTCTCCAGGTCCTATTTGAGATGGACTGTACGAAGCACGACTACCAGTCCTCCCTGGACTGGTTGCTGGAAGGTGCCTCCATCACCGAGGACATGGTGGACTTCGCCCGTGACCTGGTCTCCGGCGTCATGGAGAGCAGGGGGACCATTGACGAGACGATTCAGAGGTTTGCCCCTGCCTGGCCGCTGGCCCAGATGCCTGTGGTTGACAGAAACATCCTGCGGCTGGGAATACTTGAGATAATGTCCGAGACAGTACCGCCCAGAGTGGCTATCAACGAGGCCATAGAGCTGGCCAAGACCTTTGGCAGTGAGAACTCACCGAAGTTCGTCAACGGTGTGCTTGGCTCGGTCTATGCCGCTCTCAGCAACAAGGCAGAAAGGAGTTGAATAGTGGCTTCAGTCTTCGAACGAGTCAAGGCAATCATCGTTGAACAGTTGGGTGTCAAGGAAGAAGAAGTGCTTCCGTCCGCTTCCTTCATCGAGGACTTCAATGCCGACTCGCTGGACTTGGTGGAGTTGATGATGGCCCTGGAGGAGGAGTTCAGCACCTCCAACAAGAAGATTGAGATACCCGACGAGGATGCCAGGCGAATCGTCACGGTCAAGGACGCCGTTGAGTATATTGTCAACCTCGGGGTAGAAGACGAGTAGCCTTGCCCGCCGTCTCCAGTGACGAGTGCGGCATGCGCCCGAGAGGATTGGAACCGTGGGGTGAGTCAAGGCAAGGACATCTCCAAGCTCTCCCTTTTCCCGCAGGGATCGGGAGTCAACACCAATGGCCGTCTGGCTGTTGGCGGTTGCGACATCGCGGAACTGGCGACCAGTTTCGGCACGCCCCTGTACATTTTCGACGAGGCTACTATCAGGTCCAGATGCAGCGAGTACGGGGACGAGTTCAGAGGCCGTTACCCGGAGACCGACGTCATCTACGCCTGCAAGGCCTTCTTCAATACCGCCCTGGCCCGGGTCCTGGAGCAGGAAGGGCTGGGGCTTGATGTTGTCTCCGGCGGAGAGATGTCGATCGCCAGGGCCGTCCAGTTCCCCCAGAGAAAGGTCTATTTCCACGGCAACAACAAGACCGCGCAGGAGCTGCAGCTCGCCCGTGACTGGCAGATCGGATACGTGGTCATCGACAATTTCCACGAACTGGCCCTGCTGGGCAGGGTCAGCGGTGCCGGCGCCAGAGTACAGGACGTTCTTCTCCGGGTCTCACCAAACGTTGACCCTCACACCCACAGCTACACGACCACCGGTGTGCTCGACAGCAAGTTCGGTTTTCCCATCGTCACGGGACAGGCGGAGGAGGCCCTGCGCCTTGCCATGGGCTCACCACAGCTCAGGTTGGTGGGGCTGCACTTTCACCTCGGTTCTCCTCTATTTGAGACGCAGCCCTATGTCGAGGCCATCGGCATAGTGCTGGAGTTTGCCGCCAGGATGAAGGATGCCTACGGCTTTGACCTGGAGCAGCTCGATGTGGGCGGAGGGTTCGCCATACAGTACGTGACGGAGTCCCCCGCCCTACCCACCAGCGCCTACGCCGAAGCCATTGTCAACTCCCTTCGGCAGGCATGCGACCACCTGGGGCTGAAGCCGCCGAAACTCGTGGTCGAGCCAGGCAGGGCCATAATTGGACAGGCTGGAGTCGCCCTCTACAGGGTCGGCGGCTGGAAAGACATCCCCGGCGTACGCAAGTATGTCTTCGTGGACGGGGGGATGGGGGACAACATACGCCCGGCACTATATGGTGCGCGCTACGAGGCCCTGGTTGCCAACAGGGCCGGTGAAGCCGATACCGAACTGGTGACCATAGCAGGACGTTACTGCGAGTCCGGGGACATCCTGATCCGGGACATCTCCCTCCCAAGGCTGGCGGAAGGCGACATCATTGCAGTGCCGGCCTGCGGTGCCTACTGCCTGCCCATGGCCAGCCACTACAATGCATGCCCACAACCAGCCGTTGTCATGGTCAAGGACGGCAGGAGCACCCTGATACAGCGCCGCGAGACGTACCACGACCTCATCAGGTACGACCAGTCGTAGCCCACGGAAGGGAGGGCCGTCGACCGATGTTCCATGGGGCCAGGCCGCGTCCGTGCCCCCAACCACTCCCGACACGGCCGGCTGCAATGCGCTTCGGGAGGTAACTCAAGTATCATGTGGCAGGTCATAGGGCAAACCCAGGCCACCCGGCTGTTGGACCGGAGCGTCAAGACCGGGCAGCTTTCTCACGCCTACCTCTTCGTGGGACCCCCACACGTGGGGAAGATGACACTGGCCCTGAACCTTGCCCAAGCGGTGAATTGCCACGATGGGCAGGACGCCCCGTGTGGGGAATGCGCCGCCTGCACCCGGATCGCCAGAGGCAAGCACGCGGATGTACAAGTCGTGGCCCCTACCTCCGACGGCAAACGGGACACAGGCATAGACCAGATAAGGCAACTACAGGAGTCCGCCAGCCTGCCACCGTACGAAGGCAAGTGCAAGGTCTTCATCTTCGACAGGGCTGACACCCTCTCCAACGAAGCGGCCAACTGCCTGCTGAAGACCCTGGAGGAGCCGTCGCCCAGGGTCTTGATGGTGCTCCTCTCGGCCAGGGAGAAGGACCTGCTGCCCACCATAGTATCCCGTTGCCAGCGGGTGGAGCTGCGCCCCGTGCCGCTCTGCACCGTCCAGGAGGCGCTGGCGGGCCGCCACACCCTGGCGGCGGGGCGGTCAGACCTCATTGCCAGGCTGGCGGGGGGATGCCTGGGATGGGCTTTCTCCGCAGTGGACCAGGGTGAACTCATCGATACCAGAAACGAGCGGCTGGCGGAGTTGCTGGACGTGCTGCAGGCCAGGCCCGGGGAGCGGCTCAACTATGCGGACGCGCTGGCCGCCGGTTTCAGCAAGAGACGTTCTGACGTGGAAGAGAGGCTTGCCCTCTGGGTCGAGTGGTGGCACGATCTGCTCCGCATCAAGGCCGGCCACGACGAGCTCATCAGCAACATCGACTTCCAGGATACCCTCTGGAAGCAGGCCAACCACTTCAACATGAGACAGGTCATCGACTCCATCCATCACCTCCAAGAGGCAGGCCAGCAACTGGAGCGCAACGCCAACCCGCGCCTGGCCCTCGAGGTGCTCATGTTGAGTATGCCTTAGAAAGGATACCCCCCTGACTTGGACAAAGGCAGCGACCCGCGGAGACTGATCAGAAGGGACCTCCTGGATACGAAGCCCTACGCGTACGTATCCCCGCTGGAGGAGTTGAGCCAGGGGGCAGGGGTTCCGGTGGAGGACATTGTCAAGCTCGACGGGAACGAGAACCCCTACGGTTGTTCCCCCAGAGTCAGGCAGGCACTGGCCGACTTTTCCTACTACCATATCTATCCCGACTCTGAGCAGCGCCAGCTCCGGAAGGCCCTGGAGAGCTATGTTGGAGTCCCCAGCAATCGCATTGTTGCAGGGAGCGGCAGCGACGAGCTAATTGATCTCATCCTCCGCCTGTTCCTGGAGCCTGGTGACAGGGTGGTCAATTGCACTCCGACCTTCGGCATCTACTCTTTCAGCACAGAGACCAGCGGCGGCAAGGTCATCGAGGTGCCGCGGGATGGCAGCTTCGCCGTTGACGTGGCAGGAACAGCGGAGGCGATACGGAGCAACGGCGCCAAGCTGGTCTTTGTCGCTTCCCCCAACAACCCCAGCGGCAATACCACTCCCGAGGGAGACATCGTGCAAATCCTGCGCACGGGAGCGGTGGTGGTAGTCGACGAAGCGTACTATGAGTTCAGTGGTGAGACGGTGCTGCACCTGGCCGACAAGTACGACAACCTGATCGTTCTTCGCACCTTCAGCAAGTGGGCCGGCCTGGCGGGTCTTAGAGTCGGCTACGGCCTGTTCCCCGAGAGCCTGGTGGGCCACCTGTTGAGGATAAAGCCGCCCTACAACGTGAACGCGGCCGCCCAGGTGGCCGCAGTGGAGTCGCTGAAGGACATCGACTATCTTCGGCGCACCGTGGAGGCCATCGTCTCGGAAAGGGAACGGATGTTCAATGCCCTGTCAGATGTCGGGTTCCTTGCCCCGTATCCCTCAAGGGCCAACTTCATCCTGTGCCGCGTTTCAGGGGAACCGGCAGAGGTGATCCACCGGAGACTGCGAGCCAGGGGCATATCTGTGCGCTACTTCGACTCTCCGAGGCTGAGAGACCACCTAAGATTCAGTGTGGGCAAGCCTGAGCACACTGATGCCTTGCTTGCGGCGCTACGGCAGATTTGATATCATTGTCTCGCGGAAAAGGCCCGAAGCAAAAAGGAGGAGAATCAGGATTATGATCACGGAGCTTTACGGGGTGAACATTGCCGTAAAGGACATCGACGAGGCAGTCAAGAAGTACTCCGCCATACTGGGCGGCGAGCCTGAGTGGACGAAGCCGGAGGACTTCGCCTTCCCGGGGCTGAGGGGCGCTGTCATCAAGGTAGGTTCTGTCAGCATCAACCTGATCACGTCCGAGAACCCGGAGACCTCGATCTACAAGTTCCTGGAGAGATCGGGGGAGGGAGTGTTCCTGATCTCCTTCCGGTGCAGCGACCTGGTCAACGACATGAAAGATCTGGCGGCCAAGGGAGTCAGGCTTGTAAGTCCTGACGAGCCGATGACATACTCCGGCGGCATAGTCAACTTCGGCCATCCCAAGTCGCTCCACGGCGTGCAGATGGAGTTCATCCAGCCGAAGGGCTAGACACAGGGGACAGGTTTCAGTCCAATACGCCCTCGTCCGACAGCCGAGGGCGTATTGCATTTCCCTGGGATATCGGCCTGGCGGCACCGGCCCAGCGCCAAGCGCCGACGGGTGGAAGTATACCCCCGCAAGTGCGGAGGCACAGAATGGCCAGACGCCTGCTCGATGTGTGCATAGCGGTCGAAGACCTTGAGGCAGCCGTACAGAGGTTCTCCTCGGCCCTGGGCGTTGAGGCCGTAGCCCTCCCGCCGGAGCACTACGCCTACCCGGGTCTCAGGGGTGCCAGGTTCTTCATTGGGGACTCGGCTATCAGCCTGGTGGCATCCGACACTGCTGACAGCCCTATAGGGCGATTCCTTGAAACCAGGGGGGAGGGCATCAATCACGTCTCCTTCCAGGTGGATGACGTGGAACGAACGATGGAGGACCTGAAGGGCCTGGGCATAGCCTTCGCCTCGCAGGAGCCGCTGCCCTACTCCGACGGCAGGGTCGTCTTCGCCCACCCCAGGTCGTTCCACGGCGTCCAGGTGGCCTTCGTCGAGACCGAAGCGGAGTGATGCCCATCCTCTGCGAACGGCAGTCTACAGTCCACCGTTGAGAGGACTTTCCGTCGCCGCGACCGCCCCCTGCACACCTTCCCCCCATCGAGCCTGGAAAGGCTCGATCAGCCTCTGCATATGACACAGGTCAGCCAACGGGTTGATGGCCTTCGGCAATTCTTTGCCAGCTTTTCGGCCGGACTTCCGGGCTGTTCCCTTTCGCCGGGCGCTGTGCTAGAATTCCCAGGACAAGGCAGGGCACGGCCAGCCTCTACAGCCTTCCCAGGTCCGAGTTCGAGGGGGATACCGGATGGCAGACAGGACGGCAAACATCAGGCGCGAGACTCAGGAGACCGCCGTATCGCTGGAGATGGCACTGGACGGCACTGGCGAGTTCCAGATAACCACCGGCCTCCGCATGCTGGACCACCTCCTATCCCAAGTGGCCAAACACGGCGTATTCGACCTGAAGGTTGCGGCCACGGGCGTCGACCCCCACCACCTGGTGGAGGATGTCGCGCTTTGCCTGGGCAGGGTCTTCAATCAGGCCCTGGGCGACAAGCAGGGCATCGTGCGGATGGCACACGCTGTGGTGCCCATGGATGACGCTCTGGCGCTCGTTTCAATCGACATCGGCGGGCGCGGGTATGCTGTGGTGGAGACGTCCTTCAATGACGCCGAGATCACCGATCTCCCTGCCGGGCTCGTCCGCCACTTCCTTGAAAGCTTCGCCGCCGAGGCCAGGGTGAATTTGCACGCCAGGACCCTGGCTGGCACCGACGACCATCACAAGGCAGAGGCCTGCTTCAAGGCCCTGGGCCGCGCGCTGGACGCCGCCACGCGCTACGACGACCGCATTGCCGGCAAGATACCCAGCACCAAGAGCGTTATCGACTGAAGTCCCGGCGCGCCGGCGCTTATCCTCATGACCACCGCCCGCCGTCCCAGCGCCTGCTGCCGAAAATACGCAACCGGTTACTGGGCCGTCCAGGCCCCGTCAACAGCCATGCACAGGCCGCTGACGAAGGAAGCGGAGTCGGACAACAGCCAGACCACCGCCTGGGCCACTTCCATCGGGTCGGCCCAGCGCTTCATCGGGGCAGGTATTGCAGGTCCTATCCGTTCCTGCTTGCTCAGGCGCCGGGACATCCCGGTCCGTATCCCGCCGGGGCAAACGGCGTTGACGCGGATGTTTGACAGAGCATACTCCAGAGCAACGGTTTTGGTTAGCTGCACCACACCCCCCTTGGAGGCGCAGTACGGGGCCAGGCCCTGCAGGCCGACAAGGCCTCCCACCGAGGCGGTGTTGACGATAGCCCCACCACCCTGCTTCAGCATCTGGGGTATCTCGTGCTTCATGCAGAGCCAGACGCCCTTGAGATTGGTGTCAACTATCGCATCCCACTCGTCCTCGCTGAAGTCAGGCGAGTAGGCCAACCTGCCCTCAATACCTGCGTTGTTGAAGGCGCAGTGAAGTTGGCCGAAAGCGTCCACGGCCCTGTTAACCAGTCCTTCGACCCCCGCGCCCTGTCTGACGTCACACCTGGCAAAAACAGCCTCGCCCCCAGCCTCCCGGACCAGGGCGACAGTCTCCTGCCCTTCCTCTACGAGGACGTCGCCTATCACCACCTTGGCCCCCTCCCTGGCCAGGGCAAGAGCAGCGCTCCTGCCAATTCCCGAGCTTCCGCCGGTCACCACCGCAACTTTTCCTTCCAGCAGCATTTCTAATCCGACCTCCTCATTCCAGTTCGCGCGCTCACGTTCATGCTTTCAGGGCTTCCTTCCCCACCACCCTGTGCTTCTTGTACCAGTTCCATACAATGCTGACCGCCCGTTCAGGCTTACTGCAAATCCTCAGCAGGGCGAAGTCCTCCTGGGAAATGTAGCCTCGCGGCAGCGAGTCGCTGTGCAGCCAGTCCATCAGCCCCTTCCAATACCTGGCGTCGAAGAGGACCACAGGGAAGGGCTTTATCTTGTGAGTCTGCATCAGGGTGAGGATCTCGGTCAACTCGTCCAGGGTCCCCAACCCGCCGGGCATTATTATGAAGGCGGTTGCATACTTCACCAGCATGACCTTGCGCGCGAAGAAATGGTCGAAGGTCATGGACCTGGTGGCGAACACATTGCAGGCCTGCTCCTGGGGCAACCGAATGTTCAGCCCGACGGATGTTGCACCAGCCTCGGAAGCGCCCCTGTTGGCCGCCTCCATGACGCCGGGTCCGCCACCGGTGACTATGGAGAAGCCCGTCTCTCCCAGCCGCCGGGCTATCTCCTGAGTCTGGACATAGACCCTATCGCCGGGGCCAACCCTAGCCGAGCCATATATGGTGACCGCTGGCTCAATGCCGGACAACTGATGGAACCCCTCCACCAACTCCCCCATTATGCGAAACATCCGCCAGGACTCCTCTTTCCGCCAATCGTCAATCTCATACTCGTGCTCGTACACCATGTCCACCTCCGCGAGACATCAATACACTAGCACAGGCTGCCGAACCAGCGCCAACGGCAACGGAGTCGCCACAGCCTCTCTGTGTCTGTAGGGTGGGTAGAGTCCCGAGGTCATCACCAGGCGACACAATCGCGATCACAGCTTCAGCGTGCCTTCACTGTGCGGGACTCTACCCCACCCTACGAACTTCAGTCACCCATACAGGGGAGCGCAGTGGCATGGGCCGCGTGCTTGCTCACCAGGCCCACTCAACATACAATGGGAACCACATTTGAGCGCTGCCAGCGGAGCACAGCCAGCGGGCGTGGGACAGCATATGGACAACCGCGAAGACCACACACACGAGATACTGAATGTATACCCCCCCAGGACAGAAGAAGAACCCTGGTGGTGCCCGCAGTACGGCAACGTGGATATCCCTGACACATGGGCGTTCTTGCCGGCCGGGGACCCTTATGTCACCAGGCAGGCGAAGCTCCTCGGTCCCCACTGGGTAGCCAAGAAGCACGCCAGGGGCTTCAACAGGACGCTGGGCATATGGGTTCCCGAAGAGAATATAGAGGCCGCCCTGAAACAGGCTGAGCAGACCAAGGCTGAAAGAGAGGCACGACGGGCTGTTGGGCGAGTGTATAGGGAGCGGCGAGAGGACGGGTATACGAAGCGGTTCGCCGAGGCCATATACCGGTTTCTGGAGTTTGCACCGAAGTACGACAGACTTGCTCGCCGTATTGCACGGGAGGCTGCAGAACACTCGACAGTGGTCGGCAGCGAGCGAGTGGGAAGGACCAGCCGGCTGTCTCTGGAAGAGAAAGCCGAACTGGCCGCTCGGGCATACATCAGGCATAAGCACACCAAGTATGAGGACCGGCTGGAGGAGTTGACTCTGTCGGGGTTGTGGATTGAGCCCGATGACTACCTGCACCGCGAGGCGAAGGCAGCGGCAGGCGAGGAGGCGGACGAGTTTCTTCAGCGCCACAGGAGGCAGCGCTAGTGTTGTGTCCCCGAAGCGGCTTGACAATGGAGCGCCCCGTGTCATTGCTGCGAAAGCTCGTAGAGGTCTGCTGAGTCTGTAGGGTGGGTAGAGTCCCGAGGTCATCACCAGGCGACACAATCGCGATCACCCATCGGGACGAAACTCAAAGAGTCGCTTCTGGAGACCCACCATTACGCTACCCCCAATGCCAGTGTTATGCCACTGGGCACGATGCCTTGCACCGATGGTGCGGGTGCTTCCCAACTGGCCACCCATTCTGCATATGGTACCTTGCTGAATTCAAAACAGGGACATCAGGAGCGTTCGACCTTCAGGCTGACCACAGCCGCACCCTGTTTGGAATTTGGTGCTTCAGTATTGTCTGTGATTTGGAGCTTGTGATTTGAGATTTCCGCGAGTCATGGCAAATTGCCTCGGAATCAAGTGCAGGCTATCATGATAAAGACTTCAGCCTGCCCAAATCATACACCCTTGGAAGCTGAGGGCACAGGGAGGACAACATGACTCGACCCGAAGGCAGCTCTTCATGGGAGAACGGGACACCCGGGACTGCCGACATGGCCAGGATCAGATCACTGGTTGCCGAGCTGGCCAATCAGGACGGTATATCGCCCACCAAGGCCAGGGAGTCGCTGGTGGCTATCGGCAAGCCCGCCGTGCCCTACCTGGTCGAGGCACTGGGTGCAGACGATGATTGGATGCGCTGGGAAGTGGCAAAGACGCTCAGCCAGATAGCAGACCCTTCGTCCGCCGCTGTCATGGCAGACAGCCTGGAGGACCGTACCTTCGGCGTCCGCTGGCTGGCGGCCATGGCACTGATCAACATGGGGCGTGAGGGGCTTCCCGCATTGCTGCAGGCGCTGATAGAGCGTGCCGACTCGCCCTGGCTGAGAGACGGTGCGCACCACGTGCTTCACGACTTGTGCCAGGGCAGGCTCAGGAAGGTGCTGCGACCAGTGCTGCAATCTATGGAAGGCCCAGACCCGTCGGTTGAGGTGCCTGTTGCCGCCCGGGGCGCACTACAGGCGTTGAAAGACCTGGCGTGATTGGTCGCAGGCGCTGGCATACGCTTTCCCCTGTCGCGTCGCTGCGAGGGCAGGCATCCAGGGGTGTGAGGCCGGCGGGATGGGTTGCCTCTCGCTCGCCGCAGGCAAGAACGGAATGGCGCACATCAATGTAGCGGGGATTCGCTGCCACTCAGCTCCGCTTCACCCCTACGGCCTTGAACCAGGTGTAGAAGAAGGTACCGTCTGGAGGCATCCCTGACCTGCGGAGATCGTCTATGCCGGTGTCGAAGGTGTGCTTGTCAATGATACCCAGGTCCAGGGCCTGCTGCCGGGCCGTCTGGGTCATGGGCACGATGATCTTGTTCAGGACGCCATCCCTCAACCCAGGGTTTCTTGAGTCCGTGTACACCCATCTGGGGGTGGCTTCCCTGACGTCGAAATCAGCCTGTGTCAGCAGCGGACACAGCTTGCGCCCGATCAAGGGATCATGACCAAGGTGGAACTGTGAGGCTATCAGGCTGTGCCAGGCCTGGAGCGACTCCCGGGTCTGGGGATGCCAGAAGCAGGAACCGTGGTCCCCTTCGATGACCGTTATGGTCCCGCCCGGCTTGAGCACGCTCCTGAGTACGGCCAGGGCTCCAAGAGGCTCGTCCAGGTGCTCTAGAAGGAAGCAGACGAAAACATGGTCGAAGCTCTCTGCCCTGAAGGGCATGTTAATTACGTCCGCATGGTAGAATCGTACATTGCCCACCCCACGCTGTGCCATTGTGGCAGCGGCAACAACGAGCGATTCTCTGGATACGTCGATGGAGGTGAACTCTGCCTGCGGGCTCCTGGCGGCCAGCAGGATGGTCTGCCCGCCAACCCCGCAGCCCGCCTCGAGGACACGGCTCCCTGGAGGATAGGATGTGTCGTGATGTAGCAGGTCTTCGAGTATCGCAGACTGCTCCTGCAGTCTCAGGGTCTCTCGCTGCGAGTAGCCGTGAACGTATTTCCTTGTCACGCCTGGCCAGTAGTCCGATGTACTGGAGCCGGCGGCCCCAGGCTCCGCCCCGAGGCGCTGGCCCTGCGAAGATGTTAGGACTTGCCAATCATGAGTGTCAATCGTCACGGCGCAGGCGCCTCGCGGCCATACGGCGGCACCCCCGCGCCAAGAAGGAGGTAACAGACCCATGGACATAGTCGAAGCCATCCAACGGAGAAGAAGCATCAGGGCTTTCAAGCCCGACCCCGTGCCACGGCAGGTGCTGGAGGAGGTACTGTCACTGGCTGTGAGATCCCCGTCGTGGGCCAACACGCAACCCTGGGAGTTCGCCGTGGTCTGCGGCGCGGAGCTTGACCGAATAAGGGAAGCACTGCTGGCCCACGCCAACGACAAACCCGAGCCTGACCTGCCGGGGCCCGGCAGTTTCCCAGAACCCTACAACCGGCGTCGCCGCGACCTGATGACCAGGATGGCTGAACTCATGGGAAGGGAACAGCAAAATGCGGAGCGGCTCCGGAACTGGCAGACACATGGCCTCGCCCTGTACGGGGCGCCGGCAGCCATATTCATCTACACCGATCGGTCCTTCTGTTTTCAGGACAGCGGCTTGAATGTCTGGCCCGTCTTCGACTGCGGCCTGGTGGCACAGAACATCATACTGCTTGCAACCAACCACGGACTGGGGACGATCGCCCAGATGCAGGCCGCACACCGCCCAGCCATGGTGAAGGAGGTACTGGGAATACCGGAATCCAAGCTGATCGTGCTCGGCATCGCCATCGGTTACCCCGACTGGGAGGACGCCGTGAACGCGCTGGAGTCGGAACGAGACGGTCTGGACGTGGTGGCGAAGTGGTACGGTTTCTGACGGGCAAAGGGTTGCCAGACTGACGGCCCCAAGATCAACAGGGCAGGCGCTGAGGCCTGACCCGTACTCCAAGGTGGTCACTGAAGTCCACGACGGCGGCCGTGCCCGAAGTGATGGCAGACCCGGCATAGCAGGCCTTGACACCCTTCTGGCAGACGCAGGAGAAGAAGTCCCAGTGGCCCAGGGCCACGTAGTCCCGTCTCGTGCTCAGTATCTCCTGCAGGCTGATCTGGAGGCTGTAGGACTGGCCGCCCTCAGTTCCCACATAGTGACCGTGGGCAACGGCGATCTGCCATTTCTCCCCGCTTCGTGGAGGCACGCCGGCCAGCGGACGGAGGGCTCCCCCATACCAGGTGATGGGTTTCCCCCAAACGGCAAGGTCCAGTTCCGGAAACGAGAACTGCTCCCCTTCCGCAGCCGTGAATACGCAGACACCAGGTGGGCTGGCGGCATGGCAAACCCGATGATACACGGAGTCCGGGACCAGGCAATCGTGGTTCCCCGGAAGGACCACGACAGGAACGCCGGCCCTGCGCATCTCTGTCAGGGAGAAGTCGACGACCGCATCATCAACCCGGTTGTTGTCAAAGAGGTCACCGGCAATCAGAAGCAGTTGCGCGCTGGATTCGATACAAAGGTCAACCAGCGCCTTCATGGCACGCTCGGCCCGGTCAGGAGGGACCCCCATATCCACGAAGCCGTCTTCTCCCAGATGGATATCCGAGGCATGAACCAGGCGAATCATTCTCAAGCAGCCTCCGTGTGGGGCATGGGCAAGCGGCCCACCACCAGCCCGCGCTGGCGATCGGGTAGGAGGGGACCTCGCGGTCCCCGTCCTCCCACACCACCGGACACACTCATCGTATCCCGCGGTTTCCTCTTGATGCAACGTGGCGTGCCGTTCAGTAAGGGTCACAATCCCTCGCTGCTTAAGGTCGCCTGTCAGGGCTCGCTCTCGTTCCAACACCGTGAGCGCTTGCCACTCCTCGCGCGCAGCAGGTCCGGTTCCGCCTTAGCCGCTTGCACCGTGGCGCACCTGGCCCTTCTTCCCCTCA
>Ga0180432_10003798_pt1 | contig 21276 bp, 13 predicted proteins | sample SS_ome_10_FD_132414 | JGI IMG/M metagenome (GOLD analysis project Ga0180432, IMG submission 132414) | Hypersaline lake sediment archaeal communities from the Salton Sea, California, USA - SS_1_MS_2 metaG | ecosystem: Environmental > Aquatic > Non-marine Saline and Alkaline > Hypersaline >...
CGGCACCCCGGCGGTGAAGCGGTGCTGCCCCACTCGCCGGAAACCGCACTTCCTGTAAAACGGGAACGCCTCCTCATCGGCGAACAGGAAGCTGAACTCCTCCGCCCGGCCCCGGCACCAGGCGAACGCCCGCTCCGTGAGTTCGCGGTTCAAGCCCCGGCGCCGCCACTCCGGCTCGGTCCCCACGGCCGACACCTGCGGCACGACGCATTGCCGCCCGGCGACGACCATGGGCAACAGGTACACGCAGACGTTGGAGACCATCCGCCCGCCGTCAAAGAACGAGAACGGCGTGTACCGCTCGTCCCAGTACCCGAGCTCATGCCAGGCCGTCAGATCCAGCCTGTGCATCTGCCGCGTGAAGCGGAGGAATTCCGCCCGCGCCGCCGCGTCACCCCAGTACCCGCTGCGAAACTCCAGCGCCATCCTGCACCTCATCGTGGCCTGTCACGAAGCCGACACGGCCCCGCACCCCGATCCCCAGGCCCCGGCCACTCGCCGCGAGCCACACCACGTGCCTCAGCTCGCCCACAAGACGAGGGTCGGTAAAAAGAGCAGCCCGGGCGGGGGGCCAATCCACCCCGGCCCGGGCTGTGTTCCTTCCCCCTCTTCTGCCGCGCTTACCTGCGGCCGCGTACCAGGGCGGCGCTGACCAGCAACAGCGCCAACGTCGCCGGCTCCGGCACCAGGCCCGGCGAGCCGTAGTCACTAAAGACGTTTTTGAACGAGCCGTAGACCCCCTCGGCCGCCGCCACGTAGGTGGCGGGGTCGCTGCCCGGCACCCAGATGGCCGAATCCCAGTCGTCGCCGCCGGCCCACTTGCCCGCGTGCGTGTCGTCGATCAAGTCGCTCGGGTCCGTCAGTTCGCCGTCGCCGTAGGCGAGCTGCGCCACGATGGTCTCGTCCGGGAGGAAGATCGTCGCGGCATCACCCTTGCCCATTCCGGACCCGGCATGGTAACCGACCTGCACGCCCGCCAGACCGCCCCAGGCCGTCACGAAGCTGGTCATCTCGCCGGCCGGATCATAGTCCGGGTCGGTCGGATCGTCCTCATCGAGCTGGAAGAAGACGACGCTCTCGCCCGGATCGATCATCGTAATGCCAATCAGGGGCACCGACTCCACGAAGTCCTCGCTCTCGTCGTCGAAACGCCAGCCGGTGATGTCGAGGGCCGTGTCGCCCAGGTTGGTGAGCTCGAAAAAATCCTCCTGGTCCGGGTGGGACTTCGAGTTGATCTCCGTGATCAGAACGTCACCGAAGGCAGCCGTGCTCAGCAGCATGCAAAACAGGGCAGGCAGAACGAAGCTTCTCATCTCTCTCTCCTCTCGTACCCGACGCGTGAAGTGTATTGACACGTCGCACAACGCGATCGTGAATTGGGGAAACTAGCAGCTCGGCGCGAAGATTGCGTTAGCGAGCGATTAAGACCGCATAAACTGCGGACCCGGCGACCCAGCTTGGAGGGCACGCCGCTCACCGGTGCGTAGCCTGGATGCCGTCCACCCCGCGGCAAAATCGAGGAAGACGACCGAAAAGAACGATCGAAACATTTCTCCCACAACAGTTTACACGATCCACTCGCTCGGGTTGGGTGTCCGCATCGGCCCGGCGCCTCATGCCGGGCAGCTCGCCGGCGGGCCCTGCGTCGTCGTCGCCCGCTAACCGAAAACCGCGTCGCTCCCTCTTGACTCCGAACAGATGTTTGGTATGTTTGTTCTGAACGCTTGTTCCGAACATTCGTTCTCCGTCAGTTCACCAGGAGGCCTGCGGATGGCAACCGACGACACGCGAGCCCGGATCCTGAGTGCGGCCGGTCCGATCTTCGCCCTGAAGGGGTTCCGGGACGCCACCGTCCGAGAAATCTGCGAGGCGGCCGGCGTCGGCCTGGCGAGCGTCAACTACCACTTCCAGGACAAACAGCAGCTCTACGTCCGGGTCGTCGAACACGCCTACGACTACCTGCAACGCAGCAAGCCGCCGCGCCTCGATGACGTGCCCCCCATGCCCGCCGAGCAACGCTTGCGGGAGTGGCTCCACCGGCTCGCCCGGAAAGTGCTCGCCGAGCAGCAGCAGTCCTGGCACGAACGCCTGTTGTCCCGGGAGTTTCGCGACCCCACGCCGGCCTGCGAGGACTTCCTTCGCCAGCGGCTCAACGCCGACCTCGCCCCCCTCCTCGATACACTCCGCGACGTTCTGCCCGCCACGACTTCCGCCGCCGAGCGCTGGCACCTCGCCTACCTCGTGCTCGGCCAGGTCTTGTTCTACGACACCTACCGCGGGTTCATCCGCGTCCTCGGCGGCGGCGCTGCGGACCCCGCTACCTTCGCCCCGGAGCAGGTGGCCGACCGCATCGCCCGGTTCACGGCGGCCGCTCTCGGTCTGAGAACCACCCTTCTCGTTCTGCCCCCGGGAGAAAACCCATGAACGCGGTCGAAACCGAAGCGCCGGCCCCCCAAAGCCCGCCGGTACCGGCGGGTCGCGAAGCCCAACCGCGCCCCGGCAGATGGAAACGACGGATCCTGCCCGCGGCCGGCGGCCTCGCGGTGGTCGCCACCATCTCCTTCTGGGCCGCCTCGGCAGGTCCCCCCCATGCACCCGCCCGGGACGCGGAGGCCGAATCGCCCGCCCCTTCGACCAATGTCACGGTGAGCCCTGCCGAACCCGCGCTCTTCGAGCGCGTGCTCAACGTGCAGGGCAGTGTGCACGCCAAGCACCTCGCCCTGATCTCCCCGCGGGTGGCCGGCACGCTCGACGCCATCCTGGTCGACGAGGGCGATCCCGTCGAGGCCGGCGTGACCCGTCTCTTCCAGACCGACCCCGTGAAGCTCGCCAAGACCGTCGAGGTCCGCCAGCACGAGGTGAACGTGGCCGAGCACGCCCTCCGCGAGAAGCAGGCCCTGCTCGAGGAGAACCTGGCCGATTACGACAAGGCCGAGTACGACTGGAACCGCTACCGCGGCCTCTACGAAAAGGGCGTAGCCACGGACGACGAGATGGAGGACGCGGACACCGAGTACCGGCGTTGTGCAGCCATCGTCAAACACGCCCGGGCACTCGTCGACCTGGCGGAGGCCCAGCTCGAGCAGGCCCGCTCCGCCCTGGCCATCGCCCGGAAGGACCTGGACGACTCGCTGATCGTGGCCCCCATCAGCGGGCGCGTGGCCGCCCGCTACCAGGAACCCGGCGAGATGGGCTCCCCGGGCAAGCCCGTCCTGCGCATCGAGGACCCCTCCCTGCTCGAGGTCTCCGTCTTCCTGCCGGCCCGGGCCTACGGCGAGGTCGTGCCCGGCGAGACGATCATGCACGTCGTGGTCAATCGCGAGCAGCTCGGCGAACACGAGGTGACCTACAAGAGCCCCACGATCAACGACCAGTTGCGCACCTTCGAGGCCCGCTGTCTGCTCCGGGATCCGCCCCCGGCGGTCGCCCCCGGGGCCATGGCCCACGTCCGCGTGGTGCTCGAACGCCGCCAAGCCCTGGCCGTGCCCCGTGACGCGGTGCAGCGCCGCAGCGACGGCCAGGTCGTGTTCCTGGCCGACGGCGACCACGCCCGCATGGTCCCCATCTCCACCGGGCTCGAGAAGGGCGAACTGACGGAGGTGCTCGCCGGCTCCCTCGCCCCGGGCGATCCCGTGATCACCCTCGGCGCCTACTTCCTGGACCCCGATGCCCCCATCACCATCCAGCGCGAGGCAAACCGGTGATCCTGGCCGAAGCGTCCGTCAAGCGTCCCATCGCCATGGGCTGTCTGCTCATCGGACTGACCCTGCTGGGCCTCAACGCCTACCGCAAGATGGGCCTCGAGCTCATGCCCCGCATGGACCTGCCCTTCATCACCATCGTCACCGAGTACCCCGGCGCCAGCCCCGAGGAGATCGAGACCGACATCGCCAAACGCATCGAGGACGAGGTCGTGGCCATCGACGGGCTCAAGCACGTCAGCTCCTCGAGCATGGAGAACGTCTGCAACACCCTGCTCGAGTTCAACCTCGACGTCGACGTGGACATCGCCGCCACCGACGTCCGCGAGAAGCTCGACCTGATCCGCAGCGACTTCCCCGAGGACGTCGAGGACCCGCAGATCCTCAAGTACGACATCAACGCCAAGCCCATCATCCAGCTCGCCCTCACCGGCGACGCGCCGCTCGACGAGCTCTACGACTACTCCGACAACACGCTCAAGGACCGCCTGACGGTGATCTCCGGCGTGGCCGAGGTGCAGTTGATCGGCGGCGCCGAGCGGGAGGTGCACGTCTGCCTGGACCGCGACGAGCTGGCCGCCCGCGGCCTGGCCAGCACCGACGTGGTCACCGCCCTCCGCAACGGCATCCGCACCATCCCCTCCGGGCGGGTGCGCGACCGGGGCACCGAGTTCTCCGTGAAGTTCGACGCCGACTACGACCGCATCGAGGAGATCAACACCCTGGAGGTCGCCAACCGCGACGGGCAGCGCTGCTACCTGCGGGACGTCGCCCGCGTGGAGATGTCCACCGAGGAGCTGCGGCAGGCCTCCAGCCTCAACGGCCGGCCCTGCGTGGCCATCAAGGTGGTCAAGAAGTCCGACGCCAACGCCGTCGCCGTCGTGGACCGCGTCCATCGGGCCATCGAGCGCCTGAACCGCGGCCTGCCCGGCGGCATGGAACTCGTCTGGGTGACCGACGACGGCACCTTCACCCGGGCGTCCGTCAACAGCGCCTGGATCAACGTCGGCCAGGGCATCCTGCTGACCGCCGCCATCCTCTTCCTGTTTCTGTACAACCTGCGTTCGCTGCTGGTGGTGGCCGTCACCATGCCGCTCACTATCGTGATCGGCCTGTTCTTCATGCAGTGCGTCGACTTCACCCTCAACACCTCCACCCTGATCGCCGTCGGCATGTCGGTGGGCATCCTGGTGACCAACTCGATCGTGGTGCTGGAAGCCATCGTCAAGCGGCTCAACGAAACCGGAGACCCCGGACAGGCCTCCCGGATCGGCGCCAAAGACGCCGCCGTGGCCGTGCTGGCCAGCGCCGGCACCAACGTCGTGGTGCTGTTCCCCATCGCCATGATGGGCAGCAAGGTGGGTCTGTTCATCAAGCCGCTGGCCCTGACCATGGTCATCATGACCGTGGTGTCGCTGTTCGTCTCCTTCACCGCCACGCCCCTGCTCTGCTCGCTGCTCCTCAGGCCCCGGCGGCCCGGCGATCGTTCGCTGCTGAGCCGCATGGAGGCGGGCTGGAACCGCATGTTCGACCGCATCGTCGGCGGCTATCGCCGGACGCTGGTGTTCAACGAGCGGCACCGCCCGGTGGCGGCCGGGGTGATCCTCCTGGTCGCGGCGGTCTTTCTGCACTCGCTGGTTCTGGGCAGGGAGGTGGGCTTCGGCTTCTTCAGCGAAACCGATCGCGGCGAGATCATGGTCAAGCTGGAGTTCCCCGCCCGCTACGACCTTGGCCAGACCCGGGCCCGCGTCGCCGAGGCGGACCGGCTGCTCGACGGCCTGCCCGCCCTGGGCTACGTGCTCAGCGCCATCGGCAAGGTCGAGGGCATCATCGGCCAGTCCTCCGAGGGCGTCCACCTCGCTCAGCTCACCCTCAAGTTCTCCGACCGCATCGAGCGTGAGGTGACCATCCAGGATCTCATGGGCGACATCCGCACCCGGCTGGCCGGCTTCCCCGACGCCATCGTGACCGTCAACGTCGCCTCCATCATCGGAGGTCAGAGCACCCCGGTCGAGCTGGAGATCGCCGGCGACAAGCTGGCCACGCTGGATCGCATCGCCCTGGAGACGGAGCGCTTCAGCAGCCGGATCCCGGGCATCCTCGACCCCGACACCACCGTCCGCACCGGCAAGCCCGAGCTGCGCATCCAGCCCCGGCGGGCGGTGCTGGCCGACCTGGCGGCACCGGCCACCGGGCTGGGCATGGCCCTGCGGGCCAACCTCGAGGGCCTCGAGGCCGGCACCTTCAAACGCGACGCCCGCAACTACGACATCGTCGTCAAGCTCGCCGAACGCGACGGCAAGAACCAGGTCGACCAGTTCCTCTTCCCCGGAGAACCCGGCCATCCCGTGGTGCTCGAGAGCCTGGGCAGCGTCGAGCAGGGCCTGGCCCCGGTCCAGATCACCCGCAAGGACAAACGCCGGGTCTCCAAGCTCCTGGCCAACCTCGATCCCGGCCTGCCCATCGGCACGGCCGCGGAGCGGATCGGCGCCCGGATCGACCAGGCCGACCTCCTGCCCACCGGCTACGACTACACCTTCGCCGGTGACTACGAGGTCATGGCCGAAGGCCGGGCGGAGATGGCCGAGGCCGCCGTCATCGCCTTCATCCTGGTCATCCTGACGCTGGCCGCCATTCTGGAGTCCTTCAAACAGCCCGTGCTCATCCTGGTGACCATCCCCCTGGCCCTGGTCGGCGTGTTCTGGGCCCTCTACCTGGCGGGCATGAGCCTGGAGATCTTCGTGCTCATGGGCATCGTCATGCTGCTGGGCATCGTGGTGAACAACGCCATCCTGATCGTGGACCGGTTCAACGTCCACGTGGCCGAGGGCCTGCCGCGCCACTCGGCCATGGTCAGTGCCGCCTGCGAGCGACTCCGCCCCGTGGTGATGATCACCCTGGCCGCCCTGCTGGGCATGCTGCCCCTGGCCTTCGGTCGGGGGATCGGCGCCGAGCTGCGCAACTCCGTGGGCATGGCCTCCGCCGGCGGCATTCTGGTCTCCGGCATCCTGACCCTGATCGTGGTCCCCATCCTCTACGATCTCTTCACCCGCAACCGCCCCGCCGGCGCCGGCCGCTGACTGCCGCTCCGCTCCGCCGGCAGGACAATCTTTCCCCCCGCCGGGCAGGCAGGGACAGAATGGCCGCCCCACCGCAAGCTCGACGCCGAGGACCCCCGCTCTCGATGGCGAAAACGAGGATTCTGCGGCCCTCGGGGGCAACGGTTCCTGGTACGCCCCGTGCCTTACCCCGTCGAAACGACCGCGGCGACGCTGGCGGATCCTCCGCCGACCCGCCCGGCGAGCTGTGCCCCGGTGTTGACCGGTCGGGCGCCCTCGAGCGGCAGTCTCCCGAGTTCGGGGCGGCTCAGGGGCGGCACCGGCCTCGGTGGCTGCAGGTTCTCAATAAAGCGGTCTGTGCCGCCGCGGCTCGGCACACGCAATCCGAGGTGTAACGTGGACGTCAGTCGTCGAGATTTCCTCAAACAAGCGGGTGTCCTGGGAGCCGGGACCGTCGCCTCGGTGGGCGGCGCGACCCAGGCCCTGGCTTCGGGCGATGCCTCGGCCGCCGCCGACTCGGTGGGCGTGCTGGTGGACCTCACCAAGTGCAACGGCTGCCGGCGATGCGAGGCGGCCTGTGCCCAGGCCAACGGCTTCCCCGTGCCCGCCGACGCCGAGCTGAAAGACACCGCCGTGTTCGCCGAACACCGCAGGCCGGGCCCGCAGAGCTACACCACGGTCAACAGCTTCCGCTCCGCGGGGGACCCCGCGAACGGCGGGGGGACCGTGTTCGTGAAGACCAACTGCCTGCACTGTGTCGACCCCGCCTGCGTGTCCGCCTGCCTGGTCCGGGCGCTCCAGAAGGATCCCCGGGGACCGGTCACCTACGACCCCTGGAAGTGCATGGGCTGCCGCTACTGCATGGTGGCCTGCCCCTTCCAGATCCCGGCCTATGAATACGACAAGGCACTCACGCCCCAGGTTCGCAAGTGCACCCTGTGCATGAACGAGGGCAACCCCCACCGCGGAGGCGTGCCGGCCTGCGTGCAGGCCTGCCCGATGGAGTGCCTCACCTACGGGCGGCGGAGCGACCTGCTCGCCCAGGCCCACGAGAAGATCAAGGCCCATCCGGAGAAGTACATCGACCACGTGTACGGCGAGCACGAAGCCGGCGGCACCTCCTGGATGTACGTCGCCGGCGCGCCCTTCGAGGAACTGGGCTTCCTGAACATCAGCGCCGAGGCGCCGCCCCGGCTCACCGAGGCCATTCAGCACGCGGTGTTCAAGCACTTCGTGCCGCCGGTGGCCTGGTGTGCCATCCTGGGGATGGCCATGTGGCTGAACCGGCCGGCCGCCGGCCCCCACGCCCCGCTCGCCGAGGCGGCCGGCGAACCCGCTCCCGACCCGGCCCCCTCGCCCGCGGAAGGAGCCCGCCCGTGAGCCACCACAGCCCGACCGCCCCGCTCGGAACCAGAATGCTCACCCCGGGGGTGTACGCCCTGCTCGCCCTCGTGGCCGTCGGCCTGCTGTGCGGGGCCTACCGCTTCCTCTTCGGCCTGGAAGCCAGCACCAACCTGGACCAGCAGTACCCCTGGGGCATCTGGATCGTGGCCGACGTCTCCTTCATCGCCCTGGCCGCCGGCGGCTTCACCACCGCCGCGGTGGTGCACATCTTCCACCGCAGCCACTACCACCTGCTGGCCCGCCCGGCGCTGACCCTGGCCCTGCTGGGCTACACCTCCGCCTGCCTGGTGCTCGCCGCCGACCTCGGCCGCTACTACAACATCTGGCACCCCGTGCTGCCCATGTGCTGGCAGGGCAACTCCGCCCTCTACGAGGTCGGCATGTGCGTGATGTGCTACCTCATCGTCCTGTACATCGAGTTCCTGCCCATCGTCTGCGAGCACTTCATCCGTGATGACCGCCGCCCGCGGCTCCAGGCGTTCTTCACCCGGCTGTACGGCCTCGTCGGCCGGACCATGTTCCTGTTCATCATCCTGGGGGTGGGGATCTCCTGCCTGCACCAGTCCTCCCTGGGCAACGTCATGGTGCTGGCCTCCTACAAGCTGCATCCCCTGTGGCAGACACCGATCCTCTCCCTGCTGTTCCTGGTCTCCGCGGTGGCCGCCGGCTTCCCGGTGGTCATCTTCATGGCCATCTGCGGCGCCTGGTCGCTGGGACTCAAACCGCGGATGCACGTGGTCGCCCCGCTGGCCCGCCACGTGCCCCTGGTGCTCAGCATCTACCTGGCCTTCAAGGTCGGTGACCTGCTGGTTCGGCGCAGCTACGTGCACCTGGCCGAAGCGACGCCCCAGACCGTCTCCTTCCTGGTCGAGATCCTCGTCGGGCTCGCCGTGCCCATCGCCCTGACCCTCTCCTCCAGGGTGCGGCAGTCGCCCAAGTGGCTCTCGCTGGCCACGGCCCTGGCCATGTTCGGCATCGTGCTCAACCGGGCCAACGTGTACTGGATCGGCTACCAGCCGCCCTACACGCAGAAGATCTACCTGCCCTCACTGACGGAGTGGGGCATCACCATCGGTGTACTGGCGGGGCTCCTGGTCTGCTGGCGGGCGGCGCTGGTCTTCCTGCCCGTGGTCAGCCTCCCGCATCGGTTCAAGACGGCATGAACAGTCCACACAACGCTCTTGCGATTCTGCGGCCAACCCGACCCTCTGCCCGGATCGCCGGCCTGGTGGGACTGGCTGCAGCGGCCCTGATCGGCTCCGCGGCCAGCGCCGACCACGAGTCGGTCCCCAACACCGGCACGCCCGCCACCCCGGCGTCGGCCCGGCGCATGCGGGACTGCCGAAGCTGCCACTCCTGCGACCGGCCCACGCCGGAGCGGAGCTGCCTGCCGGTCTGCGCCCGCCACGCCCAACCGCAGACGCCCGAAAGGGGGCCGGACGTGGTCATCATGAACGAGCTGGAGGCCGTCTACCAGCCGGTTCCCTTCGACCACCAGGGCCACGCCAAGATGGCCGAGATGACCCGCGGCTGTGCCACCTGCCACCACCACAGCCCCGCCGACCGGCCACCGCCGGCCTGCAAGAGCTGCCATGAAGTCTCCACCGCCGGCACCGACATCCACAAGCCCGGGCTCAAGGGCGCCTACCACCAGCAGTGCCTCAACTGCCACCGGCAGTGGATGAACGAGCGGGACTGCGACGCCTGCCATCTGCCGAAGGAGGATCTGCCGCCGGAGCGGCAGACCCCGCCGCCCACGAAGGACGATCTGCTGGGCCGCATGCACCCGCCGGTCCCCCCGCCCCAGACCGAGATCTACGAAGGCCGCACCGACGAGCAGACCTGGACGAAGGTCGTCTTCCGCCACCAGGAGCACGTGAGTCGCTTCGGGCTCCAGTGCGTGGAGTGTCACCACGAATCCAGTTGCACGCGGTGCCACACCCGCACCGCCCGCGCCTCAAGCCCACGGACGCCGGCCGAACACCACCAGCCCTGCGTGCAGTGCCACCACCGCGACATGGACATGACCGGCCGCCGGCGCGGCAGTTGCAGCCGCTGCCACTGGCAGGAAGGCCAGCCCCAGCCGGCTCCCTTCGATCACGCCGACACCGGCTGGCCCCTGAAGGAGTACCACCGCAGCGTGGCCTGCCGCGAGTGCCACCGTTCCACCCCGTTCGTCCGCCTGGCCAACGCCTGTGACAACTGCCACCAGCCCTGGGACCCGAACACCTTCGATCATCGCGTGACCGGCCAGTTGCTGGACGAGAACCACGCGGAGCACGACTGCGAGGAATGCCATCTCGAACGTCTCTGCAACGGTCGGCCCCGCTGCGATGAATGTCACGATCCCGAGATCGACGGAATCACCTTCCCGGACCAGCGCCCCGGGCCCGTCGTCTCGCTGAAAGCCGCCCCGCCCGCCCCCGGGGATCGGTTGTAGGGGGCATCCCCCGCTGGGGCCCCGGGGTGGGCGTTGGCGCCGGCCGGGGTGGCAGGGTGTGACCGGCCGGATCGACCCTTCGGACCACGAGCGTCCCCTCCCCTTGGGGGTGAAGACCATGGCAAAACCGACGATCATCGTGGTCGACGATGACCATGCCTTCGTGGACGCACTGGCCCTGTACCTGGACAAGCACGGCTACCGGACCCGAACCGGCTTCAACGGGCGCGACGGCCGCGAGCTGCTCGCCGACGAGGACGCCGCGGTTGCCGTCGTGGACGTGCATCTGCCGGACGCCAACGGGATCGACCTGGTCGAGGGCCTTCACCACCGCGCTGGGTGCCCCGCGGTCATTCTGATCAGCGCCGACGACAGCGCGGAAACGGCCGAACGCTGCAAGACCTGCGGCGCCACTTGCTTCCTGGTCAAGCCGGTCGCCCCGCGCGAGCTGTTGGAGATCATCCACGCCAGCGTCAAGCCCCCCTCCTGAACCGCGTCCCCGCGCCGGGACCCTGTCGGGCCCCGGGACGTTGCCCCCCGACCAGCGCTGTGATAACTTCGCGTCAACGCGGAGAATACGGGCCCCACGGCCGGCAGGTCCGGCCACGGCTGTCTCCTCTGGGCCCGGCTCCCGGGAGCATTTCATGCAGTTGAGGCACGGCAATCCCGCTGCACGGGTGGCGGCGCTGTATGTTGCCGCGGCAGGCCTGTATGTCCTGGTCTCCTATCCGCTGCTGGCCCTGCTGGTGTCAGCCCCCGACGTTCTGGTCCTCGGTCGGGCCGCCCTGGGGGTGGTCTTCGTCGCCGCCACCGCCGCCCTGCTGTACCTCGAGCGCAAGCGGTCCGACCGCAGGAGCCGCTACCTCACCTCCATCGTGGATTCGGCGCAGGCGGCCATCCTGGGCGCCACCACCGACGGAACGATCACGAGCTGGAACCGGGGAGCCGAGGAACTCTACGGCTACACCGCCGCCGAGGTCTGCGGCCGCTCCGCCACCATCCTCCACCCCCCGGAATGCGCCCGCGACCTGTCCTACATTCTCGACCGCGTCCGGACCGGCGCCCCCATCCGCGGCTACGAAACCCTGCGGCTCCGCAAGGATGGCTCGCGCATCCCCATCACCCTCATCGTCTCACCCATTCGCGACGCCGGGGGAAACGTCGTCGGGCTCTCCTCCATCGCCCACGACATCAGCGAGCGGAAACGAGCCGAGAAGGCCCTGCAGATGGCCGAGGTGGGCCAACTGGCCAGCGGTCTGGTCCACGAGATCCGCAACCCGCTCAACGCCATGCGCATGCAGATCGCCGTCATCCAGGACAGCCTGGAAACACCGGGCGACGACGACCTCCGGCTCGCCCGAAGCCAGCTCGAGCGCCTGGAGGGGGAGGTCCTCCGGGTACAGAAGCTGGCCAACAACTTCCTGGCCTACGGGCGGCCCGCCCGTGACAAGCCGGAACACATCGACCTGCCCGCCCTGCTGGCCAGCGTCGCCGACTTCGTCCGGCCAGAGTTCGCCCGGGTGGGGGCCACGATCAGCCTGGAGACCGCCCCGCTGGCCGTCGTCATGGACCGCGACAAGCTGCGGCAGATCCTGGTCAACATCGCCGAGAACGCCCGCCAGGCCATGCCCGCCGGCGGCGCGCTGACGGTGACCTGCGACCGGGCCCCCGGCGAGGAGGTCCGGCTGCGACTGCGGGACTCCGGTTGCGGGATCGACGCCGACCGCCTGCCCCACATCTTCGACGCCTTCGTCTCCACCAAGGACGAGGGCACAGGCCTGGGCCTGGCCATCGTCAAGAAGACCGTCGAGACCGCCGGGGGCAGCGTCACCGCCGAATCCCGGCCCGGCGAGGGCACCACCATCGAGATCCTGCTTCCGGCGGCCGGCCCCGCCTCGAGCACGGAGACGGCCCCGGCCACCGCGGCGGAGGAGGGCAGCCCGTGACACCCGCGTCCCCAGGCAGAGTGCTGCTGGTCGAGGACGACCGGGCCAGCCGCGAGTCGATCGCCCTGTTCCTCCAGCGCAAGGGCTTCGAGACCGTCACCGCCCGCGACGGAACCGAAGCCCTGGCCCGGATCGCCGAAGGTGTGTCGGTGATCGTCACCGACTACGCCATGCCGGGCCTGGACGGCCTCGAACTGCTCCGCCTGGCCCGCGAACAGGCCGCCCACGCGCCGGTCATCATGCTCACCGGCCAGGGCAACGAGGACCTGGCCGTCGCCGCCCTTCAGGCCGGGGCCTTTCACTACCTCACCAAGCCCGTCAAGCCCGAAGAGCTCGTCAGCCTCGTCCGTCAGGCCAGCGACAAGCATCGCATGGCCGCAGAGATTGCCGATCTGCACCGCCAACTGGAGAACAAGTACGGCTTCGCCAACATCATCGGCCGATCCGACGCCATGCGCCGCGTCTTCGAAAGGATCCGCCTGGTCGCCGACACCCGCAGCACCATCCTCATCGAAGGCCGCAGCGGCACCGGCAAGGAACTCGTCGCCCGTGCCCTGCACTTCAACAGCGTTCGGCACAGCAAGCCCTTCGTGGCCGTCAACTGCGCCGCCCTGCCCGAAACGCTGGTCGAGAGCGAGCTCTTCGGCCACGTCAAGGGCGCCTTCACCGGCGCCTCCGACCAGCGCATCGGCAAGTTCCAGGCCGCCCACGGCGGAACGCTCCTCATCGACGAGATCGGCGACATGCCCCTCGACTCCCAGAGCAAGCTGCTCCGGGCACTCGAGTCCCGCTGCATCACCCCCATCGGCAGTAATGCCGAGATCGAGGTCGACGTCCGCATCATCGCCTCGACCAACCGGAACCTCCTGGCCATGGTCGAGGACGAACGGTTCCGCGAGGACCTCTACTACCGCATCGGCGTGGTGAACATCCAACTGCCGGAGCTCAAGGACCGCCCGGAGGACATCCCCCTGCTCGCCCACGCCTTCCTCGCCGAACTCGCGGCCGAGAACGGGCGGCCCGCTCCCGACATCACCCCCGCCGCCCTGGCCCGCCTCCAGAGCCACGACTGGCCGGGCAACGTCCGCCAGCTCCGCAACGTGCTGGAGAGCGTGATCGTGACGGCCACCCGCGAGGTCATTGACGAACCCGACCTGCCCGAGCCCGTCCGCGAAGCCCGGGCCAGCGCCCCCCAGGCCCACCTCATCAAGCCCGGCATGAACCTCGAGCAGATCGAGAAGGAAGCCATCCGCGTGACCCTGCACCGCTGCGGCGGCAACCGGACCGCGGCCGCCGCCGAACTCGGCATCAGCGTCCGTACCCTGCGCCGCAAGATCAATGAATACGAACTGTAGGTCTGCGCCGGCACCCCGGCGGCCAGAGCCGTCCCGGCCCGCCGGAACCAGCCCGCGGACCGGGCCGGCCGGCACCCTCGCCACTACCGGTCGCCCGGCCGGCGCCTGGTGCTCTGACCGCGGCCCTGCCTGCCGGCCGGGCTCGCTTGCCCGCTGGCGGGCCCGGGATCAGAGCCGCATGCTCATGGTCCGCCGCAGGTCCGCATAGCCCATCCGCCGGTACAGCCGGATCGCGGCGCTGTTGAACTCGTAGACGTTCAACTCGATGCGGGCAGCCCCCTTCGACCGGGCCCACGAGTGGGCGTGCTCCATCAGGGCCCGCCCGATCCCCTGGTGGCGAAACGCGGAGGCCACGACCACCTCGTCAATCAGCGCGTAGCGGCACGGGACATACACCGGCGAGTCCGGCGTCCGCGCCAGGGCGACATGCACGCACCCGGCGCACCGCCCGTCCACCTCCGCTGCGAACAGACCGACCTCCGGATCACCGATCAGCCGCAGCAGGTCTTCTCGCGGCCGTGGTGTTCCCTCCGGCGAGCGAAAACGGTCGGGCAGCCGCCGGCGATGCAGCCGGTCAACCTCCTCAAACAGAGGGCAGAGCCGGTCGTAGTCCTCAGCCGTCACGGCCCGAATCCGGACGTTCACCGGGCACCTCGTCGCTTCGGTACATCCCGGCCGAGTCGACACGTGCGGGACCCCGCTGGCCCCTACTCTCTCGTCAACACCGCCAGGTACGACAGGACGGCGGACTCCTCACCCGACAGTGTTTGCAGGGTCACCTCGATCTGGACGTACCGCCCCGCCGGTATGTCGCCCAGCTCGGTGTCGTTGGTCACCTCGAGCCAGTCCGACCAGACCTGCTGATCGTTCGACGTCCGTACGCGGATGCGGACGACGGTCCCCTCCGGCTCCTCGGCCTGCCAGATGAGGCGGTCCAGCAGAGCGGTGTCGTTGGACAACGCGTGGCTGATCGTCCAGTTGCCGATCCGCGTCGAGACGGTCCGAGCCACGATGCCGGTCATGTCGCTGTAGCCGTAGTGGCGAGCCCCGACGATGGCCTTCTCCAGGTCGACCTGGCCGGTGGCCGGGTCGATCCGCCTGATGTACTCGTCGCCGTTGTTCACCACCCAGACCTTGCCGTCGGCGTCGACCGCCACGCCGGTGGGGGTGTTGCCGACCGCGATGGTGGCCTTGATCTCGCCGTCGTTGGACCAGCGGGTGACCGTGCCGGGGTTGGAGTCGGCCACCCAGACGTCCCCATCGTCGGTGACGGCCACACCGCGGGACTCGTATACCCCCTCGTGGGTCCACTCGATCTCCCCGGTCAACACGTTGATCCGCGACAGCTTGGAGTTGTTCCAGCCGGAGACGAACAGGTGGTTGTCATGGTCCACCCCCAGGCCGTACACGAAGTGCGGCATGTCGATCACGCTGAAGGAGTCGTCCGCGGGATCGAGCCGCAGAAGGTGATTCTTGTCCTGCCCGGAGGACCACAGGACACCGTTCCCGTCGACCAGTGCACCGTAGGCCGTGTGGTTGACGGAAGAGACGTCCACCGTCCGCAGGATCTCGCCGCTGGTCCCGTCGATGTGGTAGTAGGTGTACGTGCCGTAGACACCGACCCACACGTTGTTGTCCGCATCCACGGCGATGCCCCTTGTGCCCGGGTTCCAGTGGCCGTTGGGGTACGTGCCCGGATACTCGCCCGGCGCGTAGGGCCCCTCGTCCTCGGTGGTCAACACCACCTCGTAGAGCACGCACTCGTCCTCGCCCCAGGCCAGCAGTTCGTCTCCGGTGATGTCGCCGTCCTCGTTGACATCCGTCGAGGTGTGAATGAGGCTGTCGTTGTCACGGTCGACACAACCGCCGTTCTCGTACAGCCCCACCTTGACCAGGGTACCGGTGTCCCGGTTGGCCACGAAGCAGCTCCCCCAGAGATCCACCGTCGTGCGCGAGGGGTCACCCACCAGTTCCGGGGGCGCCACGCGGTAGCGGCCCAGCTCGTCGCCGCTGCGGGTATCCACCTTGGAGATGGTGTTTTCGTTGGAGTTGGGCACCCAAATAAAGGGCAGGGTGGTCGATTCCTCGGCCAGCCTCAGGCCGCCGACGTCGGCGTTGTACTCCAGGCCGACCAGGGCTCCGGCCTCGAAGTCCGCCCGGGTGTTGAACATCATTTCGGGCTGGAGCAACACGGCCGTCACCGCCTTGTCGCCGTCCATAACGATCGTGGCCGGGTTGGTGGCTCCCTCCAGATCGCCCGTCCAGTTGGAGAACAGCCAGTCCTCGCCGGGGGTCAGCGTCAGGGTGACCTCGGTCCCGTCCTCGTACGTCCCGCCGGCGGGGTCCAGGGTGACCTCTCCCTGGCCGTCCACCCCCACGGTCAGCGTGAAGCCGGTCGGACCGCCTCCGCCGCCTGAAGACGTGGTGCACGCCACGAACGATGACACAGCCGCGAAACCAACAACACCAGCCAACACCCAGCGCCCGGGACCCAGCATGATCATCTCCTCCACCAGCGGTTAGGTCTTCTTGCTTGCTGTCGAGACAGGCGGAGCGACAGGCCCCACCGGCAGAAAGCCGGGACCGCAGGGACCAGCCGCGCCGGCAACTGGTTGACAATCTACCGCCCGGCGCACCGGCACTCAAGCCGAGAAACACAGCGACGCATCCGTTTGCGGCTGACCAGAAGGTGAGCAGGAACGGGCCCGACCGACCGGCACGGCATGCTGCGTTGGCGCGCCGCCCGGGTCAGAGCCGTCCCGGCCCGCCGGGACCAGCCCGCGGACCGGGGCGGCCGGCACCCTCACCCCTGCCGGTCACCAGGCTGGCACCCGGGGCGCCGATTCCGAGGCCTCCCTTTGCTCTAGGACGACACCCCGGACGCCAGCCTGCTCCACGCTCCGCGGGCGGCGGGCGTCGCGGCCGGCAGCCCGGCGCGGCTCCGCCGGAAAACCGCCGAGAGGGCGTAGGCCAGAATGGCCACCAGCAGCAGGTAACGGAAGCCCAGCAGCATCGAGGTGTACTCCGCCAGGCCGCCCACCACCGCCCCGGCGATGTTGGCCCCCATGTCGCGGTCGGGATGCCGGCTCTCGCGGAAGGAGACCGCGAAGATCACGCCCGCGAAGAACACCGGCAGCATGACCAGGGCGCAGGGTGCCACGGTGGTCCACAGGAACCCGCCTTCCAGGAAGAGGTCCAGCGGCACGAGGCAGTTGAGCACCAGGGCCAGCATGAGCATGGCATAGTGCCAGCCGAGGCTGATCCGCCGGGCCTTGAGAACGTAGAGGTTGGCGGCCAGGATCATCACCAGGATGGAGAAGAAGACCATCGAGTTGACCAGCCAGGTGCTGCCGAACACCACCGCCAGGTGCACGACCGCCTTGGTCTCCAGCAGCATGAAGCCGAAGCCCAGGAAGAACATCCGCCCGTTCAGGGCGATGCGGTGCCCGGGCGCCAGCAGGAAGAGGATGACCAGCCCCAGCCCCCCGATCAGGAACATGCCGCGGACGTAGAGGGAGGGCAGTCCGGGGGCGCGGAGGTACAGGAAGGGCCAGGCATCGGTGGCCCGGCGGACGCCGTCCGCGCTCCGGGCCACCCGCGCCGGTCCCATGCGCAGCCAGTCCTCGGTGTCCGGGCCGGCCGTCGCCGCGACCCGCCGGCTGAAGCCGTCGGCATCCAGGTTCCGGTCCGGCCAGCGGTTGAACCAGAACTCGCCACCCTCCTCGAACGCCGCCGCGATGCCCTCGGTCGCCCCGGCCACCACCATGGTGAAGCTCGCCCCCAGGTGGTCTTCCGCGCTGATCGCCTCCCGGTACGGGAAGGAGAACACCAGCGGCGCCCGCCCGAACTCCTGCTCCAGCATCCGCGTGATGCGATCGATGATCCAGCCCTGCCGGAAGTAGTTGTACATCACGAACACGCCGTCGGGCTTCAGCGCCCGGCGCACGTCGTGGAAGGCCTCCCCGGTGAACAGGAAGCTCTCCAGGCGGATGCTGCTGTAGCTGCTGTGCAGGATGAGCGAATCAACCAGGGCGTAGGTCACCAGGTCGTACCGGCGGTCGGTCCTCTTCAGGAAGCTCCGGCCGTCGTCGATGTGCACCTGCACCCGCGGATCGTCATAGGGCCGGTCCGGGTGGTGCTCCGCCCCGATCTGCTGGATGACCGGGTCGATCTCCACGGCGTCGATGTGCTCGGCGCCGTGCCGCAGGGTGTAGGCCACGTCGCTGCCCGAGCCCGCCCCGATAATCATCACGTCCTCAAACGGCTCGCCCCCCGAGTCCCGCTGCAGCAGGTGGATGGCCCCGTAGACCGCCTGGGGGTCGGACCAGGCGCACATGGCCTGATGCCCGATCTGGTTCACCGCGATGGAGCGCTCCTCCAGGTTGTGCTCCACCTTGTAGTAGGGCGACCAGCGGACCTCCGCCCCGCCGCCCGGCGACAGCCCGGCCACCGCCACCGCGGCCGTGGTGGTCCCCAGGGCCAGCAGGCTCGATCCGTTCAGCCTCCCCGACTGGTGCAGGAAATACGCCACCCCCGCGAAGGCGATCAGGAACCACACCGCCGGAGGGGCATGAGCGAAGGAGATCAGGCTGAACCCCACGATGCCCGCCAGGCTGCCCAGGATGTTCGAGGTGTACCCCAGCACGCGGTTGGGGTAGCGGTCGAAGCAGCGTCCCAGAACCTGCCCCGGCCCCACGAACATCAGCGTGATCAGCACGAAGAAGACACCGGCCAGCAGCTCAATGGGGATGACGAAGCGGGCCAGGTCCACGTTCCGGGACTCGGTCCCGAAGAACACCACCTCCGGCGACGACTGGTTGCCCACGTTGATGGCCACGTCCGCCCAGTGGGCGTACACGCCGTTGAGCACCACCGCCAGGGCGATCGTCCCCAGGGCCAGCCGCGGGAACCACTTCAGCCAGTCGGTCCGGCTGCGCGTGCACAGACACCCGATCGACATCCCCAGGAAACAGGCGATCAGCACGATGTTGGTGAAGAACTGCAGGAAGACCACGTAGGCGGCGAACCAGCGGATGCAGGCCAGCTCCAGAAACAGCACCAGGAACCCCGTAAGAAACAGGTTCCGCAGGTCCCGCCGGCGGGTACCGATCTCCGCCGGGCCCGCGCCGTCCACGCCACCCCTCGTTTCCGGACGTGCCTCGTCGCTCATGCGTATGCTCCCGATAACCGGCCCGGCGCAACAGGACGCCCCGGACAGACTCTGGTCATACGTCGGCCGATTCGCCGAAGCGGTTCATCGCAAACCGCCGGCCCGGCTGCCGCCGCGCGGTACCGGGAGCCGGGCGGGCAGCCGGCGGACCGATCGGGCGCATTCCTTGCCCGCCTGCGTCTCCTGGAGGCGTACCGGCGACGTCGGGGCCGCAAGCCGCAGCCGTCGGGTTCGGTCCTGGGACGCGGCCGAAAGCCGCCTCAGGAAGTGGAGGCGGGCATCACCGGGCCGCTCGCCCCGGGCCCGGCGGCCGAAGGCTCCGCGTGCGACGGTGTCCGTCCGGCGCCAACCCACGCCCGGACGTCCTCGACGACCAGGTACAGGCAGGGCACCAGCAGCAGGGTGATCGCGGTGGCGAAGACGATGCCGTACCCCAGCGACAGGGCCATGGGGATCATGAACCGCGCCTGGCGGGAGGTCTCGAAGATCATGGGGGCCAGCCCGCCGAAGGTGGTCAGCGTGGTCAGCAGGATGGGCCGGAACCGGCGCACGCCCGCCCGGTGGATGGCCTCGGCCGGCGACAGCCCCCCCGCCTTCAGCCGGTTGGCGTACTCGATGAGCACCAGGGCGTCGTTGACCACCACCCCCGCCAGGGCGATGACGCCCATCACGCTGACGATGCTCAGGCTGTAACCCATCAGCAGGTGCCCCGCCACGGCACCCACGATCCCGAAGGGAATGCTCATCATCACCACCAGCGGCTGAACATAGCTGCGGAAGGGAATGCCCAGCAGCGCGTAGACCCCCATCAAGGCCAGGACGAAACCGGAGCGCAGGGCGGCGACGCTCTCGCGCATGTCCTCCTGCTTGCCCCGGAGGCTGTAGGTCAGGCCGGGGTACCGGGCCAGCAGGTCGGGCAGGGTGGACCCGGTCACGGCAGTTAGGACCGTGTCCGCCTTGCTCTGGGGCACGACGTCGGCGGCCACGGTGACCGTCCGCCGCCCGTCCCGCCGGTCGATCGAGGTGTAGGCCCGGCCGCGCTCCACCCGGGCGACCTGCCGCAGGGGCACGTCGAGCCCGGCGGGGGTGCGGATGATGAGCGATTCGATGTCGTACTCGCTGACCCGCTGGGCCTTGGGCAGACGCACCATCACCTTGACTTCGTTGCGCCCGCGCTGCTGGCGGAGAGCCTCGGCGCCGTAAAAGCTGCCGCGGAGCTGCCGGGCGACGCTGTCGGCCGACAGTCCCAGGCTGCGGCCCTCGGGCAGCAGCCTGTAGTTGAGTTGCTGCTTGCCGGGGGTGTAGCCGTCTTCGACATCCCTGACGTTGGCGAAGGCGCTCAGGGCGGCGGCCAGCTCGGCGCTGGCCCGGTCGAGCACCTCCAGGTCGCGATGAGCGAGTTCGATGCTCATCGCCCGGCCGGATCCCGGGCCGCGGCGGTCCGACTGGAAGCGGATGGACTCCAGGCCGGCGATGGGACCGGTCCGATCCCGCCAGAGCCGGACCACCTCGCTGGTGCTCACCGGCCGTTCGTCCGGGGCGGTCAGATACGCCGTCACCGAGATCTCGTTGTCCCGGATCATCGCCCGCACACCGCGCAGCAGGCGGTCCCCGCCGTTCTCCTCGGCCACCGCGCTGACGGACGCCACCAGCCGGTCCCGCACCTCGGTCAACCGCGACAGCGGCGAACCGTACGGCAGCACCGCCGTGGCGTCGGCCTCGTCGCCCTCGACCCGCGGCATCATCTCGAAACCCAGCCGCCCGCTGCCCACGTACCCCACCGTCAGCAGCAGCACGGCCATGGCCAGGCCCACGGTGAGATAGCGCATCCGCAGAACGGCCGCCAGCACCGGTCCGAAACGCGTCTCGATCAGTCGCGAGATGAAGCCGCTGATCCGCTCGTGCAGGCGGTGCACGGCCCGGCCCGGCCCCGTGCCACCCGCCGTCCGCGTGTGGGCCAGGTGGGCGGGCAGCACGAACAGCGACTCGACCAACGAGATGAGGAATACCGAGCAGACCACCAGGGGGATCACCTTCCAGATCCTGCCCATGAACCCCGGCACGAAAGCCAGCGGCGCGAAGGCGGCCATGTTGGTCAGGATGCTGAAGGTCACCGGCACCGCCACGTCCCGGGCCCCGCGGATCGCGGCCTCGAGCAGGGCCATGCCCTCCTGGCGGTATTGGAAGATGTTCTCCCCCAC
>Ga0180432_10003799_pt1 | contig 21270 bp, 39 predicted proteins | sample SS_ome_10_FD_132414 | JGI IMG/M metagenome (GOLD analysis project Ga0180432, IMG submission 132414) | Hypersaline lake sediment archaeal communities from the Salton Sea, California, USA - SS_1_MS_2 metaG | ecosystem: Environmental > Aquatic > Non-marine Saline and Alkaline > Hypersaline >...
CGCACAAACTTCAGGGGTGATTTCATCCTGTGCGTTTCAAAGAAACCTGAATCACATCTGTCAGGTAAAGCCGTTGCAGTTGTCACGCTGAAAGATTGCAGACCCGGAACGCCTGAAGATGAAAAAGCTGCATGCTGTTCAACAGAAGGTTTGTATGTTTGGGAACTTTGCAATGTGCGCCTGATAAAATCTTTTTATGTGCGTGGTATGTTAGGATTTTTTGAAATTCACAAAAGATGTGAAATTTGTATTCATGGTTATGGTTACAGCCTCAAGTGTGAAAAATGTAATGAATTTAGTGAATATGAATTTTTTATCAAACAAAGGATGGTGTGTGATGCTGAAAAGAATCAAAAAGTTTTTCAAGCAACTGAATTATAAAAGGCGCAGCGCAATTTTATCTTCACGCTGTATCTTTACTGATGGAACAAAACACTGGCTTGCATCAGGCATAACAAAAGTTGACGGTGCTGATGCTTGGTTGTTTGCAATCATCAGAAAAAAACCTGATGAAGATTATATAGGGAAAGAACCAGTCAACATGCTAAAGCGTGCGCATGATGTTGAACGCATCATTGTATATCAACACCCTTCATCTGTCAGAAATCAGATTGAACTGCTGCAACTGATTCTTGACAACATGCTGTTTGAAACAGACATGAAACTGAAACGCGGTGTCTGGAAGGTCACGCCGTATGAAGATGTTATTTGTCATCACACAATTTATGTTGATGAAACAGTGATTGCTGAAAGGGTGCAAGAACTTTCTGATGCTGAAAGAATTTGTGTTTGTGTCAATGCGCTTCAGGGCATTCCATCAACAATGATTCAGTCAACGGACTTCAAAGAAATTGTCAGCAGATTAAAAATGTAACAGGGGGAAACATGAGCGAACAGAAAAAAGTGTATCTTGATTCAAGGGTTCCGCATTTTGTAGGTGAAGGTTTTTGCAACACATGTGTTAATCACTTCAACGGCGCAGACTGTCTTTGTGAAAAAGAATGTGGTGATGAAAAGAAGTTGTGGAAGCGTGAAGGTGAACCGGAAAAAATCACCAGTGGAAAACAGGCACTTGAACACCTGCTTGATATCATGTGCGCTGTTGGAAAGGGCAGAATCAAAGAACCAAATATTGAAATCACAAACGGCTGCTTGAACATGGTGCAGGATGAACTGAATGAACTAGAAACATTGCGCATCAAGTTCAGCAGGCTTGAAGCAGCGGTTAAAGAATTGTTAAAATAAAAACAGAATTGCAATATTGAAAGCTGGCTGATAAAATAAAATCATTACAACACCTTATAAAAAATTATTGGGTTTACCCGGCGCACACCGGGTTTTTTTATATATCTGAAAACTTTCTGTATTTCTTACCTGCCCAAACCACAAACATAATCATTGATGTCATCAGGTCTTTGTTCCTTGAAAGATTTGCGAACAATTGCACCCGGTGTAAAGGCAATTCAAAGAAAGCAGGGTTGAATTCATTGCAGCATTCTGCGCGGCGCACTTGTTCTAAAATGATAAGCGCATAGAACCATGTGATGCACCTGTAATGAAAACGATTTGCACGCGGCTTCTGTGCGGAAGGTGTCTTGAAGGCATTGTGTTCAAGCGCAAGAATGCGCGTTTCAAAAAAATGTATGTCTTTTGGAAGTTCAAACACAAAACCTTCCATCACCTTTTCCATCACCGGGCTGTGTTCTGTTGCCTTCAGATAATTGCAAAGATGAACCTGAAAGATGGTCTGCAATGTGGCATCAAGCCTGAAGTGCTTTTTGATTTTCGCACGGCTGTCTTCATCAAGCTGACCGTAAACATTTGTTATCTTCCCATGAAGGAAAGACTGCAACACATTCACCTGAATCAACCAGTGACAAAATTCCTTCTGGTTCTTGAACGCGCTGATGTCAAGCCGTGTCAAAAGGTGCAGCGCGTGTTCAAAGAATTCAATGACATCTGAACACTTTTCAAAGACCTGTTCCATCTTCAAGTTCAACAGGTTCTTTTCCATATACCTTTTGACCTTCAGGATATCTGACCGTTTTGCAAACTTCCCTTTGTTCATGCGCACTTCCCTTGTATTATTTGATATCCATAATAGAAATCTGTCATAATAATATCAAAATAGTTGCAACTGGTAAACCAGCATTGTATAATTCAGGAAGGTGGTGACATGCGTATCAAAACAAACTTCAGTGAACAGTTGGTTGCTTTTCTTGCGGTCTGCGTTGTGATTGCTGTAACTGCAACAGCATGGTGTTTCAAACCGCATGGTGTTTCTGAAAAGCAGCTTGATGAAATTGACAACCGTGTTGCAATCATGGCGGTACAAGTCAGGCAATATGAAAAGCGCATTGACTTCATGGAACGCATGGTTGAATCAATGAAGCGCAAGACCATTGAAGTTATGGTGATGCCGCCTGATTATGTGATGGGTGACGGGCTGTGATGTTCAACCTTGCGGAACTTGCACCTGAACTGGTGAAGGATGAATTGAAACTTCCGCAAGGAAAACATTGTGATGAATGCGGATATTTCAACTGGTGTGTGGAACACGACTGCGCTGATGTGGGGAAAACAACTTGCAGGTTTTATCCGCGCAAGTTTTTTGAAAAGAAATTAAAGGTGGTGTGAAGTGAAAGACCTGATTTGTTGTCCACATCCTGAAATAAAAGTTGACCATGAAAAAAAGATTTGGTGGTGTGAAACTTGTATGTCACACGGCACACTTGTTGTGAAGACAATAACATTGCGCTGCGCAGCCTTGCACATGGAAGAACTAAAAAGGCAATTCAAAAAAGCAATCGTGAAGGACATTGACACATTAATGAAAGTTGTTAAACCATTTTCAAAATGGGTTGATATAAAAATCAAAGGTGGTGTGATATGAAACCAAAACACAGTGAAAAGGATTCAAGGGGAATGCTGCAAGTTGCATGCTGTGAATGTGTGCGCGGTGGTAATGGTGACAAATCATGTTCTTCTGGTTGGCGTTCAAAGAAGTGGGATTATAAAGCATGCTTCTGTGGTCAACTGCTGCCAAAGTTTGAACAGGAAAGTGAAGCATGAACGGAAACACCTGTGCTGATTGCGTCAAGTGCAAGCGCGATTCATACGACAAAGCAAACGGGCGCATCAGTTGCTTGCGTGGGAATTATCGTGAAATCAAAATCAATCCACGCGCAATCATGGCATGTGACTTTTTCCTTCCTGCTGAAACAAAGCTGAACGGCGCAGCACTTGCAATCATAGAACTGAAAGATGAACAGGATAAACTGCGTAAAAGAATCAGCAAGCTGGAAGGTCAGGTTGCTGTGCGTAAAGCAGAAAAGGAATTTGAAGCAAGAAGGAAGGCAGTCAAACTTGAAACGGTGACAGACCTTGCGCATGTTGCGTTTTCAAATCAGATTCAGCGTGATGCGTTCCTTGAAATTATGAAGATGTTTGTGATGCGCGGTGAATTTGACCTGACTGTCAAGGAACTTAAAAAAGTTGTGGGGGTTGACTGATGCCAGTGACGGCAATGCTTGAAATGACGATTGATGAAATGCAGTACAAGATTGACGCGCGCAATAAAGCCATTGAAGAACTGCTTGTTGTTGCTGAACAGATTTGCAACCAGTGTGAACACAATTCAGCTTGTTTGCGCAATGGCAAAGACCCGACAAAGTGTGAAAGCTGGAAGCGTATTGAAGCGGCACGGGAACTGGTGCGAAAACAAAAGGAAGGTGAACATGGAAATCATCAGGCGTGAACATTTTGAAAACAACACAATGACCGTGGAAAAAAAGCAGTTCCCTGAATCAAGACTTCAGGTCAGCATCAACAGTGACCAGCGCATTGTGCTGCGCTTCACGCAGCCTGTGCCCGAACCGTTCCAGAAAGCGGCACCGATTTATGGACAGCCTGAACCTGCACCATGCGTGATGAAAGAACTGCTGGTGAACCTGACCATGAAAGAATCAATGGTGCTGCATGAATTTCTTTCATGGGCAATACCTGCAACGCGCGGTGACCGTGATGACATCCCATTCTGAAGGTAGAATCATGGACAAGTTCAAGGAACGGCTGGTCATTTTAACAAAGCGGAACCGGAACCTTGAATTTATGATGCGCAATGCAGTGATGAAAGCAAAGTCTGGAACGCGCACGCAGTTCATCTGCAAGAAGCAAGAAGCCGCTGACACCTTGTGCAACTTTCTTGAAGACCTTTGCGAAAACATACCGGGCAACAGGCGCATTGAATACGGGTTTGAATTTCAAGGTGGTGGTTGTGTTATCATTGAAACAATAAAAGGGGTGAATCATGGAACGCGAAAACTTGAAACGGGCAAATGAACTTGATGCTGAAATCAAGCACCTTGATGATGTGCTTGAAAAATTAGACATATTCAAACTTAATCTGAACAGCATTGCAAGCAACAGCGCAGTTGTTTCACTGGCACATGGTACGGGCGGCAAAGAAGTTGAAGCATTTATTGAAAAAGAAAGAGTGCTTGAAATTGCAAAGATAATGGATTCAAGCATCATCATACAGCGCAATAAACTGTTTGATGAACTGAAAGAACTTTGACGAGGGAACAATGGAAGGACTGACACCAAAAATCAGAAGCATGCGTGAAGAAATAACAACGGTTGAACAGGCTGTTGAACTGAATGAATCAGCAAGGCGTGCGGCGCACTTGCGCATTCCTCACAGGTGCAAAGAATGTGGCGCGTTCCGGTTCCTGTATGTCACAGTTGATGAACTGTTCTTGCGCAAAGTCTTTTCAGGCGCGGCGGTATGGGGCAAGAAGCCATGCTTCTGCAAAGATTCAATTTATGAACCATGTGGAAAGCCGCAGCAATACACGGGCTGTGTTGACAAGAACAACATCAAAGTGTTTGAAGGTGACAAGCTGCGCATTCCTGTGCTGCGTTTGTCTGGTTCACAATCAACATGGTGTCAGGTGCGCAACAATGAACACGGTTTGTTCTGGCTTGATGGTTCTATTGTCTGGGACATTGAAGCCTGCGCGTTCAGGCTGCACATTGACCGCGACAAAATCAAAGCACTGGAACAGCCGCGCGGCAATGAGAAGGTGACGCAGTGCGTGAACTTTCACTGTGACCTTGATGCTGCTGAATATCGGTTGTTTCAAAAGGTCTGCGAACTGAAAACTGAAAACCTGATAAACAGGGAACTGAACAAAACGCACAAGAACATTGAAGTGATTGGTCACATCCATGACGGCAGAACAGACAACACCTGAACCCAAAACATTTATTGGTGTGACATGCTTGTACTGTGGCGGCATGGCTGATGGTGAATGGGCAAAGAAACTTGTGTGCAAACAATGTGGTGCGTCATGGCCTTCACATGTTGATTATTATGTTTTCAAGAATGCCTTTGCCGGGCGCACCGGAAAGCTGGAAACAATCAAGGGGTGATAAAATGATGCAGGGATACTGGAAAAACAAGAAGAACGGCAAGACATACCTTGTGACAGGCTTGCGCAAAGACGCAACCAATGGGCGTGAAGACAGGGTGCTTGTTGATTATGAAGACAGTGAAGACAGATATGGAAGGGACTTGATTGAATTCATGCAGAAGTTCACACTGGTTGAATCATTCCCTGAAGTATTACCTGCGCACCGTGATGCGCTTTTATTATTAAACAGGGGGAAGTATGGAAGAACAGACCAGACCTGAAAGCTGCGCAGCCTGCAAATACACATACCTGCACAGACTAGGTGAACATCGTGTTGTGCTGATATGTGAAATCAATGAACACACTGTTGGTGAAGGAAGCAGCGGCAACGCTGCAAAGGCAGATGCGAAAAGCAAACCTGTTCCTGACACCTGCCCGTTCAAACCAGCAAAGGAAAGTTCACATGTTCTGTGACAGCGGTGACCATTTTGGAAATTGCAGATGCATAAATGTTCCAGTCAAAGGCGGTGAAGTTCATGCCGGTGGAATCAGGGAAGTTGTCTTTGATGAAGCTGGAAAGGTTGATGAATTCCTTGCGCCTTTTGAATTCACAGATTGGTTCATTGGTAGGTGGAAAGACACATCACACTTGAAGGTTGCAATTTCTGGTGATTTTGCTAAACTTAAAACAAGCGTTGGTGGTGGTGCGCGTTCCCGTGGTGGTTACAAAATACCGGATGATATACACAAGGAACTGCTGCACTTGAAATGGTTGTGCATAGTTGCGCAGATGCGCAAGATATTTTGTTCAAGCCATACCGGGGCAGGCGTTGGAACAGGCGCATTGAAAGGTTGATGTTCCGGTGGGGATATCGCAAAGACTGGAATTAATAAGGGGGAAAAATGTTTGACAAACTGCTTGCAATGGGATTTCAAAAGGCTTCATTCACTACATGGGAACCGCTGAAGAAAACAGAAGAACCGCTGCACATGGTTGAAATCTATCACCCAAAGATGGGCGTGCTTGCAAAGGGAAAACTTGCGCTTCAGTTTCCCGTCATTGGCGGCGTTCCAACATGCACAGATGCAATCATCTTGCAGGTTGCAGAACTGCTGAAGGCTGAAGCAGACAAGTTGCCTGACAAGCCCACTGATGCAGACATTGGAAAAGCAAAGGCGGCGATTGCAAAGAAGATGTCACCGGTGCTTGAAGCACACATCAAACGCTTTCAGGAAAAGGCGCAGAAGGCGGCGGCAAGCCTGCACACTTCATCTGTGTTGACTGCCGCAGGGTGTGGCTTGAATCAGAAATGAATCAAATCAGGGGGTTGTGAACATGGCTTTCAAAACAGGCATCAGCGCAGCGGTTGTGCAATACATCAAAACTGCGCGTGAAGATGATAACAGCATTAAAGTCAATGAAGGAAACCTTGAAAGGTTCCGTGATGAACTGCTGAAATATTTTACTGTTGGAAAGCGGGTTGAAAAAACTATACAAAACACACCGCTTTTCAATCTTCACCTGAAAGACTGCTTGCTTGATTATTCAACATGCACCGTTTGCAAACTGCGTGCGCATGGCAATGTGCATTGTGACTGCGCTGAATTTTATCCTGAAGAATGCCTTGCGAACAAACACAAGTTCTTCAGGCGCGTTGATGAAACTGAAACGATTGATGACAGGGAACCTGTATTCAGTGGACATGCAAGACCTGAAGACATTGCAGCGTGTATCAAGCAATATGGTCATGCACTTATAAGTGAAGAACTGGAAGGACTTTTGCAACATTTTGCGCACACTGATAAATTTAAGATTGTGGCAAAAAAAGAAAGCGACACAATGGGTGCGATTTATAAAATCAAAACTAATCCCGATTACAAAGAACCTGCTGAAGAAAAAAGCGTGTTCCCACCGGAACTGAAAGACGGCTTCATCATTGATGAACACGGCAAGATTGCAATGCTGCATGATGACAAGGTTGGTGCAATCATCAAGTTCATATTAAACAGGCTGGACAATGGCGCACTGGTCAATGTTGTATACCACACAGACAGGCGTGAAGTCTGTGTGAAGTTCAATGCACCTGAACAGTGCTTTGTTTCCGGGCAACCGCTGCACCTTGAAAATCAGTTATACATTGCAGAAATATCCGCTTCAATCAGCCGCGTGGAAACGCTTGAAGATTTCTGCAAGATGGTCGAACGGTTGATTGAAGGCAGCTTTGCTGTTGCACTTTTTGAAAGGAAGGAAAAAGACTGATGGAACAGAAAAACATTTTGCTTGTGGAAGGTACAAAATTGCGTGCGATTGCTGAAGCATTGTGGAAGATGGGAAGTGATGTGACTGTGACCATCAAAGATTTCAACAGCATCACTGTTCTGGTGAAGATACATGGAACGCGCGCACAGTATGAAGGTGAAGCGAACTTCAACCCGTGTGAAGATTGCTTCAAGTGCGCGTTGCGCAAGGCGTTGACCAATGCGCTGAACAGTTATGTTGCAGACACTTCATTCAATGTTGAGCGGTCAAAGCCTGTTGCAGCACTGTTGAAAGAACAGAGCAAGGTTGCGGACTATTAAGAAATCAGTATTGAACACCTGCTGCGCTGTCCATCTTTTGACAGCATTGAAGTTTGACTTGCACCATTTTGCTTGTGCCTGTAAAATGGTTGCACAAAATCAAACGGGGTGAACAGTGAACAGGAAAGAACTGCTGGAAAGAATTGACAAGATGCGGTTTCACATGTGGAAGCATGGACTACCATACAATGAACAGGTTGACACAGACCTGCGTGTCATTGAAAAAGCAATCAAAGAACTTGATGAACAGCAGGCTGTCAGCGGTGATGCGCTTGAATACATGAAAGCAATCAAGCTGATGCACAAAGATATGGACGCGAAAATCAAAACACTGCATGGAAACTTCAATCATCTTTGTGAAGGCATGCAAGAAGCTGCGCGCGATTTTTCAGAAGCAATGAAACAGTTGAAAGATATACCTGAAATGAAGCAGCTTGAAAAAGACATGCGCGCTTTCATGGAAGTCATCAAGAAACACTTTGTGAAACCAGCAGCTTTTTCTGCTGCTGATTCTTTCAGAAAAAACTGTAACGGCTGCAAGTTTGAAGCAGTGCGCACAAACCGTGAACACTGCACGCATTGCAGGGAACACAACCGGTGCTTTTTTACACCAGCGGAAACAACCGGTGCAACTGCACCAAAGCCTGAAAAGAAAACAGGCACCGGCAGGCACAAGCACAAACCACTGGGAACTTCTGATGATGCAATGCTTGATGCTGTTAGGAAAGCGGGCGGCAGTATTGTCAAGGCGGCAAAGATGCTGAACCTTTCACCACCTTCCATTTATTCACGCATGCGATACAACAAACTGTTTGGTGAAAAGGTCAAAGCAATTCAGACTGAACTGAACTATGACCCAAAGGCAGCGTCAAAAACTTCACAGGCAAAGCCCGGTGAAGAACCTTCTGAACAGGCAAAGCAGAAAAATGTCAGAACCGCAGCTTTCCCAAAGAAAGAATCATCAGACCTACGCAACCGCATCATTGATGCGTGCGACAAGTTCAGCGGTGTCAAGCCTATGATTGCACAGCACTGCGGAATCAAACTGCAATCACTTGAAATCATGTTGATGCGTGATTCTGAACTGAAAGAAATATTTGATGAATACTATGATTGAAAACCATGACTTCATCATTGGTGTCTTCTGCTTGCTTGCTGTTGCTGGCCTTTGCATCATGGGCCTGTCTTTGTTCATCAGTGAAGTGGTGGACAAATGAAAACATGCGCGATTGATTCAAGCAGCAAGAACATTGGTTTTTCAATCTTCCATCAATCAACGCTTGTTGAATACGGCAATGTCAGCATCAGGAACCTGACACACCATGATGTGTTTGACATCACCTTTCACAATGACGGGCGCAAGTTTTCAGGTGAAACTTCAAAGAACAACATTGTTGTCATTCATGCCTGCAACGCTTTCATTGCGCGCCTGAAGGAACTACACCCAGACATCACGCACTTTGTGATGGATGATTATTTTTTTGGGCTTGAACAAAAGACGCTTGCACAGCTTGCTGAAATCAACGGATGTCTGTGTTCATACATTTATCAGAAGTTTGGTTTGAAGGTTCACAAGTATGCACCAAACAACAAGCATCATGCACTGGGAATTGTGAACACGCAGAAGCCGCGTGGTGTGCGGCTTTCAAAGGAACAGAAGCGCAAGGCAGAAGCGGAAAGAAAACAAAAGCTGATTGACGCAGTGCGCCTGCTTTATAAACTGCCTGACACCATCACGCATGATGAAGCTGATTCAATCGGACTGAATCACTTTTTCATCAGTCATTACAAAGCACAGACGCTTTCCGGTTATTCAAGCACGGCAATTTTTTATTCAGGCATCAAAGCAAAAAAAGGAAAAAGGAAAAATGCACAGGGGAAAGTTTGACCTGAATGATGAACTTGAACTGTGGGACAAAATCACACATGGTCATCAGCCTGCAAAGATGCTGCTGTTCAAAAAGTATAGGCATTCAGTTCTTGAACTTGCTTTGACTTTTATTCACAGTGAAGTTGCTGTGCTGAATAAATATGACCTGTATGCAATCGGTCTTGAAAAACTATGGAACATCATTGATGACTTTGACCCACGCAAGGGAAACAAGTTCTGGACTTTTGCGCGCATGCGGATATGGGGAACAATGAAATCAGAACTGCGCAACCGCAAGAACATAGACCGCAGAACGCTTCCAGCTATGGTGGAATTATTCACTGAATTGCACAGGCAGCGCAGCGCAGAATCAAAACTTGCATACAAAGAAAAAGTGTTCATGGTTGATTACCTGCTGCAACACCTGACTTGCAAAGAACGCATCATTGCTGAACATTATTTTATGCTGGAAAAAAAGAACCGTGAAGTGTGTGCAATGCTGAAATGTTCTTCAGGTTCCCTGCGCACACAAGCCTATAATCTGCGCAAGAAACTGCGCCTGCTGGTGCAGCAATTTACAGACGGGGTGAATGGTGGATTTATTTGCATGGGCTGATGAAAACAAACTTGAAACGCCTGCTGATATTCAAGAACACCGTGACAGTCTTTGCGCGCTTGTCTGGCAGAATACCATTGCAACCTATGAATCACAGGTTGTGGGCTGGTTGATGTCTGCTGATTTTTACAGGATGACGCAGCCCGCATTTGCAAAGAACCTGCAACGCAGAAAGACAAAGCCGCATCACTTCATTGTGTGTGATGGATACATTGACCAAAAGACCGTGAAGCCCATCTTGTCATTACAGTCAAACCAGTATATAATGAATTGATAATTTTCAAAGGTGGTGTGATATGAAAGAACATTTCCGTGATGCAAAGTTAAGCAATGCAAATCTTGAACGGCTTGATGTCATCAATGACATCATTGAAGAATATCAAGATGATGGATATGTGTTGACCCTGCGGCAACTGTATTATCAGTTGGTATCCCGTGACATTATTCCAAACTGTCAAAAAGAATATGCAAAACTGTCAACGCTTCTGAAAGAAGGAAGAATGTCAGGTGTTGTGGACTGGGAAGCAATTGAAGACAGGGTGCGTGTTCCTTTTCTTCCGTACTGGGTTGATGATTTGAAAGATGCACTTTCAGACACAGTGGAACAGTATAGACTTGACCGGCAGGCAGGTCAACCGTATTACATTGAAGTGTGGATTGAAAAAGATGCACTTGCAAATGTGCTGCGCCGCGTGACAAAGAAGTATCACATCAACCTGATGGTGAACCGTGGTTATAGTTCATGCACCGCAATGTTCAAGGCTGCTGAAAGGTTCAAGAATGCAGAAAAGCCCGGTGTGCTTTTATACATGGGTGACCATGACCCTTCAGGTTTGGATATGGTCAGGGATATTGCGGAACGGCTTTCTGAATTTGACCTGCACACTTCTGTTTATAATGAACCGTATGATGAAGCTGACACGGTTGTTGTCAATCAGATTGCCTTGACAACGCCGCAGGTAAAGAAATATCAGCCGCCACCAAACCCGGCAAAGATTACAGACCCACGCGCAAAAACTTACATTGCGGAACACGGGCGCACATCATGGGAACTTGACGCGCTGCCGCCGCAGCAGTTGATAAAACTTGCGTCATCATGGGTTGAAAAATTTATGGACATGGAAACATTTGAAAAGCAAGTTGCACAGGAAAAGAAAGACATTGCAAAGCTGCGTTCAATAGTAGGCATGTGATGACCGAAAAACGCAAGCTGCTTTTTTCAGTGACCAAAGATGACTTCACTTTTCAGCCATACAAGGGACGCGGCAAAGGTGGACAACACCGGAACAAAGTTGAAACATGCATGCGCATCATTCACAAGGAAAGCGGTGCAGTTGGTCAGTCTTGTGATGAACGCAGTCAGGTGCAGAACAAACGCATTGCGTTCAAGCGGTTGACGCAGCACCAGAAGTTCAAGAACTGGCTGAAGCTGAAAGCCGCTGCCGTTGAATGTGGCATGTATGAAATTGAACGCATGATTGAAAAGGCGGTTGATGAAGCAATGGAAGAAAAGAACCTGAAGGTGGAAGTCTTTGAAAACGGAAGGTGGGTGACAAAATGATTGATGAATATTGCAAACCTGCACCAGCATGCAAGCATAGGATTTCAACAGGTTTTTTATTTGCTTGTTGCAGAAGGTACAAAACAAAAAAAGGATATCCGCGCATTCTACGCATGCGCGCAGGTGTGCATCTGAAGTGTTTGCAATGCTTGGCTGATTTGAAGAACGGGGTGAAAAATGTATAGAAACAAAAACAGTATCAATGATGGATGGACAAACCCGGCAGTGTGGATGTGTGAAAGCTGCGGTCATCTGACTTTGGTTTATTGCGGTGAATCAGTGCCGCATTGTAAAAAATGTAAAGGATATTACAAGCGCACTGATTTATTCGGTCTTGTTGCTGTTGGTTCGCACAAAACTGAAACCGCGCTTGACAAAGAACCTTGCAAAGCGCAGACGCTTGACAAACTTGTTGAAGAAAACAAAAAACTGAAGTCATTATTCAGGCACACTTTTTCTTTGCTGCTGTGTGCGCACTGTAAAGCTAACAATGAAACATGTGGTCTTGATTCTGTTGAATGCCTTGATGCAATGTTGTCTGAATTACAAAGGCGCAGCGCGGTGAAGAAAGGGGGAACTGATGAATGAAAAAGGACACGGTGACTTCAGCGGTTTATTGTATGCAATTATTGGCTTTGCGGTTTTCGTTATCACTTCAATCATTCTGCTGACTTGCGGAATGGGCAAGCTGATTGTCAAATTTACTGGAAGGAAACTGAAAACTTTTGAAACTGTGCTGCTGTGCGTGCTGGCAATCTGCTTGATGCTGGCTGCACTGAAGTTCTTTGCAGGATAACAAGCATGAAACAAAGACCTTGCAAGTTCAGATTCAACGGAAATATCTGTTCAAAGACAGACATGCTTTGCGATAATTGCGGTGCAACTGCGCCGCTGACTTTTGAAGGCGTTGTGTTTATTGATGATGTTGCATACAAGCCGCAGGATATAAGGGACATGAAAGCAAGGCTTGAAAAAGTGCAGCCTGACCTGCGTGAAATAGAACGCTTTGACCGCGATTTATTCCGGGCGCATGATGGTGAATTTGTAAAGTGGTCTGATGTTGAATATCACTTTATCAGGAATTCAGAACTTGAAGCAAAGCTGCAAGCGGTTGACGCTGCTTGCTGTAGGTTTATGGTGAAACAAATTTCACCAACAAAAAGACATCAAGGTCATTATGAAGTTGCAGCACAAATATTGAAGATATTGAATGAAGAAACAAAAAATAATGCCTGAATTAAACAATGTTGTGACAAGCCTGAATATTATTGCAACCGTGAAGGCACAATGAATGTTTGCATCAACTGCCGCGCGCAAATAAAAATGAAGCCGCGCAAGGTTGAAGAAAAGGACATTGCAGCAGCGGTTGTTGAATGGCTTGAACAGCAAGGCTTTGAAGTTTATCAGGAAGTCAGTACAGGATACGCTTCAAGGCGCGCAGACATTGTTGCTGTAAAGGATGACAGGAAATGGATAATTGAAACAAAGACTTCTTTTTCACTTGACCTTCTGGAACAGGTTTATCAATGGGCGCGGCACAAGTCAGCGCACCGCGTTTCAGTTGCGATATTGCGCAGGTGCGACCACAAGCGGCGGCGCAGTGAAGAACGGCAGATTGATTCAGTGCTGCTGCGTCATTTTGGAATTGGTCTGATTCACTGCAATGTTTATCATCAAACTTCAATCAAGCTGCATATTGACATTGAAGAAATGATTGAACCTGCTGACATTCAGGTTGACCCGTGGTTTGAAATCAAGCCGCATGAAGGACACAAGGAATGCGCAGAAGCAGGCGCAAAGGCAGGCAGTGCAGGTGGTGGATACTGGACACCTTTTAAGCAGACATGTGACAACCTGCGTGAATATATGAAGCAACATGACGGTTGCCGTATTATGGAAGCGGTGAAAGGTATTGAACATCATTACAGCAGTGACAGAAGTGCGGCAGGAAACCTGCGTGAAATGATTGCACGCGGCATTGTTCAGGGCTTGAAGCTGGAAAGGAAAGGCAATGCTTTTCACATCTTTGTTTGTGAAGATGAAACTGGGCAGCAGTCTTTGTTATAATATATTTTTGAAATCGTAAAGGGGGAATGTTTAATGATTGGCGTGAAGATTCTGAAAGATGAAAAGACAGTTGTGCTGCATGATGGCACTGAAGGAAAGCTGGTAAACCTGAAGAAAGGAATGTGCATTGTTGATATTGACGGAAAGCACAGATGCTTCAAGGTGGTTCAAGACAAGCCTGTGACGGCAGACCTTGCTGAAAACTTCTGGTGTCAGGAAGTGGAATTGAAAACAGAACCAACACCTGAACCGGAACCAGCAGAAGGCGCAAAGACCGAACCGGAACCCGGAACGCTGCCGCCGCCTGTTGCTGCACCAAAAAAGAAAAAGGCAAAGAAAAAATCAAAGAAAGCTGAAGGTGATGAATGAACAGAATCATTCTGATTGGACGCATTACAAAAGACCCTGACACAAAGTTCTTGAATGATGGGAAAAGCGTGACAAACTTTTCACTTGCCGTGAACCGCAAACGCAAAGATTCTGAAGGTAATTATCAGGCAGACTTTTTCAAGGTCACAGCATGGAACAAAAGCGGCGAACTGATTAAACAGCACACGGCAAAAGGTCACCGCCTGATGGTGGAAGGTCATGTTGAATTCAGCAAGTGGGAAGACAATGAAGGAAACAAAAGAACAGACACCGTTGTCATATTGGAAAGTTTTGAATTCCTGCAACCCAAAGAAGGTGCAGGCAATGGAAGCGCGCGCGATTATGGAGAACCGCCGCCTGATGAACCACCATATTGACCCGGCAGAACTTTCACACGGGACTGTGTTTGAAGCAGGTGGTGAATTGCGTGAACATTTGCGCTGTTCACACCTGCTTTGCTTTGACAAGTTTGACGCTGTGTGCAACATGGTCAGGCTTGTGGATTACATTACTGAACACGGTTACAACATGACGGTTCAGGCTTTCAACAAAGAACTTGAAAAGGGGACATTGAAACTGTATGAAAGAAACAACTGAAAAGATAATTGCGGAACAGAACAAAAGAAATGAAATCAGGTCTACCATGAAAAAGTTTTTGAAGCTGTGGAAGCAGCGCGATTTCAAAGGAATGGTCAAGCTGTGCCAGTTGACATGGACAAGCACAACTGATGCAGAACAACGCCTGATTCAATATCTGGGAAACTACAGGTTGAACAACCATACAGACATCAATATCAGTTTTGTGAATGATGCCGCTGTCTGTGCTGCCGTTCACTTTGAAGCTGACATTTATGACGCAACTGTGCGCATGACGCAGCACATGAAGCTGTGTGCGCGCGTCATCTGTGAATCAAAACCGTATCAACCCAGTGAAACCGGGCAATGGGGAATCAACCCGGAATCACTTTTTCACAGTATCATTAAAAATTAAAGGTGGTGTGTAATGGCAAACAAAAGCCTGATTGACTGGACTGATTCAACATGGAATTACATCACGGGATGCAACAAGATTTCTGAAGGCTGTGCAAACTGCTATGCGGAACGGGTTGCAACAACCCGGTTGCGTGGGCGTTGTGGTTATCCTGAAGATAACCCGTTCAAAGTAACGCTGCACCCTGACAAACTGGAACAGCCTTTGAACTGGAAAAGACCGCGCATGATTTTTGTCTGTTCCATGTCAGACCTGTTCAATGAAAATGTGCCTGATGAAGAAATCAGCAAAGTCTTTGAAATCATGCGGCGCGCTGACCATCATATCTTTCAAGTGTTGACAAAGCGCGCTGAACGCATGCAGCAGTTCATCAGCAATGTCATCACAAAAGAAAAGATGCTGTCACAGTTCAACCATGTATGGTGCGGCGTTTCTATCGAAAACAACAAACACAAATACCGGGCAGACTTTTTGCGCATCACACATGCTGTGATAAAGTTCATCAGCTTTGAACCGCTTATTGGGCCAGTGAATGAAGTTGATTTGTCTGGTATCAACTGGGTAATTGTTGGCGGTGAAACAGGCGGCAACGCAAGACAGATGCAAGAACACTGGGTTGATGATGTCTTTGGAAGGTGTCACGACTATGAAGGAAACCTGAAGGTTCCTTTCTTTTTCAAGCAATGGGGTGTGCATAAACCACGCAATTACAACAAGCTATACCGTGGGGAATATCATCAGCACTTGCCTGCGTTTGAACCAAACCCGGAACGGGAAACAATCACAAAGGCGGTTGATGAAGGGTGCGCAAAAACGCTTCAGATGTTATGATAATGGCGTTGTGTATCCTTGTACTTTTGATTATAATGGTGACGGGGGAATATTTCAGATGACGCTGATTGAATTGTCTGGTTTCATTTCTGTGCTGGCTTTCATTCTGTGGCTGCTTCACCGTGATAATCTGCAACTGCAAGAAGCTGGTGTGCTTTCAATTACAACAATTTCAGAACCATGTGATGTTGTTGATTTGCGCGTCAAAGTGTTTGTGAAGTGCGGTGTTTTGATTATTTTTTATGATGGGCAGTTAATCACAGTTGATAATGCAAAATATGACAGGCGGCTTGAATTGTTGGAAGAACCAGTTGAAGCGGTGCTGACAATTACAACTGACTAAAGGGGGAACCGTGGCAAAAAAAACAAAACAGGAACCGGGCGCAGAACTACGCATGCAGCTTGAATCAATCACGCTGTTTCCGGTGCAATCATCAAACCTTGAATCAATCGGTTATGTGTCAGTTGCGCGCATGATGATTGTCAGGTTCAAGAACGGGCGCACATATCTTTATCCTGCGGTGCCTGAAGAATTGTTCAACAACTTCCTTGCGGCTGAATCAAAGGGAACTTTCTTTCACCAGAACATCAAAGGAAAATATGCCGGGCTTGCCGGGGAAATCGTTGACAAGAAAGGTGGGAACAATGGCAAAGAAAAGAAAACAAGCTGACTTGCCTGACATCACTGAAGGCGCACGGGTTGAACTTGTTTCCCGTTCATCAATAACCTTTGCGCCATACAATCCGCGCCGCATGGGGGATTTTGCGCGCGGTCTTCTGGGAAAAAGTCTTGATGAATTTGGTCTTGTTGACTTGCCGATAATGAATGAAACAACAGGTCATCTTGTGTCTGGACATCAGCGGCTTTCCATCCTTGATGAAAAACACGGCTTCCCTGAAACTGATTACAGCTTCAAGTGCATCATCATCAGCGTTGATGAACGCACAGAACAAAAACTGAACATTGCTTTGAACAATGAAAACATGCACGGTGAATTTGTTGTTGACCAGTTGCGTGACATGCTGGTTGAACTGGATGACGGCGCAGATGACATTGCATCAACTGGATACACAACTGAAGAAATCAAACAGATAATTGACCAGACCGCTGAAACAACATCAACAACAGCAAGCACACCGGGTGGTGATGACTTGATGACGCACATCATTCTTGAAGTGACGCTTGATGAAAAGCGTGACATTGTTGAATTCTTCAAGAACTCGACAAATAAAACAAACTACACAAGGCGTGAAATGGGAAGGCTGTTTCATAGGATTGTAACTAATGGGGAAGAAACAGAAAACGCAGAATAAAAAAAGCAAGGTGCAGAAAAAAGCACAGAACAAAACCGCTTCAAAAAGCGGTGCTGTTTTTTATTGGGGTGAATCAAAAAGCCTGACAACTGTTCAACAAAATGACTTCAATCAGGTTGTTGAATTCATCAGGGAAAACACAGGCTTTGAACTTGATGAATTCAGGCAGATATTGCTTGACCGCAGATTTCAAATCATTAAAAACAAACCCGGCAGGAACAATGTAATTACAGGGAAGCAGTTGAAAGAAGCGTTGCTTCTTGCGCGCGTTGGTTTGAAACTTCCCACCATTGCAAAGGAACTGGGCGTGAAGTATGAAACATTGCACAGATACTTTCAGCACGACCAATTGTTGAAGCAGCAGTTGACGGATGCACGGAAAAACAGATTCACATGGTTGCTTGCCCGGTGCTTTGACCAAGCAAATCAAGGCTGGTTTCCTGCAATCAAGTATCTGATGGAAAGACTATATGGTGACCTGCTTGATGAAAATTCAAAAGAAGATATTTATGCGGAAGTCAGGGAATTGCGCAAAGCTGTGTTCAGGTTGATGAAGCGCAGAACCACTGAAGAAATTGAAGAACTGCAAGTTGAAATTGACAGCATTGATTGCGGTGAAGGGGAAGTGAAGCACACAACCGCTTCAGCACTGGGTGAAAACATTGAAGACGCAGAAACAGAAGAATGGGAAGAACCAGACGCAGAAGACACAGAAGACCCGGAAGACTGGGAAGACCCGGAAGAATAAAAAGCCTGTCACTTATAAAGACAGGAACATCATTCTTCAGTATGCTGGAACTGACCTTGTTAATCTTGATGTGGGCCTGTTTGATTATCAGGCAAAATTGTTGCTGTCTGACAAACCATTTCAGGGGTTGATTGGCGGCACAGGCGTTGGCAAGACCTTCTTTGTTCCGATATGGCTTTATCAAAACTTGATACGGTATCCGGGTGAAGAATGGATTGCGTCATCACCTACCATCACGCAGATGAAACGCACCGTTGTAAAATCAATTTACAATTTTCTGAAGGCACACAAAGTGCCTTTTCTTTTTAACAAGACAGACTTGACTTTTGATTTGGGTGACCGTGGTATCATCTATTGCATATCTGCACAGGAACCAGACCGCATGCAAGGCATACATGCAAAAGGCATTGTGGGTGATGAATGTGGACTGTTTGAAAAGCTGTGGTTTGATACGGCTGTTCAGCGTGTGACAATGAAAGATGGAATGATTCTTTTTTCTTCCACACCATACGGCTTGAATTGGTTGTACCATGATGTTTTTTTGCCGGGCCTGAAAGGTGAAGATGATTTTATTGTTGTCAATCCGCGTTCCATTGACAATCCGCTTTATCCGGTCAAGAATTACAAGCGTGCATTCAAGCGGCTTCCACTGTGGAAATTCAAGATGATGTTTCAGGGAATGTTCACAAAGCCTGCCGGGTTGATTTATCCAAATTTCACAACGGTCAAGCCTTTCAAAATTCCTGAAAGCTGGTTCAGGGTGCGCGGTCTTGACTTTGGTTTCAACAACCCTTCAGCAATCCTGTACGCCGCGCAATCCCCAACAACTGAACGGTGGTACATCTATAACGAATACAAGCAATCAGGGCATGATTTGGATGACCTTGACAAGCTGCTGAAAGATGATGATTCAATCATCTATGCTGACCCATCTGCTGCGCAATCAATCGACACTTTGCAGAACCGTGGTCACCATATTGTTGCAGGAAACAACAAGGTCTTTGCCGGTCTGATGAAAACGCACGGCGGTTTGAAAGCGCAAGATGTTGTTATCTTTGACAGCCTTGTGCATCTGAAGGATGAATTGAGCCTGTATCAGTGGGCGGCAGACAAGAAAGGAAACATGCTTGATGCACCAAAAAAATTCAATGACCATCTTGTTGATTGCCTGCGTTATATTTATTTCACGCTTATTGCAGAAGGTATGACATCGGCTGAATATATTTCAACAGAAGACAATGCAGAAGAACTGCTTCAGAAACATTTTTCAAAAGGTTTGACAGAACAAGAAATTGATGATTGTTTTGATTACTGATTAAAGCACTGCACGGTTCAGATAATATATTGAAAGATTATCAACGGGGGAATCTGTGCATGCTATTGAATGAAACTTTCAAGATATCTGACTTCATAGAAAAAGGTGATACAAGATTAAAAGATGTTGTGGGGCGCAATGCTTATGCACGCGCATTGTGGGTGTATGTTTGCATCACAAAGATTGCGCAGACATGTGCATCAATCCCGATTGAATTTTACAAAGGCAATACACTTCTGACAAGTGAAGACACAAATGACCCTGTTGTCAACCTGTTCTTTCCACCATATGCAACCATTATTCCAACAATGGAATTTCTTATTGAAGCAACGCTTGTGAACTGGTTGCTTGATGGTGATGTGTTCTGGGTTCCTGACATAAACACTGAAGTTCAGAATGACGGAACAAAAAAAGAAAGTGTGATAAAAATAATTCCGGGCGCATCAATGACTGAAAATATGGGTAAGAATGGAAATGCTTTTTCAGGATGGATATTTAATTCAGCAGGTAAGGACAAGAAAAAAAATCATGTTCCTTTGAAAGCTGATGAAGTTGTGCAGTTCAAGTTTACAAATCCTTACAACATGTTGCGCGGAATGGCACCGTTGACCGCGCTGCGTTTCAGCATTGAACTTGATTATTATGCTGATTCATGGAACGCTTCTTTTTTCAAAGCTGGTGATGTTCCAAGCTGTATTATCGAATCAGAAAAACCATTGAACACAAAACAGAAAAGAGAATTGCGCGCTGAATGGCGCAAATATCGTGACGGTATTGAAAAGCGTTCAGGTCTTTTGATTCTTGATAATGGCGCAAAAATTGGGAAGCGTGGTCTTGACATTGAAGACTTCAAGTTTCTTGATGCAAAGAAACTTTCAAGGGAACAAACTTGTGCAGGGTATGGCGTGCAGCCTGCAATAGTTGGTATTCATGATTATAGCAATTATGCAAACGCTATTGCACAGGATGCAATGTTTTATAAAGCACCTGTTGTTCCGCTACACAAAGTAATTGTCAGCACAATCAACAGTCAGATTCTTGATAAGAACTTTTCAGGTCAAGGTTATAAAGCAAAAGCAGATTATTCTAACCTTCCACATGAAATTGCAATGCTGCTTGAAAAGGCGCAGGCGGTGCAGCGTTTTACAATCGCCGGGGTTCCTTTCCGCGCAATCAACAACCGCTTTTCATTAGGCTTTCCAAAAATGAAAGGTGATGAACTTGGTTATCTGCAAGGTGTTCCGGTCATGGAATACACAGAAGAAAATGACACGGTTGAAAAAATAACTGATGTTGACCCGGTTATTGGAAGACGCGGTTTGAAGGGCGGCTGTCCACCACACCTGACACATATTCATATTCAGAAAAGAAAACAAGTCATCTGGAATAAAAACGCAGTTACAACAGCGCGTGAAACTGTAATGCGTGAAATATATGAACCGTGGGAAAAGCGTTTAACAAAGATATATAAAAACTTTGTTGATGCTATGGGTAAAGAAGTTGCAGAAGAAATCAAAGGAATGACAAATGCACAGCTTGAAAGTTATGAATTTGATTCTGAACTGTGGGGTGATGAATACAAAGAACTGATGAC
>Ga0180432_10003801_pt1 | contig 21255 bp, 25 predicted proteins | sample SS_ome_10_FD_132414 | JGI IMG/M metagenome (GOLD analysis project Ga0180432, IMG submission 132414) | Hypersaline lake sediment archaeal communities from the Salton Sea, California, USA - SS_1_MS_2 metaG | ecosystem: Environmental > Aquatic > Non-marine Saline and Alkaline > Hypersaline >...
CCAACCCCCTGCTGACCAGGCCCGACGACCTGGTCAAAATTGTCGAGGCGGTGCGCGAACGCTTCCCCCATGCCGACCGCATCACCGCCTACGCCCGCTCGCATACCCTGGCGCGGCGCAATGTGGAGGACCTCAAGAAAATCCGCGCGGCCGGCCTGGACCGGATCCACGTAGGCATGGAGTCGGGCTGCGACGAGGTCCTGAAGTTGATTTGCAAGGGCACCACCCGCGCCGAGCAGATCGAGGGAGGCCGGCGGGCCAAGCAGGCCGGTTTCGATCTCTCCGAGTACGTCATGCCCGGCCTGGGGGGCCGGGCGCTGACCGAGGCTCACGCCGACGACTCGGCCTCGGCCCTGGTTGCAATCCAGCCGGACTTCGTCCGGCTGCGCACCACCGCGGTGATCCCGGGGACGCCGCTTTTCGAGATGCAGGAGAGGGGCGAGTTCGAACCGCTGACCGAGGTGGAGCTGGTACAAGAGATCCGCAGGTTCCTTTCGGGGCTCGAGGGCCTGACCACCCGGCTGGAGAGCGATCATATCCTCAATTTGCTCATGGAGCTCCGCGGCGACCTGCCCAAAGACCTCGACGATCTCATCGGCATCTGCGACGAGTTTCTTGAACTGGACGACCAGCTCAAGCTGAAGTTCATCCTGGCCCGGAGGATGGGCTGGATGGGGACTTTAAAGCACCTCGACGTCCCCGCGCTGGACAAGGAGATCGGCCGGATAGTCAAGGAACTTGAGAGCAGGGGCGTCGATCCCGAGGAAGTATTCCGCGAGCTGCGCACCCGCATGGTTTGAAGGAGAGAAAGCCGAAAGATCAGAAGTGACTGAGCGAGCCTTCCCGTTTCACCCGGCGCAGCGCCAGCAGAAACGCTCCGACGCTCAGCGGCCCGGCTACCGCGGAGAAAACCACCAGGCCCAGGATGGATCCGGCCACGTCGGAGAGCGACGCGCCCATAAGCAAAAGCTGGCGCATGGCCTCCAGTGAATGGGTGATGGGCAGGATGTTGGCCAGCCACTGGCCCCATTCGGGCAGCACCGCCACCGGGTAGTACACGCCCCCCAGCAGGTAGGAGAGCCCCTGGACCAGCCAGCTGGAGGGATCGATGCGCTTGAAGGCCAGGACGATGCTGGCCGACAGGATTCCCAAAAAGGAGAAGCTGATTATGGTCAAAACCAGAACCAGAAACGCCGCGAGCCAGTTGGCGTTTTGATAGCTCACGTCGAAGATCAGCCAGCCGAAGATCAGGATCACCACCACCCGCAGCGAGGTGGCCAAGAAGGCGTAGATGGAGCTCATGATGATGATCTGACCCACCGGCGTGGGAGTAACCAGCAGCGCCTCCAGGGTGCCCAGGACCTGGGCGTTTCTGATGGTGTCGGAGAACGAGCGCACCGCCACCCCCAGGTAGCTGGAGAATGCCACTCCCACGATCACGAAGGGGAAATAGGATCCGCCGTAGGGACCCAGCGACTCGATGGTGGCCCCCTCCAGCATCTTTCCGAAAAAGTAGAAGGCCGCAACCATGAAGAAGGTGAAGAGCAGGTGGGCGAAGAAGGCCAGGCGGTAGCTCAGGGCGGTGTAGAAGTCCTTCCAGATGAAGGCCCAGCATTTGCGCAAAAAGCTCACTCGTCCACCTCGAAGACCTCGTCGGCCTTCTTCAGGGCCTCGGTCACCTCGTCCTCGGTTACGATCTTGCCTTCCTTCAAGAAAGCTATGCGGTTGCAGAGTTCCCGGGCCTCCTCCATGTTGTGGGTGGCCAGCAGGACGCTCTTCTTCATCTCGACGGAGAGCTTATCCTTGATGAAATTGCGGGTGCGCCGGGCGGCGCCGGGGTCCAGGCCGCGGGTGGGCTCGTCGATCAGCAGCACTTCGGGATCGTGCAACAGCGCCCGGGCGATACCCAGGCGCTGGCGCATCCCGGTGCTCAGATCGCGGAAGGGCTTGTCCAGCTCCTTCTCCAGCCGCAGCAGATCGGACAACTCATCGATGCGTCCCGGAATGTCATGGGCTTTTATGTTGGCCAGCACCGCGAAGAACTTCAAATTCTGCCGGGCGGTCAGACGCCAGAAGAAGCTGCGCTCCTCGGAAAGGACGAAGCCCAACCGGGCGCGCACCCGGGCGGTGTGCCGGGTGACGTCGCTGCCCAGGATCCTGGCGGTTCCCCCGTCCGGCAGGACGCTGGTGGCCAGGATTCTCAGCAGGGTGGTCTTGCCGGCGCCGTTGGGGCCCAAGAGGCCGGTGATCGATCCGGTGGGAACGGTCAGGGATACGTCCTTCAAGACCCCCAGGCGCTTGCGCGCAAACGGGTGGCGCAGGGCCTGGAGGAACGGCCGGGGAATGGTGAAGCGCTTGTGGATCCCGGAGATCTCTATGGCGTTTGAGGCTATGGCGATCCCCTTCCCTGGTAGCGCTCCACCGCCCGGTTGTGGCAGGACAGGGTGGGGCAGAAGTGGTGGGTGCCGTCGTTCTTGGAGACGAAGAACATGTGCCGGGTCTTTTTGGGATACAGCACCGCCCGGATGGCGTCCTTGCCCGGGCTGCAGATGGGCCCGGGGGGGAGGCCCTTGTGCTTGTACGTGTTGTAGGGGGAGTCGATCCGCAGGTCCTCGCGGGTCAGGTTGCCGGAAAAGGAGCCGCGGGACAGCAGCACCGCGTAGATCACCGTGGGGTCGGTGTCCAGGCGCCAGTTCTTGCGCAGGCGGTTGTGGAACACCCCGGCGATCAGCGGCCGCTCGTGGGCCGCGCCGGTTTCCTTCTCCACGATGGAGGCCAGAGTGACCACCTCCAGTTCGCTCATGCCCATCTGCTCGGCCCGCTTGGCGAACTCGGCGGTGAAGATCCCCCGGTAACCCTCCACCATGGTCTTTAAGATCTTCTCGATCGGGGTCTGCTTGCGGAAGTTGTAGGTCTCCGGGTACAGGAAACCCTCCAGGCTGTTACCCGGAAGCCCCAGCGACTCGGCGAACTTGGGATCCCAGGCCTTCTTCTCAAACTCTTCCCTGTCGGCCAGGCCCAGGTCGGCGTACATCCGGGCAATCTCGTCGATACGCAGGCCCTCGGGGATGGTGATGGGGTGCACGATAGGCGTGCCGTGCATGAGTACGTCCAGCACCTCGTCGGGAGTCATGTTGTCTCTGAAAGCCAGCTCCCCGGCCTTGAGCTTGCCGGCCGCACGGTGATAGTAGCGCACGTAGCGGTAAAAGGATTTCTTGTTCGAGATTACCTTGTTCTCTTCGAGTAACTTGCAGATGGCCTGCGGCCCGGCCCCCTTGGGTATCAAAACCGCCACGGTCTGGCCATCGCCCTCCATGGGCGTGCTTCCGTAGCTGTGCACCAGGTACCAGAGGATCCCCAACACGATCCCGATCAGCAAGATGAACACGCCCAGAACGATGAGTATCCGTTTTTTCAATCCGCACTCTCCCGCTGTGCCTCCAGGTAGCTCTTGAGGATCAAGCTCGCCGCCAACTTGTCCACCACCTGTTTGCGTTTCCTGGGTTTAACCTGCGCCTCCTTCAGTATCCCCTCGGCCTCCCAGCTGGTAAGCCGCTCATCCCAAAGATGCACCGCAACTTGTAGCCTGTCCTCCAACAATGCCGCAAACTTCCTGACCATCTCCGCGGACTTCCCCTCCGACCCGTCCATATTAAGCGGCAACCCCAAAACAATCCCCTCCACCTGGTTCTCCTCAACCAGCCGCCCGATCCTCTCGATATCCTTCTCGTTCCCCTTCCGCTGAATGACCGTCAACCCCTGAGCCGTCCACCCCATTTCATCAGACAGCGCCACCCCGATTCTCTTAGTCCCGAAATCCAGACCCATAAGCCGCATGCCGCGATTATAGAGCAAAGAGGGTCAGAGGTTTACACTTTACATTTACCCTTAAAGATTGCTGTTGATATTCAAGCCATTGCAGCTAAGTGCAAAGTGCAAACCTCCGACCCTCGGTTCTCTCCGCGAGTGTCCGGAATCAAGACACCGTGTCCGGATTCCGGACACCCGGGCCGGCAGGGCCTCCTTGTAAGTCATTGATATACAGGCAAACCGAATATTGGCACGCAGCTTGTAATACCCCCCGAGCGGAGGTGGAAAATGCGATTGCCCGTAGCCATCCAGACCGCATTAGACGAGTCCGAAAGACAGTTCCAGCAAACCCTGTCCCGCCTGGGCCTCACCCGCGACCAACTGTCCCGGGTAGCCGACAAGGCCAAGACGAACGTCAAAACCCCGTCCCCGGCCCGCCCGGCGGCGACCATCAAAAGGAGAGTGATCCATGTTTGATCCCAACATAACTTCAATTACCTGCGGCAACCTCGACTTCTTCGACAGCGCCGTCGACTTCGACGACCTGGCCTTCCTGAATCTGATCATGTGCATGCAGGAATCCGACAAGGCCCTGGCTGCCAAGATGAACGAGATCCGTGCCCTGAACGATCTCAAGCGCCAGATCACCGCCGAGATCAACTACCTCAACCAGTCTCTGGCTCGTTCCCACGCTAAAGCCGACGGCAAACACCAGGACGATCTGGTCTACGTCGAAGGAGGCTTAGACAATCCCACGGATCCCACAGAAGGCAAATTCAAGACCGGCGAAGAACAGGCGAAATACGAGAAACAGATGGAAGACTACAGAGACAAGGGAAGGGTGGTTGAATACCTGGAATATCAAATGCCGTGGGGTGAAATACTGCGGATCCCCAAGCGGGTGAAAGTAACCGCGGAGGAAATTAAGAATGCCAACTTGTACAAGCGCTCTGAGGTCGAGGCCAAGATCGAGGAGTTGCGGGGAAAACTGCAGGAACTCGACACGTCTTCCAGCGTCATGATGATCGATCTCCAGCGGTTGATGAACAAACGAAACGAGGCCACACAACTAGTGTCCAACATGGAGGCCAAGAGCCACCAGACCGCCCAAGCCATTATTTCCAATATCAAGTGATCGGAGAAAGTCATGACCGGCAATCAGACCATTCAGGCCTTGCAGAACGGAGAGATTACCTTTGCCGAGCTTCGCGGGATCACCGACGAGGAGATGGCCGCAGGTGTTAATGCAGGACGCAAGCTGATGAACGCTGGCGAGCACCAGGCGGCCGCCGAGGTGCTGGCCGGGCTGGCCCTCTACGATCCATATCGCCCAGACGTATGGAGCGCCCTGGAAGCGCTCTATCGGCGGGAGCGGCAGCCCGGGCCGGCTAACCTGTTCTCCAACCTGGCCCGGGTGATGGCCGCCTGAGGAGGATGTCATGGATCCTGTCAGTGGAGTTAACTCGGTGTTTGGCAGTGTTCCGGGTCAGTCTGCAGGAGAAGTCGCTCTGGCTTCCTTTGTGGCCAAGATTTCCGCGGGCGGGGATATTGCCAGCGAGTGCATGGCGTTGATGGCTGAGGACAGTGCTTGCCAGGTGAAGGCCAATCTTCAGGGGATTCGCGTTCAGCAGCGGGCGGTGCGCCAGGCGCGGCAGAGGCGGATGAAACTTTTGAAGAAACAATGGGCGGCCAAAAAGAAATCCGGCTTCTGGGGGAAGCTGGGGAGGATATTTTCGGGCGTCTTCTCCGTCTTGGCCGGGGCGCTGTCGTTCTTTGCCTTGCCGGCATTCGGGGTGGTCGGTGCGGGTATCGCCGGCGCCGCCTTGTCGGGAGGATGTGGGATCGCCAGCGGTGCGTACTCGCGCAAGGCCGGAAGGGCTGCTGCCGACGCCCTGCAGGCCGAGCAGTATAAGCAGATCGCCCAGGAGGCTCAGGGCGAGATGTTGCAGTCATTGCAAGACGCCGCCGAAGTGGAGAGGCAGATGGTACGACGCATCACCGCGTTGGTGGAGAGTGAGACCAAGAGTGTGTTGATGAAGTGAGGAGGAGGAAATGATCGATAAGATTCCGGCAGTTGGCGACTACGCGTCGCAGATTTCTGATCGTGGAGCGAGCATAGATAACTTCCTTGCCAAAGCTGCCAGTGCTGTGGGGATCGAAGAGTTGATTCTCGAAGACACCCGGGAGCAGCGCAAGGCCGCAACCGCGATTCGCAAAGGGCACCGTGATCAGCGGCGCCAGTTGGTGGAGCAGGCGGTGAAGAAGATGAAGGACGCTGCGGACAACCGGTTTTGGTCGGGATTTACGGGAGCGTTGAGCGGTATCGCCGGTGAGTTGCTGGGTGTATTCAACTTTGGCGATTGGACAAAGGTTATCTGCGAGGGAACCAAATTCGTCGGGGGAAAACTGGCCGCGCATTTCATTTTCGATGTTCCTGCGACAGACCAGGAGGGCGACGCCAAGCTGCTGCAGGATGCCGCCCAGGTCAGCGGGGATGCGGCGCGGGATACCGGGGAGTGGCTGGCTTCGGCCAAGGAGTTGGAGAGGCGTATGGTGGATCGGATCGACCAGCTTACCCGATCCGAGCATGAAAACCGGATGAGCGTGCTTAATCGGATAGGTGGTTGATATTCAAGCTTGATTTTGTAACCACCTGTGGTTACAATAGGGGTATGAAAGTCGTGGGAATCAGGGAGTTGAAGGCCAAGCTCAGCGAGTACATTCGTCGCGTTCGTTCCGGAGAAGATGTTCTGGTTACCGACCGGGGGAAGGTGGTTGCGGAGTTGCGGCCGCCCCGGGGGCTCGTGCCGGAGGCGCAGAGTGGGATGGATGAGCTCGGGGGAAAGGGGCTGGTCGAGCTGGGGGCTCCCAATGATCCCGGGGCTTATCCGGACCTGGATTCAATCGTAGAACCGGGGGAGGGCGGCCGGTTGCTCGATCAGGAGCGCGGGGAATCATGAATCTGTATGCCGAATCGAGCGCGGTTATCGCCTGGCTGTTTGGCGAGCCTGCGGGCAAGGATGTGCGCGCGGCTCTGGCCGGGGCCGAGGTGGTGGTTTCGTCGGATCTTACGCTGGTCGAGTGCGAGCGGGTTTTGATCCGGGCGGCGGCTCTGGGGAAAATTACCGAAGCCCAGGCCGCCGACAGGCGCGCGGTGCTGTCGGCGGCGGCGGCCCGGTGGCATATTCTCAAGGTTGCCGGTGACGTCGTCGAGCGGGCGCGGCGGCCGTTTCCCAAGGAGCCGATCCGGACTCTGGACGCGCTGCATTTGTCCGGTGCGCTGGTGGCGCGGTCGGCGCTGGCCGGGGTCGAGTTGCTCAGCCTGGACGAGCGCATTCGCGACAACGCCCGGGCGTTGGGGTTCAGGAGCCTTCCGTAGGATCGTCGGGCGCGCGGAGCGGGATTTCGTATTTGTTTATTCCGGTGCCTTTCTTCTTCGCCCAATCAAAGCCCATTTCGAGTCGCTCTTTGGCGGTGGGGTGGTGGCGGAAGTACCAGCGGGCCCAGGTGGGGGGATCGGGGTCTTGCTGGTTGAGGCGGGTCAGGCGGACGATCAGCGAGCAGTAGGCGGTGGGGTCTTCGGTTAACGCCAAGCCTTGCTGGTCGGCTTTTATTTCTTCCTGGCGGTCCAAATAGGCGGAGAGGGGGTTGTTCAGCATGAAGAGGATCTGGGCCGCCAGCAGGATCATGGGCAGGGTGCGGGGGTCGGCGTGGGGGCTGAGGTGCAAGCGTTTGGGGGCGGACCAGAGGATCAGACGGCAGATCAGCAGGAACAACAGCGCGGCCAGGGAGGTGGTCAGCCAGGCGCGCAGGGGGTGCTCTTCTTTTTCGTGGCCGGCTTCGTGGGCGATGGCGAACTGGATCTCGCGGGGGTGGAAGCCCTTGACCAGGTTGTCGGAGAGGACCACGCGCTTGGTGGGGCCCTCGCCCATGATGAAGGCGTTGGCCCGGCGGCTGCGGCGGGAGGTGTCGACCACCTCCACTCGCTCCAGGGCGAAGCCGGCCTTTTCCATCACCTGTTCGATGGATGCTTTCAACGGGCCCTCGGCCAGTTCGGTGAACTGGTTGTAGATGCGGGCGCGGTAGGGGGTGAGCATGGACCACAGGAACAGGGCGCCGATCACCGCTCCCCACAGCCACAGCCACCAGGTCCGGCGGAGCCGGCGGGCCAGGCCGAAGAGGCCCAGGCCCAAGAAAGCGGCGAAGGACAGGGTCAGGCCCAGGCTGATGGCCCAGTCGGACCACCAGCGGGCCAGGGTGGAGGTGGACAGGCCCATTTCGTGTTCGTAGATGTAGTCGGAGAAGAAATTCAGAGGAAGTATCAAGACGGCCCAGAGCAGGATCAAATAGACCGGGTAGAAAATGTCTTTCAGCCACTGGGTCTTTTCCAGATCGACGGATTTACCCCCGGAGCCCAGCCTTTCGAATATGCGAATCAGTATGCGCAAAGGGGAAATATATTTTCCCACGAAGGCCAGTGTACGTCTGGAGTACAGCCAATCCGCCGTGGCGACCGCCCAGCGGGCGATGGCTTCGCGCACGGAGGAGCAGGCCACCACCAGGAGGAACAGCAGCTTGATCCCCGCCGCGGTGAAATAGAGCAGGTGGCAGGTCAGGCGCTGGTCGGACCAGGCGGCCAGCTCCGCGGGGGAGAAGAAGTCGCCGAGGTTCATTTTGTGGTTTCCTCTGGGGGCGCTTCTTTTTGCTCTTCTTCTTCAGGCGGCCGGGCCTCGGGCAGGTCTTCGTAGAGCGAGAGCACCTGGTTCTCGACAAATTCCATTTGCTGCCGGGCGGCCTGGGTATAGCGGTTCTGTACGAAGGTCCGCTCGGCCAGCTCCACGGTCATCTGGAACACCTTGAGCGCCTTGCGCAGCAGGACGGCGGTGCGCTTGCGCAGAACGTCCTTGTAGATTCTGGCCTCCTCCTCGGACAGATCGTCGGGCACCGGGGCTTGCTCCATGGCCCGATGCAGATGCAGATACAGACCGCCGATGCGGTATCCGGCGGCGGTGGCCCACTCGGGATCCCCGTAGCGGATGGTGCGCAGGTACCCCGCCTGGGCCGAGAGCAGCAGGACCGCCTTGGCCTCAAGATCGGCCTGCATCTGCTTCTCCGGCAGGCGCAGCGGTGCGGCCTGGAAGCGCTCCTCGGTCAGCTCGCTCAGGCGGAACTCGGCCCGGGCGGCGGGCACCGGATCGAGGTATTCGTCCTTTCCGCGCCGGCGGTAGATGCGCAGCGCCCGGCGCAAGGCCGATTCGGCCTTGAGCACCTCGCCCATTTTCTTCAACGCCTCCCCCTTCAGCACCAGCGCGTCGATGCGGTCCGAGGCGGTAAGCTCCTCGCGGTCGACCAGCCGGTCCAACAGCCCGGTGGCTTCACGGTGCTTGCCCAGCCCGGAGAGGCACACGCTCTCCCGGAAAGCGGCGTCCACCCAGTCCTTGGATTTCTCCAGTCCGCGGGTGATGATCTGGTAGTGCGATACGGCCTCCTCGACCCGGTCCAACTCCTCAAGGCAGCGCCCGGCGTTGAAAGCCGCGGCGGAGAAGTAGCGCGAAGTTGAGAACTCCTTCAGCAACCGGTCGTAGAACGCCACCGCCCGGTCGCAGCGCCCGGACTCGTGGTAGCGCAGGCCCTCCTGGTAGAGGGTGACCGCGTCGAAGTCGACCAGACCCAGCTCGGGGTCGGGCTTGACCCCGATGCGCAGGGGCTCCATGAAAAGTTCCTGAGCCGGGGGCTTGTCCTTTAGGGCCTTCCTGGTCGGCGCGCAGGCCGCCATAGTGATCACGGTCAGGCAGAGGGTGAGATATCTTGTAGGCATCATACCTTGGACAGGAGCACCGGCCCCGGGGTTTTGTAAAAGATGTTTTCACGCCGGGGACCGGTTTGCAAGGAACGTAAGGGTCTGTCTATCATGCTCGCATGTGGAGATCTATGGCATTGCTGGTACTTGTGGTGCTGGCGTGCGGTTGCGAGCGGGAGCAGCCGGTGGTTCCCCAGTTGCCGCCGGAGCCGAAGGAGAAAGTCCCGCCTCCCAACCCGGTGGAGGAAATCGGCCGGTCGTTGTTGGAAGGCAGCCCGGAGGAGAAGAGCCAGGCCCTGGCCGCCATCTTAAAACTGGATGAGCCCACCCAGAAGCAGCATCAAAAGACGTTGCACCAGCTTCTTCGGCATTGCCTGTCGGGCGAGGATCCGGCGTTCCGCAAGCAGGCCGCGCTGGTGTTCTTGAAACTGGAGGACGGCCTGGGCGGGCTGGTCCGGTCGCTGGATCTGGTGCCGGACGAAGATGAGGACGTGCTGGGCGTCGCGCTGGCCAGGATCGAAGAGACGCTCAAATCGGCCGACGCCGTTAAGAAGCTAAAGGCGGTGGATCTGCTATCGGAGGTGGGCCGGCCGGCGGTGGGCCTGTTGGTCAAGGCACTCGAGGATCCCAGCGCCGAAGTGCGCCTGGGCGCCTTGGACTCCCTCTGGGCCATAGGTCCCGTCGAAAAGGAGTTCTCGGCGCGCATTTCCGCGCTGTTGAAGGATCCCGATCTGCGGGTGCGCCAGGCCGCGGCGGCGGCGGTGGAGCGGTTGAGAGAGGATCGGGTCGATCGGGAGGAGCGGAAGCCGCCTGAGCGCCGGGCCCCGGTTTCGGATTGACTCAAGCAAAGAAAGCCGCGGTCGGCGGCGGATGCGGAGTGCCTCAAGCGGGGATCACCTGGACCATGAAGCGGCGGGAACGGGGTCCGTCGAAGTCGCAGAAGAATACCGACTGCCAGGTGCCCAATACCAGCCCGCCGTCCTCGATAATGATCTTGGCCGAGCAGCCCATCATCGAGGACTTGACATGGGCGGCGGTGTTGCCTTCGGCGTGGGCGTAGCCGCCGGTCCAGGGCACCACCCGGTCGAGGACGGTGATGATGTCGCGGGGGACCGCCGGGTCGGCGTTTTCGTTGATGGTGAGACCGGCGGTGGTGTGCGGACAGTAGACCAGGCACAACCCGTTCTTGACTCCGCTCTCCTTGACCGCTTTATGGACCTGCGAGGTGATATCGGTCATCGAGTCCCGGCCCTTGGTCGACAGGTTGAATGCTTTCATGGTTCTCTCCCTTGTGTGATGACGGCCCGGCGCATCAACTCCAGGCCGGCAATGTCGTGGACATCCTCTTCGAGCAGCGGCACCGTGATCACCTCCTGGTGATCGGGGAGTGATTCTCTCAATTCACCCAAGCGGCTCCGGTCCCGTTTGGCCAGATCCGCCAGCATCTGGTGAGCCGAGAGCATGGCGGTGACCGCCGCCTGCGAATCCCCGGGATCCACTTTCTCTGCCAGCGCGCGGGTCAGTTTGTCGCTGAGTTCCGGCTCCGCGGGAAGCTGTGGTGGTTGCGGTGTCACCCGGTTGACCACCACCGCGCCCGGCGCCAGGTGGCGGCGGGACAGGCGGCGATTCAGGTAGCGGCACTCCTCGCTTCGGCTGGGATCCGGAGTGGTCACCAGCAGGAATGCGGATGAGTCGGTGGTCAAAATCGATCGCAGGGCGGAAGCCCGTTGACGGAACCCTTCCATCAGTCCGGAGAAGAGGTCGATGAAGGCGGCCAGGTCTTTGAGAAAGCGGATGCCGGTGAAACGCGAGAGGGTGCGGACCACGTAGCCGCCGGAAAAATCCAGGACCTTCAGGCCCAGCTTGCCGGTCAGCAGGGCGGGTCGCATCAGCCAGCGGTAGCTGTCGTACTCCAGCACGTCCAGAATCCGATCGGGCGCCTCCAAAAAATCCAGGCCGTGGATGGTGGGAGGTGTGTCCACTATGAGCAGGTCGTATTCACCGCGTGTATGCAAGTGGTGGATCTCCTCCATGGCGGCATACTCACGCGAGCCCGCCAGGTCATGACACAGGCGATCGAAGAACGGATTCTCCAGGATGCGTTTTTGTCGTTTGGGATCGGAAATCTCCCGGACGATCAGATCGGTGAGACTGCGGCCGGTGTCCAGCATGGCCACAAAGAGCGGCCTTTTGGCCGGCACTCCCGCGCGGCACAGGGTGTCCTCCGGCAGCTTGTGATGATCACCCGCGGAGAAGTTGCCCAGGCCCAGCGCGTCGGCCAGGCGCATGGCCGGGTCGATGGTCAGCACCAGGGCCCGCCGGCTCTGCCGGGCCGCTTCCAGACCCAGGGTGGCGGCCAGGGTGGTCTTGCCCACTCCTCCGGGGCCCATGACCACCAGGATGCGTTTGGTGTTGATGAGGTGTTCCAGCGTCACAACGCCTCCTGCAGCGCGCCGGTAAGCCGGTTGACGATGTCCAGGTTGTCACCCTCAGAAAGGACCTCCGGCAGGAGTACGGCTTCGAGGTCCACACCGGCCCGCAGGCGATCGATGTACGTCTCTTGCAGCCTTAGCCGGGCGCGCAGAAGAGCGGCGGAGCTGGCCAGCGGATTCCCCAGCGGGTTGCGCTCGGCGGCCTGAAGGGCTTTGCTCAGGCGGGCGGGGAAAGGATCTCGAAGGATCCGGTTGAGGAATACCGCGCCCAGGGGCAGGTTCAATTCATCCTTCAGCCGGTGGTGCAGATCCACAGCCTCGGAAACCGGCAGCTCCTCGGGTGTGACCACCAGGTTTATGGTCGTTTGCCGCTCGTCAGCCAGCAGCTTCTGGATCCACTCCGCTCCGTCGGTGAGCGGGCCCCGGTGGGCTCCCCGCATCACCTCGCGGGGCGCGGCGAGCATCAGGGCGCCGGGACCCGACGAGGGAGCGTCCAGGATCACCAGATCGTGTTTTTTTTCTTCGACCAGAAAGGCCAGGTGACCCAGTACCAGAATCTCGGCCAGCGAAGGTATGGCCCGCAAGAAGCGGCGCACCGCCCGCTGTTCGAAAACCGCCCGGTAGACCGAGCGGAAACGCAGCAGTCTGACTGCGTAGACCTCCAGGGCGGCCGCCGGTGTCAGGTGAATCCACTCCAATCCTTCCCCGAGCCCGAGCGGCCCATCAGAATTGGCTTCGATTCCGAACAAAGGCGGAATGCGCCGGGAGGAACGCACTTCGGCGAGCAGGACCCGCTTGCCGCTTCTCTGCGCGGCCCGGGCGAAGGCCGCGGACAGGGAGGTCTTGCCCACACCTCCCTTGCCGGTGAAAATGGCCAGCTTGCCGTCAAGCAGCCTTGCTAGCGGGCTGTTTCCCTTGACTTTCACGGGGTGCCCATTATAAACGTCGTCTGCTTTTAATAAAGCATATTACCCCATGAGAAGGATCGCGTTCATAAACGAGAAGGGTGGCAGTTGCAAGACCACCCTGGCGGTGAACATCGCGGCCTATATGGCCGACCACGGCAGCCGGGTTCTGCTGGTGGACACCGATCCTCAGGGCCAGGCGGGCAAGAGTCTGGGCTTCTATGTCCGTGAAATGTCTCCCACGGTGTACGATTTGATGGTCGATCCGGGCCTGGAGGCCCGGGCGGTCATCCGTCCCAGCCACGTAGAAAGGCTGGACGTGATCGTGTCCAACAAAAAGCTGGCGGATTTCCCCGTTGAAGTGGCCACTCATTCCGACCGGGAGAAGAAGCTGGTTGACAAGCTGGGCGGCTTGACCGACTACGATTTCATTATCTACGACTCGCCGCCTTCCATGGGCTTGATCGTAACCAACGTGATGCTGGCGGCCGAGGAGATCGTGGTTCCGGTGAATTTGACATTCTTCGCCCTGGACGGTTGCGCCGAGATCGTCGAGAGCATTGAGGACATGCGCGAGCGCTATGGCAAGCAGGATCTGGAGATCGTCCTGGTGGTTCCCACCCTGTACCGCGCCACCAAGATGGCCGACGAGATCATCTCCAAGCTGAAGATCCACTTCCCGGGCAAGACCGCCCGGACGGTTGTCGGCTACAATGTTAAGATCGACGAAGCCCAGTCCCACGGCAAGACCATCTGGGAATACTCCTCCTGGTCCCGCGGCGCCCATATGTTGGAATCGTTGGCCAAGGAGATCCTGGCCATAGAGTAAAACCCGCCTACTTCAAGCGGGCCTCGAGTTCTTCGATTCTCTTCTTCAGCTCGGCCAGTTGCTCGCGCATTTGCGCCCGAGATCCGAAAGCACCCACCAGGGTTTGCAGACGATCATCCAGGTTCTTGCGCATGTCGTCCAGGGCCTTCTGGGTGTTGTTGAAGAACTCGCGCACCTGCCGGGCTTTCTCCTCGACGGTTGTCTCCGAGCGGCGGACGATCTGGTCCACTTTACGCTCGGCTCCCTCCTTGAAGGAAGCCACTGGCTGGGCCACGGTGCGCTGGAGGAAATCCGAGATGGTGGCGCCCCGGGTGCGGATGATCTCCTTGAGCAGGTTCAGAGGCATGCGCGTGGTCTGCTTCTTCTGCTCTTCGTAGAGGATCTGAGCCAGGGTCACCTCGGTGAGGTCGTTTCCGGTGCGGTTGTCGACGATCTGGACCTCCACGCCGGCCTTGACCAGCCCGGCAATTTCCTCCAGTGTCACGTACCGGCTCTCCTCGGTGTCGTACAGCTTGCGATTGGTGTACCGCTTGATCACCCTTGGTTTCTGGCCTTCTTCCATGCCCTTTGCCTACTCCGGTTTGACGCCGGCTGTCAATACTTGATTATCGTTGGGTTATGAAGCATGATAGAAAGCCCAGGGATACTTATGATTGTCGAATGCGCTAAGTGCCAGACCAAGTTTAAAATAGCGGACGAAAAAATTACCCCCAAAGGGGTCAAGGTACGCTGCTCGAAGTGCAAGCACATGTTCGTGGTCAAGCCGGGCGGTGTGGATGCCGCGGCTCAGAAACCGGCTGAAAAACCAGCCGAAAAGACAGCCGAAAAGCAGCCCAAGGAGAAAGCGGGGGGCATTCCCGACGACATCTTCCGGGCACCCACTAGGGTGGAATCCCGGCCGCCGACGCCCCCGCCGGGGAAGAAGTTTCCCCTGCCCCCTCCGCCAATGCCGGCACCCAAGGGCACCGCAAAAACCGCGGCAAAGTCCGGGCCCAGCCTGGCGGACAAGATCGATCTGGATTCCGATTCTCCCATACCGCCGCCGTCGCCGCCAAAACCACCGTCACAGCCACCTCCGAGTACCAGCGCTCCCACGGTTAAGGCCAAGCCGCCGCCCGCTGAAAAATCCGATCTGGGGGACGCGCTATTTTCCGATCTATCCCTGGAAGCGCCGCCCGAGCCTGCGGCCAAGCCGGCTCCCAAGCCGCCGGAAAAGAAGGCCCCGACTCCCCAGCCTCCTAGTTCCGCCGCACCGCTCGACGACGATCCCTTCGCCGGAATAGACGTCTCGCTTCCGACTCCGTCTGCGCCGCAGCCGGGGACGCCGCAGCCGCCTCCGGCGGCCGAGAAGCCGCCGCCCTGGGCCGCCCCCAAGCCAGCGGAAAAACCGGCTGCGGCGTCGGGTCCCGATCCGGTGGGCAGCGAGGCGGTGGGCCAGCCCACCAAGGATCTGTTCGACGATCTGGGAGATCCCTTCGCCGGCATTTCCGATACCGGGGCGGAGGCCAAGCAGTCGGACGGGCAGGAGCTGTTGCCTCCGGGGGGCTCTGAGCTTCCCGCGGAGCTGGCGGGCAGCCCGCCGCCCGCCGAGGGCGTGTCTGAGGGCACGCCTCCCCCAGCGGCACCTGAGGCCAAGACTCCGTCTCCGGGCAGGCCCCAGGACGACATCTTCGCCAATGTAGATTCTTCCCAATCAGGTGCCGGCGGGGCGCCCTCGCCGGCAGAGAGCGACGACGATCCTTTTGCTGGCATCGATACCTCGGTGCCCTCAAAAGCGCCTGCGGCCGGGGCGCCTGATTTGCCGATCGGCGATGACGATCCCTTCGCTCAATTGGACACCGCAGCACCCACGGACGTGCCGGGGGGGGGGGATGAGGGCGAGGGTCCCATGTCCTCGGGTTTGGAACTGGATGCGGAGGGCAAGTTGTCCGGGGAGCCCCTTCCCGAGCCTCCACCGCCGACCAAATCCGCGCCGGCGCAGGAATCAGAACCGGCGCCCGCCCAGCCGAGGCCCGCGGTTGCTCCGCCCATGCCCATGGCCGGCCCGGAGCCGAGCAAGGCGCCGCCGTCCGGGGTGTTGTGGGTCTACAAGATCGGTTTCGGCCTGCTGGCCCTGGTGGTGGTCCTGCTGCTATTCGTGGCCTATCGCAGCGGGGGAAAGCCCGACCTCACCTCCTGGTCCACGTATGTCCGGGCGTTCACCGGGGGCGAGGGAGTCGAGGAGGTTGCCGGGGACCTGGAGGTCGTGGGAGTCAAGAACACCGCCTACCGCACCCGTGACGGCCGTTCCCTGTTGGTGGTGTGGGGGCAGGTGAGCAACAAGACCAGGGATCAGAAGGCGGCGGTGGTGGTGTCCGGCCAGCTTCTGGACGAGAAGGGGGAGGAACTGGGGGAGTTCACCGCTCCGGCGGGGGTCGTCTTCACACCGCAAGAAGTCTTCGAGATGACCGATCATCTGGCGGTGGCCTCCGCCTACCACTCCCGGTTGGAGAAAGCCCTCGACGTGAAGGTTCCGTCGGAAGGAACCCTGCCCTTCATGCTCGTCTTTTACGACCATCCCGAGGAGATGGAAGATATGCGAATCCGGGTGCTGCCCAAGGAAAGCCAGGATCCCCTCCGCGGCCTTCCCCCGGAGCCCGAGGCAACCGAGGATGAAGAAGGATCGGCAGAGGGGGAGAAGCAAAAGTCTCCGGCGTCTTCCGCCGGCGTGGTGGTCAAGAAGAAAGGCGACGTGGTTCGACTGAAGCCCAAGGGCAGAAGGCCGAGGCCGAAACCGAGACCGGAAGAGGAAGATGACATTCCGGTGGAGGTCGTGGACGAAGGCATAGAGGAAGTCGAGGAAGCGCCCTAGTGGGTTCGTCTGGTCGCGGGAAAAACAAAAAGAAAGCCAAATCCGCATGGGGGGCGTTGATTCGCCGGCTGCGCTCGGTGCCCGAGGTGGAAATGCGCCGGCAGTTGCTCCTGGAGCAACTAGGGGCCATGCAGCCGGGCGATGCGCTGCAGTTTTTCTCCGAGGTGGCGGCCGGCGCGGCCCAGAGAAAGGCCGCCTGCCTGGTGGCGCTGGAGGCCATACACGAAGCCATTCTGCACGGCCAGGAGCAGGGCCCGGTCTACGAGTTGCTGGCCGAGGTCTACCGTCTGGCCCGCGAAGAGGAAAACGAGGGCGTGGCCCGGCTCTTGATGATCGCCAAGCCCCAGCGTGGGCCGGTGGCTCCCGAATCGGTGCACGGCGATCTGGAGTTCTCACAGCTGACGCTGGGCGAACGGAAGTTTCTGGCCCGGGGACACGATCGGACCCGGCTGGACCGCCTGCTGCTGGATCCGGAGCCCAGCGTGGTGCGCAACCTGCTGCGCAACCCGCACCTCACCGAGCAGGACGTGATCCGCCTGGCGGCCCGGCGTCCTACCCGGACGGAGATCCAGAAGGAGATCCACGACAGCCGTTGGGGCTCGCGCTACCGCATCCGCTTGGCGCTGGTGTGCAACCCCTACACTCCCACCGATCTTTCGCTGAAGCTGGTGAGTTTCCTCCTGCACAAGGATCTCCGGGCGGTGTGCAGCGACGGCAACCTCCACGAACTGGTGCGCGAGGAGGCCAGGCGTCTGCGGGAAAAGAGGCGCGAGGGCAAGCAGAAGGACTACTCCGACGATTCCGAGTCGTCTTCCTCCTCCGACTGATCGGCGGCGCTGCGCATCCGCTGGATGGCCTTGCCCGCGGCGGTGGCCAGGGCGGGCAGCCTGAACGCCCCCCAAATAACCAGAACGACCAGAAGAATGAGGACCAGCTCTGCGAAGCCAGGCACCGGGGTCGGTCCCAGTTAGTAGTCGAACCCGAGCTTGAAATTGAACAGGCTCGCCGATTCCGCGATGATGCCTTCCAGGGTTACCTGGAAGATGAAGGTTTTCAAGCGGCAGCCGAAAAAGAAGCGGTGGAACATGTTGTCCTGCCAGTTCATCTCGGAGAAGACGTAGTCTTCCATCTGCGCTGTGTCCTCTAGGACCACGTGGGAGCTGGAGTGGATGAAGTGCATGTTGTAGCCGGCGTAGGGAGTCAGCGAAAGCATGCCGCCGATGCCGAAGGCCTTGGACAGGGAGATGTCCCAGCCGCCGGTGCTGAGTTCGAAGTCCTTGGAGCCGATCATGTGGTTGATGGTAAAGCGCACCGCCAGGTCGGGTATCCAGTAAAACCCTTCGTTCAGCGCCCACTTGGCCTCGGCGCCCACCACGAACAGCTCGCTTTCCGGTATGTAGCTGAGTTGGGCCCCAATCTCGGTGGAAAACGGCAGCCCCTTGCGCACGTGGATGTGCGGGATGAAGATCACGCTGCTGGGTTTGCCCTCGGTGGGAGCCGTCCAGAAGTCCGAATCGCCGCTTATGGGGGCGATGGTCCCCTCCAGGCCGAAGGAGAAGCCGTTGAGGCCCAGAGTCTCCGCTGGAGCCAAAAAGACCGGAGCGGTGATTAGCCCCAGCTCGGTCATGAGGTCCTCGAACAAGACCTGAGGGTCGATGAGGTTGCCCTGGCCGTCATCGAACAATCTTTCGTCGGTGGAGGGATCTATGTAGTTGACGACTTTACCCATGTTCAGGTCGTAACGTGCTGCTTTGACTGGAGAACCGATCAGCAGGGCCAAAAAGGCCAAAGACATCAAAGTACGTCGGACGTTCATACCCAAGTCCTCGGTTGGAATGTCACAAACCGCTTTATTTGCAGGAACCTAGCACCTGGGTTGCGAATGTGTCAAGGTTTTAGTTCCCATTTGACCGCAGTCTGCGTGGTTGGATATACACAAGATACGTGGATGAGTTGAAAGAAAAGGTCGCCGCAGCCCTGAAGCGATGGACCGGTGGGATCGTCGCCGACTTGGCGCTCGAGTTACTGCACGGTGACGCCTCGGCCCGCCGCTATGTGCGCGTAGAGGGCGAGTTCAGCGGATCGCCGGTGGTGGCCATGATCCTGGCGCCGGAGAAGGCCCGCTTCTCCGAGGAGGCCATGGCCGCGGAGGAGCCGGACGAACTGCCGTTTATAAACGTCCAGCGCTATCTGGACGGATTGGGTGTTCGCGTACCGGCGGTCTTGCATGCCAACGAAGCGCTGGGAGTGATCCTGCTGGAGGATCTCGGGGACCTGACGGTCGAACGGCGGCTCGGCGATGTGGATGCGGAAGGCAGGAGCGGCCTTTACGAGCGCGCGGTGGACCTGCTGGTGGATCTCCAGTTGAAAACCGCTCCGGGGAAGCCCGGCGACTGCATCGCCTACTCTAGGGCTTTCGAGTTCGACCTGCTGCGCTGGGAGCTGGATCACTTCCTGGAATACCTGCTGGGGGCCGATCGGAACGTGACTTTATCCGGTGCGGACAAGGAGGTGGTCGACCGGGCTTTCGACCAGCTGGCCGGCGATATCGCCGCCTGGCCGCGGAGATTTGTCCACCGCGACTTTCAGAGCCGCAATCTGATGCTCAAGGGCGATGAGATGGTCCTGATCGATTTCCAGGACTGCCTGTTGGGTCCGCAGGTGTACGACCTGGTGGCGTTGCTGCGCGATTCCTACGTGCAGCTTGATTCCGCTCTGATCGACCGGCTCATCGACCGCTATCTGGCGGGCTGCCGTTCGGCGGACCTGGAGCGCCCGCAAAAAGAGGAGCTGGTCAATCAGTTCCACCGCATGACCCTGCAGCGCAAGTTGAAGGACTCCGGCCGCTTCGTGTTCATTGACCGGGTCAAGAAGAACCCCGGTTTTCTGCCCTTTATTCCCCATTCGCTGGGATACGTCGCCGAAGCGTTCGATCATCTACCGGAATTGGCGCACTGCCGCGAGGTTTTGGCCCGGGCGGTGCCGGAGCTGGCGCCGTGAGCCCGCCCAAAGCCATGGTGCTCTGCGCCGGATTGGGGACCCGGCTGCGCCCGCTGACCAACACATTGCCCAAGCCGATGGTCCCGGTGGCCAACCGGCCGCTGATGACTTACGCCCTGGCGCTGCTTGAAAGGGCGGGGGTACGGCAGGTGGCGGTAAACCTCCACCACCTGGGGGATAAAATAAGGGAGGTGATCGGGGACGGATCCGACTACGGCTTGGAAGTCAGCTACTCGCCCGAAGATCCCATCCTGGGAACCGGGGGCGGAGTGATGCGCATGCGATCCTACCTGGAGGGCGAGCGCTTCTATTTGCTCAACGGCGACGTGCTCTGCGGAGTGGATCTCAAAGATGTTCTGCGCTTCCACGCCGAGCGCCAGGCTGCCGCCACCATGGTAGTGGGGCCGCTGCCTTCCGGCGCGACCTACACGCCGCTTTTAATGGACGCAAATGGCTGGCTGGTCGAGTTGAAGAACGCCCGGCGCAAACCCACGGGGGAGACCCGGCCGGTCATGTTCCTGGGGATACACGTCCTCGAGCCCCAGGTGTTTGATTTTCTCCCCACCGAGGGCTTTTCCTGCATCAACAACCAGGCCTACACCGCCATGATCAAGAAGGGCCTGGGAGTCGCCGCCTACTTTCACGGCGGCTTCTGGTACGACCTGGGCACCCCGGCCTCCTATCTGGCCGCCAATCTATCGCTGCTCTCCGGCCGGGTGCGGCCTCCCCAGCTGGATCCTCTGGAGGGGGCTGAGCCCGAAGGGGTTCTTCGGGGAGAAAACGTAAGGATTGGCGCCGGAGCCCAGCTGGGTCCGGAAGTGGCGGTCGGTGACAACTGCGCAATCGGAGACGGCGCCCGGGTGTCCCGCAGCGTGATCTGGGCCGGGGAGGAGATCGCGCCAGGCGTCACTCTGGATCGGAAGATCGTGGCCGGGGGGCGGGTTTTGCGGGGGTAGGCCTTACAGCGAATCGATCCGCGCGATAACCACGGTGATGTTGTCGACGCCTCCGGCCTCGTTGGCCTGGTTGATCAGCTTGGTGACCGCTTCCTGCAGATCGGGGGTGGTGTTGATCACTTCGAGGAGTTCCTCGTCGGTGACCATTCCGCTCAGCCCGTCGGAGCAGCCGATGTAGATGTCGCCGGCCTGGAGCGTGTGCCGCGACAAGTCGACCAGGACGGTCTCCTTCATCCCCAGCGCGCGGACGATTACGTTCTTGTGGGGGAAGTTGGCGATCTCGTCCGGGGTGAGCTTCTTGGCCTTGATGTAGTCGTTGAGCAGCGAGTGGTCCTCGGTGATCTGGGTCATCTGCTTGTTGCGCACGCGGTAGACCCGCGAGTCGCCCACGTGGGCGATCAGGGCGTCCCCTTCGACGAAGTTCACCCCGGCGATGGTGGTGCCCATGCCCCGGTAGCGGGCCTCGCGCTGGGAGGCCTCGAAGATGCGCAGGTTGGCCAGCTTGACCGACATGATGAAGCGGTTCTCGTCGTAGGGCCGGTTCTTGTCCATCTTGTAGGGCCAGGTGATGTCCTCGTCCTGGCGGGTGGCCTTGAAGAAGTTGGCGATTCCCTCGACGGCGATCTGGCTGGCCACCTCACCCGAGCTGTGCCCGCCCATTCCGTCGGCCAC
>Ga0180432_10003804_pt1 | contig 21247 bp, 19 predicted proteins | sample SS_ome_10_FD_132414 | JGI IMG/M metagenome (GOLD analysis project Ga0180432, IMG submission 132414) | Hypersaline lake sediment archaeal communities from the Salton Sea, California, USA - SS_1_MS_2 metaG | ecosystem: Environmental > Aquatic > Non-marine Saline and Alkaline > Hypersaline >...
ACCGACTCCTGCTCGTTGCTGTGGTCGATTATCAGCCTGATCAGCCAGAGCGTGTCCTTACAGCCTATTTTTCGTTCGATCAGATCATAAAGAATCTCATGATCTATGCTCGGAAAATACTTGACGATGTCGCATTTAAGCACGTATCGAGTTTTACGCGCAAATAGCTGAAAACGATCGATTGCGCGATGTGTTCCTTTGCCCTTGCGGCATGCGTAGCTGTCATGGATAAAGGTCTTATCGAATATCGGCTCGATAATATTGCATAAAGCATGATGAACAACCCTGTCCCTATAAGGCGCGGCGCTTATCAATCTTAGTTTCGGTTCGCTTATATGGAATTCCTTATATGGGCCGGGCAAATAAGTTTTTTCGATAAGCTCATCCTGCAAACGAATCAGCTCTCCCTCAAGGTTGTAATTGAAACGGGAGACATTTTCCTGAAGCCGCTTGCCCTTTTGTGCTTTACGAGCGGCTTCGACAAGATTATCGAACGAAGTAATCTTTCCCCAAAGTTTGTTGAACTTTTTCATTCGGATAGGAAGTGGGTCGGATAGGAAGTGGGATGGCGAGGACGTTCGGGTATACCCTACCAGCCCCCGCCTTCACCGGGTTATATTCGCCCGCCGATTTGAAATCGACGGCCGGGACGGAACCTGTAGTTCTCAACGCGCGCGCCGACCCTCCGTAAAGAATCGACATTCCGGCGTCATATCTCAGAGAACTATTGCGCACAACGAAAACCGTTGTTGTTGTTCCGGTTCGTTGGATCGTTCCTGTTGCGATTGGATGTTCGTACGTTCCTCGGGTTGTTGTTCCAGCCCCCGCCGCGAACGACGCGATAGTTTGCCGGCTCCGCCCCACAGAAGACCTTAACGGTCAGTCCGCCTTTTTTTCCAACCTCCAATAAGTTTCCCAATTTCGACGAGGTTCTTGGTTGTAAATTCGTATTGTTTTCCGTTGATAAGTTTCAAATCCTTACACATCCTGAGATATAATCTCAAACGCTCAAGCTCATAATCCGCTTCTTCCAACATCTTTCTTTCTTCGCGCTTTATTTTTACAGCGCGTAACAAGCAATCATGAAAATTCAGGGCCGCTTCCTCTACTCGTTTCGCCATCACGAAACGTTGGGATTTCGGAAATTTCTCGGTTCTCTGAAGCAACCAAATCAGGAAATCATACGTTTTCGAGAATATGGGCGATTGTTTCATAATTTTTTTTCAAGCGCTCGCAAAAGCTCGCGCTTTCAGAATACAGTATTAAAGAAATCAGAAATTCAGAAACAAGAAAACTACCGCGCACAACGAAAACCGTAGTAGTCGATCCGGTTCGAGGGAGCGGACCAGAGGCGATCGGACGGTCGTACGACCCTCGGGTTGAGGATCCAGCCCCCGCCGCGAACGACGCGATAGGTGCCCGACGATGGGCCCTTCGGGTTCCTGTTCGGGCTGTTTCGATAGTATTTTTTGTCATACCAGTCAGCCGTCCATTCCCATACGTTCCCGGCCATGTCCATCGCGCCGTATGGGCTTGCTCCGGATGGATACGATCCCACCGGCTTGGTTTTCTTATGACCACATTTGTAGTAGTTGGCCTTCGTACAATCTATACCTTCTCCCCATGGATAAGTCCTCCCATCTTTGCCTCTTGCCGCTTTTTCCCATTCCGCTTCGGTGGGGAGGCGTTTGCCGGCCCATGAACAGTAAGTTGACGCTTGATTCCAATCTACACCCACCACCGGCTGCCTCGGATCGGTAAAACCGTTGTATTTTTTATTCGGGCTGCATGGCCCGGCGCTGATGCATTGATTGTACTGCTCGTTGGTGACTTCATACTTATCAATGTGAAATTCGTCCAAGTACACCCGATGAGCCGGCTTTTCGTCGGAATCGCCGCTATCGCTGCCCATGGTGAACTCGCCCTCCGGCACACGGACCATCTCGCCGCCCTTTACGCCGGTCGGTTGAGGTTGTGAGCTCGGCGATGTGGGCAACGGCGCCTGGCCCATCAGCTTACGGGTGGCTTTACCGGCAACTTCAAACAGGTCGTCAACCTCGCACTTCTTGCACCTCTCACTGGCGGCCACTTCTATGTTTGCGGTCTCGACGTTTATAAGCTGGAGGCTTATCTGATATGTGTTCCCTATCTTTGCTATGGAGCCGACAACCATCTTACCCGCGCCAAGAATACGGCCGATCTCGACAGAGCATCCCTCGTCCGTATATGCAGTGCACTGAAATTCCTGTTCCCTGAGTATCTTGTCCCGGTCTGCGCGATTCACCACCGTGTATTTGCCTATTTTAACAAGTTCCTCTATCACTACGTCGGTGAGCGGCGCAGAAAAGGCTTTATCCATTCCCTTTCCGCATTTCAAGTCCATCACGGCGATGATATTCATCACCCGCTTTTCGGGCTGATCGCTGATGCCGGAACCTACGGAAAGCAGACAAACAGTAAAAACAACCATAGAAAAAACAACGGCTTTTAACTTCATTTCCATCTCCTGAAAACAATGTCCCTCGGATTGACTGAAATATAACACGGTAAAATTACAAACACAACAACAATCAATCTCGAAATATTTCCAAAGCGGTGTGTGCTGAGTAGGGGGTTGGCTAAACAATGGTCTCTAGCGAAAAATTCAGGATAGGATGTGGTCAGCTTGCCCGCAGCGATGGCATGGAGTAGTATGGTTACGATGCCGGAAGCTTATAAATGGTTGTGGTGGATATGGTTGGGCTTTCTCGGGATGTGTCTTGGAAGCTTTCTCAACGTGGTGATATGGCGTTTGCCACGCGATATGTCGATTATCCGACCGGGATCGTCATGTCCATCGTGTAAAACGCCAATCCGCTGGTACGACAACATCCCGCTGGTGAGTTACATATTGCTTCTAGGCCGATGCCGCTGTTGCAAAGCACGCATATCATTACGGTATCCGCTGATCGAGGTCGCTTCGGGCGCACTTACCGTGCTGGTTTTCGTGCGGTTCGGCGTTTCCGCGCAGACAGCGATAATCCTTCTGCTGGTGCTTGCGATGGTGGCGGTGGCGATAATCGACGCCGAGCATATGGAAATTCCCGACGAGATCAGCCTTGGCGGTGCGGCTGTAGGGCTTATTCTTTCATTCGTGCCGAACGGTGTGTCGCCGCTCGATGCTGTAATAGGCGCTGTCGGCGGATCGGCGTTTTTAGGGCTGTTGCGCTGGAGTCACATGAAAATCGCTAAAATCGAAGGTATGGGGTTGGGTGATATTAAGCTAGCGGCTACTTTGGGAGCTTTTCTCGGCTGGTACTCGCTGCCGGTGATTTTTTTTATATCGGCCATATTGGGCCTGTCGGTCGGCGGGCTGCTGCTGGTGGCGCAACGCAAAGGAGGCCGCACTCCGTTGCCTTTCGGGACGTTTTTAGCTGCGGGCACAATAGTTTATATTTTCACTGAACCCTGGTTGATACGACTATTTTTACAAATTACAAGATGAACGACGAATCGAAAACAAAACACCGAAAAGGCTCAATCTCCTCCCTCGGAGGTGGTAGAGGACTCCGGTTCATTATTATCACCAACATTGCCGTGGTGATGCTTACCACCATTGTTCTCACTTTTTTGATAGTCTTCCGCATAACCTCGACAAACCTCGCCCGCGTGGAAGTGCGCCGCGCTGAAGATACCATGCGATCATTGCAGGTAAGCGTTTCGAGGCTTTTTGCTCAACGAAAGACGATGTCGCCGGAAGCCGAGATCGAGTTGAAGATGATACTCAGAGAGCTGATCAGCAGTCTCGACCTGGAGTCGGTGGTCGTGGTGGACGGACTCGGCAAAGTGGTGATGCGCCTTCCTCGAGGAGGGCCGGTAACGCTCGGAGGCGGCGAGCCGGATTTAAGAAGCGCAATGGGAAGCAGAGAAATGGTCACCACCAAAAGGCGTCGAGGGTTCGGCTTCTTTTCGAGCGGCATCGAAGAGCTGGCAGTCAGCGTACCTATCGTCGTAAGCGATGGGATAAAAGGCGGAATAAAGGCCCGGTTCAGCATGCGCCGCCTGGACCGGAACATAAAAATCACACAGGAAATACTCATTGGTTTTATAGTTGCGAGCACGCTTATCATGGTGGTATTCGGGGCGTATTTGATTTCAAAGACGGTAATCAAACCGCTGGACAGGTTGATGGAGGCCACTCGAGATTTTGCGACGGGCGATTGGGACAAGCGCGTCCAAATCGAGGGAGCAAGCGAGATCGCCCAACTCACCGAGTCTTTCAACGAAATGGCGGATCGGATACAAAATAACCGGCTGCAATTGGTGGAAAACCTCACAACCCTTCAGCGTATCAACCGCGATCTCGAGCGCACGAGGGCGGAGCTGATGTATTCCGAGAAACTCGCCGGGATAGGTAGTTTGGCGCAAGGCGTCGCGCACGAAATCGGAAATCCCCTTAGCTCCGTGCTCGGATACCTCGAACTCAGTAAACGAAACCCGAACCTGCCGGAGGCGGTGCTCGACTACATCGAACGCAGCGAGCGGGAGATAGCGAGAATCAACGTAATAATACGCGAGCTTTTGGATTACAGCCGTCCGTCGGTACCCGAGCGCAAGCCGGTGGCGGTGGACGAGGTTATTTCGGGCCTGATGACGCTGGTGACCGGCCAGAAGCGTTTCGGCGGTATCAAATTCAATCGAAATGTGGAACCCGACCTGCCCGCCGTGATGGCGGATCGCAACCAGCTTTTGCAAGTTCTGGTGAACCTTGCCTTTAACGCCGCCGACGCCATGCCGGAAGGCGGCATGCTCGATATCGGAGCGGCATCGAAAAAATGGGAAGTTCCCGAAAAGCGCGTCTATACCGCCGGTGACATCTCGCGAGGTATCCCACCCGGCACGGATACGGTGCAAATATGGATACACGATACCGGAACGGGAATAGCCCCTGAAAACATTACCAAGGTTTTCGATCCGTTTTTTACCACAAAAGAACCCGGCGAAGGAACCGGACTCGGATTGGCGATATGCGCGCGTATTATCGAAGGTTTTGGAGCAAGAATAACCGTTGGATCAACTTCGGGTGAAGGCACCACTTTCACCATCGTCTTTCCGCTAAAAGAAACTCCGTATTCGTCCGCCGTCTGACTTTACCCACCCTTGACGAGTAGCGCCGTAAAGACGGCGGCGTTTCCGGCTGATCTCGTCGTTATAAATATCCACGACCTCCTGGGCGGCTTTTCTCCATGTGAACATATCCATCACCCTGCGGCGGGCCGCCTCTCCCATGGCTTTACGGCGTTCGGGATCGCGCACCAGCTTCATGACCGCATCCGCAATCGCACCGCTCGAACGCGCCGGCACGAGCACCGCGGCTTTTCCATCCGTCCCGACAACTTCGGGCAGTGCGCCGCCGTCGGTGGATACCACCGGTAATCCGCAAGCCATGGCTTCCGCAGCAGGCAAACCAAAACCCTCAAACAGGCTTGGAACCACCGCTATATCGGCCCCACGGTACTTTTCGGCGACTTCATCGACAGGCAGGCGCCCGGTGAAATTAACCCGGTTATCTATACCCAATCCATCCACCAGATCTTGGGCGTAAATATGACGCGGTGCGCCACCGTTGACACACGTGAGGGTTATATCGTTCGGAATTTTGGTCATGGCGCGAAGCAAATACAATATTCCCTTTTTGCGATCCTCGGTGTTGCCCACGAAAATCAGTCCCTTGCCGTTGGAAGACCGGCCGTTATCTCCAGGCCTGAAATTGTCCGTGTCAACGCCGTTATATACCACCCTGATTTCCGATTGAGGCACTCCATAAGCCTCCTCGATGGCTTCGGCGCTAACCTTGCTGACCGTTATCACCCTGTCCAGATTTCTCGTAACGATTTTCTGCATAATGGGCGGATAATATATTACTCGTTTGGCTTTAGCTTTCAGCCCTTCCGTTTGCCAGAAGCTTTCCTTGCGGTCGATGGCCAGCGGATGGTGGACGGTGCTCAGCACCGGGCATCCGAAACCTTTCAACGCTATCAGGCCGTACCCGAGGCATTGATTGTCATGTATGACATCGAACGGGCCGGTGTCGCGAATCAACTCGCTCAGTTTCTTGAAAACGCGGAAGCTGTAAGCCAACATCTCCGGGAAAAAACCAAAGCGGGTAAGCGCGAACTCGAACAGGTTCCACGGACGCCACATGGTCATTGGATTGTTTTCCGGCAACCAGTTTTCACTCACCATGAAGAAGTTGTGATTTTCGATCTCGTGTACTTCGGCCCATGGCATAGGCGCCGGCAGCGGCGGGCCGACCAGCACATGCACCTCGTGGCCCAACTCGACCAACGCGCGGGAAAGGTAGTACAAATAGATACCCTGCCCGCCGCAGTACATGTTTCCCCTGTAACTCAACAAACATATACGCATCTGTAATTACCTCTTATTAGGTTTAACATATATAAGAAACCCGGCGAGGCGTCAAGGCACCGAAACTGAATGAGAATCATTCATTACCTGGCCGCAAGTTGTCCGCACGCCGCCATGATGTCGGCGCCACGACTCTCGCGGATGAAAGCGCTTATATGTTTGCTGCGTAATAGAGCCTGGAAACGCTCGATGACCTCCGGCGGGCTGGGCTTAAAATCACAACCCGGAAAAGAATTGAAAGGTATCAGGTTGACTTTGCAGGGGATGCGCTTCACGCGGTTTGCAAGCCGGCGCGCGGTGAGTTCGTCGTCGTTAAGATCCTTTAACATAATATACTCGAAAGTTATCCGGCGACGCGACGGAAGGGGGAATTTATCGAGCGCAGCGAAAACCTTATCAAGAGGGTACCTGCGATTGACCGGCATGATGGCGGAGCGTAAATCATCATCAGGGGCGTTGAGGCTTACGGCGAGATTCAACGGCGTCGCCTGGCGCGCAAGGCGGTCGATAAGGTCGGGAATACCGACCGTCGAAATCGTTATGTGGCGGGAACTGAAATTCAGGCCCTCGTCCAACACAAGCAAGCGAACCGCGCGAATCACGTTGTCGTAGTTGAGCAACGGCTCACCCATGCCCATGAAGACTATGTTGGTCGGCGCTTCCGATGCGGGCCGTTCGCGGCGAACTGCAAGCACTTGCTCGATAATTTCCCACACATCGAGATTACGCGTAAATCCGAGCTCGCCCGTATAGCAAAACCTGCACCCCATTGCGCAACCAACCTGGCTCGATATGCAAAGCGTCTTGCGCTTTCCGTCAGGTATCAGCACGCTTTCGATTTTCAAGCCGTCTTCGAGTTCAAAGAGATATTTGCGCGTCGAGTCTTCCGATACCTGTACTGTTGCAGGTTCGAGGATTCCAATACTGAAATGTTCGGCGAGGTCCGCCCGGAGAGACTTTCTGAGGTTGGTCATGGCGTCCCATCCGGTAACGCCTTTGTTGTATAGCCAGCCGAGTATTTGTGCAAGCCTGTATTTTTCGAGGCCCATTTCGGCGAGGCGGTCGTCCAACTCCTCGACCGAGAGGTTTTTTATTTCCTCGGCTTGCCGGCATCCCGCGCGGTTCATGGCGATTCTTGTTTTTTGTGCTTCGTTTTTAATTCACCGAGACGCTTTTTAATATCTTCATTCTTGGGAAACAGTTCCGCCGCTCTCTCATACGAGGCTATAGCATCTTCGATCAGGTCTGCGGTCAATTGAGCTTCGGCCAAAAGAATCCACAAGGCGCCGTCGCCGGGCATGGACACAAGAGCAAGTTTGTAAGATTCGATCGCTTTTGGAAGTTCTTTTTTGGCCATGTGCAAATCACCCATGCCTTTTAGAGCCAATCCGAAGCGCGGGTTGATTTCGAGCGCCTTTTGAAAATCCTTTTCAGCCTTATCCGTTTTTCCCTGCTCCAAGTATACGATGCCGCGATTGGTAAGAGCCTTGACGTCGCCCGGATTAGCTTCGAGATACGCATCGAGTTGCTCGAGGGCTTTCGAGTATTTTCCGGTATGTATATAAGCGGCGGAAAGGTTTATCCTGACAATCGCCCAATCCTGTTTCAATTCGAGCGCTCGTTCGAACTCCTTGACGGCCTCTTCCATATTGACCGACATGAGAGTACTTCCGAACACGTAATGCGCCCAAGGATCCTTCGGCGCCATTTGCACGGCTCTTTGCGCAATAGGCAAAGCCCTGTCATAGCGTCTCACGTGGCGTTGCAGATCGGCCATTACCCACCATGCCTGCCCGTTGTCCGGATCAAGAACCAGCGCTCTGGCGAGATATTCATAGGCTAGGTAATAATCTCCGGCCGTAATCGAAAACCCCCTGGCTGAATTTAATGCACGGGCGTATCCCACCAATGCGGGTACACAATCGGAGCGCTTCTTGAGCACTTCGCTAAAAAGCTTTATCGCCTCGTTTAGGGCAATAATATCTTCCTTCTCGAGCAGTGGAGCGGCCTTAACGGCAACTTCTTCACAAGAAAGGACTTGCGTCGAACGGGTCGGTTCAGTTCCAGGCGCAACTCCCGCCGACATGAGCATTGTCACCATCGAGAAAATGAAAAAAATCCTTCTCATCACCGGAGATCCTTTCAAAAGAGATATGGTAATGATGACTTTGTCCCCGACGAGTGTCAAGATCGGGGTTTATTGCGATTAGGTGTGGGTGTCGATACCCTTGTTAGCGGGGTTATAAGTAAATGCGCCGGGCAATTTCACTAATTCATATTCTTGCCGTTGCGTCACTGATGGTGGCGGTCTTTCCAGGAAATGTAGAAGCGACGAAAGAGCACGATCCATACAAAAAACCCGAAGTAACCGGCAAAATCATAAAAGTGAGGGATTTGTTGCTTAATGGCAGCTACAAGAAGGCTGTCGCCGAATGCCGGCGGGCACAGGAGATTTATCCCGACCTGTTGGTCTGGAATTTTTCGGCCATGCTTGCGCCGCAGGCGCGTATGCTCGAACTGCACGACTGGTCTCTTGAAAAAGATTATCTCTCCGGATGGAACAAACTTACGGAATTGGCCGAACGAGTGCGGTGCAAAAGGCGCTTTTATGCCTACGATCACCTGTGCCTGGGCGGTGGGTTGGGAATTTACGGCTTGCACCACGCCAGGGCCGGTAATTTTCGACGGGCATTTTCACTCGGAGTGGGTGCGCTGAGGGAACTGGGAAAAGCAAAACAGGCCGACCCCGAATGCCAAGACTTATACATGGGGTACGGTATTTATCACTACTATCGCGGAGTACTCTCGCACAGATTCAAATGGCTCCCGTTCTTCGCCGACGACAAGCGCCGGGGATTGGAGGAACTCGAACGGGCGCGCAAGGGGCTCTTCGGTGAACCGCTGGTCGATCTGGCGAAAATATATTTGTATAAGGATGAAGGCAAGTGGGCCAAAGGGATCGAGCTGACCAGGAAACTTCGCCGCAGTTATCCGTCGAGCAAGTTACTCGTCCAACATGAAGGTTATTTCCTCTTCAGACTGGGCAAGTTCAACGCCGCTATCAGGGAGTTCGACAACGTGCTAGCCTCCGACCCCAAAAACGGTCCGGTGCATCTTTACAGGGGCGCGGCGTTGTTTAGATTAAAACGACTGAAATTGGCGGAAAAAGAGTGCCGGGCTTGCATAAATCTGTCTTCGACACCATTCTATAAATCCTACGCTTATTATTTCCTGGGGAAAATCGCGATTGATCGAGGCGATGATGCGCTCGCGGAAAAATACTGGAAAGAAGCCCTGAGAATATACCCCGGAAACAAGAAAGCAAAAATAGCATTATTAATGTTACAAAGGAAAAGAGTTCTTGAAAAACGATGATTAAACACGCGATTTACATATCGGTTCTTGCCGTGTTTATTATGGTTTCAGACGCTTTTGCCGATCATTTTCGAGTTCCTTCGGTTAACGACGGCGAGGTACGCCGGTTCAAGGTCACCCGCCATTATTCCTCAAAAAAAAGAGGGGGATTCACAGGCTTCATGCGTCCCGAAGAAATAACGGTTTCATTTTCCACAAAGTGCATATGGTCATTGAAAAACGGAGGGCGGTTCCTGGAAGTTGAGCGTCGAGAAAAGAAAGCAGGCGGGCATCATAGAAAATGGAACTTTACATTCAAATCTGCAGAAAATTTTCGCTTCGAACGATATGAAATGATCGAGCATCTCCCTGACGGGAAAATATTCGGCAGGGAAGGGGGGCGGCCGTGGGTTCCCGGCGGGAAGGTTCCACCGGGAGTCGTACATCCAATGGCCCTGGCGGAAGCGATACGGGGCTTTAAATTTAAAGAAGGCAAAAAATGGAAGTTCTTAACCTGGGTTCCTCAAACGGAGGAGATGACTCAACTTATTGCAAGGGTGGATCGGGTGGATAAAATCAATCTTCCCGCCGGTAGCTATCGCGCGTGGCGAGTGTGGATCGATGTCGATCTCGAAAAACTTTTAGGGAAATGGCGTGGTCTCGAGTTTTTTGTTAAACCTTTGGTACCCAGACTCATAATGTGGTTCGCCGACACTCCCCAATCGCCTATGATAAAATTCCGGGGGAAATTCGGGCCAGGAAGGTCGGCAATAATCGAACTTCACGAACTGGTCGAGATGACTCGCTGAAGGAGGAAAATATGAACCGTGAGGAAGCGGTCGAACTTGTCTGGAAACACCTCGCCGAAGATGCGATGCGTAAGCACGTCCTGGCGGTCGAGGCCGTCATGCGAGGGCTTGCGCGACATTTCGGCGAAGATGAGGAAACGTGGGCGATGGCCGGGCTGTTGCACGACCTGGATTACGAACAAACCCGCGACGACCCCGAAAGGCATGGCCGGTTGAGCGGAGAGATTCTCAATGAAATGGGAATAGACCCGGTTATCGTCAATGCGGTAATGGCACACGCGGATAAATGCGAGCGCGACTGTCTCATCAACAAGTGTATCTATGCCGCCGACCCGGTCACCGGCCTGGTGGTCGCCGCTGCGCTTATCCGTCCGGAAAAGAAGCTCGAATTCGTCAAATTAAAAAGTTTGAAAAAGCGATTCAAGGAAAAACGATTCGCCGCAGGCGCGGATCGCGACCGCATAAAGGCCATTGAAGAAGCCGGAATGCCGCTTGAGGAGTTTCTCGGAATAGCTCTTGAATCAATGAAAACCATTGCCGACGATTTGGGTTTGTAAAATTGAAATCCGAATAAGGGAAAATCTCATAACACCGAAAGGAGAGATCATGAAAATTTTTGCACTAAACTCCAGTCCCCGTAAAAAAAAGAGCAACACCGACCGCATCCTCCAGCCTTTTCTGGAAGGTGCGAAGGGAGCCGGTGCGGAAGTCGATCTGGTATACCTTTATGAAAAAAAGATCAAACCGTGCCTGGGTTGCTTCAACTGCTGGATAAAAACCCCCGGAGTGTGTTGCCAGAAGGACGACATGGCCGAACTGCTCGAAACAATGGTAAATTGCGATGTAATTGTGTACGCTACGCCGCTTTACGTCTTCGGCATGACCGCGCAGATGAAGCTCTTTTTCGACCGGATAATCCCGATAGCAGAGCCTTTCATCGTACTGACGAAAGAAGGTCACTGTACTCATCCCGGCCGTGTTGAAAAGAAGGCGAGTGGAATGGTGGTGGTATCCAATTGCGGATTTCACGAGTTGGACAATTTCGACGAAATGATGGCTCAATTCAAAGCCATATCTTATCACGGCGGTACAAAGCTGATGGGCGCATTGCTCAGGCCGGAAGGCGAATTCCTCGAAATCGGCGAAAAACTGATGCCCGAAAAAGTCAAAGCGGTTTACGACGCAGCCCGCGAAGCGGGAAAACAAGTTGTGGAAAATGGCGAAATATCGGAGCAGACGCAAAAAGACGTATCCAGCGAGCTTTTGACGATCGAGCAGTTCCTCGAAGGTGCGAATGCCTACTTCAAAAGCATGATGGAACAGAACGCTCCCAAGGAAAAATAAGCGATTACTATACGCAAAGGGGACCGTTTTTTAGCGGATGTTCATCCATGATCGTATAGTCAGATAAACACCGCTCCCACGCGGTTGGGATTTGTGCAGCGACGATTCATGGATAAGCCCAAACGGGCAGGCTGCGTTCTGGTATTTGGAAAGGAAAGGGGACATCAACTTGCGGTTTTAACCCGCTCGACGTAAGAATATTCCTCGGTATCGACCCTTATTATATCACCGACGTTTATGAATTGCGGCCCCGTTATGACGAGTCCCGTTTCGAGTGTCAGGGGTTTGCCGACGTTAGTGACAGTAGCGCCTTTAAGTCCCGGTTCGCAGTGTGTAACTTCGAGGTCGACGGTTTTGGGCAATGTAATGCCCATGCAGTTGCCTTCGTGCGATTCGAGCGTGATTTCCTGGTTGGGTTTCATTAACTGTATCGCCTCACCTACAAGGTTTTCGTCCAGTGTTGTTTGCTCGTATGTTTCCTTATCCATAAAGACGAAGTGGTTTCCGTCCTGATAGAGGAATTCAAATGCCCGGTTGTCGAGAGAGGCCCTTTCCACCTTATCGCCGGGTCTGAAGCGATAATCGATAATCGCGCCCGTGCGCATGTTTTTCAGTTTTGTCTGCATCAGCGCATTGCCTTTGCCGGGAGTTACGTGCTGGTAATCATGGACGCGGAACAGTTCTCCGTCAATTTTCAAGAGCATTCCTTTGCGTATACGTGTGGCGACTATCATGGTGGTTTCCTCTCGTTAAACGTTAAAGCGGAAAAGGATTACATCTCCATCCTGCACGATGTATTCCTTTCCTTCCGATTTTATCTTTCCCGCCTGTCTCGCTTCCGTTTCTCCGCCCAAGGCTACGAAATCTTCGGCGCCGGCGACTTCCGCTCTTATGAAGCCGCGTTGCATGTCCGTATGGACGCGTCCGGCGGCTTCGAGTGCTGTCGCGCCGCGCTTGATTGTCCAGGCGTGAGCTTCCTTCGATGAGCCGGCGACCGTAAAAAAGCATATTAAGTCCAGGGCGCTGAAAACTTCTCTTATGAATCTGTCGAGTGCAAGTCCTTCGAGCTCCATTGCATCGATATATTCGGCTCTTTCGTCCGGCTCCATTTGCGCGATTTCCATTTGGAGTTTCGCCGTGATGGTCATATATCTCAATTGGCGTGTTTTTGCGAATTCTTCGATTTTTTCGGAATGCGTTTTACCCAACCCGCCTTCTCCGATGTTTTGTATCAAAACGCCCTTCTTGAGACTCAGGAAACCGTAACTGGAGATTGCTTTTACTTCGTCTTGATTGAGATCGAGTGTGCGCAGGGGCAATTCTTTTTCCAGGTGAGTGCGGCACTTTTCGAGTGTGTCGCGCTCGATGCCTGTGGCGTTTTCTTTTGCCATGCGAGCCAGTTTTTCTTCAATGACTACCATATCCGCCAGAACGAGGTCGGCCTCCAACTCGATGGCATCGGCATACGGATCAGGCTCCCCATCTCCCGGCCGTACATACTCATCGAAATCGGCGACGACCATGGCGAATGCCTCCATGGCCTGCATGAGGTTAAGCAGTTTCGGCTCGATACCGCGATCCTTGCTCGGCTTGCCCAATCCGCCGGCCACGTCTGAAAAGGATATTTCGGCCGGCACGATTTTTTCGCTTTTGGTCGTCTCGGCCACCTTTTCCAGCCGGGGGTCGGGCACTTTGACGACGGCAAGATGTGTTTTTCGCCCTCCGGCGGTCTGCACGTCCATGCCGGTCAGAGCGTTAAACAAGGTGGTCTTGCCGCTTCCTGCAGGGCCTATAATGCCTACTTTCATAGCTTATTGATTATACGCTACGCCGGGAAAATATTCTCCCCCATCGCAAAGTTTACTGATATTATCATTCCGGGTCGGCAGAGGCAAGCCGTGGCGGTTATTCCGTTAACGGGTTAATATTTTTTGTAAGCGCCATGGTTAACCTGATGATAATAGGTATTTGCCTTGTATCCCTGGCGGCAGGTATGGCGGTGGTAGAGTTGGTGCTTTATAAAAGGCGGCATAGCTACGAGGGAGAGATTTTCCGGTATACTCACAAGCGCCTGGTGCGGCGGCTGTCGTCCGCGGGAGTGCTGGCGGTTATCGCGGTTATGCTTGTTGCAGGAGTGATTATGGCGGACAAATTTCGCAACCCGGCCTTTTTCAGTTATTACTGGATTGCTTTCTTGATCTTCGTGCTGGCTCTGGCGGTATTTCCGGTGTTGGATTTCATCGAGACATATCGCGGCTACAAGGAACGCTACTTGCGACAACTTGCGAAACGCGCGCGTATGTCGAGCCAAAAGCGCGGGCGGAAAAATGAAAATGACCAATTGTGATACCACCGTGAAAAGTGAGAAAACGCCGTTTTCTCATTTTCGGCGCCGCGCGCCATTCCCCCGGTCGGTACTCATTCTCTAATCCAAAGTGGTACGGAAGGTCTTGAGACTTACCACCATCGCCACGAGGCCGACGATTGCAAGACCCAATATCTCCGGCCACAGCACGCCGTAGCCCACTCCTTTGGTTATCACGCCGCGTAAAATGTTCAGGTAATACCTGAGCGGCACCAGGTACGTTGCGTACTGCATCACGCGCGGCATGGTGATGATCGGGAAGATAAATCCCGATAGCAGAAAAGTATTTATCATGTAAAACATTATCATGTAAAGTGCCTGCTGCTGGTTGGCGGCCAGGTTTGAGAAAGCCAGCCCGACCGATAATGACGCGAATACATAAAGGACGCTTAATACGAAGAAAGTCGGGAGGCTGCCGTTGATGGGAACGGAGAAAACGGTAACGGCCAAAAACAAAATTATTCCAACCTCCACGAAAGCCAGTATCAGGTAGGGCAATATTTTCCCGAGAAGCATCTCGGACGGCCTCAGCGGGCTCGACAACAGCAACTCCATGTTTCCCAGTTCCTTTTCTCTCACAATCGCCAACGCGGTCAATATAAGCGTCACCTGGGTGATGATGATTCCGATAAGGTTGGGGACATAAAACCTGACCTTTGCCATGGATGGGTTATACCAATACCTTGGAACCGCTTCGCTGATGGTGGGCGGAAGCTTATCGGGCGGAGTTCTGCGCAGCCTGGATTCGAGCAGGCCGACGGCGTGCGCGAGTGTTATTCGTTTCGAGTTCGTCAGACCCGGCACGGCCACCTGGGGATCGCTGCCGTCTATGATGACCAAGGCTTTTCCCTGTCTGCCACGGCCTATTTCACGACCGAAACCTTTCTCGATAACCAGCGCCGCGTGAATGTCTCCCGAATCCAGGGCATCGATCAGTTCTTGGGTGTTTTGCGTTTCGATCACCTTATCGAAACTTCCCGGGGCGGTGAAAGCTTCGATGTAGCGGCGCGAGGCGCTGCCCGAATCGTGATCCGCCACGCCTATCGGCAAATGGCGTATCTCGCGACTGACGGCGTACCCGAACAGAATAAGCATCATTACCGGCATCCCTACTATTATCCCCATGGTGCGCCTGTCGCGGCGTATCTGGGTGAATTCCTTGATCAGCATTATGCGCAGGTTGTTCAGGTTCATCCCTGAGCGCTCCTCCCGCCGATCCGCCACATGGTGAGGGCCGCCGACACCAATAGAAACGCGCCTATCCCTGCAAAGCTCGGCCAAAGCTCGCTAAAACCCGTGCCCTTGAGAGTCACGCCTCTCATTATCACCAGAAAATAACGCAATGGAATCAAGTAACTTATAGCCTGGAAAAACTTCGGCATGCTGAATATCGGAAAGAACAGCCCTGAAAGTATCAGGCTGGGCAGCATGTAAAAAATGGTCAATTGCGCCGCCTGCACCTGGTTCTTGCTCATACTTGATATAAAGAATCCGAAAATGAGACTCGCTATAATAAATACCCCCAAACCTGAAAAGAAAAGAAAAAGGCTCCCGCGTATTATCAGCCCGAACCACCAGACGCTTACCAAAAGAATCAAAATAACCGCCCCGAAAGCAATCAGCCCGAAGGGAACAAGTTTGCCGACGATTATCTCGAAACCCGTAATGGGAGTGACAAGCAACTGCTCGAAAGTGCCCGCCTCCCTCTCCCGAATAACCGCCAGAGCGGACATCATTATTGTGAGGAAAGTCAGCAAGTACCCCACCAGACCCGGTATCATAAACAGTATGGTGTCCAACTCGGGGTTATACAGCACTCGAGCGTCAAGCCTGACGGGGCTGAGTTCCATGATCAGGCTTCTCCCCCTTTTTTCGCCGAACGCTTTAGCTCCGAAAAACTCAGCGGCTATCAGGCGGCCGTAGCTTGACGCCTGCTCCGCCGTCGGCGGTATCGAGCCGTCGATTATCAGTTGCACTTTGGCGGCGCCTGGGTCGCTTCGTGAGTATTTTTCGCCGAAATTAGGGGGTATCACCAGTCCCATAAAGCATTTTCCGCTGTCGAGCACGTCGCGCAATTCACCGAAGCTCGAACAATCCCGGCAATGCTGGAAATACTTTGTGCGGAAAAACGCATCCGTAAGCTCACGACCCGCCGGGGAGCCGTCCTGATCGAGTATGGCAACGGGCAAATTTTCGATGTCGGTCTTGGCCGCGTAGGTAAACACCACCAGCAATACGGTCGGGAACGCCACCAGAGCCGCCAGGGTTTTCCGATCGCGGACAAGCTCGATGAATTCCTTCTTAACAAACTCGAAAATGCGCCATATCAAGGTCTTCACCTTACGAGTATCGGACAAGTGATCAAATCTCTTGCCCCAGCCGTATACGGGTTACTTCATCAACATTACGAAAACGTCCTCGAGCGAGGGCGGTATCTCCCGCCACGCGGATCGTGTGGTTGGTATACCTTTTGCCATAAGCGCGTCGAATACCTCGTCGGAGTCTTCGACTTCCGGCTTGATTATGACGTGCAGGTCCTTGCCGTAAATTGTTACATCGTCCACTTGAGGGTGCCCGGATATATTATCGATGTAAGAGATGGCGTCGGGTAAAGTCACTTCGAACACGCGCCCGTGTATGGTTTTTCGTTTGAGTTCGTCCGGTTCTCCCAGCGCGATAAGCCTGGCGCGGTGAATAAGCCCTATGCGGTCGCAGTATTCGGCTTCGTCCATATAATGTGTAGTGACGAAGACGGTGGTGCCCGCCTCGGCCACATTTGCGATGATATCCCAGAACACGCGCCGGCTGGAAGGATCCACTCCTCCCGTGGGCTCGTCCAGAAACAGGATGCTCGGCTTGTGCAGCAGTGCGCCGGCCAGCGCCAGCCGCTGCTTCCATCCCACCGGCAAGTCGCGCGTGATACGACTCCTCTGATTTGCAAGGCCGTGCTCTTCGAGCAATTCCGACACCCGCATCGACCTGGCCGTGCCTCTAATACCGTAAACCCCGGCGTAAAACTTGAGGTTCTCCTCGACCGTAAGCGACGGATAAAGGCTGAACTTCTGAGACATATACCCGATTTGATTGACCACTTGCCTGCGATGCCGTACCGCATCTTTGCCCAAAACTCGAACGCTGCCTTGCGTCGGTTCCAATATCCCGCAAATCATTCTGATGGTGGTGGATTTTCCGCTGCCGTTAGGGCCCAAAAAGCCGAATATCTCCCCACGTCGAACATCAAAGCTCAAATCGTCCACTGCCACGAAGTCTCCGAAATGCTTCGTGATGCCTTCAAGTACCACCGCTTGCGTCACACCGTGGTACCCCCATTATGCGGATCGTCGAGCATGTGCGCGAAGATGTCCTCAAGGCCGGGACGAACCTCCTCGACCGAATACTTCTCAAGCGCCGGTAACATGGTAATCAGGTTCCGGGGAGTAATATCCCTGCGGCCTTGCACTCTCAGCACCGTTCCTACCAGTTGCGCTCCTATTATCCCTTGCAAACCGCGCAGTTGGCGAAGCAATCCCCTCAATCCGGGGCCGCGGACCGCGAACTGTCTCCAGGGCGCCGAGCGTCTTATATCATCGACCGCGCCTTCCCGGACGATACGGCCGGTGTCTATGAATGCAATCCGGTGGCATCTTTCCGCCTCGTCCATATATGGTGTCGATACGAATACGGTCACCCCACGTGGCACCAGGGCCTCGATATTGCGCCAAAACTCGCGCCGAGCCACCGGATCGACGCCTGTAGTCGGCTCGTCAAGCAGCAGCAGATCGGGTTCGTGGATGAGCGCGCAAGCGAGCGCCAATTTCTGTCTCATACCGCCGGATAGAGCATCGGCCACTCTGTCGGTGAAAGGCTCCAGGCCCGTAAAATCCAGCAGCCATTTTTCCCGTTCTACAATCAAGCTTTTTGGTACTCGATATATACCCGCGTAAAAGGCGATATTCTCGGCGACGCTCAAGTCCCGGTAAAGGCTGAAATTTTGAGGCATGTAACCGATCCGGTGCTTGATAGGCCATGGGTCGAGCGCCACGTCGTTACCGAAGATGGTTGCTTGACCGGAAGTCGGTTCGAGCACAGTCGCCAGGATGCGTATGGCGGTGGTCTTGCCGGCGCCGTCGGGGCCGATAAGCCCGTAAATCCGGCGCGGCGCAACCTCGATTTCAACAGCGTCTAGAGCACGAACAGCGCCGAAATCCTTGGTTACCTTATCTAATATTATCGCTTTCTCGGCAGGCATCGGCGATTTATTGCCCTCTTGAATTTGAAGGCATAATCCATGCATCGGCCGGGAGGCCGGGCTTAAGCACTTCCGCGCCTCGAGTGATCTTCACCCTCACTTTGAAAACCAGGTGCGAGCGGCCTTCTTCGGTGGTTACATTCTCCGGCGTGAACTCGGCCCGTGGCTTTATACGCTCGACGACGCCGGCGAATTCGCGGCCGGGATAGCCCGTCACTTTGAGTTTTACCGAATCTTGCGCATGTATCTCGGCGATGCGCGCTATCGGCACGAACAGATCGATGTGAAACTCGCTCAAATCCTGAAGCATAACCAACGCGCCGCCCGGCGCAGCCAACTCTCCGGGCTCAATGTAAATCTCGCTTACCACCAACTCGCCGGGGCTTTTCACCCTCGAGTAGCTTTCCTGAAGGCGCGCCAGATCGACCGCCGCCCGGGCGCGTTCTACCTGCTTCCCGGCGGCTTCGATATCCTCCTCGCGTGCTCCCTTTCGAGCGATTTGATACTGTTTTCTCGCCGCGCGCAGGTTGGCTTGAGCCATACGATATTGGCTCTTGGTGACGTCCACCTCCTGCTGAGATATTGCGCCTCGCTCAAGCAATTTTTCCTGCCGATCGAGGGTATCTCGCGCAAGGCGATACTGAGCGTTGGCGGCGTTTACTCCTTGCCGGGCGCGGTCTATTTCTTCCGGCCTCAACCCTCTTTCGGCCTTCAGCAACAACTGCTCCGCCGCTCCGAGGGCGGCAAGGGCTTGTTTTAGTTGCAGTTTGTACACCTCCGGGTCTATCTCGACCATAAGATCGCCGGCCGACAGCGCTTGCGACCGTTTAACGTTTACGGCCTTGACCGTGCCTGCAACCTTGGCGCTTATCAGGATTTCCGTCGCCTCGATGGTTCCCGAAGCAAACACACCTTGCTCGGTTTTGGCGCAGCCCATTGCCGACGTGAGCAGGATGCAGATCGAAATAGCCGCGAATTTACACTTCATCTTTATCCTCCCTGAGGCCGGAATATCCTCAAAACGGATCGGTCGTAATCGGATAATTTTAACAGGCCGGGACACATAGCATCTATGTCAATCAAGGTACGCAAACAAGTTGATAATCCTATTTTGTTGGAGCGGCGGAACCACGATCTTACCGCTTTTTCCCGGAGTCATTTATTCAATCACTCCCTCCCTTTTTAAGAATTCATACCTTTGGGCAAGGGCCGCAAACGCATCTACCACATCTTCCAGCGTCGGGTAGACCATAACGCCTTTCTCAAGAAACATGAGCACTGCTTCATAGTTACGTCGGACCGCCAACTTCGCCACCGTTGACGTTATCAGGAGTGGCTTGTCCCACCTGTTTGTATAATCGAGTAGTATTTTACTTGTCTCAATTTCATGTTCCGCCCATGCGTTCCCGATACTGTCTTTCTCGACGCCGGGGCAGTGCTTTTTCTTTACGGGATCGGTCATCGTGTAAATCCAGCCGATGTCATGATAAATCACGCCATCCGTCTCTGGGCTTTCCATTAGAATCGGGATCAGTTCCTTCGGCCCGCCGTATCCCAATCCCGCCACGGTATCAACCGGGTTGTTGGGAGCCCACCAGGGTGGAAGATGCGCTTTAAGTTTATCGATGGTCGAATCCGAAAGTTCGATCAGGTCAAGCCCTTTCTGTTCGGCGGCGTCCGCGGTCATCACTCCCTCGCCCCCTGCCTCGGTCAATATGCAAAGTCGTCGTCCACGAGGTAGTGGCGTTTTGATAAACGCCGCCGCCAGGACAACCGCCTGTTCGAGTCTCTCCGCTCGAACGATGCCGGCCTGTCTGCACGCCGCATCGAATACGGCGTCCGAGTTCGCTATTGATCCTGTGTGAGTGGCTGCAGCCTTGGCGCCGGCGGAAGTTTTGCCGCTTTTTATTATTACCACCGGCTTTTCGAGCGCCAGTTTTTTGGCCGCCCTGAAGAACTCCCGACCGTCGTTTATGCCTTCAATGTAGAGCATAACCACGTTGGTCTCCGAATCCCGGCGAAAGTAATCGATATAATCGGGCCAGGAGAGGTCAGCACAGTTGCCTACGGAGATAACTTTCGAACTCCCAAAGCCGACCTCGGCAAGTCTCCTGGACATCCCGGTCGAGAGGCTTCCGCTTTGGCTGGCGATGCCTATTTCGCCCGGTTCCGGCATGAAAGAAGGCAGCCATGGGAACAGCTTCGAGCGTGGTACCGCGATACCCTGTCCATTGGGACCGACCAGTACCATCCCTCCCGCCGTCGCCCTGCTTACCATTTCGTTCTGGAGTTTCCGGCCCTCCTCACCAAGTTCTCCGAAGCCTGCGGTAATAACGACTCCCGCCTTGACGCCCTTGGCCACGCAATCCGATATGGCATCGGGCATCGCGGCCGCAGGTATGGTGAAGATCGCAAGGTCCACATCTCCGGGAATATCCGATACCGATTTGTATGTCTTATGGTCGAGGATTGTCTCCGCCTTGGGGTTCACCGGGTAAATCGAGCCTTCATAACCGCCCCTGACAAGGTTGGTAAACACAATCCCGCCCCATTTGCCGATATTTTTCGATGCGCCCACAAACGCAATCGATTTCGGTGTGAAAATATTCTCCATCGCGTTAATCCGATCGCTCACTGCAATTGCCTCCACTCGAATATCGGATTTTTATGTTTGAACTTGTCTAAAGTAGCCATCATTACGCCAATCCATTTGCTACA
>Ga0180432_10003805_pt1 | contig 21235 bp, 14 predicted proteins | sample SS_ome_10_FD_132414 | JGI IMG/M metagenome (GOLD analysis project Ga0180432, IMG submission 132414) | Hypersaline lake sediment archaeal communities from the Salton Sea, California, USA - SS_1_MS_2 metaG | ecosystem: Environmental > Aquatic > Non-marine Saline and Alkaline > Hypersaline >...
GAGGCCGAGCATAGATACCGGCATGGGCCTCGAGCGGGTGGCCGCCGTCGTGCAGGGCGTACAAAGCAACTACGACATCGACATTTTCGCTCCGCTTATCGCGCAAGCTTGTGAAATTTCCGGCGTCAAGTACGGCGCGGGATCGGATACCGACAAATCTCTTCGGGTTATAGCCGATCACGCGCGAGCAAGCGCATTTCTTATCGCCGACGGCGAATTGCCCAGCAACAGCTTGCGCGGATATGTGCTGAGGCGAATAATGCGCCGCGCCGCACGACATGGGAAACTTCTCGGCATCTCCGAGCCGTTTCTGTGGAGTGTGGTGGACGCCGTTATCTATAGCATGAGCGACGCGTACCCTGAACTCGCCGAGCGACGCGATTACATCGAGAAAGTCGTTCGCGCCGAAGAGGAACGGTTTCTGGCGACTCTCGACCGTGGCATGGCGCTTTACCGCGAAGAGTCGGAAAGGGTCAAACAATCCAAGGGCGGCGTTTTGCCCGGCGTAGTTGTTTTCAAGCTGTACGACACTTACGGCTTTCCGAGCGATTTGACCAAAATACTCGCAGCGGAAGACGACTTATCTATAGACACCGAAGGGTTCGAGGCCGAAATGGAGGTACAGCGAGAAAGAGCTAGAACATCGAGCGATTTGTCCGGGACGGCTAACCCTATCAGGGAACCCCTCATCAAGCTGGCGGAACGGTTGGGCAGTACAAAATTCACCGGTTATAAAAATACTGAAGAGCAATCCAGGATTACGGCCTTGATGTTTACGAACGGTACGGAGGTGAACGAGATTTCCGGCGAAGATATTCGGTTTTTATTGTTTGCCGAAAAAACTCCCTTTTATGCGGAAAGTGGCGGGCAGGTCGGCGATAGAGGAAAGATAAGCGGTAAAGACTTTGAAATCGAAATCATGGACACTACAAAACCCGTGGGGGAGCTTGTTCTTCATCAGGGCCGATTGCTGAGAGGCAAGGTAAAAATGGGCGATGACGCGACATTGATCGTCGATGCCGAAAGAAGGGCCTCAACGGCACGGCACCACACGTCGACTCACCTGCTGCAAGCCGCCTTGCGCGAAGTGCTCGGGAATCACGTACGTCAGCGCGGCAGCAGGGTCGAGCCGGGTCGGTTCAGGTTCGATTTCTCGCACCTTGCCGCAATGACGCCGGAAGAAATACGCCGCGTCGAGGATCGCGTAAACGAGTCCATCCTGGCGAACATGCCCGTCGAAAAAATCGAGATGTCCTATGACGAGGCTCAGCGCGAGGGCGCCATGGCATTGTTCGGTGAGAAGTACGGCGATGTTGTGCGCATGGTGAAGGTTGACGATTATTCGAGGGAGCTTTGCGGTGGCACTCACGTGGACCAAACCGGCGATATCGGGCTTTTCAAGATACTACAGGAAGTGGCTATAGGCAGCGGCGAGCGGCGGATAGTGGCGGTTGCGGGCCGCGCTGCGCTGGATTATTTCAGGGAGCGCGAGGAAGCTCTTAACCGCGCTGCCGCATACCTGAAGTCCGATGATCCGTGTGCGTTGCCTGAAAGGGTCCGGAAACTTCAAGAGGAATTACGCAAGTTGCGCAAGGAACTCGAGCGGGCGCACAGCCAACGCGCTCCGGTGGGGCCTGACCCGATGGATCGTGTAAAGGAAGTTAACGGCGCCAAGGTGCTTGCCGCGCGCGTCGGAGCTCCCAATGCCAAGGCATTGCGCGAGATCAGCGACCGATTCATGGAGCGGCTCGGCAATGGTGTGGTGATTCTCGGCGCAGAGATTGACGGCAAGGCGGGACTGGTCGTGAAAGTTTCAAAGGATTTGACCGATCGCATAAATGCCGGGAAAATAATCCGGCAACTCGCTAAAATAGTGGGAGGCAAGGGTGGGGGAAGGCCCGAAATGGCGCAGGCCGGCGGGCCGGACACCTCAAAGCTCGATGCCGCCATGGAAGAGGCGTACAAGGTCGTCGCCGAAATCTAAACTTTACCCTCGATACCGTGCCTAATTTCGCATACAATTCGATTTTCCTGCCGGCCATGAGAATGGCCATGCGCATCGCAGCACCTTTTTCCGATAAGGCCCGCCGGGCTATCGACTTGCGAAAGGATTGGTCTGCCGGACTGGAAACCGCGCTCGAAGCGGCGCCGCCGGGCAAGCGGCTGATGCTGCACGCACCGAGCGTCGGAGAGTTTTTACAGGGCAGGGCCGTTATTGACGAGTTGATGGAGGATCGCCCGGACTTTGTCGCCGTTGTAACGCATTTTTCGCCCAGCGCCGAAAATATCGTGGGAGCATATGAACGAGCCGTGGCCAGGACTATACTCCCTTTGGATTTTCCCGATGAGGTTCGCCGTCTGCTCGATATTGTGCGGCCGGATATACTGGTTTTTTCGAGAGCTGACGTTTGGCCGAACCTTGCGCGAGAAGCGCATAACCGGGGCGTCGCCACCATGCTGGTGGCGGGGACGTTCCCCCCGAACGCCGGGCGGCTGATTCCGCTGGTATCGGGAACGGCATCGGCGGGACTCAAGGCACTCGACTTGGTGGCGGTCATATCGGAAGACGACGCTACTCGATTCGTAAAGTTGGGAGTGGATGAAGAGCGAATTGAAATCACCGGCGACCCGCGATTCGACCAGACGTGGCGGCGAGCCATGAAAGTCAGTGACGACGACCCGCTGTTTTCAGGATTGCCGCATGACGGCCCAACGCTGGTTGCAGGTAGCACATGGCCGCCGGACGAGCGGGTGGTCGTGCCCGCATTCGCGAAGGTGAGAGGGGCCGTCGAGCAATCGAGGTTGATAATCGCGCCGCATGAGCCTGAACCGCATCGGGTGAGCGGTATAATTGAGAGTATACGCCGGCAAGGACTGAACGCGGCCACTTTATCCGAAGTGGAGTCAGGCGCCGCCGGCGCGCCTGACGCCGTAGTCGTGGACAGGGTAGGGGTGCTTGCAAAGTTATATCGGCTGGGGACGGCGGCTTTTGTCGGGGGCAGCTTTGTAAAAAAGGTGCACAACGTCATGGAGCCTGCCTGCATGAAATTGCCCGTTCTGGTTGGGCCGAAACATGCCAATGCGCGCGAAGCGCAACTGCTCGTCAAATCCGGCGGCGCGTTTTGTGTGAACAACGCTCAGCAGATGGAAAGCAAGTTGCTCGAATTGTTCAGCGGCGGTGAGCTGCGCGAGCGGGCGGGCCAGGCCGCCGAGAACTTTATAAAGGCCAACCTGGGTGCCGTACGCAGGACGGCGGAGCTTATGGAGAAACGTTTTCCCGCACTTTTTGAATAAAAGGAGGACAAGGGGGTTAAACCCCTTATTTGAATAAGGTAGATGACTGAAGAAATAAAAACAGACCAACCAGAGCGCTGGGAACTTGCGGTATCGAGTTGGAATCCACGGCGGTATCGGGAATTAATCCAATCGCCGCTTTGGCCGGCGCTTGTCGCGCTGTTGATCATCGGCGCATTGCAATATTGCGCCATAGCGGTACACGTTTTCCTGCGGTGGCCCAAAGAGGTGGAAAGTATTGCAGTTCAGTGGGATAAATCCTTCCCGAAAGTCGCCATAAGCGACGGCGTCGCGTCAAGCGAAGAGGAACGGCCGGTAACGGGCGAAATAGAAATATGGGGGGAATCGATACCACTGGTCGTGGATACCACCGGCGCGACGCGAGACATCGATCCCGCATGGACGGAAGGCTTGTTGCTGACGACCACCGAATTTGTCATAAGGCAGGCTCGACCGAAGATGAAGCCTACCGATCAACGCAACTCCCTGGCCGATTTGAACCGGTATTACGGCGACATCGTACTCGACTCAGACGGCATACGCAGCCTTGGGAACAAGATGAGGTCGTATTGGCTCGGGACGATGTTCTTGCAGGGGATGGTGCGTTTTGCGTTGTTAAAAGTGATCCACGTTTTTATCGGCACGCTCGTGACGCTGCTCGCGGCGGGTCTCTCGCGAAGGCGCCCGGAGTATTCAAAGCTGGTTAAGCTTGGTTTTTACGCGCTTATCCCTGCCACCACGGTCGAGTTGGCAGCTTTGCTGTTGGTGCAACTTGTGCCCGAAGAGTCTCTCCAGTTCGTGTTTTTCATTTATGTGGCGGTTTATGTTTCCTACCTTGTGCTTGCCGTATTGAATTTGGACAAGTCTTCGGAAGCGGAGGTTGTAACATAAAAGGCCGTGCGGAAGAAGTGATCGATAAGGTCTGGATGGTGGGCGACGGGAGTTTGAGCCATCCGAAAGACGCTTGCGTATATCTTGTCGATGGAGGCGGCGAACTGGCGCTTATCGATGCGGGAGCGGGCGATAATCCCTCCGCCATACTTCGCAACGTCGAAGCGGCAGGCGCAGATCCGTCGCGAATAAAATGGATTCTGATCACTCATTGCCATATCGATCACACCGGTGGGATAAACTTTCTCCGGCGGGAAACGGGAGCCCAGGCGATGTGTCACGCATTGTGCGCGAAACCGCTTGAGGTCGGTGACAATGACAGGACGGCGGCGAGATGGTACGGAACCGACCTCGAACCCACTCCCGTCGAGGTGACTTTCGATGGGCCGAGCGAAACGGTGCGTGTTGGAAATGTCGAGTTTATACTGCTTCATACTCCCGGGCATTCACCAGGTTCCATATCCATATATACGGATGTAAGCGGATCGAGAGTGCTTTTCGGCCAGGACATCCACGGGCCGTTTTCTCCCATGCTCGGCTCGGACATCGAGCAATGGAAGCTGTCGATGGAAAAATTGATCGAGCTTCAGGCTGACATCTTATGCGAGGGGCATTACGGCATTATTCGAGGCGCGGAACAAGTCGAGCGGTTTATACGCTCGTTCCTCAAAGATCATACATGATCGAGTAGGGGTTCATACGGGCCCATTCCAATCGTACTCCAAGGTAGTTATAGGACTTTTTTGATTATTTCCTCGACTTGCTCGGGTGATTTGGCCCTTCGAGGGTTTGTGGAAATAGCGGTATCGCTGACGGCCAGCGCGGCGCATTGGGATATTTGCTCGGGCTTTACATTCACCTCGGAGAGGTGTTTCGGGTGATTTGTTTCATCGAGCAGCTTTTCCACCTCGTCGGCTGCCGCTGCGGCGAGTTCTTCATCGGAGCGGCCTTGTCTTTCGGCGCCCAACGCTATAGCCACTTCGGCCATTTCGGCGGCGCAGGCGCTCGAGTTGAAGCGCATGACGGGTGCCAGCATTATTCCGTTGGCAATGCCGTGCGGCACTCCGCAGATCGCACCCAGCGAATGAGCGACGGCGTGAACCATCCCGACCTGCGCAGAAGCGAAAGCTATACCCGCCATCGTCGCGGCTATCTGAACCGCCGCGCGGGCTTCGAGGTTGGAACCGTCCCGAACGCATTCGGGCAGCCGGCGTCTCATGATCTTGATGGCTTCGAGAGCAAGCGCCGCACTGAACGGGTTCTTTAGCCTGCTTACCATCGCTTCGATGGCATGAGTCAAAGCGTCCATGCCGGTCGAGGCCGTCAGTCCGGGCGGCATGCTGACGGTCAGTGAAGGATCGAGTATCGCCACCTCCGGCGCGATGTGTTCGCTGAGGTAATAGACCTTCTTACCCTGCTTCTTATCCAAAAGCACTGCCACGGAAGTCACTTCCGAGCCGGTGCCCGCAGTAGTAGGTATGACCACATGCGGTACGCCGCGTCGCTTAAGTTTATACAGCCCAACGTGATCCTCGGCCTTTCCGCCTTCCTTCATCAGTATGCACAGCGCCTTGGCGGTGTCGATAACACTGCCACCGCCGACGCTGACCACGACGTCCGCATCTTTTGATTTAGCGAAGTCGTAAGCGCTGTCTACGATCTCATACCCGGTATCCTGCGGCACGTCTTTGAATACCCCGGCGCATTTATCGCCCAGGCTTTCGACAACCTTGTCGGCAGGCCCGGCGGAGGACACTCCCGCGTCCGTGACGATGACAGCGCGCGTGCCGCCGATCCGTTCCAATGTTCCCGCCGCTTTTGCTACTGTCCCATCTCCGCATAATAGTCTTGTTTGTGAAAACCACTCGAACATACGATTAAACCTCCTTCAAACTTATTAGCTTAAAATAGCGGTTTCGTCCAGTGGCCTAGTGTTGCGTGGGCCTGCAACATAAAAATGGGTTTTGGTAATTTCCGTAAGTAATTGGGGTTGTGGTGCAGCAGGCTTCCAGTCCGTACGGACAAGAGGCCTGCACCACAATAACCCCCAAAATATGTCGCAGACCCAACCAATTTGCGGCGCTTGGCCTTTTATGGCATTTTCAAAACAATGAAGGAAATCATCGAACGAATCAAGCATCCTTCCGTGCGTAAGTGGTTGATCGCTGCCTTGATAATAACCATAGTGTCTTTCACCGTGGGCGGTATCGTGGGATATTATCGCGCAGAGAAAAACAAGAAAAGGAATGAGAGAATTGAACATCCGTCCCAAAATCCTTATCCCTTCGGAGTCGTAACCTCCGGCTTGAAAGGCGTTGATCTTTCCGGTCTCGATGAAGAGCAGGAAACGCGAGTGGTTAATTTGCTTAACGTGGTTTTATGCCTGGCTTCCAATGAAAGGATGAGCGTTGCCAGGTGCCGCCGGGACGTTCCGCATTGCGTCACAAGTCAGCGAATGGCTGATTATATCGTGGACGGCGTGATCAAGGGACTCGAGGACGAGGTGATACTGACGCGCTTGTATGGTAAGGCCTTCAAAGAAGGTGGCGCGATGGCCAATCTGGAAAACGAGAAAGTTTATCTTCTTCATGAGAATTTGCCGTCGTTGGGTCCGCCCGATGCACCGGTTGCGGTGACATTGTTTTACGATTACACATCCGGCTTTTCACATCAGGCGTGGGAGAAAGTAATCGCGATGTATCATCTGTATCCGAAGCGTGTTCGAGTGGTATTTTGGCCGTGCCCGCGCAGCAGGCTTGACCCGAAGGCCGAAAAGGCCGCGAGGGTGGCGTTGGCCGCGCACAGGCTCGGAAAATTCGATGTGATACATCCGTTGTTGATGGAGTCGAAGGGCGAGATTGAAGACGGCAAGTTGGATGGTTTCACCGAGGAGGCCGGGCTCGAACCGGAATCATTGAACCAGGAAGCGATATCACCTGAGGTGCGCAGTCGCGTGAAAACGCTTCAAAGCAGATGCTTGAAACTGGGCATCGGATGTTATCCGGCAATATTTGTGGCGGGCAGAAGGATTACCGGAGCGATTCCGGAAACATGCATGCTGGTCGGGGCCGTTCAGCAGGCTCTGGCGGAAACGGTGACTGAAGAATACGAACAACTCGCGTCGAGGATAGCACCGCATTAAATAATACGAAGTGCTATTTGTGTGATTAACTTGGCGGCTGGAACCAAGAACTTATAAACAACGGGGTTGTCCCTAGATGCAGAGTCAATGTAAAACGTTAAACGGACAAGGAGAAAAGACGATGGTAAGATGTATTTTACGGGCGAAAATGTTTGAGCGGGCGGTTTTTACGGCAGCGATTTTACTTTTAACGCAAACGATTGGCTGCAATCCGCAGCAAAATGCCGTTAGTGTGAGGACCAATCCCCAACACGAGCTCGAGGTGTTCAGCGAAAAGTCCGTGCAAGTCCGGCACTCCAACATCAAGGATGGAATGGAGGGCGTCGAGCTTGAAGGGTTGACCGAGGAGCAGAAACAACTGGTCATCAAGCTGCTGAATGAGGTGCCTTGCGACTGCGGATGCCGCATCACCACCGTTGCCGAGTGCAGGGTGGATATACCCGACTGCGGAGAGGGGGAGCGACAGGCGGAATTTATCGTAGATCAGGTTAAAGAGGGGAAATCGGAAGCCCAGATAGTCAGGGAGTTGTATGCGCAAACTCTTTCTCACAGGTTTCGCCGGGACGTGAAACCTCTTCTGAATTCCATAAGTCCGGACAAGGAAAAGGATTACATGGCAGGTCAACTGGCGCGGTTGGCCGCGGGCGTGGATGTAAGCTCGCTGAAAACGTCGAATAACGAACTTGCCGACGCGCGCGCCGTTTCTGCGCTTTTCCTCGGCGATGCGAGGAAGGGTATCCTGCCATATCTCGAAGGGGTTTCCGACGAACTGTATATCCTTCACGGAGTTACATGGGAGTTGATACAGCCGCCGAGCCGTCCCCTGTTTGAATATTATTTCTACGGGCACCGGCCGGAGTGTCAAAAACAAATTATGCCTTTCCTCAACCCGACGGTTCCCGAGGCGGAAATGATTATGGGTATGGCGCTTAATTTCTTCGGGCCGCCGGAAACGCCCGGCGGATTCAAGGTAAGCCCGGGAGACTCGCCGTCGAGAGGCCCTAAAAACGCGTCGGTAGTTTTAATCGAGTTCAGCGATTTCGAGTGCCCTTACTCGGGTAGAGTGCAACCAACAATCGAGAAAGTTATAAAGGCCTACCCGGATAAAGTTCGCCATGTGTATAAGAATTTTCCGTTGAACTTTCACCGTAACGCCAAGCTTGCGGCCCAAGCCGTTTTGGCGGCTGAAAAACAAGGTAAATTCTGGGAAATGCATAAAATGATTTTCCGGAACCAGCGAAAACTCTCGAGATTAAAAATCGAGGATTTTGCGAAGGAAATCGGTCTCGATATCGAGCGCTTTAAAAAAGATCTGGACAGTATCGAAATAAGAAGGAAGGTACAAAACGATTTCGACGAAGCGCGACGAGCGGGAGTTTCATCCACTCCCACCGTTTTTGTTAACGACAAGATGATCAAAGGCGCACAAGGTTATTGCGCTTTCAGGGAAATTATCGAGGAAGTGCTGAATAAGTGAGTTAGGCGGTAAGGGGTTTATATGATTTTGGGAATTTGGATTCCCAGGTAGGGGCCCGTATGGGCCCTTATTATCTTAAGCTGTTTATCAAGTTTAAATTCCAACCGACCGGAGGAGTAAAAAGATGGGCATGTATTTCGAGGAACTCGAGGTGGGGCAGGAATTCCAAAGCCGTGGCAGAACGATAACTGAAGCGGACGTTGTCAACTTCGCGGGGCTTTCGGGAGATTTCAATCCGCTGCACACCGACGAGGAATACGCGAAAAAGACCATTTTCGGAAAGCGAATTGCGCACGGCGCCCTGGCGCTTGCCATTTCCACCGGTTTAAGTCAAAGCCTCGGGATACTTGATGGCACTATCATGGCGTTTTTGGGGCTGGAATGGAATTTCCACGCGCCGGTTTTCATAGGAGATACTCTGCACCTCGATCAAGTCGTTAAATCCAAACGGGAAACATCAAAACCCGACCGTGGTATAATCGTGTTCGAGGCCAGGATGGTAAATCAGCGGGACGAAGTTGTGCAGGAAGGCACACGCACGATTATGGTGCGAAGAAAAGAATAAAAAAACCGTCCATTTGGGCGGCTACCTGGTACATGAAAAGGAAAACCGCCGTCTGCCGTGTGTAATTTCTCTTAGAGCCCCTTTTCCTTGGAATTTAATTGGGTCCCCCGACCGAAATTCATCACGTGCAGAGGCAGTCTTCCGTGTTGCCAATAAATGCTTCAAATGTCGTGCCATCATGTCTTTTTCACGAAATAAATTTTTAAGGCGGTGTTTTCAAAGATAAAATCGTTTCTTCATTTTATGGAATAAATAAAAAGAACGCGTCGAGAGTGGAAATAAACTTTATACAGTTAAAGTTTCTTTACCCCTATGGCGAGTTGTGTGTTTATTCTTTGAAATGTAGAGGCAAGGGCTTTTCAAAAATTCCCCTTTGACGTATTATTGCTATTAACCTTAAATGTCTGTGAAAAAACCAGTTCGGTGGGTTGAGCCCACATTCTTGATTTTTCTGTGTGGAGCAGTGACCTATCTTCAACGCGGCGCATGTGTGGATGACGCTTACGTTTCCTTTGTGTTTGCGAGGAATCTCGCGGACGGTGCAGGCTTGGTGTTCAATCTTGGCGACCGCATCGAGGGCTACTCGAATTTTCTGTGGGTGCTGATCCTCGGTGGTCTCCGTTATTTCACCGGAGTGTCGATACCGATGGCCGCCCGGATAATCGGCGCCGTTCTGGCTATTTGCAATGTTCTCTTAGTTTTGAGCATCGCCCGTCGCGTAATCGGAGAAGGTTCGAGGTGGGCGTTAGCGGCGGCGGTGTTGACTGCCGTTGATTTGCGCGTTGCTGCCTGGAGTGTCGAGGGTCTCGAAACGCCGCTTTACCTGTTTTGGGTTTTAGTGGCATTGCGGCTCTACCTTGCCAGGCGGGGCATGTGGCTGTGGGGCGTTGCGGCTCTCGGGGCGGCGCTCACCCGGCCGGAAGGCGCGATACTCTTTTGCGCGCTGGTGGTGCATCGAGCTATAGTACTTATTCGCGAAAAGCGAACGCCGGCGGTGGATATCGCGGCGGTACTGATTTTCGCGCTGCCTTTTGCGGCATATAATGCATGGCGCATAATTTATTTTGGAAGTGGCCTGTTTCCCAACACCTTTTATGCTCGAGGCGATGCAGGGCCGTTGGTCGGATTGATTTACATTTCCCTGGAGTTGTGGCGCGGCTGGGGCCCTGTGGCGGCGCTGTTGATCGCGGTGACGGCGTGGGGAGCGTTAAAGGGCGCCACCGCCGGAGGAGCGCTCATGGTGTGGGTTGTTGCGGGAACGACTATGGTAATTATAGTCGGAGGCGACTGGATGCCCAACGCGAGGTTCCTGGTGCCGTTGCTTCCCTCGGCCTTTATTCTGGCGGCGGCTGGATGCGAAAAGATTTCCCGGCCCAAAGTCGGGATGGCATTGATGGCGATATTGCTGGCGACACAGGTCGTTGATCTGGTAATATATGAAGCCGGATCGAGCTTTGAAAAACGGTGGAGTCGCAACCAGGATGAATTTTACATGCCGGTGGCACGTAAGCTCGAAGAGTTGGGTGCTCGAGGCGCACTGGTAGCACTCTCGGACATAGGTTACATTACATACCATTCCGGCATACGTGTGGTGGACACGCTGGGGCTAGTGGACCGGCATCTGGCGCGCATGCCCGGCGGGCCTGCGTGGAACACCGACCTCGATTACGTGATGGGCAGAAGACCGCGTTTTGTGGTGACTATGGTCAGACGCTACGGGCGGGTCGAGTTGGGGCATGTGGCTTTTGACCGGGCGGTACTCGATAGTGGCGACTTTATGCTAAACTATCGGCTCGAGACCATGGTGCCGGGATACAAGGCGAGTGAATTGTCGTATGACGACTTAAAACGGCTTGAATTCAAACGGCGTGACTATGAAGTCGAGTTCGGAATATGGCGACGAAAAACCGATGGTATACGACAAGGGACTTAAGCCCTTTGTTCAGAGAACGTGTTTAATAAATATTCGGAAGGAGGAGGGAACATGACTGATGCAACGAGTAAGGTGGTGCTGATTACCGGCGGTGCCATGGGTATGGGTAAAGAGCTGGCGCGTCTCTTCACGCGAGATGCGGCGCGAATCGTGCTGTGGGATATAAACGGGGAGGAACTGGAAAAAACGACGGGCGACCTGAAAAACGACGGCGCGCGAGTAAGAAGCTATGTTGTTGACGTGACGGATGTGGACAAAGTCAAGGAAGCGGCGGACGACATTCGTCGGGATTTAGGTCTTCTTGACATACTCGTCAACAACGCGGGCGTGGTTGCGGGCGGCAATTTGCTCGATGTGCCCTTGGAGAAACATCTAAAGACTATCGACGTCAACGTCAATGGGGTGATGATATGCACCCACGTTTTTTTGCCGGATATGATCGAAAAAGGGCAGGGGCATATTATCAATATGGCCAGCGCCGGGGGGCTTATGGCGACGGCGGGTCTCACCGCCTACTGCGCCAGCAAGTTCGCTGTCGTCGGGTTCACCGAAGCGATTCGCATGGAGTTGCGGAAGATGGGGCTGAAGCTGATACGTACCACTACGGTTTGTCCCAGCATCGTGAGTACCGGGATGTTCGAGGGAATGAAAGCCCCGATGATGAACCCGATTCTCACTTCGAAGCAGATGGCCCGGAAGATTTACGAGGGGATGAAGAGAAACAAAGTTTACGTCAAGGAGCCTTTTGCGGTGAAAACCATACCGCTGATGAAGGCCATTCTTCCGCCGGACACATACGCCGCTTTGACGGAGTCGATGAACGTGCACACGGCAATGGAGACCTGGACGGGCCGTGGGAATCTTTAAGGAAAATACTTCATAATGAAAAAGCATTCGAATTGTGCTCGTGAAGATTAGGTGACCGGGTTGAATTTTTCGAATGATGAGGAGGTAGGCAAATGGAAAACGTAGCGGGTAAAGTAGCATTGATTACCGGTGGAGCGATGGGTATGGGGAGGCTCGTGGCATTCAGGTGCGCTCGGGACGGCGCTAGAGTGGTGTTGTGGGACCTCAACAAGGCCGAACTCGACAAAACAATAGATGATCTCAAAAAAATAGGCGCGGACGCCAAGGGCTATATTTTCGATATAACCGATGTGGATAAAGTCAATGAAACGGCGGAGGCGGTCCGGGGCGAAGTCGGCCCGGTGGATATTCTGGTTAACAACGCCGGCGTGGTGGCGGGCGGTAATTTCCTGGACGTGCCTATCGAGAAACATAAATGGGTTATAGGCGTCAACATAAATGCTGTGATGGCTTGCACCTATGCTTTTCTGCCCGACATGATCAAAAAGCGTAGCGGCCACATCGTGAATATAGCCAGCGCGGCGGGGCTGATCGGCGTCGCGGGAGTCAGCAGTTACAGTGCCAGCAAGTTCGCCGTCGTCGGGTTCACCGAAGCGCTTCGTATGGAACTGAGGAAGATGAACCTGAAGGAAGTTCGCACTACCACCGTCTGTCCCAGTTTCGTCGCCACCGGAATGTTCGAAGGAGTCAAGCCGCCTGCGTTTACTCCAATGATCAGTCCGCAGGAGATGGCCGACAAGATATACGAAGGCATGAGAAAGAATAAGGTTATGGTGGTGGAACCCCTCATGGTTAAGTATACACCGTTACTGAAAGCTATCACGCACCCGAATCAGTTCGCTGCCATAGGCGAAATGCTCGGTGTTCAAAAGTCCATGGAAACCTGGACGGGACGAAAATAAAGCCTGACAGGAGGATCACCCCAGCGATTAAAAGTCCCGGGCCTACCATGATGTACGTTAGCTGTAGCCCGCCTGACGTGTGACACTCCTGTTCCACAAAATGCAGTTGGCACTCGCCGACAGAGACTGCTAGGGTTGCCCTTGACGATGATTGAGAGAGGTATTATATTAACTATAGCTGGTTTTTTTATCGCTTTTACATCTGAAATGTGGAGACTTAAAGATGCCGATTTACGAATATGAATGTCCAAAATGTGGCGTGGTGGAGGTAATGCAGAAGATCACCGAAGACCCTCTGAAGCGCTGTCCGAATTGCCATCGCAAAGTTAAACGATTGATTTCTTTAAATAATTTTCACTTAAAGGGTACCGGATGGTACGCTACGGATTATGCCCAAAAGGGTAATGGCGGAAAAGAGGCCGCGAAAAAGGAGGCCGATAAGTCGAAAAAAGCGAGTGCCTCCAGTTCCACTAAATCGTCAAAAACCGAGACATCCGACAAATCGTCCGGATCCTCCGAATCCGCTACGGCGAGCGGCAGTTCGTGATAAAATTTACCTTGGGATTTCCACGCGCGCCGGATGGTGACTTCATTCGGCTTTTTTACTTTATTTATCAAATATTTACGAGCTATCCATTGAAATTTGCCTCGATAAACTCACCAGGAGCGAGGATTGTTTTATCGCATGACTTACGCTAAATAAGTGCTTGATATGGCAACATCATCGAAAAACGAGCCCGTTTTGGTTACCGGCGCCACCGGTTTCGTCGGTTCCGCTTTGGTCGAGCAACTCATTCAGGCGGAAATTCCCACCCGCGTGTTTGTGCGCTCGACTGAAAAGGCTGCCAAGTGGGAAAAACACGGCGTCGAAATCTTTCGCGGAGATCTCAAAGACCTCATCCGAGTCGAAGAAGCATGCACAGGCGTCAAAGTGATATACCACGTTGGCGAGATCGTCAACATAAGTAAAAAAGCCGTACGGCACAACCTCGAACTCGTAAGACGTATCATAGGCCGCGCTTTGGCTCGCACTCGCAAGAGGATAGTGTTTGTATCGAGCTTATCCGTTGCCGGCATTCCTTCCGAAAGTCCGGCCACCGAAGAAACTCCGCCGGCAAAAAAACTGCACGACCCTTACACCACTTACAAGTACAAGGCCGAACAATTGCTCAGAGCCGCCCACATCGAGGACGAACTAGATTACGTGATCGTGCGGCCGGCGCTCGCTTACGGGCCGCATAGCCGCCACCTCAAAGGGTTGATCGATTTCCTTGATCGATATGGAAAGATAGGTTTTCCGTTCGTCGGCTCCGGCGAAAAGATAATTCCGCTGCTGCATGTCGAGGACCTCGCGCGGTTATTGGTTTCCGTCGGCGACGACCCGAAGGCCGGAGCGAAGGTGATTCATGCAGTCGACGACAGCCGGGTGACCGTTCGGGAGTTTTTAACTCGAATAGCCCAGCAGCTTGGAATAGTGCTCAAAATCCGCTCGGTACCGAAAATTTTCCTCAAAACGCTGGCAATTCCGATGGACGCGCTAAGCGACCTGATGGGGTTTCCGTTCGGTATCGGCGGCATGCTCGATCTGGCGGGTTCCGACCTCGTATTCTCGAATGTAAGGATGAAAGCGCGGCTCACGGGCCCGATAAGATATCCTACCATTACCGAAGGCCTGCCCACACTCATCCAATGGTACAGAGACACAAAGGCCAACGAAAAACGATAATTGATGAGCTTTTTGCAAAAACAGGGCAACCGAGCATGCTTCACCTGAGACAAGGCTTGCCTGCGGCAGGCAGGGATTTAGATCCTTTGTCTATGTGAGCAAAACAAAAGTTAAACAAAAGACCTAAGCTGAATAAGAAACTTAAGCCCATTGTCTCAGGGAGTTTTTAGCTCGATTTGAAAAGTCGGGTATGGGAATTCCCGGCTCTTATCCTCCTCCTGAGAGGTCGGTGAGGAGTTGTTTGGCCAAGGCGTGATATTCGTTGTCCGGGTAGTCCTTCAGCCACTGGTTGAGTAACTTTGTGGCGTCATCCTTTCGGTCAAGGTAGGCGTAATTGAGTACGAGGCTCAATTTAACTCGAGGCGCAAGCTTGCTTTTCGGATATTGTTTCAGCCATTCTTCGAGCGGCTTGGTAACTTCACCGTGCTTGTTCTTGCTGATGAGCTTGGAAATGCGGATGAACTCCTGCATGGCCGGAGTTACATCTTTCTTGCCTTTCCAGTAAGGTTGCAGCCCTTTTTTTGATTTAGTTCCGCGCACGCCTGCAACCGCGCTTCTTCTCGATCTCCGCCTGACGGATCGTTTCCGTGGCTTGACTCGTTTCCAGACAAGGTTATACAGTTCCGGGCCTTTGGGTGGGGCTTTCTTTTTTTTCGAGGCCGGGCCGGAATATGCGGTTTCCGATCCGAAAGCCAGTATCAGCGTTGCCAAAAGCGCTAACCGAAAAAAGCCTTTTAAGTGAATATTATTCAATTTCATATCATGCCCTCCTTACCGTTACTTTTGAGTATACCACGTTTATACCCCTTTTTTCAATGGTAAAGTAATTTTTTTAGTTCCCCGTTTTCGTCCGCTAAATCCTGGTCCAACTCGGCTGCCTCGTTGAATTTCGCTTTGGCTTTTTCCAGGTCGCCGAGCCGGTAATAAACGAGTGACAAATTGATTTTTATCTCCGCGTCGTCGGGCTTGATCTGCTCCGCCGCTGAGTAGCTGTCGAGCGCGGCCTCCCACTCGCCTTTGATGTAATGCACGTTTCCGATGTTTGTAACGGCATCGGGATTTTTAGGGTTTATTTCGAGTACTGCCTGAAACTGTTCCAGCGCTTCATCCAGGCGGTCGTTGTGGGCGTACAGTATGCCCAGGCTCAGCCGGTGGGTTGGGTTGTCGGGTTCGGCCTCGATAGCCGCGAGCAACTCGGCAACCTGCTTGTCTATGCTTCTCGCCAGAAGTATGTTTTCCTGTGCGGACACCCTTTCCGTCAAAACGTCCGGAGGCGGCACGTCCGGCAACCATTGCGTCATCTTAAGACCCGCGGGGGGGTATACCTTCCACGCATCCTCCAGCGGAACGATTTCCAGCTTGCCCTGCTTGGCGGCGTCGGCGCAGAATTCCGCTCCCTTAACCCACGCCTCGGTGAACCCGGAACCCACCAGCGTGGTCTCGACCGGTATCCACACTTTGCCCTCGTGCACAATCACCAGATTCTCGTCATCGGTTAAAAGCTCCATATCTTCCTCGGCCAAACCCGAGTTAACCAGAACCAATATGTGGCCGGGTACCAGGGCCATTGCCGTTTGAACGCCCAGGTTTTCGAGCATCGAGCTGTAAAGCACCGACAAATCGTCGCAATCTCCGTGCCTGAGGCGCAACGTATCTCGAGGGTATTGCACCGTATCTATTCGTTCGACTTCCCCGCCCGCCGCGCTGAACGGCCGGTTGGGGTCTTCGAGGTATCCCATGCGGTACGCGCCGAGCGCCTCGAATATCGTCACGGACTTGTGTAGAGTCTCGATCAATCCCTGCGGAGTTTCGCCCACCGCTTCCACCGTTTGTCTGGCAAATTCGCCGACGGGCCAGTCGGTAGGAGTGACAAAAGCCCCCACCATTCGCCGATTGCTCCATATGATGGCGTTGCGAGCATGAATGGTGAACGGCACGGTCGTGCTGAACCTTTGTTTGGCTCCTTTCCTGTGGTACTCGACTGTTATAACACCAATTGCGGGAGTATCGTCACGCAGATCAAGCAATTTCGAGCCGAACGCGGCCTTGAGTGGAATTTCTTGTCTCTTTCTGGGATTTATCCTGTCCACCACCGTGGTGGTGGGAGTAGGCTGGTATCGCTTTACCTGGAAGCTGACCTTGACTTTGAATACCGCTTCCCGGCTGTTGTTTCTCAGTGTAATTTTTCCGACGGGACTTGAGTCGTAAATTTTGTGTATAGCTGCGTAAGCCGGCTCGATTCGGACTTCGGCGATTTCGACCGGCGGCACATTGGCGCTTCGTCGATATTTTGCCCTTGAGGCGGTGGCCATATCCAGATCGCGACGTATAACATCGTTTTTCGGATCGAGTTCGAGAGCGCGTCGCAACGCCTCGACCGCTCCGTCAAGCTCGCCCGCTTCGATATAAGCCTTGCCCAACATGTGATGATAAAGCGGGTTGTCCGGTGCGGTATATGCCGCAAGCTTCAACTCGGGCAAAGCGCGATCATAATCCTCCATTTGCGCCCATAAAGAGCCGAGAGCAAAATGTGCGCTCGCCACACTCGGGTCTATGTTAACGGCATCGACGAGCACCTCTTCGGCCTTGGTCTTTTTCCCGGCCAGCTTCAGCGCTTCCGCCCACTCGATTCGAGCGTTTACATCATCCGGCGAAAGACGGGCGACATGTGCGAATTCCTTGGCGGCGGACTGGTATTCCTTTCGCTTTATATGCAAACGGCCTTTAAGAAGCCTCGCCCGGATGCAGTCCGAATCTATTGCGATTGCTTTGGATAGTGCTTCCAATGCGCCCGAAAGGTCGTTTTGCGCTTGCCGAACTTCCGCGGTCAGGATGGAGATGTCGCGGTCTTTGGGAAAGCGGGACCGCGCTTCGGTGAGCACTCGATCCGCTTCCGCAGCCTCTCCGAGCCCGAGATAAGCGCCGGCCAAATTGGCGTAAGCATCGGGGTTATCGGGGTTAATGGACATGGCTTTTCGGAAACTCTCGATAGCGCCCTCGCGATCCCCTTTTGCGAAAAGCACCTTACCCTTGAGCAGGTATCCTCCTGCAGCTTGTGGATCGAGTTTGATTACGTTATCCGCTTGCTCCCTGGCGCTGTCGATTTCACCGATTTCAAGAAGCAGTGTCCCGAGGACTATACCGGCTTTTATAAACTTCGGGTCCACCTCGAGGGCTTTTTCAAGCTGAACCTTTGCCGCAGCTTTGTCGCCCCGGGCGATATAAACCTCGGCCAGTTCATAGTGTAATTTGGGGTCCGATGAATCAAGAGAAATGGCCATGAGCATGGCTTTTTCGGCCTTTCCGTAAAGCCGTTGGTGATAGTATGCCAGGCCGAGAATTTCGTGAGCATGAGAGTTAAGCGGCGCCAAGTTGGCCGCCTCACGTGCATTATCGAGCGCCTGCTGCCACTTACGCCGTGCGATGAGTGTTTCCGCCAGGCAAATACGTGTTTCCGAGTTCTGAGAATCAAGAGCCAAAGCGCGCTTAAATTGCTCTTCGGCCCCCAGGAGATCTCCTTTCTTAAGGGCTATTTTGCCCAATCCCAACCGCGAAGCAATCGCCCATTCCTTGGTCTCCGTAAGCTTCTCGAAATAAGTGTCGGCCTCGTCGAGGCGTTCCAGTTTGAGGAACGTCAACCCAAGCTGAAGGACGCAGAAATGATTTTCGGGATTATTCTCGATCGCTTTACGGAAATATTCGACAGCTTGTACATGATCACCCTTCTTTTGCGCCGCAAGCCCCAACCGGCCCCAATCGGTAATTGTCGGAGCGGGATTACTCTCCAAACCCGATCGGGAATGACCTGTAATAGTGAATTTACTCTCCCCGCCTTCCAGCGGAATGGGTATGGAATAATTGGTCTTTTTGGTTTTACCTAAAACCCTCTTTTTGCCGGAATCGTTAACGGCATAAATCCGGTATCCTCCGAGGGATGTTTCGGTATTTGCGTTCCAATGTAATGTCGAAAAACCATTAGATGACACTATTGTCAGCCCGGAGGGTTCAGCGGGTACGTCCATCAGAACGAACTTTGCCAGGCGCCCGTTGCCGGAATCCGCAATGTAGATCGAGCCGTATTTTACATCCATGCCCTTCGGGTCGTTAAGGTCGCCGTACCACGATCCTTGAGTGCCGAAACGCATCAACAGTTTCCCTTCGGAGTCCAACAGAAGCACTTTCTCTTTCTCATCACCGGTTAATACGCATATACGCCCGTCGGCATCTACTTTGAGAGCTTTTAAGCCGCCGAAAAGGTTTGCGTCCGGCCCCGCGAGCACACCGGCGAGCCTGTCGTCCGGCTTGAAACTGACTATCCGATTGTTTCCGGCGTCGGCCACGAGTATTTTTCCGTCCGATGTTAGAGCCACATCTACGGGTTGGGTCAGATCAATATTAGGATCGGAAATCTCGGATAAGTACACTCCATCGAGGCTGAAAACCTGAACGCGGTTATTGCCGGAATCCGCAATATATACCTTGTCGCTTACGGCAATACCGCCGGGTGTGTTGAAACGGCCTTTTTCCTTTCCGCGTTGGCCGAATGAAAACTTAAAATTCCCCTGTTGATCATAAACATGTACGCGATGCGTGCCACTATCTGAAATGTAGACTCTTTTTCCTCCGGCGGTTATTCTCGAACCTTTTGATTTCGATGCTTGGGACAGCGGAGTAAACACTCCCTTTTTCTGCAATTTTCGGTCGTATACCTCAACCCGCGCATCCTCTTCCATCAGAACGTATATTTTTCCATCTTTCCCCAAGGTCACGTCCACGATCTCGGTGGGAACAACCTTTTCCAGGAAAATCCGTTGCAACATCGGCGCAGCGGGGATGATCGGAGATGTTGCCGGAGTGTCGAGCGATAGCACCGCCACTCTGTTGTTTCCGCTATCTGCCACCGCCACGGTTCCCCCGCGTTTCAACTGTATGCCGCACAAATTGCGAAACTGGCCCCTACCGGGGCCCGGGCTGCCGAAGCAGCCGGCGGGTTTGCCTTCCGGATCCAGCCATACTATTCGGCTGCCTCCGCAGTCTGCGGCTATAATCCAACCGCGGTCATTTACGGCGACTCCCGAGAGATTGCTAATCCCACTTTGTTTCGAACTGATTTCCTTGACAATTTTGCCGTTCGGATCGATGACAATTATTGCTTGTTTCCTGGTGTCGGATACATATAACTTTCCCGACCTGTCTATGGCGAGGTAAGACGGTAAGGTGAGGTCTTCCCCGATAGTCCCGAGATATATGCCCTGGATGGTAAAAACCGATATACGTCCCGCTCCCTTTTCGGCCACGTATACCCGATCCTGGTCGGAGACGACAATCCCCCACGGGGTACTGAGTCGCCCCGGAGTTTTTCCCGAACCTCCAAAAGCGTAGAGAAACTTCCCTTTAGTGTCGAATACCTGGATTAAGTTAGATTTGGCGTCTGATACGAAGACTTTATAAGCGCGCAACGCGATTCCATGCGGATCGAGAAATTGGCCTTTATCGCGCCCTTTCGAGCCGAATTCGCCCTGTTTGACACCTTTTGAATTAAAATACATCACACGGTAATTGCCTGAATCCACCACGTATATAGTGCCGTCGGCGCCTATAGCAGCGTCGCCGGGTGAATCGAGCAGCTTTTGGCGATGACCGCCCAATTCATGTAGTACCCTCACATCCGCAAGGCCATAAGCGATTATCGGTACCGCAAATATCAATACAAGCAGTGTAAATTTCCTTATCGTATTCATAGTCTATTTTCTCCCATCCGCATAATACTCTTTTTTTACATTTTTTGCAACATCAAAAGTCGCCCGATTTTCCGGGAAACTTGATGAAAATGATAATATTCGCTATATTACTCAAAGGATTGTTGGGGTTATTAAAGAAATAGACTGATCAATTGATGAATTAACGCCTCGAGCGGTGTTAAAGGAGGTGAGGAAAGTAATTTGCGCGAGGATTTGTGTCGACGATCAATCACATAACATAAGACTATGAGGAGGTTTTTTATGGAGTTAGGAAAAACGATAATGTTCATCGACAATTCAAATATCTTTCAAAATTTAAGGTGTATTAAACCTGGTTACCGTATTGATTACAAGAAACTTCACAGGAAAATCGGGGAAATAGGGGATATATGGGAAACTTATTTCTTCGCCGCCGAACGGGAAGGCTCTCCGAGGGACACTCAAACCGCTTTTTTTGATGTTCTCCGAAAGGAACTTGGTTATAATATCGTTCTTGCAACGCTCAAAGTAAAAACCATCAGTTGCCGAAAATGCGGTGAACCCCATGAAATATATCTCGAAAAAGGCGTGGATATGGGCCTTGCGTCAAGGTTTTTAACCTTACTTTATAGCAATTCTTTTGATACGGCCATATTGGTAACGGGGGACGGCGACTATGCGGAAATCGCGCGTGAGGCCCGACGATTGGGTCGAAAGA
>Ga0180432_10003809_pt1 | contig 21229 bp, 38 predicted proteins | sample SS_ome_10_FD_132414 | JGI IMG/M metagenome (GOLD analysis project Ga0180432, IMG submission 132414) | Hypersaline lake sediment archaeal communities from the Salton Sea, California, USA - SS_1_MS_2 metaG | ecosystem: Environmental > Aquatic > Non-marine Saline and Alkaline > Hypersaline >...
CACGGCGATCTCGTTGGTCTCGTCGATGTCGGGCTCCGAAGAGACGTAGAAGAGTTGTCCGTTGTACACGCCGTGCTGGTAGTTGTTCCGGCGACAGACCAGGAGATCTCCGACGCCGAACGGGTGTGCGTCGAGCCCCCGCCACAGCCGGACGGAACGGGAGATCTTGAGACGGGTGTCGTTCTTGGCCGTGATAATCATTGTGCTCGAGGGATCGAACGACTGTGCACGGGCGAGCGCGTCGGCGACGGTGGTAAACACAGCGGACGAATCCCGGACGGTCTTCTCGAACGCGAAGCGCGCGGGGTAGGGGCTCTCTCGGATCGAGTGAGCGACCTGGAGGATGGGGGAGTCCTCCGCGTTGCGGTGGATCTCGGTGAGCTCGAAGGACGGTTCGTGGAGGATGTGGGGGTCTTCGCCCACGGGGGGAAGCTGACCATGATCGCCGACGACCAGGATCTTGCGCTCGAGCTTGAGCAGGTCCCGCCACACGTCGGCTGAGACCATCGACGCTTCGTCGATCGCGATGCACGGTCGGTCCTTGAGGTTCTTGGACGTGAGAACGAAACCGTACTCGGTCGAGTCGTAGATGAGCCGGTGGATCGTGCGCGAAGGGAGTCCTTTGGTCCGCAGCACGTCGGCGGCCTTGCCCGTGGGAGCGCAGAAGGAGAACTCCTTACGCGGGATCTTCGAGAGCAGAGTCGACTTGCCCACGCCCGCCAGGCCACGGAGCGAGAAGACCTGTTGATCCGATTCGATCCATGAACGGATCTCCGAAAGCGCAGCAGATTGATCGGAGGACAGCTCGACGTGTCGCGTAGAGGTCTTCGTGGGAGATGTGTCCTTTGTGCTCATAAGGGATCCTCAGTCTGTGGTCTGTGAGTATCGTTCCGAAGTGGACGAGCTGTGGTGCGAGCGGCGATCTGTACCCGAGCGCCAATGTCGAGAAGAGGTGAGGGGGCTCAAGATCGATCTGGTCCGCGTGGACCGTGGGCGCCAGCCTGCACGCGAGCGACACACCCGGCACGATGGTGTCTCCGATGATGAGCCATGTGCGGACGCCCCGATCGGATCCGAGCTGGATCTCGTAGACGGAGCCCTCAGTGAGCAACCGGACGGCGCGGTTTGACTGTGTTGGGCTTCGTGACACGAGGGGCTGTTCCCAAAAGGATGTCTTGGACGATGCGCATGTGGTTCACGATGGGGTCGAAGTAGGATCGTTCCCGGAGAAACGCCGCGGGATGGTACGTGGTGACGAACGAGAATCCCCGGAGCGTCGAGCCGTTGAATCGTGTGTACTCCGCGACCGAAGCTCGTCGCTTCTCGCCTGAGAGGAACGTCCACACTCGCTGGCCCGCGAAGCGCCCGAGGCAGAGGATGATCTTGAGGTTGTCGGGGTACGCGGCGCCGATCGCCTCGAGCTCGGGATACAGGTGTCGTTTCGCGCACCGGGTGTAGTGCTTGATCCCGGGGTCCTGGCCCTGGGGCGTCCAACAGCGCACCGTGTTCATCAGGAAGATCGTCGAGAGCGAGCGGATCGAGGGGCGATCGTCGATCATCGACCCGAGGAAGACCTTGCGCGTGTACTGACCCGAGACCCCGATGAGAGGAACACCGTCGCGGTCCTCTTCGTGACCCGGGTTCTGACCGACGACGCACACGATGGGCGAGGAACCTGGCGGGCGTGAATCCTCGTAGTGAATCGAGGGGACACAAACGGTCTGGACTCCCTCGTGGAGTTCGCACGCGGTACAGGATGCCTCACGTTCGAGGAGAGGGAGCTGCATTGGTCTTCTTCGCTTCTATTTCTTCGAGCCGTTTGATCTTCCGGAGGGATCCGGGGCGATGGCCGACGTGCCACTTGCCGCAGTGGGGGCACTTGTACCGACACATCCCGGTGTTGGCGCCGCGACGTTTCCCGCGCAGGCGAGACTCCATGTCCTTGATCTTCGCCTTCGCTTCGCTCTTCGTGTACGCGACCTTCTTCGCGCACTGGCGACTAGGATCTCTCTTCGTTGTCTTCGTCATCGGAAACCACTTCGATTTCGATAGGTTCAGGCTCGCGAAGGTGTCCTTCCTCGATCGTGAGGTTCGCCTCGAACGAGGGGCGCTCGAACGCGGACGCGGGGACGGAGAGGTTGAGCTTGACGGCGCGCTCGTCAGAACTGAGATCGGGGGGCCGTTTCGTGAGACGAGCGCTCAGATCATCGTGTCCCTGCGAGGGAGCCAGGATCATGAAGCACGAGAGGGTTAGTCTTTCTTCGTCGGACATGCTTGTTCCTTGATATGGGTGAGGGCCATGTCGAGGTACGCGATTCGTGCCGCGTCGCACAGAAGCTTGATCTGATGGATCGAGAGGTTCTCGGGGTGCGTGGAAGACGCGCGTTCGATCGTGGAAACGAGAACGGTGAGCGAGTCGGCGTCGGCGAACATCGCCTTCTGGCCCTGAAGCTCCGAGTCGTACACCGCGATCTTTTCTTGGACGGTGAGACGTGGTATGGCGTGTTCCTCCGGGACGATTGTATCACGAACTCGACTCGACGGTCACGTTGAGGTCCGACGAGAAGGACACGGCCTCCCCGGTCCCGATCGCGACGGCGACTCGATCACCTCCGACGCGGATGAACTGCGTCAACACGTAGCGCACGTTGTCCTTGTCGGAGAAGACGACACCTGGTTTGAGATCACGGATACGGACAGGCGTGGACTCGCTGCTCATGACAAGACCTCCTGGATCTCTTCAACACACTCCTCATAGTACGAGCGCTGCTCGCGCAAAGCCACGCAGATCTCGCGTACCGATTCGATGTTCGACTCGATGTCGTACTCCAGGTGCGTCAGCGCGTCCTGGAGGAACTTCTTGATGTCGTCCAGAGAGTCCGAGCCGATCGCGTTGTTGATGTCTTCGATCGCGAGCTCGACGTCGTTGCCAATCTCGATGAGATGGGGGCACGCCTGTTGGGGTTCAGTCAGTGAGTCGGGCCGTCGGGGCATCACTCCCTCCTCGTTTGAGCCAGCGAAAATCCTTCGACCCACGCGTCGATGTTGAAGTTCTTCCCGAACCGGAAGATGAGCGCGAGGTCTCGAGCTCGGATCGCGGTCGCCTCATCCATGAGCGCCATGTGGGTTTGGCGCCGAGGGATTCCGAGTTCATCAGCGAGCCACGCGTACGCCTCGTTTCGAGCCATCATGTCGTTTTGCCAGATCGGATCGAAAGCCGCGTGCGCCATGTTGCGCGCATCGAGACACGCCTGAGTCTGAAGCGGTTTGAAGTTCCACGAACGGAGATCGCAGCACGTGTGGAGGACCCCGTATCGAGTGTCCGTTCGTTTCGAGAGCTCCCCGCAACGGGGACACTTCGGTGTGATCTCGTCGTCCGCGAGCTTGCGGAGTTGGCGCTGCGTGGTCGGGTTGTCCATCCAAGCTTGACGTTTCATCGTGAGACCGTGAGAGGTTTGCGTGAGGTTCGACTCCAGAGGTGCGCGAGCCCCTCACGACCAAAGGCTGTGAGACGGATTACTCCAGCGGAAGGGGCGTCACTCTCGAGCCACCCGTTGCGCGTGAGCCAGGAAATGCGCTGTCCGGCCGAGAGGTTCGAGCCGGCGAACTTGTTCGCGCGGTCTCGAGCACAGCCCCACACGAGAAGGGGCATGTATCTCCAGTCTTCGTGAACCATGCACCGAAAAAGCCATCGCTTCGTTTCGTCGCTGGGTTCTGGGAGGTGAACGATCACGGAGATCTTTCCGGGCTCGGAGATCACGGATGGTTTGATGTGGATCATGCGGCTCGCTCCATCTCTACCCGGAGCGCGTTAGCGAGGGCGAGGTAGTCATGCCCACTCGCATCCGTGTATGTGGTAAGTCCAGACAACCGAGAGAACCACCACTTCCGCTCCATCAGCATCCCCTCCGCTAGATCCCGCACGATGGCGAGGGCATGGGCGGGGTCGATAAGGTTGCCCATGTACCTCCATGATCCGTGAGCGTGCCGAAGTTGATGACCCCACCACGGATCCCACGCCCCGCGCTCAACGCCGGTGTCATGGAGGTCCTTGATCTCGGTGAGGATTTGGGTGGGTGGGGTCATGGGTTCCTCACAATCCGCACACGAACAAGGTGGCCGTGCTCGTTGTAGACGTACTCGTAAGTACGAACGGCAATCTCATGCTTCTTCATCACTCCCCACCCCCTTCCAGGATCTCCCGCACGGCGCGGACGGCGGCGACATCCTCGTCCCAGTTCGGAACAGAGAAATCAGGAGCGATCCTGCGGATTACCTTGGCCCTGCGCCCGATCTTGGATGGGATCAGAATCTCGTACATCCCGTTGCGGCGGCCGATCTCAAGATCCTTTTCGACAAAGAGGTGGACAGCGAGTTTATTCCAGACGTAGGACCGCACCATGGCGAGGAAGATGTCGTCGGGGAGGATCACAAGGGAGGGGTGAAGATCTGATCCATCGCGTCCAGCGCGAACATCTGCTCGAATCTCTCGCTCTGGCAACTCCGGCATCCCCGGCAACGATTCACGCAGCGCCGAGAGTTCGGAGAGGAAGAGGGGGAGGGGGTGGGTTTCAGTTTGGGTGGGGGTGGTCACAGTCCGTCTCCGATTTTTATAGTATTGTCGTCATCAACTAATAGTGTGTGCGAGCATTCTTCGGTTTCAGTATCAACAAACACGGGCTCATAAACATCCGGCTCGCCCGGCAGTCCGACTTCAACACAATACAGTTGAATCGTTATCATCACTCCCCCTCCTGCCCGGTGCGGGCGGCTTCGGTGTAACGTTCGACCGTAGCAAGGTCCACGATCCCAAACCTTCGACGCTGAATCTCATACACACGCTTGCGGAAACCAGCATCGTCGCTCCCAGCCGCGTCATCCAGCGTGTCGATGTCGTCGAGAAGGTCCCAGAGTTTCACCACCACCGCCCGCGCCTCCGCGAGTTCCGCCTCACGCTCCGCGAGTTGTTGGCGGAGGGCTGTGATCTCAGTTACCGGATCGCCGTCCATCCTCTTGAGTCTCGCGTTCGGCGTGTGGGGTGCGGGGATGATCTCGGGCCATCCATCGCCGATGCCGGGAGCCATCGCACGCTCTTGGCACTGATACCAATAGGTCCGCTCCGTCGTGCTCGCGTCAGTCATGGGTATCGTTTTCGGTTGGGGCGGCGCGGTCGACGTAGGCGGCGGGTTTCCACGTGTCGTCGAAAGGCCCCTGCTTGTACGGTTCGGAGGCGATCGCGATGATCGAGTTCACGTCGAAGATCTCGATCGTCATCGGGTTTCCGGAAAGGAGGGTGGAGCCCTTGAGGACGAGTTCGGTACTCAGAACGGGTTGTTTGCGCTCGGAGTTGAGGCGCTCGAGTTCGCGCGCGGGGAGTAGGATGTTGAGGCTGTGAGAAGGATAGATGATCGTGGTGTAGTACCGGACCTCGCTCATCGGTTGTCTCCGTCTCCTCGGAGGGTTCCGCGCTCGACGCGGGAGGCGAGCTTGTCGATGTTCGCGGACATGACGTCGCCGAGCGAGAGACCGAGGGAAGAGCACAGTCGTGCCAAGGGCCAGCACACGTCCCCGAGTTCCTTGGTGAGTTCGTTCACGTCGGCCGACGTAAGGACGCCCCCCTTGTCCCGGATGATCTTCTTGATCTTGCCCGCGACTTCCCCCGCTTCGGAGCAGAGCTCGAGCGAGTAGTAGGACAGGGTGAGGGCGCGACATGAATCGCCGTCGCGTGAGAGCCGGTCGCACGCGTCGATCACGATGTCTGTCTTGCCCGCTGCTTCTTGGTATGTGTTGGCGTTCATAAAAGGCCCGGCACCGGAGCGCTGACTCCGGAGGGCCGAACGGCTTTCAGTCTTCCACCGTCGTGATCCAGGGGATCAACTGTTCGGAGAAGCCGTGGATGTGTGTGAAGTGTCCGTACCCGACACCGTTGTGGTAGGACGCGACGTTGGCGATGTAGCGGAGGGGGATGTCGGGGCGCTCGCCGACGGAAGAGTGCGACTGCTCGTCCGTGAAGACGATGAGCCGATCACACTTCGGGACCTTCGCGATCGCGCCGCCGAGATCCGTCCCTCCCGAAGGCGCACCGAGCACCGCGGTGCGGAGCGCGAAGCCTCGGACCGAGGAGGAGAACTCACCGAACCAGTTCTCGTTGGATCGGCCCCACCAAGAAGAGTTGCTGTGGAACCAGAAGATGCGGCATGAAGCGCAGACTTCTCGCGCGAGGATCGCGAGCGCGGCGGCCGCTTCCAGCCGCGAGAGCTCGGACTTACCGGAGATCGCGGAGGTCATCGAACCCGAGGTGTCGATCAGCAGCGCGGTCGTGCCGTCGAGTTTGGGGAACGACGAGGCGCCGCGGAGCATCGCGGACTCGAGCGCGTCACCGAGCGAGGGTGCGTGCTCGTCGGCCTTGAGGAACCGGAACGGGAGTACTCGGTTGAAGGAGTGTCCTTCGATCGCGGACCGGATGAGCGAGAGATCAACGCCCGCCTCGACCATGTTCCGGAGGTTGCGCAGGAGCGCGAGCCCACCGAGTTTGTTCTCGGAGAGGAGGCGAGTCCACATGTCCTGCTTCGTCTCCGAAGAGGACGACGACGCGACCTCCCACGTGTCCGGGGGTGAGAGCGTGTCCTGGACCACGTCGCACCACAGATCCGCGTGTTCGGGGGTGGGGGGGCGTCGGCCGGCACACACGAAACACGTCGCGCAGCTTGAAGTGCTTGTTTCTGCCCTTGTACTTCGCGAGCTGGTACGCGTCGAAGCGCGGGAGCGCGTCGGAGATTCCCTTGGTGAGTGCTTTGGGGAACATCTTCGTGCGTCGCTCGGTGGTGCCCTTCCACATCGACAAGAGCTCGGCGGGTTCGTCGGCGCGCTGGATGACCGAATCGACGGTCTGGCGCGCGACGGGGGCGCCGTTGCGTACGAGCTCGATCGCGACCAGGAGCGGCGCATGACGGAGATGGAGCACCTGGCGCGCGTGAATCGCGAGCGCCGAGACCTCGAGCGACTCCTTGCGGCGCACGCACTGCGCGACCAGATCGCGAATCCGATCGGCGACGGAGGCCCCGTCTTCGTAGAACGTGTTCTCAAAGAGCAGGCACGTGGAGATCGTTCGCTCAAGTTGATCGAGGGGCGACAAGTTGGGACTCGCGGAACCACCTTCGTGTGTCGAGACACGGTGCGCACCGCGAACGGAGACGTTGGACGAGGCCATGAGGGGCTCCTTTCGGGAAACGGGATCGGACAAGGGGATTCACCGGGAAGAAGCGAGGGCGGGCTGTTGCATCCAAAGCGAAGTAACCGCCTTCTGCACCACGGTGAATCCCCGCATCCGATCCGGGTTCGAGCTCCTGGGAAGAGGCGACGACGGGGTCTAGAGCTGATGGTAACGCGAAGTAGCCGACGTCTGCACCACAGGAACACGAACCTGAACCGGATCCGGGAAAGACACCTCGAGGGAAAGGTCGACGAGAGAGTGCTCAACCAACTGAGCAGTAGGGCCAGGGGGCTGGAACCCTAGTTGGAATCGAACCAACGAAGAAACCCTCATCTGCACCGCTGGAGGTGTCTTTCTCAGATCGTGTGCGCGTCGCGAGCGTCCGGGAAGAGTCGACGAGGGGGACGTGAATGCTCTACCAACTGAGCTATAGGGCAAGCGCCCTAGCTGGACTCGAACCAGCGACCGTTCGCATAACAGGCGAAGTAACCCTTGTCTGCACCGCGGAAGCTCGCGACGCGCACATCTGAATCGGGATGCCTCCCCTGTTGGGGGAGGGTCCCGCGGAGTCTAGGCTTGGTCTTTCCATGCGCCAAGAGGACAGTGAAGGAATCCGGGAGTGGAAAGCCCGCTTCCGATTTGAACCTCTTCGCGCCACCCCGTCGTGCGGAACGCGGTTTGAACGTGAAACCGCGCACGCCGCGAGGGGTCTTCTATAGACGACACCCCGGGTTCAGACCGTGATGCGTGAGGGGGAGGTGGGTGTTCCTCCGATTACGCGAGGTCCGAAGGGTGGGAGGACTCGAACCTCCTTCTTACGAAGACTCCGCATTGGAACGCGTGTACTTGGAGAGCGCTTCGTCCACACCCGTGTCAAGGGCGAAAGCGCCCTCGTCGACTTTCGACAAGTGCGCGGCGATCTCAGCGTTCTTCCCGCCGAGCTCTTCAAGTTTGCCACGAGCAAGCGTGGCTTTCGCGTTCGTCACTCGGTCCTCCCGCGTGGCGCGGGCGGCTGTGATCTCGTTGATGTGGTTCTCGACCTTCTCGAGAAGGTCTTCGAGTTCGATGTGCTTGTTTTGAAGCTCCATGAACCGTTCGGGGGGCGACGTCCTGTCCGTGTGAGACAAGACACTGATCTCTCTCGTCGCCGTCGGATCGGTGATGTCGACAACGGTGATCGAGGAAATCGTGACCCAACGATCCGAGAGAGGGCGCTCGACGGTGCGTGAGTCCGTGGAGAAGCGGTGATAGTCCACGACCGCCTTCGCCTTCGTGAAGTTGAGAGAAAACGGAGTTTCGCCGATCTTCACCTGGGTGAGACTTTCCTTGAGCGCCTTCGTCGCCGCTTCACTCGCTTCGACGAGCATCGTCTCCATCTGACGCTCGGACTTGCGGAGAAGATCACGGATCAGGTTGCGCTTGGCCTTGGATTCGGAGAGCGCTTTGGACGTCGCCATGTTGAACGCGTCGAGCGCGATGTCGGTGATGTCGGAACTCGACACGGAAAGGTCGACGCCCCCCATGATCGCGGTCTCGTCCACGCCGAGCATCGGTTTGTCGAGCACGATGCTCGTCGACACGTTCTCGTTCTGACGATCGATCACTTTGGGTTTGGAATCGGGATTGTCGGACATTCGGTTGCTCCTTTGATGTGAGGGACATTGTTGAGGCCCCACTGCCTGGCCTCGTCGATGAGCAGCAACACCGCTGCTCTTGCATTGTATCTGGTTTCGTGCTCGTACGCGGCCGGAAGGTAGGGGAGGACCCGACCGAGGAATGACGCGGGACGAGGCCATCGGCTTCGGCGCCAGCGACGAGAGGGGATCCCGAGGGCCCGGCCGATCGCGAACATCGCGGCGAGGTCGTCGACCGTGGAAGAGAACGGGAAAAGATCCGATGGACTCTCGGTTTTGTTCTTTGTTTCCAAGATGGAAACGGGGTCATAATCGGATTCTTCATAGCATTCATCGAGGATCTTTTTCAAGTAAGTATATGAGTAGTATTCGATCTCGGCACGGAAAGGACCGGGAAGAGGAGATCTGAGCTTGATCCGGACGTCTCGAAGATCCGAAGGATCGATCTCGCAGAAAGGGTTGCCGTGGAGCGCGCGGAGGACGCAGATCCGGATGATCTCGAAGTGGTAGGTGGACAAGAACTGCCGCAGCGCGTGGTGATCGATGCGGCCCGAGTTCCACGCGCGGCGCAGGTTTCGTCGTCGGCGCTCGCGTGGTGAGTTGATGTGGAACCAGCGAAGCTGGAAGGGGCCTTCTTCGTCGATCTCGTTTTCGCATCCGGCGACGAGCCAGCGTGATCGGCGCGCGGTCGAACGGATCATCCTGCGCGCCGCGTCGGTCGAGAGCGCGACGGGATCGTTGAAGACCAGGTAGCCCTCCTCGACACGGTGCTCTTCAGGCTGCGAAATCTTGGATCCGTAAGGGGTCTCCTTCTGAATGGTCCTGCCGGTGTAGAGCGTTTCGAGTCGCTCGCCACTGAGACGGTTCTGGTTGAGATAGAGGGTTGTTCCAGGAGGCGAGGGGTAGATCTCTTTGAGCGCGGCCTGTGCGCGTGCGAGTGATTCGTAGACCGGCGCGTCGGGGTGCTTGGCGATGAGTGCGGGGTCGGACGTGATCGACACGGTCCCGTCGACGAGGTCACGGTGGACCCTCCGGGTCGTGGATTGGAGGCCGGGGATCACAGCGTAGACGTTGTGCTCCTCAACCTGGATCGCGCGTGTGAACCTCGAGTTGGTGTCGTGCTGGAGTGCGGACATGGGCTCTTCCCCGAGCGAGTCTCTGAGGAGTTCCTTGATTCTCGAAATCGTGAAACTGGATGCGAAGAAGGGATTGTCTTCGCGGGGTAGGACTTGAACCGGAGCGTTCTCGCGGAGGATCCGAGAGAGATTCGATCCTGCGAACTTCCCGAACTTCGGGTTGCCTCGCGCATGGGAAATCGGAAGAGATTTTTCGGACATGGAAAGGGCGACGCGCCGTGGGGGACGCGCCGACCTGGGTTCACACCTGCGAGGAGCAACTCGCGGCGCAGTTTAGCCGTGGTCGTCCAGGGACGGCACGGTGATGTGGTCGAAATCAGAGAGACGATGAGCGAGGGTCGCGCGACGGGACTCACGGTCGTCAGAAAGATCCTCGTCTTCGTTCTGGAAGAGCCTTCGGAGGTCGTCGTCGTGCCAATGTTGAAGCTCTATGAGGAGGGGGAGGTTCTCGTCCGTGAAGTATTGATGGTATTCTTCGGTGTGCAGATCTCGGATTTCGTCGATCGATCCGAGATCGTCGTTGTCCCAATCGTCTCCTGTTTTGGAGTCGATGAAGATGCCGACGACGCAGCATCCGTACTCCTCGTGGTGGTAGTAGCAGCCGGGCCCCTTGGGATCGACGGCGGGAGGCGTCATCTGGAGGATGAAGTGGTCGAAGACTTTGTCGACGATTTCCTGGTCTGTCATGCCGGCACCTCTCGGTAAAAGGACTCTCCGTTGGACGCGGATCCGGCATATCGCATCGCGAAGCCGGGGAACGACGACTCGAGGTGGTCTCGGAAGAGGATGTGCTCACACCATGCGTGGTGGAGTGCTTCCTCAGAGCGATAGAGATAGGACTCGGAGCGGGGCATAAGTGAGACCGAGGCAACGCCACAATAGGTACAGAAGATAACGTCGGCGTGCGCGTTCGACAAGATGATGCGAGCTTCGTCGTCATGCCATTTATTCTCCGTGGAGAAGGAGGGGTAACGGGAACAGATCACGGACTGGAGTTCTTCGATGAAGTCGTCGAAGAAGAACGGGCTGTCGTACTCGTCGCATCGGTGGATCGCGAGGAACGCGGTCTGGACTGAACCGGATGGAACGTGAACACCGCGGGCCATAGAAAGCTCCTGGTATGAAAAAACCCGCCGAAGCGGGGAAAGGGTCAACGCAAATCGGTGTCGACCAAAGACGTGTGGACGGATGCGAAGTTCATGTATCCGACCGCTTCGTACATACTGGTCACGTTTCCCGTGACGAGGACCGATGATGGATCGCCCTGCACACGGGGTTTCATATCAACGATGATGACCGTGGGTGTCGAGACACGGCGCTTGAGCGCGTTGATGAGTGAGAGATGAGGAACGAGATCGAGTTCGTCGTCGGTCATTGCAGCGTCTCGGAAGGAGTGAAGTTGCCCGAAGTGGTGATCGCGTCGGTGTCGTCGACGACGCCGGGAACGGATCCGGAGTCGGAGTCGATGACGAGGGACGAACCCTGGGCGGGTGCGTTGTCGAACTCGAGAACTTCCTCGGAGGTGAGATCGGAAAGGGTGAGACGTGCAAAGCCCGTGAGGGTCACGCCCTTGACGTGCTCGATGGTCGAGGCGCGGATGAACGTCTCGCCCACGATCTGGGGGATGAACGTGTCTTCGATGGGCTTGTTGCCCCACCCGAGGACCGGTCTCCCGTTTTCGTAGCGTGGACGTTTGATCGGGCGCCCCGGGACCGCGAAGTCGTTGACGAGAACCGGGACCATGACGATCGACCGGCCGAGCTCATCGACGGTGTGCTGGAGGAGGGGCGAGTCGGGCGAGACGTTGGCGTTGCGGCCGCCGAAGATGAGGCGCGCCAGGTTGCGGTGTCGTGAACGATCGAGACGAAGGCGCAACGACCGGGAAGATTGAAGGTCTCGGATCGCGCTCTCGATCTGATCGAGGGAAGGGACTTCTGACATGTGGTTGCTCCTTGATGAACCCTGTCCCCGCGTGTTTGGGGAACACACAAAGGGGCCCCGAACACGCGGGGACCAGTGAATGCTTCAGAGGCCGTTCTGGTCTCTGATGTGTTTGATGCGTGCGTCGATCGTGTCGAGGGTCTCGCCGAGTCCTCTGAAGACCGGGGCGAGCTTGGATTGATCGACGTCTGCTTTGGACATGAACTCTTGCGTGTCTTTGAGCATGTGCATCGAGCCTTTGAGGTTCGCCAGTGCGCCCTGGAGTGAGACGAGTTCGTTGAGGTGCGTGCTCGAGATCATGACGGGTCCTCCATGAGAAAGAGGATCGTGCGCACGGCGTAAATACCCATCCCGCCTCCGGCGATGAAGCACAAGAGGTATCGGATCCTTTCGTCGGCGAGGGAGCGCTCTTCTCTGTCGCTCATGAAGATGACGAGCAACCACAGCGAGAAGATCGACCAGATGAAGAGGAGGATCACGGATTTGGTCGGGGTCATGGCTTTCCCTTCTTGATGGTGATGGCGTACCCGTCGGCCGAGAGCTTCGAGACTTGCTCGACGAGCAGAGAAAACGGGAGGTCGCGGTATTGGCGGGTGATCTTGGTGTCGATGTAGTGACGGTCGAACACGAAGTGCGAGCCGTTGTGTCGTCGGCGGAAGACGATGACATGGATCGGGCTCACGCACACGACGAATCGGGCTGTGTCGAGGTCTGCGAGTTTCATGAGAAGGGCACCTCATCGGAAGGGGGCATCACGGCCTCAAGTTCACAGCCGGTGCAGAGCTTGCCCGACTCGTCGGTCAGGTCGGCGCCGCACTCGGCGCAGATGCGGTAGGCGGGCACGTCGACGCCCAGGACGTTGGACAGGTGTCGATAGCACTCCTGAAGCGCGAAGCGCGGTTCCTCGGTGATGGGTGTGTTGAGAAACTCGATCGCCTCGCGCACGGCGTCGCCGTCGGTGTCCTTCATGGTTGTGAAGATGACGGGGTCGTGGGGGGATCGACGGAATGCCTCGACGAGTTCACGCCCGCCCAGGATTCGGATGACGGAGTGCGAGCCGTCGTCTTCGGTGAATGCGCTTTGAATGCAGGTAAGCATCAGATTCCTTTCATGATGAGGGTGAGTGCGCCACCGGTGATCCCGATGAGCAGCACGATGAGGTTGAGTCTCCAGTGGTCCCGCCACCGCAGGCGGAGGAGCTTGATCTGAATCGCGTTGAGGATGAAGACCACGAAGCCCGAACAGAGCATCGCGATCGCGATCGTTTCGAGAAACCAACGTGTCATGTTTGACCTCCAAACGGGAGTCGATGGACCTCGACGTCCCTTACTGGTGTGATGAGTGCTGAGGGGAGCTGTTCGAGGAGCTTGCGGAGTGTGGCGTGCCCAGAGGGGCCGAAGCTCTGTGAGAACATCGGGAAGGGGAAGTCGTTGCGCTGCGCGTGGAGACAGCCGTGGTTCGTTTCGGTGTCGTACTTGATCGTGAGGACGATCTGATATTGCACGGTGTTGTCCGGGTTCATGGGGTCTCCGAGGGCCGAGGCGATCGCCACGAGGATGAGGGACGAGGGATGACAAAAGCCCCGCCGCGCTGTTGGGCACGACGGGGCGAGAGAGGAGATCAGATCAGTCGAGGGCGATCCACGCCTCGGTGTCCGCGAAGGATGCAGTGCCGTTCTGGAGGGCCTTGAGCGACTGCATCGCGACGTCGCCGAACTCGTTGGCCCGCTCCGGCGACCAGTGTCCGATCGGCTCAGCGGAGCGGAACGTCGCGAGCGGCTCGGCGTATCGACCGGGGGCCGGCGCGGGCGCGTCGGGGTCCGCGAGTCGAGCGACGAGGAAGATCGGAGCACCCTCCTCGATCATCGAGAACCGCTCCTGCTTGATGGAGAGGAAGCGGTTGGGCTGATCGGGTGTGGGCTCCGTCTCGAAGCACGGGAAGACGGTGAGCGGTCCGCGCCGCACGCCCTCCTCGTGCTTGTACTCGCTCTTCGGCTTGACACCGAACTGGTTGAGGATCTGGGACTGAGCGGCGGTGAGTTGCGTCGTGGTCATGGTGTTCTCCTTGTTGTTGACCATTGGACTGATAAAACCCAAACGATGGGCACACAAACACACCCCACCCCCGGGCACGGGGACGGGGCGCGGATCAAAGATCACGAGAGGCCATGGCTGATTCAACGAGCGTGAACCGTTGGCCGAGCTCCGTGTTCTCGTACCAGGATTCGCCGATGATGTCTCCGTTCGCGAATGCTTCGAGTCTCGCGGTGTCGAGGTCCGCGTAGAGCTGCTTGAGATCCTCGTCGGAGAGCTCGCGGATGTGGGCCTCGAACTCCATGAATGCTGTGTCCATCTTGTTCTCCTTTCGTTCGGTGTGATTGAGAGTTTGGGTAGATTGGAATGGGTCTAATCAGGACCTCACGCTCTCCGTCCTCCATCCTCTCACGTCCGGCACACACCGCACGCTGAAGAGAACAGAGAACGTCTAAAACCCAAACAACACTCTCAATCCGGACACCACACTCCTCAATGACGCATTTGGTGTGTGTACGTCCTACTGGAGGCCTAAAACGTGTTTGTTGTGTCGTTGGTCGGGTCGGTCCTCAACATATCGATATGTCATGATGTTCAGGACATGGGGGGTCGTTGTTCGTGCAATCCTACCACTCCCCGGACATAAGCCTAAGTCGTGGGTCGAAACCGTCCTCCAGCGTCTAAAACCCACGAAAGACCACGCGCCGCCCCCCTGCCCCAGAGTCGATCGGCCCCCAACGGGTCTGGTGATGTCCTGGGGAAAGGCCCCTCACCGTTTGGAAAAAATCCCCACACGAAGCCGTTTTTCGTCGATTCCCTAGACTTCTATACTTTTTTTCTAAAAAAGAATATAGTATAAGGATATCATACAGTGATACATAGAGAGTAACTCAAACGGAGCTGCCCCCATGATCGTGAAACTCACCGGCGAACTCGAGATCCCGGACGGATCCAAGCCTCTGCACCCGAACTACCCGAACACGTGGGTCACCCCCGACGGTCGGATCCTCAAGCTCTCCCCCCGAGTCATGGCGCACGAGATCCGCGTCGGCGCGAGCGGAGAGGCCACGCTGACGAACTCAGAGGGCCGACGGCGCCCCATGGAGAACCTCCTGGGGTTTGTCGCACACGCCCGCCACGGGCCCCCTGAGCCCTTCTCACGAGCCGAGGCGAAAGATGGGAATCCGACCAACCTGAGCGAGGGGAACGTCGTGTGGGTCAAAGATCACGCTCTCGCGCGTGCTTCCACGCAAGACCCTGAACTCCAGGGATTGGCCTCTTCCGCCCTTTGAGCGAGCGCTCGGCGCGGGCGATCGCCCATCCGCTTTCCTCGACCATGCGAAGGATGAGCATGTTGGGGCTCACGTGGGGCACCTCGTTCTCCTGAGCGAAGCGGACCCATTCGCGCCGGATGAGCTCCGAGGCCACAAACCCGTCTTTCTTGGGCGTGAAGACGGTTTGGAGGAACCCCTCGAAGGGGCTGTTGTAGATCCGGAAGAGCCGTTCGACCTCCCGGGAGCTCGGGCCGAGGGGCCATCGATCTTCGGGCTCGGCCTGCACCAGCGCCAACGCTCCTTCGAGCGCCCAGTTCGCGATCCCGGCGAGCTCCTTGGGATCCTTGAGCTTGTCCTCGAGCTCGACGTCTGTGCGGCCCAGGAAGCTCGTCCGGAAGTGCAGGGGGATCATCTTCGAGGCGAGACCGTCGCCCTTGTTCCCGATCGCGAGGATCTCGTTGCCACACACCCACGGCGCCGGGTTCACGCGGACTCCGGCCTGCGATTTCTCGTGCTTGATCCGAACCCGGGTTTCGTCCTCGCCCAGGAACTTCTTGAGCAGCTTCGCCGCCCGTTCTCCGTCCCTCGAAGCGAGGTTGTTGATCTCGGAGATCCCGATCACGCGCGTCTCGTGGAGCCCGTCGACCCCGAAGTCGGAGATGAGGTCTTCCATGTCGAGCCCCACGAACGAGGGGGCACCCCCCATCAGGTGGCTCATCAGCCGCATCTGGAGGCCCTTTCCAGCCCGGACCTTGCCGTACATGTACATCCACGCCGCAAAGCCTCGGAACGGGAGGATGCAGTTGCCCCACCAGCGCCGGCACAGCTCCATCCACTCGGCTTCTCCCTGACTCCACTGCTCGAGGCACCTCATCCACACTGGGCACTCGGCGCCGGGCTCCCACGGGACGCACAGCTTGGCGGGCGTGACATACTCGTCAGTCAGCGGGTGCGACTTGAAGCCCTCCTTTGTGACCTCGACGATGCAGTTCTGAAACGCGACGCACATCATCGGATTCGCGTCCAAATGGCCCCGGAAGTAGGGCATCTGCTTGTCGTGGACCCGAATCAGGCTTCGGAGCGCCGCCATGACATCCTCAACCTTTGTTCGGTAGCTCCCTGGGAGTGCGGCATATCGATATGTCTTCTGCTCTCCGGTCTCGCTGGTCCGAATGAGGGTGACATCCTCGAGCGCAAGGTGGAGGTCGTGGCGAAGATCGGCTTCGGGAACGAGGCGCCAGCGTTCGTCGTCGGGGGGTCCGCTGTAACACCAGATCCCGGAGTTGAGCTCGATGAGCGAGGGCTTCTTGCTCGGAGCTCTGTACCGACGAGAGAGGAGCTTCCGCGCGATTTTCATGGGTTCAACGGAATCGATGGTGATAGACACATTCGCGCTCATTGGTGTATACTCCTCGTGATGCCGAATCAGCCGAACCAAATCGATCCGGGTGGGGGTGCGAAACTCATCGTACCGTCGAAGACGAACGGTCGTGCCGCGACCATCGATCTTCCCGATGATTTCGACAACACGGGTGTGGACAACTTCGAGGCGCTCGTGGATTCGCTTGTCCAGCCTACCGAGAGCGTTGAGATGCGCCGCCAACGGCGCGCACAGGAACGACTCGCGGCAGAGCAGAGCGAAGACCAACTCCGCTCGTACCGCGCACAGAAGCGCGAGGAGAGGCGTGCTTCGGAGCTCCGAGACGCGATGGTCGATCGTTACGACTTCAATCCGAAATCACTCGAGGGCAAGGACTCCAAAGAGCTCACGCGGATGCTCAAGACGCGCCGACAAGAGATGCTCAAGCGGCGGGGGCCCGTCGAGCGGGAAGAGAGCTTCACGCAGCTCGCGCTCCGGCATGTGAACAACGCGCTGACGAAGAAGGGCGCCAAGCCCGTCGACGAGAAGATCTGGAACGCGATGAAGCCCGAGCAGCGCCGTGAACTTCTCCAGAAAACACGGACTTCGGCACCCACACCCCGAAAGACCCCTCACGATTTCGAGCGAGCCGCACAGGCGCGTCGCCTCGGCGTTTCGCTCGATGAACTCACGGAGCTCGAACGACTGGCGGGATGAACACGCAGCACCCTCACGACCTGATGATTGGTCAGGGCACACTGTTCCGCTCCCTCACGCGGATCCAGGAAGACCTCGGGATTCCGGGGCTCACCGTCGAGGGTGTTCGTGAACTGTGCCACGCTGTCGGCGCAGGCTGCCAGCTTGTCGCGGGTCAGTGGTACGTGAACGTGTGGTATCTCCAGATCGGCCTCACGATCGCGTCGAGGCTGTTCCGAGAAGACTTCATCTTTCCCGGGAACGATCAGCCCGCGTCCTCGCTCACGAAGGAAGACATCATCGAACACCTCCCCCGCGCTGTTGCGGAGATCGTCGCGTTTCGACGCGCGTCGCTCAAGGAGAACCACGAGGACATTCGCGCCGCAGCGAAGATGATGATGGACGAAGCGTGCGCTCGAACGGGGATCCTTCTCCTTGAGCACGCGGTGGAAGAAGCGCTCGAATCGAAGTTCAAGCGCGTCATCAAGGAACACGGCCCATGGATCAAAGAGATCGAAAGGAGCATCCGATATGCCTCGAGTGAAACCCCTCCGCGACCTGGTGATGATCGAACGGGACAAGACGAACGAGTCCTACCCTGACTCGAAGCTCGAAATCCCGGTGAGCGAACGAAAACCGAAAAACTCGGGGAAGGTGCTGGACTGCGGCCCCGAAGTCGGGCATGATGCGTTGAAGGGCAAGCGGGTGCGGTGGATGAAGAACACATCGCTCATCGAGGTGGACCCCGAAGACAGAGACGATCGCGATATTGTGTTCGTCAAGGAAAACGCGCTGATCTATGAGCTTGACGAGGCGTGAGAACCCGAACGACCGCGGAACCTTGACGGTTCGGCCTGACCCCGACGCGCGGGTCGCGGGGTTCTTCGACCCTCAAACCATCGGCGAGGCGCTCGAGAAAGAGGACTTCGACCTCCCCGAAATGGTCGGCATCCTTGTTGACATCGTTCGGGATGGGAAAGACCACCACAAGCTCGGCGCCGTGCGCGAGCTCAACTCCATGATGAACTCCGCGCTCGAGAAGAGCGGACGGATCGTTACTGCAACCCAGGAGGTGTCCAATGACGCCAACAACGGAGACCCCAGTCAAAACCGACTCGTCCTCTCCTGTAAGCGAATCCTCACGCAATCCACTCGACCTGACATCAGCGCATCCCACGTCGACGTCACACCTCCCGCCAGCGCTCAGTGAAGCGGTCCGGGTTGTCTTCAACGAGTCGAACGCGACGGTCGGCGCGGCGATCGCGCTCATGTTCGAGCCGTACGGGATTCGCGAACCCCGGTTCGTGGATCAGAGATGGGACGACATCGTCGTGCTCGGGTACGAAGCGAAGGAAGCGATCAAGAACAAGGACGGCAAACTCAACTCGTTCGTGGAGAAACGATTCCTTCGTCTTGGGGTCCACGCGCCCGACCCCGTCCAGACGCTCCTGGCATTGTCACTCACGGCGCTGATTGATCGGCACGATGCGTAACGTCGTCCCGGTCCCGACTCCAGCGGAGGGCAACGACTGCTACCCCTTGCCCCCCGACTACTTTTCATCCTCCTTCAGCGAGGAGGACCGCCGTGTGGCGCGAATCAACGCGACGCGCCAATGGCTTCTCAAGACTCGTGACCCCGCCTTGGCGGGCCTTCGGGCGATCGAGTCCCTCCGCTTCTTCGACCTGTGGTATCTGCACGCGGACGAAGGAGCGGATTTCGACCCTCTGTTCTACGACGACGAACCTCGCGTCACACCCGACTTTCATTGGCACATCCGATCACTCATGGCGCAACACCGGTTCCTCATGGGTGTCGCCCCCCGCGGCGCGGCCAAGAGCACGCTCTTCAAGAAGATCGGGATGCACGCCAACGTCACGCGACCTCAGATGAAGGTCGTTTACGCGACCTCCACGATCCCCAACGCGAAGACCGTGGGGATGGAAACCAAAGACTCGATCTACAACAACGATCGGATCTTCGACGACTTCGCGAAAGAGGACGAGTTCGGAGGGCGCATCAAGCCTTCACGCAACGAGCTTCCGACCGGCAACGAGTTCTATTCTCTCGCGAATCGTTCCTGGATGTGCATGACCTCGGCCGAGTCGCGTCAGCGCGGGAAGCGCCCTCGGCTCTACATTCTTGACGACCCCGAGTACGACCCCGACGAGAGCACGGACGTCTCCGTTCTGCGCGAAGGTCTCCAGTACCTCCTCTTCCGTGTCATCATGCCCATGATGCTCCGGAAAGACGTGAACTGCGCGTGGATCGGCACCTTCGTGTCCAAGCAACACCTCCTCTACCGCGCGATGGAAGTCGAAGAGCGAGACGGCAAGCGCTACTCGAAGTTCGACGCGCGACTCGACCACTGGGCCCGTGTCTCGGTCCCGATCACGTACAACGACGAGCAGGGGGTCCGACGGAGCTGCTGGCCCGATATGTGGCCGCTCACGATCGAGGAACGGGACTCGGATCCTCGTCTCGAGGGGCTCGTCGCCGTCGAGGAAATGCCCGAGTACATGGGGCCCGCGGAGTTCGCGGCCGAAATGGAAGGGCGCCCCGGCGACAAGATCGGGGTGGGGTTTCCTCCGTTGAACGAGGATCGCCACGGGTACCACTGGGAGGACGTGGACGACGCGTTCCCGATCTCGCCGCTCAACTCGGACGCCAAGCTCGTTTACAAGCACAACGAGGAACGCGTGGAGCTTTCCATGATCGAGTTGGTGAACAACTCCACGCGCATCGTCACGATCGACACCGCGTACACGAACGGCTCCGCGTCGGATTGGAAGGTCGCGACCGTGCTCGCCATGATCGTGAGCCAGGGCATCCTCATCCCCCTCGACATGTACCACACACGAGACGACCAGAACGTGCTCGTGGAGCGGGTGATCGATCTCGCGATCAAATGGCGCGCCTCGATGTTCCCCGAAGCGATTCGTCGGGGAGAGAACCTCTTCAGGGCGCTTCAGCAGCAGGCATCGCTTCGCGCCGTGACGAGCCCCGACGCGGTGATCCCCGGGGTCAAACCGTTCCGTCCCGGACGGGAGGGCAAAACCGAGAAGATCGACGCCCTCACCTACCGGTTCGAGCACGGGCTCATCAAGCTCCCGATGTACGCCCGCCAGACCGATCCGTGGCGTGAGCTCTTCCATCAGATCGAGAACTTCAACCCTCGCGCTCGAGACGGGGGGCTCGGACACGACGACCACGTCGATACCGTCGCGATGGGGCACATGATCCTCCGCGGCAAGCGAGGTCAGATTCAGCGCACCGAGCTCGACCGCGCATACACGAACACGAAGGAGGCCGTCCTCGACGGCAACCTGAAGACTCCTGACGGGCTCTCGCTCGTTCCGGGGGTCTTCAACGAGATGTCCCTCTCTGAAATCGCACGCGTCATGGAGATCCAGAATGACCGAAGAACAGAATCCGATGAGTCTCATCAATCTATCGTCTAGCCACTCCGTGTTTCCGAACTCGATCCTGATCCCGGCGATCATCTGTTTCTACGCCGGGGGCCCGACCCACGCCGAACTGTGTCAGCAATGGGACCTCGACCAGAACGACATGAGCGGAGACCCCCCACGGGCATCGCCTCCCGAGTATGATCTGAGCAAGATGCCCCCGAATCCAATGGTCGCCAAAGGCTGGGCGGCGCGGATGAACAAGGAAGAAGCGAAGGATGAAGAACGACAGTCCCCGTCTTCCTGAATCGAGTCATGACCTCGCGTTGGTCGTGGATGAGCACGCGAAGCGTGAGCGGATTCGGTGTGCTCCTCAGAACGCGATCTACAAGCTCCTGAGCCTCTTCCAGGAGGGCTACCGGAAGTTCGAGCGGTTCGACACACAAAAGGGGATCGTCAAGGCGAACCCGAACATCTTCAACGACGGGAAGACGCGCCGGTTCCAGAGCCAAGAGCTCCTCAAGATCACGAACGACG
>Ga0180432_10003811_pt1 | contig 21227 bp, 33 predicted proteins | sample SS_ome_10_FD_132414 | JGI IMG/M metagenome (GOLD analysis project Ga0180432, IMG submission 132414) | Hypersaline lake sediment archaeal communities from the Salton Sea, California, USA - SS_1_MS_2 metaG | ecosystem: Environmental > Aquatic > Non-marine Saline and Alkaline > Hypersaline >...
CCGTCAAACCCGTTTCTGCTAACGGGGATGGTGCTATTGCCAAGCCTTATCCCCGCCGACGGCGATCCCCCGTTGCAGCTCCCGCATACTCCGAGCCACGGGTTACCTGGGTTGTGCTCATATCGGCAATCGGCCTTATCGGGGATGCGCTCTTTGCCCTGTTTCCCGCATACCAGGCAAACCCAGTGGTGATAGCCTTTTCCTCTGGTATAGGTTAGCTGTCCTCATGCTTCCCCCTTTCTAGGGGCAAGCGCCCTAGTTCGGTTGTTAAGGTAGGGCTTCGGTAGAACACCTGCCTAGCCAGCAAACTGAATTTGCCAGCTTCAGGATTTCACAAAATGCCCTTTTGAGATATTTGAGGAAGCAATTGCTTCTTCTTCCCTCCCCCTGGGCTCAAAGACTTTGGGAAAAGAAAAGCCGTGACCTGTGTCGGCCCGGGGAAAGGGGGAAGGCGTGGAAAATGGGCTGAGGGGCCTCAAATTTGCGATTTTGAGCGGGTGTTGACAGGGTTTAATAGAAGGGGGGGTCTGGGTGGCGAACCGTTCCCTTATCTCTTGCGTGGCCCGAGGTAACGGCGGGGTCTCTTCGCGCTCCTCTTTTCTCGGGTGTACTCGGGATAGAGCGTCATGATCGGGTCGGAGATCTCAGCGGTGGTGGCCCTCCTGCCGGCATCGGTGAGGCGGTAGTATACCCTGGGCGGCGCCGGGGGATAGTCGTCCTGGAGGCCTGAGGGCTCCCTTTTGCCGGTCTCCACGACCCATCCCAGGCGCTTCAGGTGGCCGAAGTACCTGGTGAAGCTGGCATACCTCATCTTGGTCAGCTTGTATGGGATCCTGCTCAGGTAATAGTCCAGGCGCTCCCTGTATTCTTCCTCGGTGAAGGCGGTCTTACCTGCCTTGATACGCTCCTCCTCTTCCCTCTCCACAGCGTCCCTGGCAAAGGCCCGGTGCAGAGCAGCCTTGTACTCATCGTGGATATCCACCATAGGGGCGCCAACCGATGGGTCTATCCTGGAGCTGTCCTCTGGGCCATTTCCCTTGAGGAACTCCACGACAAACCAAGCTGCGCCGAAGGGCCGCAGGAAACCACCGCGGGCGGGTCGAGGAAGTGTCACCATGGGAAACGCTCCCTGGCCTTAGCCAAAGCCCTTTTTGCCTCTGCAATTGAGACCTCCTCACCCCATCCCCGGCGGCCAATTTTCTGCCAGAAGCCACCGGCAAGGTGGATTCGGGACAGGCCTGCCTCCTCGGCGATGGCGATTACCTCGTCCGGGTTCGCGTAGTCAACCGAGCCCTTTACCCACAGCTCTTCCGGCCTGGCGGGGTCCTCCTCGATATAGCTGTAGCCGCCGTACTGCCAGTTGGTGAGGTACGCTGACTTCATCCGCCTTGTTTTCAGCCCGGGGCCTCTCTCGGCCGGAGGCAGCGCCTTCGGCGGTTTCGGCTTCCTCAGCGCGAGGCTCACCATCGCCCTGGCCAGGGAGAAGACGATCACCACCCCCATAATGGCCATCATCCAGCTCGTGAGGGCCCCCATCCATTCCTGCGCCGGCGCGACAAGCAGTTGCATATCCACATGGTCCCCAATGCCTATCCCCTCTGTCTCCCCGGCGTTGACCTCCAGGAAGTAGTGGCCATACTTCCTCAGAGTCTGCCCAGGGGCAACGTCACTCTCCACGCTCATCACCACCAGGTCGCTGCTGACGAACACGATGTCCAGGGAGAACAGCATCGGCTCGGTGGTGACCTCTATCCACTGCTCGGCGCCGGTGTCAAAGAGCATGCCGGATCCCGGAGCAAGGTAAGGTAAGCCGCCAAGCCCTGTTACCAGCTCATCGAAGGTGGTGGCCAGGGACACCGTCCACTGCTTCTCGCCGATTGTTACTATTGCCTGTCCCGGCATCTCACCCCCTAGAAAAAGACGGCAGCAAGATTGCGGAACTCACTCGCAGTAGCCACGATCTTGTACACATCCTCATACCACCTGCTCACCAGGGTCTGCTGCAGGTACTCTGGAACGGTACTGGCGGTGCTGACAAAGACGTAAACGTCGTGAAGCTGGTCGGGCTCCGGTGGGTTGGGGATCATGGGGCCTTCCTTATGCACCGTCGTCTTCGTCCATTCAAGCGTCTGCGGGAGGTCAATCCATGACCCGCTATACAGATAGATCTTATTCAGATCCTTGCGCGTGGCGATGGCGAACCCCACGAACAGGCGTGCCGGCGGCCCCTTGTAGTCGAACGAAATATCGCACCCAAAACGGGAGCCGGGAGCAACTGAAATTGCCATTGTCCACCTCCTTAGAAAAACTCTGCGCTGAGATTCCTGATTTCACCTGCGGCTCCCTCAGAGGGCGCAGCGCCGGCAAGCTTCTGGACCAGGGACATCATCACCACCATCATCAGCAGACCCATGAGCGCAGTCATTGTGCCCTTCATCATGTCGGCTGTTCCCACAGCCTTCTCTTCTTCGCGCTTCTCAATCTCAGGCTTCTCAGCCATCACTCCTCCCCTGGAAGCAGCCCTGGGAGAAACATCAGCATCCCCAGGACCATCAGAATTGTGAGCTCAGGCAGTATATTTATGACCGGAGCAGCAGCCTCCTGAAACCAGCCGATTATTTTTATCACAGCAATAATTCCAGCCACCCCGGCAAGAATGACGGCCAGGGCCCCCAGCAGCGCCCACACCCACACCGGGTCGGCGACGCACTCCATGACGATGGTGTGCCATCCCTCCCCCCATACGTCCCTCAGATCGCCTCCAACGTCCCACAGCTTCTGGGCGACCCACTCGGCGCCAAGAAGGTCAAACAGCGGGGCCACCGGCGCCCACCACTCCGTCTCGACGTATATCCTGAATACCGTCCCCTTGGGCAGCTCGGCGATGGCCGGAGTGGTGGTCTTGAGCTCGTCGTAGTCGCACTCAACTATCATCACCCACTGGCCTGTAACGATCATTTCTACCTCTGCCACAGCCTTTCATACCACTCCTTGAGCTCCTGCCCGGCCACCTTCCTGTATTTTGCCGTGGTGTTGAAGCTGGCGTGCCCCAGGTGTTCTTGGAGCAGCCTTAGGCCGTCACCGCTATCATCCAGCTTCACCGCGTGGACGGCAAAGGCGTCCCTCAGCCTATGAGGCGATACCCCGTGGATCCTTCCCGTCTCCGGGTTCACCAGCTGAGGCAGCCCGGCCTTCTCTGCGGATTCGCTTATGATCTGCCACGCCCGGTGCCGGCTGATGCCGAAGATGAGCAGCCTGCCGTCTCGAGATATCGGGCCGCCCTGGTCAACGTACTCCCGCAGCAGCTCCAGGGTCTCACCATCTACAGGCAGGGTGCGCACCCTCCTGTGCTCGCTCTCCATGGCGACGGCGCTATCCACCCTGTTTCCGCAGCCGGGGCAGAAACGGTGAGCTTTCCCCAGCCTGGCGCCGCAGTCAGGGCAGGAAAGCCTCGCCCTGGCCTTCAGGTGCTCGATGGTGACAGCGCCCTGGGCAAAGTCTATGTCCTCCACCTCCAGCCCCAGGGCCTCGCTGATGCGGCAGCCGAGCCGAAAGAGCACCTTGATGAGCAGCCTGTCCCTCAGGCACTCGGCCCGCTCCTCCATTAGTGCCACTTCCTCCGGCTCAAGGTAAGCTTTATTTATCCCCATGACCGTCTACCCTTTTCACACCGGGCAGCCCTGCGCCCTGGCCTCGTCGATGATTGCCTTTGCCGCCGTGGAAGCGCTATCGTAGCTTCCCCACTGGTCCAGTAGGTACTGGGCGTACAGGCACAGGCTCTCGACCTTGATCCTCTCCAGCTCATCGGCAAGCGCCAGGTAGATTCTGCGCAAATTGGGATCGACTTCGGCAAGATTGCCGTAGTACGTGTAGGCATTTATTCTATTCTCCAGCCAGCCCTGCCAGTAGTCGGTGCCCAGCCCCCAGCAGGGATAATCGGCAAAAGCGGGGAGATTAAACAGGGCCTCGTACTGAAGCAGCAGTTCATGAATGTGCCGGCTGATGAGATGGTCGGTAAGTTCATCCTGATTGAGGAAAGCCTCGCCGCAGAACTGGCAAACGGCTGGCGGCGCATGCGCCTCCTGGATATGGCTCTGGAGCTCGTCATAGCGCCAGAACGTGGCGTCGCAGTACGGGCATTCCAGCGGGGTATCCGGGTACTCCAGCAGGTGCTCCAGGCCGGCGATCCTGGCCAATGCCACTTCATACCTCGGTGGAACTGTCTCACAGAAGGCAGGGTCGGTCGGCGGGCAATACTGGCTCAGCCTTTCCCGTATCTCGGCGGCAGGAGCGGGCCTGACAGCGGTCCACGACGGCCCGCCGGTGACTTCCGCTATCGGAGCCGTTACCGAGATGTAGAACCACGACTGCTCCGGGTAGGCGTAGTGGTACGGCCTCCAGGGGACCAGGTAGTAGACCACCGCCTTCTCACCGTAGAGCTTCAGGGTTACTGTGTAGGTCCCCTCCCTGTCGGCGAGCCACATATACTCCCAGGTACCGGTCTCCCCGGGGGCGACATCCGCTTGGGCGCCGGTGACGGCCTGCTCCGACCCATCGGGAGCGGCAATCACATAGTCCACCTTCATCCTCTGTGCCTCAGAAGCCGTGTTCAAGGCGTAGACCTTTACCCCGGCGCGCTGGCCTGGGGCAAAGGAGGGCGTCTGCTCCTGCCACTGGCCGATGATCGGGTTCCACAGTGAGTAGCCAATGATCTCGCCCTGCACTTCTGTATCGTTAGCCTGTACAACAACGTTAGCCGTCCGCATATGCCCCCCTCTAGCCGCCCACCAGGCTTCCCACCATTCCGACCATCATCACCATCGCCAGCATGCCGAACAAGGGAGACCAGTCCGCCGGAGGGGCTGGGGGCTGGCCTTCTTCCGCTACCCCGAACCCGAAAACGACCTCGTCAAGAACAGCTCGCTCCGCCATCACGCCTGCTCCCCGCTGAGTGCTGCCCTGGCCTGGTAGCTCCCAAGCTGGTCGAGGGCTACCGGGGCGAACTGCACCCCCCAGCCACTGCCAGGAGGGGCAGATTGATCTTGATTCAAGACATCCTCCAGGCTCACCGTGGTGCTATCAGGCCTGGTGATGGTGAGCTCTACGTGGCCCGAAATGGGCGCATTGCTGTCATTGACCCAGTAGACCGCCAGATGGAGCTCCGTGTCCTGGGGCGCCGATGGCGGGTTTGCGGGGTCGAGTGCGTCCAGTTTGCCAGCCCCTCGTACCAGTACAGGATGTCCGCTATATGCCCTGCCACCCCGGCTTCCGCTGAGACCAACGCCGCGGTAACCTCAAGCTGATCAAGCAACTCTGCCATAGCTCCTCCTCTAGAACATGGCGCCTATCATCATCGCCATCATCCCCACGGCCACAATCTCGGTCATACCCGCCATGGGGCTCACCCTCTGCTGTATGAGGCCGATGAGGATCTCGGGCAAGGGGAGGCCGTAGCCGTAGGTGTTGCCCTTCACTGTGGGCGCCCCTTCAGGCTTGCCGCAGAGCTGGGGGATAATGGGCTCGATCTGGTCCGGGCCGATCCAGTAGTCTTCCCCCAGTATCCTCCTCGCCGCCTCCCAGAGGGCGCCGGTGGCGCCGACAAAGGCGGGGCAGGCAAACGAAGTGCCCGACTTTATCTCGTACTTGTCGTCGGCCTTGTGGCTTGCGACCTCGGTATTCACCCCCCAGAAGACAAGGTCCGGCTTGGTAACCCCTTCCTCGGTCGGGCCTCTGCTGGAGTTCTCCCATATCTCGAATGGCTGCCCGGCGCCGAGCGCCGGCTGGACAATGGCGCCCACGGCCACCACCGCCGGGTCGCAGGCGGGCGAGGTTATCGTGGTCGGCTGCGGGCCGTTGTTACCCGCAGCTGCGGCCAGCCCCAGTCCAAACTTGGAGGCCGCCTCCCGGCAGGCTACCCTGACCGGATTATCGGGGTCGCCGTCGTCCTCCCCGCCGAAGCTCATGTTGATCGCATTTGGATACATCGGGTCGGTGAGCCACAGCATCTCGCTCTGCGCCTTCTCCACCAGCTCCACCACCTCCTCGATGCCCATGACCACGTCCTCCTCGGAGCCCTCCCCATCATCATTGAGGACCTTGATGTTCATCAGCAGGGCTCCCGGGGCCATTCCTGCGTGGGGGTCGCCCTGGCTGCCGCCAGCGATGAGGCCGGCGACCCCGGTGCCGTGGCCGAAGACATCATCTGTTGTCTCGGAGTCGGTGAAATTATTCTCGTAGATGACCTTGTCCCGCAGGAGCTCGTGGGTCTTGCGGATGCCGCTGTCCAGCACCGCCACGGTGAAGCCAGCGCCTGTAAGGGGCGGTGCCATCGCCGCCCTGAGGGTGTTGAACAGGTCGGAGAGGGGAACAGCCTCCGCCTGGGGAGCGTAGTCTGCGGTAACCCTGGGCACGATCGCCACCTGGCCAGCCTTTACCTTCTTCAGCTCCTTGACCGCCAGCCCGGGGAGCTGCGCCAGCCTCTCCGCCGCCTCGGGGCTCATCTCACAGAACACCTGCCCTAAAGCCTGGGCCCTCTTCACATTGCTGGCGCCTCGGTTCAGGCACTCCCGCTCGACCTGGTCAAGGCTTAACCCTTTCGATATGACGGCATATCTCATCATTCGCCCTCCGTTTTCTTTCTGAAGTAGAACTGGATGCAGAGCGTCCACATGGCTATTGTGGCCCCCAAAGCCTCCCCCGGGAGGTCGACCGCCGTCGTCCCGGCAATCACCCACAATATCGGAAGCCCGGGGATGAGCAGGGCCGCAAGCCTGTCCCTGAATGTTTTCCAGCCCATCTATCTCCTCCTGGCCACCTTGGCGAAGAGGAGGCCACCGGCCGCTACCAGGGCGCTGCCCCCGGTTATGAGCAGGTAACCCAGTCCTGCCCCGGTGGCCACTTCAACGCCGATGCCGATGCCGGCTATCGCAATCCCCACTATTTCCACAATGAGTGCAAGCAGGAAAAACTTCATTTCTCTCAGAGCCTCCTCATGACCTGTCTCCTTACCTCGCTGTCGGCCTCACGCTCTGCCAGGCGAGCTATCATCCGGCTGGCGGTGGTGTGGGGATCCGCTATGGGCACCATGCCGCTGATATAGGGCTCATGCCACTGGAAATAGACCAGCTTCTCCAGACCCCCATCCACCTTGTAGATAAGAAGTATCTCGCCACCCTGGGAGCGCATTCTCTGAATCCCCTCCCGCGCGTCAGGGTTGGGGTGGTTCAAAGGGTCGATCCCGTTTACCAGCTCTCCAGGCTCCCAGACCCTGGCCTTGTAGCTGGATACGATGGCCTCTTTGGTCCTCCTGATACCCTCTGGCCCCAGTGCGCTGTAGGCCTCCTTCAGGCTCTGAAAGGTGACCCCCGTTTCCCTGATGGCGTCGAGCATCTCGCCGGGGCTGGGATCCTCAAGCTCATCTACATTGACCTTAACCTCTATGTCCCTCATTGGTCACCTCCTCAGCTGCCATGCCATATCCTTATCAGGTGGTAGTCATAGCTTGTGTCCAGGCTGACTCGGGCATCCCCTTCAACGCAGGTGATGGTCGAGTAGCCGGTTATTGGCCTGGTGAATTCCCCCTCTATATCCAGCTCAACGGTGACATCGGCCGGCATATCGAAGAAGAGCTGGTCGCCAGTCAGCACTGCGCCGGCCCACAGCTCGTAGAAGCCATCGCCCACAAACGCATCGTTGTCTATCAGGTAGCCTTCGAGGTCCCATCCGCCCACGCAGTACATGACATTGTTTATAACCCCCGCGCCGTGGCTCCCCCTCGCCGGGTCAGGCATCTCAGCCATCGACGCCCAGGTATCGGCGCTGGGGTCATACTGCTGGTTGTACTTGTAGCGGTATTCAGTCGCGTAGTATCGTCGCCTGCCGCCGGTGCAGTACAGATGGTTGCCCATCTCGACTACGGCCACCATCTCCCTGCTGATTCCTGGCACATTGGTCCTCGCCGCCCACGAGTTGCCCGGAGGTGGGGTGTACTCCTGGTTGTCGACAGAGCCCGATGAGCCGCCTCCTCCACACATGAGATATATCCTGCTATTGACAGAGCTGAACCTGGCGCCGCCCTGCTCAGTAGCGCTCGGGATGTTCGCCATAGCCGACCACGAGTTCCCAGTGGGGTCATACTGCTGGCACTCTATCTGGTCGCCAGCGCCTCCCATGGAATAGACATAGACGCCATCGGATGCCCCCGCATTGCCATACGTGGATGTAGGCAGATCAGCCCTCGATGTCCATGAGTTGCTGCTGGGGTCGTAGCAGTCATTATCTCTCGTCCTATCGCCGTCATATCCCCCGAGGGCGTAGAGCAGGTTCGACAGCACCGCGCTCCCCGGGAATTGCCGCCTGGGGTCTGGCCCCTCCGTCTTGGCCGACCAGCTATCGGTAGAGGGGTCATAGCAGTGGCATATTTTCAGGTAATTGGAGCCGTCATAGGGTGGGCTTGTCAGGCCAAAGGCGACGTAGAGCTTGCTGCCGATAGCCCCGTAGGCAAAGCCATACCTCTTGGGGAGAGGCAGCGACGCCTTAGGGGCCCAGTCACCAGGAGCAAGCGATGCGCTGGGGCCGTCAAATACCCTGGTCCACATCAGGCCGCCTTTTATCGGGAGAGGCTGCCACGAGCCGTTGCTGTACTGCTCCAGCTGGTTCGTGTCTGAGTTGTAGATGATCATGCCGTTTACCGCAGCCAGCGCATCCCTCTGGGCGGTAGTCAGCGTCGGCACCTGGAGGTAGTGGCCGGCGCCATCGGCGACCACGAGGGTGTTAACTGTTATGTCGTCGGCCAGAAGATTGCTATCCACAAATCCAGCGGCAAACTTAGCTCTACCTGCGGCATTGGCAGTAAACAGCCCATCTGGCAGCTTAGCCAGGACTATGAAACCGTCGGCCATCTTGGCCCGGCCGGCGGCGGTGGCAGCCAGGATTCCATCCACGAGCTTCGCCAGGGTAATCGAGCCATCAGCGTGGTCTATTACCCCGCCGACCTCCTTGTCAGTGAGGCCGGTGTGGGCCGTTACCCCCTTTACCAGCCAGCTCATTCCAGCACCCTCCATATCGCCTTGTAGGGCACGTCCACCGCAGTATCGGCGGCGCTCGAGGAGTGCATCTCAAAACGGATAGGCTCATTGGCACCGAAATTCCCGTTTATCACCATGACGCCGTCGGGGTCTGTGCCCCGGGTGAATTGCTGGTTGTATATCTCGTCTTCTGCTCCGTCCACGCTGGTGTATGCCCTGACCGTTATGGTTGCGCCGGGGGTGGCGTTGCGCATCGAGATGATGGCGCACAGGACCTCGATCCTGCCGGCAGCGGTCAGGGCATACACATCGGCCCCGGGGTTGCCGCTGCCGGCGACGCCGCCGTTGAGGTTAAGCCCGGCGGCGGTGTCCTCGACCTCATCGCCGGGCCACTTGCCCGTCTCAGCCTGTATTGCGTTGATGGCCGCGAGTATGGCGGCAAGGTCGCCGGAGCCCCCGGGCGTAACGACTGCTATTATGCTCTGGGTATCCGCGTAGATAGCCCCTTCCCTGGACACCCTTCCCCCACACCTTATCTCAGAGAGGGGGTAGACTGTTCCCCCTACAGTGACCTTCTGCCCGCTGAAGGCCGCCTTGTACTCGTCCCCAGGCTGCCAGGACGCTGATGGGAAGGCATATTCGTAGTAGATGACGCCCGGCGACGCCGAGCAGGCCGCGGCGTTCACCACCACGGCCTCCACGCCGGCTCTCACCCTGGTTATGGTGATGGCGCCAGGGGTGAGATCTCCTGCCGCCGGCACCCCAGCCACGGTGGAGATCGATAGCGAGAGGTCCTGGTCTGTGTCGGGCTCAATTGCCTGGGGGCAGGAGGGACCGACGACCATGATCCCGGCCCACTTCTCCTGCTTCGGCCCCGGCCTGACATAGAACTGGCCCGTCGTCATCCGGCGCCTCCTCCCACCATTCCGCCGACCATCCCTCCCACCAGCATGAGCATGAGCATCGGCATCATCTGGCTCATGTAGTCAGGAGCGGACGGAGGCATCCCCGGTATCGTGATCGTGATCCCAGCTGCCGTGGGGCTTATCAGCATTGCCGAGACGCTGTCTACCACCTCACCCGACTCCCTCTCGTAGAGGTCCATAACCATGCTGGCGTCGGTGAGCGCCGCGGTCATCATCCCTTCTATGATTCCCACGTCTCCGGCCATCACCGAGAACCAGGCCCCGCCGTTGACCTTGACCGCCCCCTCACTCACCGGCTGGGTGTCCTGGACGAGCCTCACCATAAGCATGTACTGGCGGTCAACATCAGTGGGGTTGGCCACCAGCACCCGGGCGTAGACCTCGAACCCCGCGGTGTATACCAAGACGGGGGGCAGGTCCCAGAAAATGTCTCCCAGACTCTCTGCCATCAGTAGCCTCTCACTTCATGAAAGATGTCCCTGGCGGTCATGACCATCTGGCCGAGGCCATACAGCCCGAAGCCCAACGCCATGAGCAGCGGTATCAGCTCCTGCCAGAACTGGACGGTGTACTGGTAGGGCTGGACTACCACGTAGTAGCCCTCATCCTGCTGGCTATACACGCCTCACCTCCTCCTCAGGTGGGGCCAACATCCTGGGCAGGAACATCATCATCCCCATCATGACCATGAGCATCACTATCGACATAAGCCCCTCCATGAAGCCAGGGAAGATGAGGTCGATGATCCACAGCGGCAGGATGGCCAGGATGGGGAGCAGCAAGAAGCCGCCCACGATGCCGCCGATCCAGACCCACCACGCCGGCGACGATAGGTAGCTCACCCAGATGATGGGCTCGCCGTCGGGGTCCAGGATCAGGAACTGCGGGTACTCGGGCCAGGCATTGAGCCCGGTCTGCGCCTGGAGCTGGGCTTCAGCCTGAGCCAGGTCATCGAGTATCCCATCATATACTTCCTCGATCTGAAGCCCCACCAGCATCCTGGTGCCGGGCAGGGTGTTGCTCTCAGCCGCCTCAACGTCGGCATCGGTGCTCACCGGGACCTGGGCGGCCACGCCCAGCCCATATGGAAGCCTGAAGGCCATAGCACCTCCTTTTAACAAGAGGGGCTGACCCGGAGGCTCCTGCCACCAGTCCAGCCCCTACCAACTGTCTCCCAGAAGGAGACCGCTAATCCTCGAGCGGCTCGTACCCGCTGTGGTATTTCACAAGCGTCTTCACCGACTCGGTGACCGTATCCCGATCGCCGCTCTCACGAGCGGCGGTGATAGCGCTCACGATAGTTTCAACTTCAGCCCTGCTGTAAAAGCGGTCGCTCATCTGCTACCCCCTACGTCCTCGGGTCGGTCCCATCCGTGTAGCAGTTGCACACCGCGTAGACGTGCTGGGCCTCCATGTCCGCCTTGTTCTTGTCGAAGGCGCTTGCCTCCGGTAGCCCGATACAGTTGCGGCAGATCAGCCCGTAGTTCCACCGGTCCCTGGTGCGGATGGCGTTGGTCATGGCCTTGGCGTTGTTGGAGTAGAACGTGTTCTCCGGCCCCACTTCCATATTGTGGTAGGTGCCGGTGGCCAGGCCGTCGATTCCGTACGTGCACCCGGCAAATCGATTGCGCCTGATCTGGTTGTCCGTCGGGTTCCGACTGGTGGTCGGGCCGAGCTTGATCCCGAACGTCAGGCCGGTAAATGAGCACTCTTCGATCAGGTTGAAGCTGCCAGCCCACAGGAATATGCCACCGCTCTCTCCCCATCCGGGGAACTCGCAGTGGTGGATGTGGCAGAAGTTGCCGGCAAATCCTCCCTCTTCTCCATCTAGCTCCAGGTCTGCACCGGACTGCCCGGGGTACGCCACACCCTCGTCCAGCGTCCAGTCGGCATAGAAAGCCATCCCTGCTATCTCGCAAGGTTTGGTCACTATCGCCGCCGGGCCGGTGGCGTCGCCGGTGGCCACCGTATCATCCGCTCCAAACCGCGCCACCAGGCAGAGCTCCGGCCTCATCGGGTTTAAGTTGGGCAGCCCTATGAGATGAATACCCCGCACATTTAGCTCAAGGACTCCATCGCCGAGCTGCTCGGTGCCGGGGAGCCGGATGATAACATCCCCTCTGTCCTCCTGGCACAGGTTTACCGCTGCCTGAGTGCTGGCCTTGGCCTTACCGGGGCTCCTGCCGTCGTAGCCATTGCTGCCGTTATCGGGGTCGACGTAGAATACCTTCCCACGGCCGCCTATGCCGCCCAGTATCCGGTCGACAATCTGCTCAATCTCGGCCCTGCTGTAGAAACCTGCTGGCATGTGACCCTCCTTTCCCGGAGATCAGCCGACCACTAGGTGATCAGCTGCTTCCCCTTGTAGCCGTATGGAGTGAGAGTCGCCGACAGGCTCGCTCCAGCAGCGGCTCCGATGAGCGTCGCCTCGAGGCGGATCTTTGATCCCCCGGGCAGCCTCAGCGGTACCGGCAGGTCCTTCATGGCGATGAACGGCGCCCCGGGGTGGAACTCGGCGTAGTAGCTGTCGAGGGCTGCTGTGCCCTGGTTGTTCTGCCAGTACGCCTGCCCGTGCTCGCTAGCCTCGTCCGGCCATACTGAGATGCGGAAGTTTACCTGCACGATGTCGCCAACGCCTACGCCGGACTCGGCAGGGCTGGTGACAAGGATGAGGTGGATGAACCACACCTCGTCGGTCGGGACCTCGATCTCGGCGCTTGCCGTAGCGCCAACCGCGGACCCTGAAGCGATGGTGGCTGAGACCTGGTCTCGCCCGTCCAGGATCCCCAGGATGTGGGCCGCCTCCATCAGGACCTGGAGCTGGCGCAGGATGTCGAGGTTTAAGGGGTGGAACCTGTTGTCACTCGGGTCCCAGCCGGCCATCACCCGGCCGCCGTCAGGAGGGATGGATGGGACATATGTAGGCACTTGCGGTGTTGTCATGCTTCACCTCCTCTTTCGCGGCCTAGCTGAATGCCGTGCCCATCTGCTTGATCATCGGCATCATCATGCCGAACACCAGCACCAGCATCATGATGGGCATGATCATGCTGATTATGTCGCCGACCTCCTGGGTCGGTGCGTAGCTGGTGGGATAGCCGTAGTAGTACCCGTACTGCTGCGGGGCCATCCCTCGCTGTTGTGTGCGCATCATCGTCTTGCCTCCTTGTTTCGGTTTTCGCTCCCTACTTTCCGAACGCCCCGGTCATGCTCTTCATCATCGGCACCAGCATGGCGAACACCAGCACCAGCATCATCAGGGGCATGATCTGGGAGATGATGTTGGTCATGTCCGTCTGCGTGGGTAGATAGGGCGTGGCCTGGGTCGGAAGATAGGGTGTGCCCTGCATTGGGAGCACCGGCCCACCCTGCATCGGCATCACCGGCGATTGCGGTTGCATCATGCTCTGTACCTCCTTACCTCGATGAGTCTCTTTGCCTCCCTCTCCACGCAGGCCACATCGTTCTCGGGGCAGAAGGCCTCCGCCAGGTCAACCGCCCACTTGCCGTACTTCTGGTAGAGGGGCCTCTTCGCCTCTGGAGGTATGGAGTGGTGAGAGGCCGCCCTGATAGCCCCCCCGACCAGCGCCGCCACGCCGGCCAGGGCGACCAAGGTCATCCCGAAGGAAACGATGGGCTCGAGCTCGAGGGACTGCATGCTATTCGAACATGGCCTCGCCCCAGCGGCTCACCACGAGGGGGCCCTTGCCCTCTACGCCGGTGGCGTAGTGGCTCACGCGCCCTTCCTTGGGCCGCTTGCCTGGGGGCGCAACGCCGGCAAGGCCGCTGCGGAAGGCCTCTGGGGTAGCGCCCTCGGCGTAGTGCCTGGGGACCCCGACCTCCAGCTCGCTCCAGGATGCATATCTGGCCATCTGGCACCTCCATATGGTTTTTTGGCGGAGTCGCGGAGGCAACCTGGCCCAAAAAGAGAAAGCGGGTGGCCTGAACTCTTCAGTCCAGGTTGCCACCCGCTTTCCGGTTTACCCTTGGGGACCAGCCCTAACAAACAGGCGGCGGCCCGAATTGCCGGGCTAGTCCGCCGCCTGTAAACCGCTATTCAGTTTTAGGCCTCAGGACTTCACTCGAACATGGCGTCGGTCCACCTGGCCCCGTACCGCAGGAGCTGCTTCTGAAGCTGTGGCGGCAGCCTCATGAACTCAGCCTCCTCCGGCGTCGCCCGCCGCCTTCTCCGCCCGGAAGGCCGCGCAGGCTTTACCTCAGTAGTATCACTGGTTTCGGGACTTGTCAATTGGCGCTCCTGCTCTTTCTCAGCCTGCGCTTCAGCGCTCTTTTGCCCTTCCCGGAAGGCCTTCTGCATCCCCGAGAGCCCCATGAGCGCGACGAGCTCGGCGAAGGGGTAGTACACCTCAACTCTCCTTGACGGTCTGGATCTCGCCCTGGATGCCAAACAGGGTGTAGTGCCCCTGCGCCACCTGGGCGGCGATGCTGTCCACCCAGCTGGGGAGCGTTTCCTTCATCTGATCGTCAGTGGGGATGTAGTGGACCTCGACGACCCCTTTCGTTCGAAACTTCTTGATCACCATTCTCATGTGCTGCCCGGTCTGCTGGGCCGCCTGTAGCTGCTCCGGGGTGACACCCATCATCCGGGCCATGCCGGTCATGTCCATCATAGCGTTTCCCTCCTACTCGGCGATTTCCTTTTCGATCCAGCCTGATGGTGGCTCGGGCTGCTGCTGCCCACCGCCGAACATCTTGCCCACCAGGTTGTTCCAGGTCGTCTCCATCATCCGGGCAAACATCCCCTCCATAGGATGGGGAGTGGTGGCGATGTCGGGCTTTTTCCCTTCAAGACGGGAGAGGCGCTCGTCGAAGTAGCCTCCCATGTGGGAAGCGGTCTCCTGGGCGGCCTGTTTGGCGATCTCCTCACCCTCCCCACGGGCCTTCCGCGCTGCCTCCAGCTCTTCCTGGCGCATGGCAGCCATTAGCCTGATCATCGGGTCCATCATCTGGGACTGGGTGGCGGCAAGCTGCTGGTTGAGCCTGGCGGCAAGGAGCAGCATCATTATGCCGTCGTGGAATCCTACCTTGTAGTCGCCATCCTGGAGCCTGAGCTCCTCCAGCACCGCCTCGGGGGTGATCACGTCGTAGCGCCCCAGGCGCTGGGGGAACTGGTGTTTCATCTGGGCAAGGCTGGTCTCCCTTCTTGGCAGGAGGCCCTTCCTGTTCATCTCGGACTTAATGCCACTCACCGTGCCCTTGGGTACGTCCTCGGCAAGGAGCTCCTGCTCGATTCTTTCAACGTCATCAGGGGTCTCTGCCTCTGAGAATCGCCTTACCACATATTGCGTCCTGCCTTCATTCTCCTCGACCATCTCCCCTACTCCTACATTCGCCTACCTTGGGCGTCTACAGCTCCTAGATAGGGATTGACGGCCTTGTCTAGCTTCGGCCAGGGTAGACAGCTGTATCTAGGCGCCTACCTATAGGCGGCGAAACAGAGTTAGGCCGGAGGGGCGTCAATACCCTCTCACCCTACCCTAGCGTAGCCTCGGAAGTCTGTCAATTGGCGCTCGTCACTCGGGAAGGAAAGGTGGCCTGTATGGGATCGTGGCAGCAGTCTGCCACGGTCGTCAGCATATGGGGAATGAAGTTCGGTATTTTGGTCGGTTTCTGCCACTAGTGCCTGGGGGGTTGAACATTCAGTGATTTTGTCCAAGGCGAGGGAAACCGTGGAAAAAACTGGACTCTTCGCATTAACAGAGTGTCATCTTAGTTTCATCCCATTGAGTAATAGCCCCCCGTCAAGAGGGGGAAGCTGCCTTCAGCCAAGGTAGCACATTTTAGTCTAATGAACTCAATGCTGCAAAATATAATCATTGCCGTGAGGTTCGATGTGTCCGGACCAAGGCTTGATTCGTTCCTATCTCCCGATATCAACGCTTTTCAAAAGCACCTCCGAGAGTCTCAGATCGCCCAGAATTCTGCCTTGGCTGTCAAGCACGGGCAAAATACCCGTTCTATACTTGATCATCTTGTCCAAAGCATTCTGAAGAGTGTCATTTTCCGTGACACCCAGATACCGGCAGTTACGGTGCGCCACCTCTCTGGCCTTTGTGGCCGATACAAGGCGAGAAATCTCCCCGATCGCTATCCCTCTCCCCACTGCACTACCTTCATACCGCCGTAGCACACCACTTGCTCCATAAAGTCGTAATTGTAACCACTTCATGAGGTCAATTTGTATTACTTCCCCTAAGAACCGCCCATCAATGCCTACAAGAAAAATCGCACGTAGCCTTGGATCTTCAGCAAACTTGGTGATGACAACTTCGAGGGGAGAGTCTTCCATAATCGCTAACGAGGCTGCTCCATGAAGCTCATAGACTTCCTTAACCAGAATCTCTTTCATCGTCATACCCTCTTTCAACCTACCTGATAGCTTTTCTATCCCCTTGCATCGTACCTCGTGGCTTCTGAAACACAGATTGATATATAGTATGATACCCCGGAGAGCAATCGCGGCTGGTTTTTGTGGTAGCGTTCAGAATTTGGTTATTTTTCGGCCCACCCAAAAAACTATTTTCTACCAAACCTGCAAAGTGGCTTTCCCCCCTCTAATTCTTTGCCTCGGGGGTGAATATTTTATCGCCTCCGCTATCCGCTTCGTCTCCTCGTTCACTCCGCCCTTGTGCTGGGGCTCCGTTCACGAGTCTTGATTCTCTCTGCCAACTCTTCGGCCAGCCTCTGCCAAGTCTTTTTGCCCCTCCACGACTAGGATACGCATGTCTAAGCATTATACTATCCTAAAAGTCTTGCTGGATGAAGCGACCAATCTTGACGAAATGAGACCTTGTTGCCTCTCAGGTAACAATTAGCGAGATTGCCCAAGGCGAGGGAAACCGGGAAAAGGACTGGCCTCTTCGCAATACAGAGTGTCACCTTAGTTTCAACCCAGCAAGCAACAGCCCCCCATCAAGAGAGGGAAGTTGCCTTCCCCCTATTCACGGGGAGCTATGCCTTGGGCTTGCTCCCAATCTCTAAGATCTGGATTTGCGCCTGATACTGCTTCCTGGCCGTTTTCTTCTGGCGTTCGATTGCCATGTAGAGTGAATTGGGCAGATAAGAGTGCCAGAGCAAGGCATAGCCAAAGCAGACGAGAACGGTGATAAAATCAATCAGTTGATAGAACATCGTTTTCCCCTTACGTCCCGGCGGCTGTGCTGTCACGCATAGCCTCTGGGCGGCAATAGGTTCTGGGCATCTTCACATCACTCTTCTATTGTTTCCTCAGGTGGTATGTAGGTAACAGTTATGCTTTCTTCTACTGGCTCCTTCCCTTCCGCTGTGGCTGTAACCGTTAAGGTGTTTTCTCCTTCAGCGAGCTCGACACTGGTGGAGTAACTACCATCTTCGGCTACTGCGACTTCGATGCCATTGACTGTCACTGTTGCCTCAGGGATGGAGACCATCCCACTGACCGTTACCGGGCTTTCGGAAAGCTCGGCGTTATCCTCCGGCGCACTTATCTCAAGGGCTAGAGGTTTCTCATAGGTGATAGTTATCGACGTAGTTGCCACCTTTTCGCCGCGCGTTGCGACGATATTGATGGTATTCTCGCCCTCGGTGAGCGTAACCTTCTTAGCCAAAGTACCTTTCTTCCCCACAGAAGCTGTAACGTCGTTAATCTTCACCGTTGCCTTGGCATCCGACACGGTACCCCTTACCCAAACCTCAGACACAGTAAAGGTTGTGCCATCCTGAGGTTGGTCTACCGTCAACGTCAACTCCTTATCCTCGGCACCGCCACAACCCACCACCGTCACGACCAACAAGCAAACAACTAGCAAAACACATGATAGGCTGAGCGCCCTGCTCACCACAATCACCTCCTTTCTGTCAGCCTAATGTTCCCCTTTTCTTCTACCTCATTCCTTACTACAGGAACTTTGTGCAGCCGAGCCTCCATGAGAAGCGCTGCTTTTAAAATAAATGCTACCAGAAGATGGTTAAACGATAGTTGAACAGAGGTTGAAAGATCGTCAAAAATGGAACTCAAGGGGGTCTTACAAGCAGCGTAACATATCAAGCTACATAGCTGCGATTGGGAACCGTTCAAAATGCTTGACTTTGGAGTGTTAGTTTCTCAGAGGTCTATTCCGCTACTACGGGTGGGGGGATGAGGGGCAATCGCATTGTCACCGTTGTCCCAATCCCTTCCTGGCTGTGTATCTCCACCTGACCGCCATGGAGGTCGATGATCTGCTTTACGATGGTCAACCCCAGTCCTGCTAGCCGACGTCCAAACTCGCGGGAAGCATCAGCTTCACGGAACAGCTTTTCAATATGTGCCAACTGTTCCGGCGACATGCCTCGTCCGGTATCTGACACCCTGAGGACCGCGTACTCCTCCTCCTGGCTCAGTGTAAATTCAACAGATCCCCCTTTCGGAGTGAACTTTATCGCGTTATCCACGACGTTCAGCACCATCTGCTTGAGCAGGTCGTAATCTCCAACGATGACTATGATCTCAGGAATTGAGACCTTCAGATGCAGGCCTTCAGCCAATACCTGTGCCTCTCGAGCAACCTCGTCCAGCAGTTCTGCCAGGTCAACTTCTCCAGGAGTATACACCGGAGTCGACTCCAGTTGTGCGTTCAGCAAGAGGTTATTAGTCATTCGGCTTAGTCTGCGTATCTCTTTGGACATCCCTTTCAGGCTCTGTTTAGTCTCTTCATCCAACGACGGCTGCATCAGCATGACATCTACTTGTCCCTGGAGCACACTGAGCGGAGTCCTGAGGTCGTGAGACACGCCGGCGATAAACACTTCTCTTGTCCTGAACGCGGAATCAAGGCGACGCAGCATACTGTTCAAGGCATAGGCTAACTGCTGCAGTTCAGGAGCTCGACGTTCTTCTGGGATTCCAGCAGAAAGGTCCTTGCCACCGATCTCCTGCACTCGGTTGAGGATTTTGTCCAATGGACGGAATCCTCGCCAAAGAATGACGAATCCCACCAGGAGCGCCAAAATGCTGCCCACAATACCCACGAGTAGAACGTGCGGCCATAGCGTTTCCTCTGCCGCTACCAACTGGGCAAGGCTATCGCCGGTCTGTATCATTGCAATGAACTCACCGCTGGAAGGGTCATAAACTGGGACTGTGTATAGCCGCAGTGTCTCTTCGCCCTTGACTCTCACAGTCTCGAATCGCCCTTCAGCTATCACCGGCAGACGCAGTTGGCGATCCATGGTCGGAACCATTGGGTCAGGAATATCCCCAAACGTGGCAAGGACGTTGCGCCCTGGATCACTTATACGCAGGATCGCAGGAACATACACAAATTGCTGCTCAGTGAGCCACTCAATCAAATCTTCACAGGCTTCGGGGCTAATCTCCCCGGTTGACATGATGATGCTGGACACGATCTCAGTACGTTCCTTGAGCTGGTGGTCACCAGTTGTGTGCAGGCGTTCCACCATGACTTGTTGTGCTATAAATACTAGCACCACGATAAGAAGCGGTATAATCAAGGCATACCACAAGAAAATCTGCCAGCGCAGACTTATCTTCACGGGTTCTCCTTAAGGACGTAGCCGAACCCACGCACCGCATGGATGAGGTCAGGTTCTCCCTCGGCGTTGAGCTTCCGCCTGAGGAAGTTGATATACACCTTGACCGGGTCTGTTTCCCCTTCGAAGTCGTAGCCCCATATCCGTTGTATGATAATCTCTCGGCGCAGGGGCCGGCCTACATTTTGTGCCAGCAACTTAAGTAGTTCGAACTCGCGCGTTGTCAAGTCTATCGGCCGGCTGCACCGCCGCACCTCTCGTTTTTCGACGTCGATCTCCAAGTCACCCACCTGGATCATGCCAGCTGTCTGGGCGGAGCGGCGGCGCAGCACCGCACGGATACGGGCGAGCAGCTCGTCGAATGCGAAAGGCTTGGGGACGTAATCGTCAGCACCCGCTTCAAGACCCCGAATGCGCTCACCAACCTGACCACGTGCGCTAAGGATAACGATTCCTATCCCCCCCATGCCATGCAGCTGCCGGCAGATGTCGATACCATCCATATCGGGCAGCATCAAGTCGAGGACTACCAGGTCAGGGTTGGTGGTCTGAGCAGCCTCCAATCCCTGGCATCCGGTATAGGCCACTTCAACCTCAAAGCCCTTGAGAAGCAGGCCGTTCCTCACGAAATCGACGATGCCTGGTTCGTCCTCGATGATTAGGATCTTGGTCATCCCCTGCTCCAACCGGTTGCAGATGATGCGTCCGGTAAGGTTCTTCCACCATTATACAGCAACTCTTGCCCACGTGGTTGGCAAATCTGAGCCGACAAAATATAACCATTTTTCAACTTTGGTTCGACTATTGTTTAACCGTCTCCTGGTATTCTTGTTTTACAGGCAGTGGACTAACACCCTTGTGCTTTGGTGCCACAGTGAGAAAAAGGGGAGAGGTGAATGAAAGCTAAGAGACTCATTATCGGATTGACCCTTTTGACCATCCTGTTATTAGCAATAATTACCAGTGGCGGTAGAGAGTATGAGGCAAAAGCTGCAGAAGAAGGACCTTTGCCTCAATTGCAGGTTCACTTCATTAATCTGGGCTACGGCGATACTATTCTGCTTGACTTGGGCGACACCGAGGTGCTCATAGACGGGGGTTACGGGGTACCCGATCTCACAAGACATCTGGAACGGTATATAGACGGTTCTCTTGAAGCGATGATAGCCACTCACCCTCACGATGACCATATTGGTGGGCTTATTGCTGTTCTCGATACTTTCGATGTTGAACAAATCTGGCACAATGGGGATACGGCCAAATCTAGCACCTATCGTGGTTTCATTAATAAGGTCAATGCTGAGGGTGCAGAGGTGAAAGTGGCTAGACGTGGCGATGCTATTGTAGTGGATGGCTTGACCCTTAACGTCCTCCACCCCACTGAACCCCTGGTTTCGAAGAAAAACAACAACTCCATAGTGCTCATGCTGAGTTACGGTGAAATAGACTTGCTATTTGCTGCCGATGCTGAGAAAGAAGCTGAGGCTGAGATGATAGGGGCTGACGTGCTTGCCGACGTCGAAATCCTGAAAGCCGGCCATCATGGACTTCGAACTTCATGCTCTAAGGCATTTCTCGATATTACCTGGCCAGAGGTCGTCATCTACCTGCCCTCGCTTGGTAATCCATACGGGCAACCCCATTACGAGACTCTGCATCGGTGCCATAATATAGGAGCGAAGGTTTTCGGGGCGGCAAAAGATGGCATGTCTATCATGGTCAGGACGGATGGGGAAACCTACAG
>Ga0180432_10003814_pt1 | contig 21215 bp, 17 predicted proteins | sample SS_ome_10_FD_132414 | JGI IMG/M metagenome (GOLD analysis project Ga0180432, IMG submission 132414) | Hypersaline lake sediment archaeal communities from the Salton Sea, California, USA - SS_1_MS_2 metaG | ecosystem: Environmental > Aquatic > Non-marine Saline and Alkaline > Hypersaline >...
GGGCGGAAAAGAGTACGTGCCTTATTTTCGAGAATTACTTAGAATAGCAGGTAGAGAGAGGACAAGATGCAAATTGGCATAATCTTAATAATTGTCATTTTTTTTGTTTTTACTTCATGGCTTGTATTACAAAAGATTCGGAAACCTGATAGTCTCAAAGTTAAAGCACTATTTCAGGCCACAGTTCCATTGTCAGCAACGCTTATAGGTGTCTTCTTGGCCCTATCTCTTAATGCGTGCCAACAAAAGAAAAACACGATAAACAACCTTAAAAATGTAATAATCGTAGCGAAATCTGAAGCAATGGAGAGTTATAATATTATAAAAGAAGGTCCTCAGCGCGCTGATGAACTCGGGCAAAAAGACAAAGAACGCCTTGTGCTAGAGTTCCCAGCAAAGGCTCTTGATGTCCTCGTCAGTATGCCATCCTTTCTCGAGTATGGAGAGTCAGAGATTGTTACTGAACTTTTAACTCTTAATACTTCGCTCAAATGGAATGCACCAAATCGTACAGGCGGTGGTCTAGTTATGTCCTCTGTAGAGATAGAAACAGCTCATCCTACTTATGTTCTCACCACGCTCGAACGTGTTGTTGAACTACTAGAAAAGCAACTAGAGAAATTATGAATTTACTTTTCGGCTGGAATCTACCCTTCAATGTTCGTCTCTCTGCAAAGGCGTTAAATGCTTATCTGTAAAAAGAAAAAAGGCCACTGAGGTCCGTGCTTCCCCAGGCCTTAAATTTGTGTCCAGTGTCAGAGCTGGGCCTACTCGCTTCTGAAAGAAATGAATTTTTTTTGGTATAATATTTCCATCTTGATTCAAGGGGGTAAATCAAATGGATAAATCTGCAAATGGAATTTTCAGTAAGTTTTACAACATGCCGCGGTTCGCACCCTCAATATTTTCCGCTTTTCTTTTCTTAGTGCTTTTATTGTTTTATGGGGAATTGAGTTATGAAGTACAACATTATCTCATTCCCTCTTTATTAGCTTATGCGATAGGTGCGGCATTGTTAGGTTTCATTCATCGCCTTATGGGCTTGAACTATGAAGGTGATATTAATCAAAAGAATACAACTGAAAAAATATCTGAAGGTAATAAAACAATCACGACAGTATGCATCAGAGTGTTCAATAATGAAAAGACAATACCCTGGGCTTGGAAACTCTTTATATACTTACTACACCTAATTTGGTTCGCAATTTTTACTATTTATAATGTCCATCGAGGCGTTATTTAAAAGCAATGTTTCATCGGAATATTCATCTACGAATTAAACTTTTTAATAACGATAGGAACTAGACAGCCAAAACCCTCACTCTTAGGAAAATTGGGTTTCGATTAATAATCCTTAGACTTGGTAAATATACTAAGTCATTGGAATATTACAGTTATAAAATTAGATTTCAGGTCATAGGGATTCCTTACGAATAATATTTCAGGTTATCTGGAGCGTTCAGCGAATGTTTAAAGGTCTGTGGAATTGGCAAAAACTAGGATCTCAGTGCATTATTTCCCCGAGAAAATGTAGCAGCAAAAATGAGGGGATGTAGGTAAGCATTCACACGGGTTATTTTGTTACATTTTGCGACATGCCGGCTTTACTTCTAATAAGCCAATAAGTTATTAATGCAGATTTATTTACTCCCCCCAAAAACAAAAGGGGTAACAGCCCTGCTCCGATTTTTTGTTTGCGGTTCAAAAATTCAGGAGTGTTTAAAGCGGACCGTTACCCACTTTATGATTGTATCCGATTTAAGCATATCTGCCAAGATCTGTCTTATTGTAAAATGTTCTGTCCATTTCACAAATGAAACCACCCCCCTAGACTCGAAAGCCCGGAGTTTCTGGCATCTATATAAAACGAAATGTTATTTATGTTAATATGATAGATATAAATATCACAAAAGACATCAAAACGATAATTATTTAGTTTGGGCCACCCCTTGGAGGAAAAGTTGGAAAAGATCAAACCAAATATTGCTAGGGCTATGAAATTCTACAGGGAAAAAAAGAAGATGACTCAGGGCGATATTATGAGGGCCACTGGGCTCGAAAGAGCTTATGTCTCGCGGCTTGAGAGCGGAGGCATAAAAGAACCAACTGTAACGACCATGATCATGATCGCTCGAGCTCTTAATGTGGATCCAGCAGAGTTTTTAAAGAAAGCTATTTCCCTAGGGACGGTTGAGTAGCTGAATTAATATATTTAGAACATTATGGTTCATCCGACTTTCTTGTGGGTAAAAATGAGAGATTTTTAGGCATCCAATAATGGGTTCAGTTAGAGCGAGTTCATCGTCCGTAAAGCTAATTGAATAAATATCAATAAGATACGAGGTCGTCATCATCAATGTGCCTCTAAAAATCTTCATAAAAGGGGTTTCTGTAGACCCTTTGAGCTCTTGAATTCTTCAGGTTTACCCACACAAAACCCGGAAGAACCAACATTATTATTGCCGAGTCAATAAGGCCTTCCATACAAAACCACTCAAGATCCGAACTTGATTTTTTAGCTCCTCATATTCCTTGACATAGGCAAAATTTGTTGCAATCCTGTTGAATTAGCCTTTCAAGGAGATAGGGATCCAGAGACTCCTGTGCCTACACTCATATAGATTCCTTACTTCCAAAGCAAAAACTCTAAAGGAGGGCCTATCTGTTAGAACATTACTGCAATAAATGCGTAAATAAGGGGAGATTTAAGCCGAAGCAGTCCAAATCTTTTATTACTCCACTCCCAATGCCTTGAACACAGCATCTTGGGGATCTGCATAGAAGCTCGTCTGAAACTTAGCAAAAAGCTCGCCAGGAATACTTGGAATGTCACTTACGCTGGCCATCGGTAGGAGGATGCGCTTTGCCCCAGCGTCAAAGGCAACCTGGAGTGATTCGGCTAGATTTTGCACAGGCACGATATTCCCTCCCAAGCTCATACTCCCCAGTACAACCAGCTGAGATAAAAGCGACTTTGCAAGCAGCCCCGAGCAAAGAGCCACAAACGATGTAAGGGTCATTATAGTCGTTGGGCCCGTGTTATGAAGTTCCACAACATGAAGGTGGTAGTTGTGGTCTCCAGTCTTAGCCGAGGCGCTGACGCTTGAGGCGTTTGCTTTAAAGTAATCATATCCAACTTTGACGGCTTCCTTTGCCTCGCTTTTTGTGCCAAAGCCCGATAAGGTCAGTGATCCATTGCCTGCCGTGACTTGAGTTTCCAGGCGATAGAGTCCCAGATGCCCGCTACTTCCAGTTGCCACGGTATGCAAAACGCCAGGATTTAGCCGCCCTGCCGGGATAAGTGAAGTGCCGCCTTGTTCCAGCACCATGATAAACTTCTCCTCCATCGTATCCTGATCGATGTAAGAGAAATGCACATCATAAAACTCCATGCCGCCAATCTTCTTGAGCTGCTCTTTGACACGACGACGGGCCTCCATGGCGTATTCCAAGCAGCGTTGGACGGCATCCTTGTCGTAGTCCTCATGTGGATAGAGAAGCTTCAACAAGCCGGAAACCGTGTGCTTAACCGCAATCACATCCCTCTGGTTCAAGTCCCGCCCAAGCTTGAAATACTTATTAATCGCATCGGCGAAATTCCTCTTACGCATCTCCCGCAGGAACTCAGCTAGATAGTCCACGATAAACCCGTACTGGTTCGTCAAGTATTCAGGTCGCATTTTGGGAATTTCCCAGCCGGGGATATAGGCATGGAAGCGGTCAAAAAAGGCCGCGTCGATCATGGCCTCGGGAAACGGTGCCAGGAGGTGGCTCATCTTCACCAGGGTGTCCACAGGCTGGTTGAGGTTGCCAACAAAGACCATCGAAGCATAGGCTGGAATTAGATCCCGTCCCCGAGCAAAACTACCCGAAGCCATATAGTCCTTCATGATCTGGACACCTTCATTGTCCTTGAAGGAGATCCCGGCTACCTCGTCAAAGGCCACCACATCCCAAAGTCCTACAAGCCCCATGGTACGGGAGGCAAGATTGTAGAAAAGGTTGGCTACGGTAGTCCTGCCACCTGAAATGAGAATACTATGAGGGCTGATCTCTTTATAGATGTGGCTCTTGCCGGTTCCTCGGGGCCCCAGTTCGCATACGTTGAAGTTATTCTCAACCAGAGGGATCATCCGGGCTATTAGATGCCACTTCACCCGTATTTCAAAATGGGTTGGTTCAAGACCGGTGGAGCGCAGCAATGCGTCGAGCCATTGTTCTTCAGTGAAGTGCCGGCGTCCCTCAAATAGCTCCTCCATGTCCATGTTTGGCAACTGGATCGGCTTCAACTCCCGAACGATAAAGGGCGATCCTTTCTGGCCCTCCTCATAGAAATATTCCATGGTGATTATCGACCAGATCCCCCCGGCTAACAGCTTTTCGTAGCGGCGCACTGTCTCCGTGCTGATCTCGACGCCCTTAGTGCCGAGGTTGGAAAGCAGGGCTTCGTAAACATCCCGCTTTTCATTGAGCTTGACTGTAACCTTATCAATGAGCTTCAGGCTACCTCGTTCCCGAATGATCGACTTGACCTTTTCGGCTTCATCTGACCGAACGTAATTCTCGGCCAAGATACGTTTCACGGTCGTCAAACCGTCCTGGATAATCTCTTCATCGTCTGATGCACAGTGTTGTCCGAGAAGGTACTCCAGAACGTACACCGGAACGTTCGCCCCTTCCTTAACCAGCTTGGTGAGGTCTTTGCGAACTACCCGTCCTGCAAAGTGCCTGTTTAGAAGCTCATCCAGGCTCCAATCTAAAGCGTTTTGTTTTGGTTCAGAAGTCATCGGTAAATGCCCTATCAATGATTACGTCCACGCTTTCTTGCTCGACGTCAGTTTCGGCATCTCGCAAGACAAGTCTATATTTAGTCTTCTTATCATACTGCTGGTCCTGAAGGACAAGGGCAATTGACTTCTTGCGCTCTTCGATGTTGTCGGAAGAACTGTCGAATGTCACTGATTCGATGTTCGTGACCGGCTCATTTCCTTCATACACTGCCACTTTTAACGTGATAGGCTTCACCCGGTCACTTACCGGTTCCATTTGGATCATTTCGAAGCGGTGCCGGGAGGTGGTGATCTTGTGGCTGGCTCCCAGCAAGTGGACAGCAACCTGCTTCGTTTTAGTCTCTACAACCGACTTACCCTTTACGTGCCGCACCGTCACGACCGGCACGACGATCTCTTGAAGCATCGCCCCACCATGGACGTATCGGGCACCGCCCGTAAAATAAAAACGGTTCGCCCCTTTGGGAATCCAGAATTCCATATTCCCTTCTGCACCAGCCGTCACTGAAGTTGAACCATGCCATATGCTACCATGATCACCAAGATTGTGCCCGATGAGATATCGCTTCTTTGTCTTCACAGTGGTGGGAGGTTTTTCGCTAAAGCTGCTCTTGTCAGGCTCACCAGGGGCCGACTCAGCAAAGAAGAAGCCGTGATCCGCCGTGATGATGACATGGTGACCGTTCAGATTATTGATTACATAGGCCACGACAGATGCCAGCTCTTTGATTGCCTGTCGGACGGCCTCAAAGGTTCGTCCTTCGGTATGTGCCTGATCTCCGGTAGCGTCAATGACGTTGTGGTAGATGTAGACAAGGCGCTTATCCTTAACAAACGCTCGTCCCTCATCTTTATTCATCTCCAAAAGATCATCTGCCTTGACAGCCAATCCCTCCACAGATGTAAGAATATGGCTCCGTTGATCGAGAGACGCCGTTGGCTGCCCATCAATCAACACATCTCCGTTGGGCTTGTACTCCAACCTTTTGTGTGGCAGCAGGCATGCCATGCCGAGGGCCGTGTAGGAAGGAAGGATACCAAGCTGCGAGGTAAGCTCAGCCTCCAGGCGGTACATGCCGTTGAGCTCCCGGGTGAGTTCTTCTGCGGCCTCATACCGGAGGGCATCACTTATGATCACAAAGCTCCGACGTCGCTCGGCCTCCCTGAGGCGAGGTGCCACATGCCGCTCGAAAAAACGTTGCTGGCTGGGCACCTGATCGATCTTCCAGGATGACAAGAGCGACGTACTGCCCTTCGGATCAACAAACTTGCCCCAGCGGTCTGCGAGATCCTGCACATACCAGTTCACGTAGCAGGCTTCCACCTCGGTCCGGAGCTTCTTGAGAACATCCCAGACCCTTGCCTCTGCAATATCAGCCTGTTCGCAGAAGCGTCGATAGAGCTGATCAAAGCGAAAGAGCTCCTGCTCGTAGGCTCGGTACATCGTCTGTGCGTCTTCGTACTCAAAACCCTGGCGGTGTTTGTTCCTTAAATCGAAGAACTCTGCCGCCGCCCCCAGTGCCTCGTAGACGGCATGTAATTCCGCCCGGGGCACATGGGCCGACCCCACCACGTTGGGCGAGGTCCAGTGACTGGCCTGCCGATGCGTGACGACTGCACGGATGTCATCAACATTGATGGCATTAGCTTCCGATGCCACCCTATCCCTTAAGCCTTGAGCGATGGCTTTTTCCACGGTCTGGAACGTCATTACATCTAGCAAATCTTCAACCTCGCAGCCATAAAGCTGGTCTTCGATCTTGAGGATGCCTGCCACTAGATCGGACATCCGGTCATAGCTGCTCCCCTTGCTGCTGCTATCCCGCCACTGAGCTAGACAAACCACAGCATTGGACTTACCCCCCGATTGGGGCAACACTAAATGCACGAGAGAATCCGGCATGGTTCCTTTGAGATGATGAGCCAAATCTGTGACTAGCAACCTTATGAGGAGGTTTCTGAGGCTTAGATTCTCCTCGCTGTATCCGAATAGCGAATTGGTCATCTGCCAGAATGTCCCGTCTAGGTCGAACTTCTCGACCTGCATCCATGCGTCAGGCGGATTATCCAGGTCGACACCCTCTCCGTTTTCCTTAACCGTGAACTCATGGAAGAGGGTTCGGACTATATTGAACCACTCCGGTTGATCCGACTTGGCCACTACAGAGATCATCTTACGGTCGAGATCAACGGCGGTATCATTCGGCACGACCAGCTGTTGTAGCTTCTGAAGCCGCTGCTTGCCATCGAAGAACTTGCGGCGCTCCGCGAGATGGTCTCGCAGGTGCTGGTTAGCGAGTCCAAGTTGATCTAGGATAATGGAGGCCTTATCAGCACGGAAGCTCCGGCTGTAAAGTCGAATATCGAGCAGCCAGTCTGCTTCATAGTCTGGCTCTTCAGTGGGAGCATAAATGAGATACCGCCCTTTAGGCTCGTCTCGTTCGATGTGAATCTTGGCCTCTAGAGCACCGAGCTGATCAAGACGGAGGACGTTGACGCCTTCAGGGAGTATGATTGATGATATCGTGATGGCGAATTCTCCATCAGGATCGTTCCAGAAGACGATCCGATGTCCTTCTTGATCAAACAGTCTCGTCAGGGCATTTTCGATTTGCGTATTGTCCATCAGTCAGCCCTCGCTCCGGTTACTGCTTTGGCCTCAGCCAGAAGATCGAGAAATTTTCTGTAGTTCAGCTTCACACCGTCGTCCAGGTCGAGGCTGATCCTCTGATCGGCATAGTGCCGCAGATTCTCGTCAAAAGTTCGGAGTTCAGCTTGCTGCTTGAAAAGCCTGCCTCTCTCTTTTTCCAGCTTCTTGCGATGCGAGGTGGAAGTAGCGGCGGCGATATCCCCGGCAAGTTGATCGATCCGCGCAGAGATCTTGCCTTGAAGTGGTATCACATATTCCGTCCGCATTCTAGAAAGAGTGCCTTCGTTATAGCGATGAAGATAAACGAGGCACTGGAACGCACGCTGCTTCCCGCTAGTAAAAAGCCAGTAGATAGGTCGCTTCTTGTACATCGAAAGGTGATGCTTGAAAAATCCGTCAGCCAAATAACGTCGAATCGTTTCCCGAGATGACTCGTTCCGGTTGAGGCCAATGCTTTCGGCGACAAACTTGAGGTTCTCTTCCAGGTATTCCTTGGGCCAAGCTACCCCAATGAATTCCACGACTCGGTTGGCGGCGTCATCCCCAAACCAGTCGGTATCGGTAATGGGGACGATGCCGTCCTGGTCTGCGGGGAAGGCCTTGTATTGGCTGGGGTCAAAGCCCTTGTTGCCGCTATGGGCATAGATCAGCCCAGGCTTGTCGAGGCTGTAGCGGCCCATCATACCGCCAATGGCGTAAGAGATGAGCCGTTTGATGTCTTCTTCACGGTCCGGACGACAGAGAGTGATTTGATCTTCGGGAACTTCGGGGTACAGTTCCTCTTCCAGGCCGTACAAATTGATGAAGACCCGGTTGCACTCCTCCTCCAAGGACCGCACTTCTGAGATGCGGTTAAAGCATGCTGTTTCCCAACGCAGGAACCACTCCCTAACAGTTTGATCCCTCCCGGATACATCTAAAAGTGGCATCTTTTGGAAATCCCAGGAGGTCTCAAAGGAGTTCCAATCCTCTCTGGAATGATATATCAGTTTTGAGGTGATAGCCGCTATTTTTGTCTGATACTGATCTTCCAGCCCGAAAACAATTGGCAGATTGCCGACATCACTTACCAATATATTTAGGGATGGATTGAGGGCGTTCAGGAACGAAGTGCTTAACTTTGAGCAAAGAAAGGCCAAAAGCCATAGGCGCTCAGTTTCATTTTCCACGTATATGAAGTTGCCAGCTTGATCATTAACAAACAATGGGGGATACAGCCGAACACCGAAAAACGAGATGCTTACCGAACTCCAGCTTATTACTGGCTTGAAGTTGAAATCAATACCTTGAGGTCGTGACCGAAGCCTTCCGTCGCTTCCGTAGAAGTTGCGAATTTCATATCCATCATTTTCCCAGTTAACAAAGAGATCGACGTTTCCATACCACTTGCGAAACTCACCCCCTTTGTTGTATGGAAACCACTTAGCGTTCTCGTGTTGCTCTCGATTGGTTGTCTTACTGGCAACCGATGATTTACTGACAGAGACTTCCCACCAGTGCCGTATAAAGAGATCGTTATCTCCGGTTGCAAGTCCCCGGCGAATCACTGCGAAGCTTTTGAGGCTTTTAGCAGATGCAAAAATGTCACGAATCCGTTCACTCACCCAGTATGCAATTGGCTCACCGGGAATTCGCATGAAATCTGCTGACGATGTATTGTAGTTTATTGTTTCAAAGAAACGTCTCTGTAGCTCTGCGGAGCTCGCCACAGTTCCGGCATGATTGAATAGTTTGCGAAATGTACTACGGTACTGGGGAATGCTGTTGTTCAAAATAGCGAAGCAGCAGCTCCCGAAATCTGAGCCCCAGACACCTCGCCCATTGTGCATGAAGCTCTCAATCGTTGTTTGCCTTAGCAAACGCGCTCGCAGATGCGAAAACCCTGATAAGAACATCCAATTGGGAATCGTAATCATCGCAAACCGACCGGCTTCCTTATTCGCGTCAATGTTCCGAGCTATGAAACAAGCGTAAAGGTCAGCCCTTTCTTCCTTATATTCAGCTGTGATGAACTCCTTCAGCGACGAGTTATAGAACTTACTGCCCATATACGGCGGATTAGTCACAACGGCATCGTACCTCCCCGCCAAAATCTGAGCCTGATCAACAATCGGCATTATTGACCTAGCAGCAGCCTTTTCGAACATCCCCCCATAGTCCAGTAAATCTTGAATACGCTCGGCTATGGCATGCAGATTTTCAGCCAGATCCTCTGGCACACGAATTAGCGAACCAAAAGTTTTACCATGCTCGAATAGATCAATTAGCTTAGCCACGTCGCCTCGGTCGATATCTCCTTTGACTGACAAGCTTTTCCGGCTGAATAGGGGAGTGCGCGCATCTTCCATCTCCTCAAAGAGGAATTCACGCGGTGGGAGTTCAGTTTTCAAAATCCCAGCATTGAGGACCTCAGTTATTTTCCCGGCAACTAGTCCTCTACTTTCCTGAATGGCCAAAATGTGCGGCTTGGTTCCGTTCTCGAATATCCGGCGATCGTCGCCACGGGCCTTCATTATAAGAGCAAATGCCGCAAGCTGGGCCGCCCGATCGTCAATCTCCAGGCCGTAAAGATTCTTTTCCAGAATCAACCGGGATATGTCTTTAGTCCGGTATCCCCGCTCCTGGTATATCGCTTTCAACAGATCGTAGGCTTCGACAAGGATGTGCCCTGAGCCGCAGGCGGGATCGAGGAGCGTCAGTTCTTCAGGGTTTAGACCTTCATGTGTTATCGCCTTGAGCTGCTCCTGCACCTCGGGCGTCTGCTCCGCAGGCTCGATATAAAACTCCATCTGCTGTTTGAGCGGCGAATTGGGATAGGTAGCTATCCACTGCCGTCCTAGGCTGTTCTGGACCAGGTACTTGACAATCCATTTCGGCGTAAAGCGCTGAGTTGCTGCGGGGATGTCCTCGCTTTTGACAACCTTACCTATGACCTGCTCCTGTTTCTCCGAAATGTAGAACTGGTACAGCCAGCCAATGATTTCAACTTCTTTCCATTCTTCCTCGGGAATTTCTTTCACAAGCTTTCGGATCACTGAATCTGAGTGAAGCAGGTTCTCTGGCAAGAGCAATTCTGTCTCGTCATCTACCCACTCGAAAAGGAATGGCATCGCCTTATGCAGGGTATTGCATTGGGCAATCAGAAGCATCCGGTAAAGCTCAGACTCTTTTGTGCCTTCGAGCTTCAGTTCGATGACCTTCTCCCGGTCTAGTCCTGGAAGCTCGACATGCTCAGCATGCTCTACAATCTCTGGGGTCGCACTGCCTTCTGGATGACTCAATACCCGGTAGCCATGGTCGAGGTAACCGTGAAGCTCCATAAACCTAATGGCCACAAGCCGGTTGAACCAGGTGTAGGCCATTGCCTCCATGACTTGCTCAAAGCCCTGCCGTCTTATCAGTTCCTCAAGGCGCTTCCGCTTTGTAGCCACTGCCCGAGGGAAAGCTTTCCCCTCTATGATAGCCACATCGCCTTGCTCGGTGATCGACGCGATACTCCTGTTCGTTAGCCCATAATAGGCAGCTTGGTCCGTCACTGCCTTGATGAAGTCACATCGAGCTTGAGAAGCATAAGATTTGAGTTTGTTGCGATTCATAGTTATGATTTTTCCGGTTATCGAATCTGGATGCGTTGTCCTGAGGCGATCGCCTCTTCAAGCTTCCGCCGGAGTTCGGCCAGGAACTTCTCAATTTCTTCCAGAGTCTCCAAATAAGTCGTGCCGACCAGGTCTGACGTCTTGATAATGCAGCGAGGCTTCACGGTTGGCTTCGGTTCTTCCCCAAACTCTGGTATCTCGCGCTGACTCACGAATTTTTCTATTTCAGCCATAACCGTGTCAAAGGCTTGAATCGCTTCCTGCTCGGCCTGAGTCAGGTGAGCGATACTCTCCACTTGACCAACCTGCTGATGGAGCCGCTCCAGCGGCCCAAGGTAGGCAGACCGCAAAGCGCCATCTTCCTGTATTACCTCCAGTTCTTTGGTGACTTCAGCGATATGCTTGTCTATTGTAGCCACTACCTCATCCCGGCGCTGCTTGATCAATGCATTGTTAACCTCACTTACGGTGCGAATCAGATCCTCGGCCTCGTAAACCATCCCGTATGGTGCAGGGGCATTCAAAATCTTATACATCCGTCGTAAGGCTAGTGCCGCTTGCTCGTTTCGCTCCAGTTCAAGACGGTTCAGCTGAAACTTCTGGTGGGCCGAGCGGAGCTTCTCCCAGGTTGGTTTTTGGTTCTCATAGAACTGCTCTAGGTTGTGGAAGTTGTCGGAAAGATCGAATAGATCGTCTTTCCTTTGATTGAACCGTTCTATGAACTTGTAGCTCTCGTCACAGGCAAGGAGTAGCCTGATTACGTCCAATGCCTCGGAAATTTCTTCCTTACCCGGATAGTCACCCGTATCGGCAAGGGGTTTAAAGCTATTAAGGGCTGTCTCCCAAGACCGAAGTTTCTCTTGCAAAAAGGCGCAAAGGGCGTCCTCGTTATCCGGCCCCATCTTGGAGAAGACCTCCTGGCCTAATTTGCGGGCGCTCTGAAGGGCTTTAGGATCGGAGATCTTTCGTTTGTGAATCGTGATCTTCCGCCACTTTGCAGGCGTTTTAATATTTTCATAGATCTTGTTGAGTGTCAGTGTGTCGTTCTCCAGTCTCAGGCTGATCTCCCCCACTGCCAGAAGCCGAGCGACTATTAGTATTACCTCCATAGCGGGCCAGCCATAAGGTCGAACAGCGTATCGCTTCTCGATCATGTCGTAAAGCACAATGGCATGGTGCTTCAGGTCGCAAAGTTCGATATAGTTGCAGAGATCTTCGGCGGCCTGTGGATTATTTTCTTCCAGTTCGAGAGCGAGGGCTTGTTGAGAAACATCATCGCTGCGGAGGATGGCTTGGATTTCTTTAAGCGGATCTGGATGGAGATGCTTCAGATAGCCCATCTTGGAGAAAGAATTGGTGATCAGGTATTCCAATGCCTCAGCCAGACAGGCTGCGGCAGTCGATGCCTTGATCGTGATTTGCTGTCCGGCTACATAGTACGACGCCTCAGTGAGCATCTCCGCCAGCAATGTGGTTAAGAATTCACGACGCTCCCGGTTGTCGTCAGCGTTGTCCCGCAGGATACGCTTGGTTAGGTCGGGCAGGCTGCTATCACTTTTTGTTTTGAGGTATTTCTCAGTCTGGGCATATGTGCGAAGTTCTCGCCCCAGCTTTTCGTTATCCCGCAGGCAGAGAATGACTTGTCCGCCTTCGTTGGTGCTTTCCAGTACGCATTTGGAATCATTGAATATGGAGTATTCATCTGCGAGAGGCGAGACCACCGACACGACCAGCCCACCTTCTACGCGACCACCGACCGGGTGCATGTCACATATCCTGGTGAAGCTGAAATCCATCTTGTTTTTTGAGTAGCGATGTTTTCGCTGTCCCCTAAGGACATCCTCGAAAATGAGTTCGCCGAGGATCTTTGCCTCTTCAGCGCCACTCAGATCAACGCCCTTGATCTCCCGGCTGACATCTCTCTCCTCGTTGGTGAGAAAGAAGTAGTTGTCACCGCTGCGGTTGATTAAAGTTTCGCTTTCCAGACGCTGGAGACTTTCCTCAATACGGCGATGTAAAGAAAGCCGATCGACATCGATTTCGTCTAGGCAGAGCGTGACCAGATTGTCTACATTGCCCTTCATCTCCTCGACGTACTTAATTAGGAAAAGAACTTGGAGTAGCTTGATATCGAAAGGCTCCAAACTTTGATTGTCTGCCGCCTGCTCGATGGTCCGTTTGACCGTGGTATCAAGAAAACTCTCAATGGAGAGGTAAAACTCATACAATGGCACAAGCACACCGATTTCCTTTGAGGCCACGCTTTGCCCTGCTGATTGGAAAGCATCCAGCATTGACCGTTCGCCTTTCGCCAAGTGCAGGCCTGTAGCACCAACATGGCGCACGACTTCGAAGATTTTCTGCAATAGGCGGAACTGATACGGAGCGAAGGGGTAATTCTTGGTGAAATCCTCCGCATCAACATACGGCTTGAGGGTCATACCACAATCACGAAAAGTTAGCTGATTTCGGAGGATGTCACCCTTATCGGTAAAAATGTCCTTTAGATCCTTCAACGCTGATTCATCCTTTTCCAACAGACGCTTTTGGATTACTTCGTCAGCGTTTGCGCTGGAGAGTGATAGCCGTGTCTGGAACCGGCCCTGAATTTTTGAAAAGTCGTTCCTAATGGCCGTACGGAGCTCCCCTATCACTTTATCAATCTCTTCTTGCGACGTAACAATCACCCAGACGCGACCTTGGCAAAGAGTCCCGATATCTTCGGCTACGGTCTGGAGGTTGAGCATTAGGTGGCCATCTGTGCCGATAAACTGGCCGACTTCGTCTACCAAAAACACAAGGCGGTGATCCGGCCCTTTCTTATCAAGATAGCCTTTAACCCATTTGGCAAAGTTCTCGACAGTCAAAGAGAAGTTGGATTCGGCATTATCAATCCATATCTCAGCAGTTTCTTTGCTTTGGCCCAAGGTTCGCTCGAACGCCTCTACCACCTGATCCCGGTTGAATGCATAGGCGTCACGCTCATCAATCCATTCAGTGCCAGTGATATCCCGGTAGGCGGCATGGAACTCTTCAAGCTTACTCTGCTTGTCGAGGTAGCGTTCCAAGTGGGCAATATGCGGATGGTTGCCGTCGTATCCTTGCATCTCATTTAGGACTTTTAGGAAGACGGCGAGGACCGCTTCTCGGCCTGCTTTGCTGTCGGCTTTGCTGTCGATGTTGAAAAGGATTACATCGGTATTGGAAGCCACAGCCCGCTTGATGTCACCGAGGAGCATGGCATCCTCAACCTTTTCTTCAAAGAACTCAACTGCCCGTTTCGTCCTACCCTCATACGAGTGCGGCTTATTGCCCAGCAAGTAGGAAAGCACTTTGAGGAAATGGGACTTGCCCGAACCGAAAAATCCCGATATCCACACCCCCATCTTACCGGTAATCGCAGGATCATTGGGATTGTCAAGGATGTCTAGGTACGCAGAGAGAAACTTTCGAAAATGCTTGTCAAGTTCCCTTGTAAAGACGAACTCGTCGAGTTCCTGCCAGACAGAGCGTTCGTCCAGCTGATGTGCTTTTACCACGCCGTTGATCGGGCGGAAGATATCTTTTTTAAACAAGTTCTGAATTTGCATATTCACCTCGTTCAAGGAACCAATTTAAAGGCTCGATAGTAATTGACGCTCTCGATCTTCCCAAAAAGCCTGAGGGCCTGGCCGTCGTAACGCCCTGGATAAAACATTACTAGCGGCGTCTGCCCCATGACCGTTTGCAAATTGTTTAATAGGTTGTGGGATCGGACTAGAGGCCAGACGCTGCCGACTCCGGAAAGCAGCACTATGTCTTGATCCTGAGGTTGGGTGGCTTCAGCAAATATCTGCACCAATCTTTCCGACCTGAGTGGGCTGCGCAAAGCTTTCTTGATCGCTTCGTCGCCCTTTTCCTTCTGCATCTTGAAAGCCCGTTCCAACAGGTTCCGCTGCTTTAGATCATCAATCACGAGATCGAATAGGTTAATGTGCTTTACTTGAAGTCCGGGCTTGTGCTTGGGGATATGCACCAAGAGAAAATGGATGTGTTCCCGGATGCGGAGCTCCTCTTCAGGCGGGTAGTCGAAAATGTAAAAAGGAATCTCATTCCCAAGTCCTTTGCCACTGAGAAATTCTTTCGTTGTAATCCTCGGGAGGATTTCATTCAATCGTTGCATTAGTGAAGCTGTCATGGCGCCACCTGTATGCAGCGAAGAACGAAATGCTCGTTGTGTTTCTCCAAGTAGTCAAGTACCTGCAAAGCAATATGAACCGTTTGGAGCTTCTTCGATCTGGTGGTATCGATGTAACCGGCCTGGGCGAGAATCTGAAAGACCGACGACCGGAGCCGCATTCTCGTAGATTCGTTCCAAACTGGCATATCCTGGTCTCGTCCCCTGCAGTCGTCTAGGTAGTCGTCCCAATGTTTATTCGACAGTGCCGTGCTGAAAACTCGGTACTGCTCTCTCACAACTAGATCTAGAAAATCACCCAGAAGCGGACTGTGCTTCACAGCGGCGGCCAGAACCGCGTGAGTAGTGACAGTACCAGTGCCGTCTCGCACAAGCCTCCAAAGGTCAGGTTTCATCAGTTCCAGCCGCTTGCGTATCAGTCTTCCTAAGCGAATGGTTGTGGCTGGAGACCTAGTTTGAAGTATATTATCCCGTAGTAGAGCTTCCATCAAATCCTTTTCATTAATTCCTCTCAAAAGCATATCTGCAACGATTCTGCTTTCTGGCACTTTTAGTGATCCTGCAGTTATGTCAGCTTTGTATCTCATTTACGATTATTAAAAATCTTCTGTGATCTGTCCCAAGTATAATTTTATTACGCCCCAATTTGAAAGTAACACATCAAGAATACGAAGGTCAACTTACTAGGAACATTGATTAAATATCAACAACAAAAAATCCATCATTATTCAAATTCCTCCGCTCAGGTTTTCTCTAGTTTGTATGGGAGCTAATAAGGGTTCTCCGCTTCCATTAGGATACAGAAAACCCCCTTAGAATCATTCGGAGATATCAAAAGAATATCTATATGATGGTTTAATAGTATAGAATTGAAGGGATAGCAACTTTTCAGTAACAATCTAGGACTTAGGAAGCTCAGGCATATTTTTCTCTGAGGATCATCAATTCCATTTTTCAATTCTCTTTCTGAGTCGGGCACTCTAACCATGAACAATAGGAAAGTAGTTTTTACCTCATTTAATTTCTTTTATGCTTTTTTAAAAGCCCTATAATTCTTTCATGGCTTTTTTTTGCAGAGTATAAAATAGGTGCAGCTAATAACTTAGTCGTTTCGAATTTAATGGGATCTCCTCCATCAACATCTGTTGTATCATACAAAGAAAACATCTCATCTATCGCATGCAATACCGGCAATAATTTTCTCAACGCCTTTTTTTCCTGAATAACTAAATCCTTCAAGCCGGCACTTGAATCTAAATATTCTAACTCAGCTAAATCATCCTCAGCTTGTCTATAGGCAAAGAAAAATTCATCAGGTTCCACTTTTGACCACTCTCGTTTTTTCGATTCTATTTCCGAGATTCCCAATTCAAGTGATTGTAGAATCAATTTCGGCATTCTTGCTTGCTGAATAATAGGATCATGCATAGCTAACTTATCAAGCATTTGTTCAAGAGTTTTTTTCAATTTCGACATTGCATCCCTTTGCTCAGATGAGAATAGGATATAAAGAAATGGGAGTAGGAGTCAAACATTTAATATGGCTAGACTCCTCCCCATTTGTCACTAGAAATGCTTAATATCGCATTAGTTTGTGTATGGAGGCTAAGGCTAACCCTCCTTTTTCAATTTCGGAAGATAGTAAGTAATCCTGGCACAATGAGGCTTATCATTCCACGAAAATCCCCATGAGTAGTAATAGACATCTATAAAATCTCCTTCTGGTACTTTTCTTTTAATAAAATTATTAACTTTATCTCTCAGTTTATCCGGATCTTCAGCGCTCAATCCAGTGGCATGAATCTTGTAATTTTCTCTACCTTCTGGAAGCCCCCACCACTTCAAATGACATCCGTACATTTTCAATCTGTCGATGACATGATAGTCTCGCTCTAAAACATTTGTTTTTACCTGGATCTGCTCTTGGATGAATTTCTCCACATCTTGTTTTAGGTCCTCAAAATCTGGTGAGCTGAGGTATTTTTCTCTTACGATGTATCCAGGCCTTGAACGCTCATCATATTTCCTCTTGAAACTCGCAGCGCTGACCATCTTTTCTTTCAACGATGGTTCAGGGCTTACAAATGAGCTCCTCCATCTGCCAATACTTGTTAATATTTCCCAAGGTTCGACTCGCTTCTTCTCCCTGAAATTCTCAATATCTGAAACCTTGAATTTGTAACGCCCCCCTATCCTTTAATAGGGGATTTTCCCAATCAATCTGTAAATAAACCCATACGTTGTACTTAGCAGTCTCGCTGCCTCCTTAGTTGATATTAAAGGTTCTATTCCATATATTTTGAGAATTTCCCTTTTATCCTGCTTTACTTTTTTCTTAACCCCGCAATGATTTTTTAGCCAGATATTTATCCCCGAGGCTCTGAAAAAATACTTACCCTCAATCTTTTCATGGGGGATCTCATCGTTCCGACAGAATTCCTTCAGGTGAGCTTCAGCAATGTTGAGTATTTCGCTTAGCTCTTTCAAAGGTATATAACACTCTATGGATTCTTCCTTTCTCCTCTGGTAAAACTTGGAATCGCATGGATTGAGAAAAGCGGAGATCCTTACGTCCAGAGCTTTTGAAATCTCGAATAACTCGCTGACCTTAATATTGCGCCTTCCACTCTCGATTGATTTAATTGCATTCTCACTCAGGCTTGTTTTATTTGCCAGCTCTGGAACGGTTTCCCCGCATTTTTCTCTAATTTCCTGGATTTTGCTTCCAACACGTTCGTGAAATTTACTCTTCTTAGCCAATTCAATTCTCCTTTCGGCCGGATTGTACCAATGACATTCAAGGCACGCAAATTTAATAAACAGGCTTTTCAGCAATATCAGGAATATGATTTAATTGAGCTGAAAGTTAAGCATTAAAAGGAGAAGGCCCACATAGATTTGATATGCCGCTAAAACATCAGGTCATACTTCTCCCCTTGAAATTAAATAACATCTGCAAGTCTCAGAAATTGCATAAATCCACGATTTCAGGCCTCCCCTACCCCTGTAAAATGTAACAGTAAAATGAGGGGCATGTAGGTGAATATTTAAAAATGGATTTTTTTACCTTTTTGCTGTTTCAATTCCGCAAATCCCTTTTTATCGCTTTTAACATCAGGATATTAGCCTTGACTCAAAATTTCTCAAAAATAAATTGTTTTGGATTCGAGGCTTGGAACTAGATATCAATACCTAGAAATTTACTATCCACCCAGTGTTTGAATGTTTTGCCAATAGGCATCCATTCTATAGGCTGATATAACTTCTCAAGTCGTTTTACTAAATCGCTTGCATCAGGAGCTATTATTATCACCTTTCGATTCCCAAATTCTGAGAAGTATTGAATTAAATGCTCATAGGAGCTTTTATCTAGCAGATTAAAACTGAAGACTATTGAAACTAAGATTTCAGCATTTTCCAACAGCAATTTCGCCTTGGAATGGACTTCTTTAAAAAATCTACCCTTTAATCCCTCTGCTTTATCTGGGACGGGAGCAATTACACGGTTTTCGATATATGTATATCCCCCTATAACAGGAGGAACGCGTTCATAAGGAATGAACAAATCAGATATAGAATCAGGATCAAACACAAAGTCGGGAGAGTGTTTCTGCACAATCCATTTCATATTAGATCCTTCCTTGTTTGTCAAATCAAATTCAACTGAGTATATACAAAGACTGCCATGAAGATGGAGCACAAAACTTTTGGATCTCGCTTTTACAGATTCTTGCCTTTCACCCCATTCAATTTCTGTGATAACGGGCACTCCATAACCATCTGATGGATGCCATCGATTGCTCCTTAAAAGAAAAACCTCAACAAGTGAGTCGTAGTTAAAAGTGAGGAATGAACTAGATTGAAATTTTGCAAAAAATTTTGCATAACAGCTTAATGGCTTATTGCTTGAAGACAAGAGCTTTGGAACCAAATAAAAATCTGCCCTCATAATCTCTTCATAGAGCCGTTTTATTGGCTTATAATCGCCCCCTAAAATAGCTTTTGAAATTTTTTCTTCTACAGATTGACCGCTATCGAGTTTTTCTTCTCCAAAGCAAATTTTTCTTATGTCCTTTACTAGAGGATAATCAACATTAATCACATACTCTCCTTTGTAAAGATGACGGCCAATAATCTTGCCAGCTTCACTTCTTGCATCTTTATTGAAACCCGCGCCCAAAAGAAATAGTATATTTTTCATCTAAAATAAAACATAGTGGCAAATTTTAATCTTTACGAAAGATTGTTTTCCCGCAATTTTATTAATAGCTCTATAAGTAGTTTCAAAAAGAAATATTATTCATCTTCAGAAAAAGTGGAGGCCGCAAGCAGGAGTCTATAGCGCTCCTCTTCACTCACTTGGGTCCGGATCTTTCGGGCGAAAATCCAGAACAGAATACCGAGCACTGACCAAATGATAAGAATGATCCACTCCAGGGGAAATGCCCCTTCGGCATCCACCCAGGGTTGATAGAGGGCGAGAAAAACCAGAAAAATACAGCTTATAAAGCCGATCACTCCCACAGCCTTTCCACCCCGGACGCGGTAAGGACGCTGCTGTTCCGGCCTAGTCCGTCTCAGCTTGATCATTACCAGACAGGTGGCTCCATAAGCCACGGCGATGGTCGCCGCAGCCACATTGGCCACAGGCACCACGGCGCCCTTTCCAAGGAACACACCGATGGTTCCCGTAATTCCTACGAAAATCACGGAAACGAAGGGCGATTTGAAAATCGGATGTATCTTTCCCAGCACCGGAGGAATGATACGCGCCCGTCCCAAAGCGAAAATGATCCGTGTGGCCACGATGAAACAGGTGTTCCAGGTGGTGATGATGCCACATAGGCCGGCAAAGAGCACCACTTTGGCCATCACCGGTGATTTGAAGGCCGCTTCGAACGCACCTGCGGCAGGAAGATCGAGAGCGATAAGATTCCTCCATGGAGTCACCATGGAGGCTGCCAGTATGACCAGTAGATAAAAAACCAGGGCCGCTCCAAGGGAGATCAAAATAACCCTCCCCACCGCCCGCATCGAGGTGCCGGGAGCGACCTCTTCCATGGTCTGAGGGATCACCTCGAAGCCGGACAACATGAAAGGGACCAGAATAAAGACGGCAACAATGCCTCCGATAACAGGCATGGTTTCCGTCTTGGCAAAAAGCGGCTCAAGGTTCTCCGCTTTTCCCCAAATGAATCCTGCCGCGATAAAAACAATCGATATCACGATGAGAATTATGGTCATAATTTCCTGAAACGCCGCCGCAGACCTCGCTCCGCGATAGTTAAGAACAAAGATCAAGGCCATGCCACCTAGGCCGATTAAAAGAACGCCAAAATTCACCGGCTCTTTGCCACTCATGTACAGGGCTTTTCCTTCCGCACCGGGAATTATGGTGCTTATGACCCAGCCTGCGGAGATGGCCTCAAAGGAAATCGTGGCCACGAAGGATAAGGCAAGAAACCAGCCCATGGCGAAGGAACTCTTAGCCCCGCTGATCTCATAGGAGAAGACCACCTCTCCTCCGGCTGCTGGCAACATCGTGGCCACCTCGGCATAGCAGAGGCCGATGACAAGCATGAGCAGAGCCCCGAAGGCGAAGGCGATCATGGCCCCGAGTGGTCCTCCCTGCTCCAGCCACGATCCGAGCAGAATTATCCACCCGATGCCGATGATGCAGCCAAAGGACAATGAGAATAAATGCCGTGTCTTTATGTTCTTTCCCAGTTTCAGATCATCCACGATGCCTCCATCTAATGTTTATCGGTAGATTCTTCCTCACCTTGGCATTCAAATCAGATAAAATGAATGACAAGGCTCTGCCTATAAAGAGTGCCTGACACTAAAGCGCTTTGCTAAACAATAAATTCAGGTAGAGGAATCAGGCGATGCCCATGATTTTTCTCGCTTTGGCGGGGGTGGCGATATCCCGACCCAGTTCTCTGGCTATGTTGGCCACTTTCCGGGTTTCCTCTCCGTTGGATTTGATGATGTCATCTCTA
>Ga0180432_10003815_pt1 | contig 21214 bp, 15 predicted proteins | sample SS_ome_10_FD_132414 | JGI IMG/M metagenome (GOLD analysis project Ga0180432, IMG submission 132414) | Hypersaline lake sediment archaeal communities from the Salton Sea, California, USA - SS_1_MS_2 metaG | ecosystem: Environmental > Aquatic > Non-marine Saline and Alkaline > Hypersaline >...
CCTTGTTCGTAGTGAGGCACGTAGGTCTGCCGGAGTGCCGTTTCTCTGAACTACAGGCCGCCCGTGTTCATTGACCCGCCTTGTTCGTAGTGAGGCACGTAGGTCTGCCGGAGTGCCGTTTCTCTGAACTGCATGCCGCCCGTGTTCATTGACGCTTGACGTTCGACGGAGGTATCATGGTCACCGAATTACTGAAACGCTTCACCAACTTCCTGGCTCGTGCGCCTGGTCTTCCCGTTCTCATCGCTGTCGGTCTGATCATACTCAACTTCGTATTTCGGTGCTTGCCTGAGTGGCCGGTAATCGGATGGTTGGCCCACACGGATCTGCTGTTGCACGTGGGCCTGGTCTTGGGTTTCTTGGGGCTTCTGCTCAGCGAGGCATTGTGAGCGTGGCGGCATGCCGATTCGCCTCACGAGACGCTGGGTGATGATGTGGGCCGGTTTGTCATTTTCCATTTGTCATTCGTAATTCCTCTGTCGCCTTTTCTCCATCACGGTGCCGAATTCTAGATGTGCAGTCGTGCGATTCTTGACCGGCCCTTGGGTGCTATGGCGCTTTCGTGACGGCGACGCCGAGGTGGCGCTCACGTGGCGCAAACGGCTGCCGCTCGTCGTTCTCCTGTCGTTGCTGGCCCTCGAGTTGATCTCCCCGGCACGGGTGTGGGTGACGCTGCTGATCGTGTTTGCCAGTGTGACGGCCATCTCAGCGTGGTGGGCGTGGCACATGGCGTGCTCCGTTCGGGTGCAGCGCGAACTGCGCTTCACCTGGGTGCAGGTGGGCGACTTGCTCCAGGAGCGTTTCACCCTGGTCAACGATTCACCGTTGCCCACATTGTGGGTCGAGGTGAAGGACTTCAGCGACGTCCCCGGCTACAACGCCGCGACCGTGCGTGCCGCCGACGCGCGCACGACCTACCGCTGGAACATAAAGGGGGAATGTCGCCTGCGCGGGGAGTATCACTTGGGGCCGTGGACGGCCACTGTCTGTGATCCATTCGGCATCTTCAGCGTCGTGCAGCGCAACGCGGGTGTCCAGGCGTTGCTGGTCTATCCACCGATTGCCCGGCGGCTGCCGTTTGCACTCCCACGCGGTACGGCGGCCGGCCGGTCGCGCGCCAGTCGTCGTTCCCTGGAGCCGACTGTCACCGTCGGAGGCGTGCGCGCCTACGCGCCTGGCGATCCCCAGCGCCACATCCATTGGCCCACCACGGCACGCCGTGGACAGATCTTTGCCAAGGAGTTCGATCGGCAGACCGGCGGCGATATCTGGCTGGTGCTCGACCTGGATCGGGATGTGCAGGTGGGGCGTGGGCAGCACTCGACCGAGGAGATGGGCGTCGTTGTCGCTGCTTCCGCTGCGGCGCTGCTGCTGGATGCTGGGCGGGCCGTTGGGCTCGTCGCCTACGGCGTGCAGCGGCACACCGTGATGCCGGCGCGCGGCCGGGGGCAGCTATGGGGGCTGCTGCGCGCGTTAACTCAGGTGCACGCCACGGAGTCCCGGCCCTTTCCCCGTGTGCTGGAGGAGGTCGCCCGCGCCCTGCCTATCGGTGCCACGGCGTTGATGGTCACCCCCTCCCTTGACCCGGCCTGGGTTTCGGGCCTGGCCCGGCTCCAGGCGCGGGGCATCGGTGTGGCGGCCGTGCTGTTGGATGCAGTCTCCTTCGGCGGGGAATGGGATGGAGGCCGCGTCTCGCCCCAGGCCCAGGCGATGCTTGGGTTGCTGGCCGACATCCAGGTGGAGGCCGAGGTCGTCCACGCCGGCACGCCCCTGTCGCTCCGTCCGCCGACCGGGCAGGTGAGGCGCTGGGAGTTCAAGGTGCTGGGAACCGGGCGGGCGGTGGCCGTCAGCACGCCGTGGGGAGTGTAGACGTGGGGGAGTGGCTGCTCAGGCGACTGTGGCCTCGGGAGGGGTGGGGCACGTTCCTTCTGCTGTTGGCCACGGTGCTGTGTCTGCCGTTGACCGCGTTGGATGCCTCCTGGGTCCCCGGTGATGAGGGTTGGGTGCTGGTGGCCTTCGTCGCGCTGGTGCTTGGGCGCTGGCTGGCGTCGCGCGAGGACTGGGGCTGGGCTATATGGCTATCCGTGGGTGTGTCGCTCGGCCTCCTGGCGGCGCTCAGCGTCGCGGCTCACGACGTGCTGTTCCTGCCCGGGGGCGCGGAGGCGGCCTTTGGCTTCGCGCGGCGTTGGGTGGTATGGCTGCGTGCGGCCTTCGGTGGGGGCACGAGTGACGACCCCGACATCTTCCTCTTCTACGTCGCCCTGCTGTGCTGGGGAGCGGTCCTTCTCGCTTCCTGGGCCTTCTACCGGCGCCATCGTCCCATGACGGCGTTTCTGCTGCTTGTGGGACTGAGCGCCGTGTCGGTCTTCTATTCTGGGGATGGCGCCCTCTGGCTGGCCGGGGAATTGGCGTGCGGGCTGTTGATGCTGGCGGTTGGCCACCTCCGAGGGGAGCGGCGTGCGTGGGACGCCGCTCAGGTGGACTATCCTACCGACTTGAGCACAGTGACCGTGGCTGTGGCCACGTTGATTGCGGTGCCCCTGGCCTTGATCAGCCTCCTCGCCCCGCAGTTCAGTGTGAGCAGCATATCGGACTGGTTCTGGCGTACCTTCAGGGAACCCTCGGCCCGGGTGGATGAGACGAGTGAGCGACTCTTCGGCGGCGTGTCCCCTCCCGAGGGCGGCCTTCCTGGTGGGGACGGGGTGGGGACGGGGGCCAGCAGCTACCTGCCGCAGACACATCTTCTGGGGGGGCGCCCCGACCTGCTCGAAGATATCGTGATGATGGTGTGGACTGATGAAACGCCGCCGCCACCGTCCGTAGACCCGCCGTACGGGGCGTCCGAGGAGCTGCGCCATTATTGGGAGGGAGGGACGTTTGACTACTACTCGGGCCGGGGCTGGTTGACGACGGTGGACTCCCGCGAGGAGGTGGAGGGGGAACTGCCGCTGCCCGCCCCGCCGGCCTATCGCGAGGTGAAGCAGCGCTTCGAGTTCACCGCTCCCCATGGTAACACGCTGTATGCACTGGCCGTCCCCGTATGGACAGGGGAGCCGGTCGAGGCGCTGTGGCACGCTCCGGGCGACCTGGCGCGGCTGGCCTCCGAGACGATCAGCTACACCCTTGTGTCGCGCCTGCCCACGCCCACGGCGGGCGGATTGCGCGCCGTCCCACCGCTCTACCCGTCCGAGATCACGGAGCGCTATCTGCAACTGCCCGAAGACGTGCCCCAGCGCGTGATTGACCTGGCCTGGGACGTCGTCGCCGAGGGTGAGACGATCTACGAGCAGGCGCGGTTGCTCGAGCGTTACCTGCGCACCTATCCGTACTCCTTGGACGTCGAGCAGCCGCCGGAGGACCGGGACGTGGCCGATTACTTCCTGTTCGAATTGCGCGAGGGTTACTGTGATTACTACGCCACGTCTTTCGTCGTGATGGCCCGGGCGGTCGGTATCCCGGCGCGGCTGGCCGCCGGGTACCTCGGTGGGGAGTACAGCTTCTCCAATCGTGCCTACCTGGTGCGCCAACGCAACGGCCACTCTTGGCCGCAGGTCTATTTCCCTGGTTGGGGGTGGATCGGCTTCGAGCCGACGGGCGCTCAAGCGGTGACCGATTTTCTGGAGGAGTCGCCGCTGCCGGAAGGGGCACTGCCGGGGCCTGCCGGGCCACCCGCCCGCGTGGTGCGTTCCCGCCGGCGGGCGCTAGGGCTGGGCCTGGTGGCGCTGGTTGGAATGGGCGTGGCTGCTGCTGTGTGGGTTCACCGGCGCAGACGCCGGGCGGCACAGGTCTTCAGCCTGCCGCTGGTGTGGGGCTTTGTTGGCCGCGCCGGGAGGCGCCTGGGGTTGCCGCCCGATCCGGCACTCACGCCGGGCGAGTACGCTGCGGCGCTGGCGGCGGAGTTGCACACCTGGGCGGAATGGGCCGGGCGGTGGGGCGATCGCTGGAGGGAATGGGCGGCCCAGGTCGAGTCTGCGCTGGCAGATCTGGCGTCACTCTACACCGCGCACGTCTACGGCGGGCACGCCGTCACAGCGCCGGGCGAGGCGGACGTACAGCAGCTCTGGGCACGCCTGCGCGGCCCGCTGCGCTGCTTCCTTCCACTGCGGTTCATCCGCCGGATCAGGTTCGCCTCCAACCTCCAACCTCCAACCTCCAACCTCCAACCTCTAACCTCCAATCTCCAACCTCCAACTTCCGCCCATCACCCCCGCACCGTCACCAGATTCCCCGACTCGTAGCGCCGCAGCCCGCGCCCGAAGACCCAGCGCGCTGCCAGCGTGATCCCGATCGTGAAGGTCACGAGCATCGCCAGCCGCCCCCAATCAAAGCCGGTCAGCAGCGCCGCCGGGAAAGAGCCAATGAAGGCGGCCGGGATGAGCGTGTAGAGCAGCACCCGCACCGCAGCGGGGAATATCTCCACCGGGTACAAGCTGAAGGTCACGATGGCGTTGACGGCCTGCGTGGCCAGGTTGTCGGCGTTGCCCACCCAGAAGGCCAGCGAGCCTACCAACACGCTGAACGCGACCAGGACCAGGCCCGCGATCAGGCCCAGCAGCAGGAACAGCGGCAGGTTGCGCCATTGGCCCGGCGCGGCGATGACGAAGACCGCTATGCCGAACAGCAGGTCTCCCCAGCCCGGGAGCGACATCCGCGAGATCAGCACGTGCACCAGCGGATCCGCCGGCAGCGCCAGGTAGTAGTCCAGGTCGCCGCTGGCGATCACGCGCGCCACCAGGAAGGCGTTGCCGCAGACCACCGTGCCCGCGCCGAAGCCGACGGCGACGACCCCGTAGAGCCGCATCACGCCCGCCAGGTCCCACCCGCGCAGCGTGGGCAGCCGGTTGAACAGCACCCACCAAAAGAACAGCAGCATCGCGTTGTTGAGCATCATGCCGACCACCTGCAGGGCGAAGGCCCCCCGATAGGCCATCGCCGACATCAGGTTATGCCGGAAATACCCCCACACCAGCCGCGCCGTCTTCACCACGGATGACATCATCCGCCTTATTCGCCCCTATACCCACCCATAGATGCTCGTCAGAAACCGGGTTTTTTCCGAAAAACCTGGTTTCTCTCTCCAACCTCCACAGCATGCGACGAGAAGAAGCCGCACCCTCCCCATATGCCGATCCGTCTCCGTATACACCTATCCCAAGGGCGCGCTTACCCCGCCCCCCCGATCTCCCCTCTGCCCCCCTGCCAACTTGCAGATTCTCCGATTTGCCGATCTGCCGATTTGCTGACTTGCAGACTTGCCGATTTGCTCATTTGCTCATTTGTCATTTCTTCATTCCCCACCTTGCCTACCCCCCGTGCACCACCAGCCTCCGCTGCGCTCGCCACCAGGCGAGCACGACCAGCGCCGCGAACGCCGCCACGTAGAGCACCTGGCCGGTCACTGCTCGCAACACGAAACCGGGCTCGAAGGCGACGAAAGTCCGGGCCGGGACGTAAGCGACGAACTGAAATGGCAGCCACTCGGCGATCTTGCGCGCCCAGTCCGGGAACATCTCCAACGGCAGGAACAGCCCGCCGATGGTGAAGAGCAGCTTCTGGTAGATCCAGAACACCGGCGTCACCTCCTCGATCCAGAAGGCCAGCAGGCCGATGAGGACGGCCACCAGAGAGTCCAGCACCAGGGCCAACGCCGCCGTGCCGAGGAAAGCGAGCAGGCCCGGAAGGCTTCCCACGCTTTCAGTCCCGCCCAGCAGCGGTATCCGGCCTGTGCCCAGGCTCACCACGAGCGCCGCCGTCAGCAGGTTGATCGCAAAGCTTGGGGCAGATCCGCCCAGCGAGTTAGCCAGTTGATAGAAGGGGTAGCTCAACGGGCGCGCCAGTGTGTAGGCCAGGTCCCCCGCCCGGACTGCCTGGCTGATCTCGATGAAGATCCGCGAGGACGAGAGCGTGATCGTCTCGGTCATCGCCAGGTACCAGACGATGTCCGGCAGCCGGTAGCCTGCCAGATCCCCCTGTCCACTGACGCCGAACGCCGTGCTCCACAGCGCCATAAAGACGCCCATGAACAGCACCATCTGAATTGCCCGCATCGCCATTTCAGCCCGGTAGACCCACTGCTGCCGCGCCGCCGTCCACAGCACGAACCCGTACCGCCGAACGGACGTCTGCGTCCGCGTCATCTTTCCCCTTCCTTATCCTACTTCGGACCGCCGGACGCACGATCAATGTCCGCGCCATCAGACCCTAAAGGTTTTCTGACACCTTTAGGGTCTGCCGCGGGCGCACGATCCACGTCCGCGCCATCCCGACTGCTCTGTGCCCCTCTTCGGATCGCGGCCATCCTGGCCGCTCTTCCCTGTGTCCCCTTGTCGCCTTGTCCCCTTGTCCCCCCGTCCCCCTGTCCCCCTGTCCCCTTGTCCCCTTGTCCCCTTGTCCCCCACTACCCTGCCTCATAAATGCGCGCGATGATCTCCTCCATCGGCGGGTTGTCCACGTTGATGTCCACGATGCTGTAGCGGGCCAGGAGCCGCCCCACCACGTCCTCGATGGGCGTGACCCGGGTGTCCACCTTCAGCTTGACCCCGTAGCCGCTCTTGGAGACCTTGAGCACGTCCACGCCGGGATGGTCGCTCTCAGCCTTCCGCCCAGGTTGGCCACAGGGAGCATCCCCCTGCCAGGGCTCCCCCAGTTTCAGCGAGATCGTCTTGGTGTGGATGTAGTCCCGCCGCAGCGTGGACACGCGCCCGTCGTAGATCACCTCTCCGTGGTTGATGACCATCGCCCGCTTGCACAGCACTTCGACGTCGCCGGCGTCGTGGGATGTGAGGAAGACGGTCACGCCCTCCTGCCGGTTGAGCTCCAGGATCAAGTCGCGGATGCGCTGCTTGACGACCACGTCCAGGCCGATGGTGGGCTCGTCCAGGAAGAGGATGCGCGGGCGGTGCAGGAGCGAGGCCGCGATCTCGCACCGCTGTCGCTCTCCCAGCGAGAGCTTCCGCACCGGCACGTGCAGGTAGTCGCCGACCTCGAACAGCTCGACCAGGTGGGCCAGCCGCTGCCGGTAGGCCGCCCGGTCCATCTCGTAGATGCGGGCCAGCAGGTCGAAGGAGTCGGCCGGGGGCAGGTGGTACCACAGTTGCGACTTCTGGCCGAAGACGGCCCCGATCTCGTAGGCCAGCCGCCTGCGCTCCCGCCACGGGACCCGGCCCAGCACCTGGGCCTCGCCCGAGGTGGGGTACAGGATGCCGACCAGCATCTTGATCGTGGTCGACTTCCCAGCCCCGTTGGGGCCGATGAAGGCCACCCGCTCGCCTGCCTCGACGGCAAAGGTGATGCCCTTCACCGCCTGCGTCTCCCGGCGGATGGGGCGGAAGAGGGCGCGCACGCTTCCCTGCAGGCCGGCCTGTTTCTCGCGCGTGACGAAGGTCTTGGTCAGGCCTTGGACTTCGATGACCGGCATGCGCGACTACCCCGCCTGGGAGGGCTCTCGCGCGCGTCGTCTGTGGAAGAAAGCGCCCACCACCAGCATCACCGCGGTCAGCGCCGTGATGGCCCAGGCGGCGATCGCGACGGTGGGGGTGGCGGCGTGCTTGACGCCGATGCCCGCGAAGGCCCACACGAGGACCAGCATGTAGGCCACGTCGCCCCGGGTCAGGCTCACCAGCGAGGCGATGCCTAGCGCGACGACGAGCACGATGATGGTCCAGGCCTCCGGGCCGATGCCCCATCCGCCCCAGTTGGCGTAGTCCAGGAGCGTGGTCACGTTGGCAATCGTCGCGACGGTGATCCAGCCCAGGTAGATGCTGAATGGCACGTGGGCCAGCCACCGCTCAGCCGGGGAGACCTGGGCGCGGCCGATCTCGAGGCGCAGGTAGACCGCGATCAGGAGCAGCAGGAGCGCCAGCATCGCCACGAGTGTGAGCGGGAAGCGCTCGTAGTGCCACGCGAATAGCCAGGCCACGTTCGCCACGCAGCTCAGCGCGAATAGGTAGCCCACGCGGCGCAGGCGCGGGTTTTCTCGCTGTGCGGGCAGCGCCTGGTACACCGCGAAGGCGATCAGTGCCAGGTAGATCAGCCCCCAGATGGAGAAGACGTAGCCCGCTGGCGTGAAGTATACCTGGAAGCGATCCGATATCTCGCCAGTCGTCTGCCCGTTGATCGGTAGCGCGTTGGCCAGCCCGTTGACCGCGATGGTTGCGATGACCGCCAGCACGTTGACGACCTGTCTCAGCCTATCCTTGTTCATGGATTTCCCTCCTCTGTGAATTATGTGTTCCTGCGCAGCCTCCTCATCGTCCCCCGTGCCCCAACCCCGTCCCACCAACCTACCAATTTACCAATCTACCAATCTACCAACCTACCACCCTACCGCTGACCCCGCGCCCTAGAAATACTCCTCATACCCAACGATCTCCAATTCATCCCGCATAAACTGCAGTTCCCTGCGCAGGTTGGGGTTGACAGGGACGCCTTGAGCGCGGATGCGCTTCTCGGCCTCATACTCCTTCTCCCCGGCCACGTAGATGCGCTCGTGCCCGGGCGCTTTGCGCGCCTCCTGCAGCGCGCGCATGATCTGGCCGGTGATGCGCCTGGAGGCCTCCAGCGGGATGAAATGCTCGACGTCTATCGCCAGGAAGAAGTGGCCCAGCATGTAGGGCCGGCGCGAGCCGTCCGGCGCGAACCCCAGCAGGTCCTTCATGAACACCCCGCCGCACAGCGAGGCCGAGAGAATCTCGACCATCGTGCCCAACCCGTAGCCCTTGTGGCCGCCCAGTTCCTCCCCCGCGCCGCCCAGCGGCAGGAGCGCGGCCTGCGCCTTGCCAAAGTCCGCCAGTATCCGCTCCGGGTCGGTATGTGGATTGCCCTGGGCGTCCGTCACCCAGCCCTCCGGCACCGGCTTCTCGGCGCGGGCGGCGACCTCGATCTTGCCCCGCTGGGCGATGGGCGTCGCGCCGTCGAAGCAGAAGGGATAGTCCATGTCGGAGGGAGCGGCGAAGGCGATAGGGTTAGTGCCCAGCATCGGCTCGGTGCTGAACGTGGGTGCGACAGCGGGCCGGGCGTTGGTCACGGTCAAGCCCATCATGCCCTCGCTGGCGGCCATCAGTGGGTAGTATCCGGCGATGCCGAAGTGCGTGCCGTTGCGCACCGTCACCGCGCCCGTGCCGTACTGCCGGGCCTTGTCCATGGCCATGCGCATGGAGCGATGGGCGATCACGTGCCCCATGCCGTGGTGGCCGTCCACCAGCGCGGTCGTCTCCGTCTCCTTGACGATCTCCATCTCCGTCTGGGTGTGGTGCACGCCGGCCGTGATGCGGTCGTAGTAGTACTTGAGCCGGCCCACGCCGTGCGACTCGATCCCCCGTAGGTCGGACGTGATGAGCACGTCGGCGCTGATGCGCGCGTCGTCCTCCGGCACGCCCAGGCCGGTGAATACGTCTACCATGAAGTTCTCGACGACGTGCATGGGAATGTAAGTGATGTCTGTCATTTGTTTGTTTCTCCTGTTTGGATTTGATCTAGACCGGATAACGCTTGTTCCAGATTGCGTTTCGTGATTTCGTGGTGGTATGGAAACGCCTCGGCCGTGAGAATCTCCAGCGCGTCCCGGTAGCACTCAATGGCGCGTGTCAGGTTCTCGCCCCGATCCCCCGTCGGCAGGTTGGCGTAGGCATTGCCCAGGTTGTTCTGTGTGGTGGCGCAATCGAGGGGGCCTGTCTCGGGGGTGCGGAAGCGGAGTGCCTCCCGGTAGCACTGAATCGCGCGCCGCAGATTCTCGCCCCAATCCCCCGTCGGCAGGTCGGCGTAGGCGTTGCCCAGGTTGTTCTGTGTGGTGGCGTAATCGAGAGGGGCCGCCTCGGGGGTGCGGAAGCGGAGCGCCTCCCGGTAGCACTCAATGGCGCGCGCCAGGTTCTCGCCCCGGTCCCCCGTCGGCAGGTCGGCGTAGGCGTTGCCCAGGTTGTTCTGTGTGGTGGCGTAATCGAGAGGGGCCGCCTCGGGGGTACGGAAGCGGAGTGCCTCCCTGTAGCACTGAATCGCGCGCCGCAGGTTCTCGCCTCGATCCCCCGTTGGCAGGCTGCGGTAGGCGGCGCCCAGGTTGTTCTGCGCGGTAGCGTAGTCGAGGGGTGCAGCCTCGGGGGTGTAAATGGTGAGTGCCTCCCTGTAGCACTGGATCGCGTGCGCCAGATTCTGCCCCGGGTCACCCGTCGGCAGGTCGGCGTAGGCAAGCCCCAGGTTGTTCTGCGTCATCGCGTAATCGAGCGGGACTGCCTCGGGGGTGTAGACGGTGAGCGCCTCGCGGTAGCAAGCGATGGCTTGCCCCAGATTCTTCCCGCGATCCCCGTGGATGCGCCCGTAGTACGCCAGCCCCAACCACACCTGAAGCTCCGCCCACTCCCGCCCTCCGCCTCCCGCCCCCTGCCTCCTGCTTCCTGCTTCCTGCTTCCTGCTTCTCGCCTCCTGCCCCCTGTCTCCTTGTCTCCTTGTCTCCTTGTCTCCGTGTCCCCCTGTCCCCTTGTCCCCCTGTCTCTCCGCCTCCAGCTCCGAGATCGCCTCCCGATACGCCTCAATCGCCGCGTCCTGAAACTCCCCTGCCCGCGCGTAGTCGTCCAACTCGCGGTGGATGTTGGCCAGGTCGCGGCACAGGAGCGCGACGCGCGGCCAGTGAGGTGCACCGGCGGCCTGCTCCCGCGCCAGCCGCCGCTCATAGAGCGCCGCGCGCCGGCGCAGTTCGTCCGGTGGCAGCAGCGTGCGGTGGAATTGGTCCAGCAACTCGGCGCTCACCTCGGCGCGCACCGGCGGTGGTGCGCCGGGCGTCTGCAAGAAGGCCTGGAAGAAGAACAGCCCGCCCCGGGCGGCGAAGACGTCGGCCGCGTGGTGCGTCACCTGGCCCAACGCGTCCTGGGTGAGCCAGAAGACGAGCGGCACACCGAAGCGGGTCAGCCGCTCCCGCTGGAGGTTGAGTGCCCGCAGCGCGCGGCGTACCTGCTCGACGTGCGCGCGCTCGGGGTGCGTGTTTGGCAGGTGCGCCACGTCCAGGCCCGCGTCGGCCAGCTTGCGCGTGTGCACGAACACGACCGGCGGGCGAGGGCGCTCGCGCACGCGCTCGGCGGTGGGCCGGGTAGGGTGGTAATCGCCCTCGCTGGACCGTTCGTAGGCCAGCCGTTGCGCCAGTTGCCCTGCCAGATCGGGCCGCTCAGGCGAGAGTTCGAGCTCAATCAGGTCTCTTCCGGCCTCTGTCGGATCGGAACGATCCGCGCTCGCCTCAACGTGCTCCCGCACGTGGCGCATCAGCAGTTCGCGCAGCGCCCCCTCCTCGCACACGGCGAAGAGGAACGTGCCTCCCGTGCCGATGTCCAGCGCGTCGCACAGGAGCGCTAACTGAAGTCCGATATCTCCCCGGCGGGCCGATTTACGCCGCATCCTCGAACTCATCCGCCCGTTCTTCCAGCAGTGGACGGACGATGGGGTGGATGCTCCACCACGCACCGTCGCCGTTGTATTCCAGTAGGCTCAGGTTGTGCAGCAGGCTGCGGGCGACCGGGCTGTTGACGAACGGCCCGCCGCTGTACAGCCGCCACAGTTCGCTGTACTGCTCGCTTGTGAGCGCGCTGCGGTAGGTGTTGCGCACCTGGCGGGCGGCCTGCTCCACGTCCTCGACCTCGGCCGGGCCTCCCTCGCCGCAGACCCGCCGCGCCCGGAGCGCGGTCTCGCGGGCCAGCCCGATCAGCTCCTTGGGCAGGCCCCCGCACAACGCCACCAGGCGCTCGACCGCCTCGGGGGCCAGCAGCCCGGGCATCAGCCGGTTGTCTAGCATCTCCATCAGGGCCGCCTGTCCCTCCCGGCAGGGTGTTCCGTCCCGCTCCTCCGCCTTGACGTTGGGCAGCGAGAAGGTGCGATCGAACGCCATGCGCACCTGTTGGAAGTCGTCCGTGTGGTAGATCGACAGGGGGACCGAGTACACGACCCGGCAGCGGGGCTCCATCAGCGCGTTAGCGCCCTGGCAGAACAGATCGCACACCTGTTTCAGGTCGTACATCTTGTCCAGCCCGTCCACGATGACCATCGTGCGCCGGCCCGATTTGTCCCGGAAGGCCTCCAACAGGCTGTTCAGCCGCTCCAGCAGGTCCGAGAGGTTGGCCCGGGCCTCGGAGCGGATGGTCTCCCGCCGGGGGGCATCGGTGGTGAACTTCACGCTGAATTTGGCCAGGATCGCGTCCACCTCGCCACCGGCCTCGCTTTCCAGCTTGCGCCGTTCGTCTTTCTCGAAGACGCGCGTGGTGTACCAGAACAGCAGGTCGTGGAGCTTGTTCTTGTCCAGCCTCACGCCGCTGCGCCGGGCGGCCTGGAACACCTGCAGGCCCAACACGACCAGCAGGTCGGCGTAGTCCACGTCGCCCAGGTTGAGCAGGCTCTCGACGTTGAAGCGCACGACGGTGTGCGTGTCTCGCAACGCAAGCTCCAACTGGGCCAGTTCGGTGGTCTTGCCGCTGCCCCGGTGGCCGGTAAAGAGCGTCTTGTCGTCGTCGCTGGGGTCAATCTGCAGCGCGTCCCGCAGGTGCGTGAGGCTGGCCTCCTCCGGCCGCCGGGCATAGAAGCGCATCCACCGTTCGTTGTCCAGCGGGCAGTTGGGATCGAGCAGGGCGTAGGCCTCTGTCAGGTTTTCGGCTTTGCGCAGCAGTTCCACAGTGCTTCACCTCCTCGCAACTCTCAACGGATTGGGACAATCCACACCACCGGATGCCCCGATTTATCGGGCTCTGCCTGTGTCGGTTCCGTGCCGTCTTCCTTCCTCGCTTCACTGTGCCACCAGAGCCACTCGTGCCATTAGTGCCACTCATACCGAGACTCCCCTGAGTCCCGTGTCCGTCAGACATCCTCCAAATCTGAATCAAGAAAGGCTAGATCCATCGCCCGCAGCTAACCTAGCTCGTGCACCGTGCGGCAGATGATGTCATCCTGCGTGGCCTTGTCCAGCGTGACGAACAGCGCGCTGTACCCCGCCACCCGCACGACCAGGTCGCGGTACTGCTCCGGGTGCTTCTGCGCGTCCAGCAGCGTCTCCGTGTCCACCGTGTTGAACTGGATGTGCCAGGCCTTGAGGTTGCGAAAACCCTTCACCAGCGTCACCAGGCGTCGCAGGCCCTCCTCCGTGGCCAGCGTCGTGGGCGAGAGCCGCAGGTTGAGCAACTGGGCGATACTCTTGATCGTTGGCAGCTTGGTTGCTGAACGCAGCACCTTGGTCGGGCCGCCTGTGTCTGTCCCGTGCACGGGCGACACCCCCTCGTTGATGGGCTCACCCGCCTTGCGCCCATCCGGTGTAGCGCCCACGCTGGACCCCAGTGGCACGTTGGCCGAGATGTTGGACGTGGAGCCGGCGTATCCGCCGCCGATTGGGCCACGGCCATAGCGCGTGTTGTGATACTTGTCCGCCTCTGCCAGGTAGTCGTTCATCACCCGGACCGCGATCGCGTCCACTTCGTCTATGTCGTTGCCATACTTGTGGGCGTGCAGCAGCCGCTGGCGCACCACCTCCCCGCCCGTGTTCTCAAAGTTGGCCGCCAGCGCCTCTACCACCTGCTCCGCCGTCAGCGTCTGCTCGTCGAAAAGCGTCGTCTTGAGCGCCATGAAACTGTTGGCTACGTTGCTGACGCCCGACTGCAAGCCGCTGATCACGTCGTAGACCGCGCCCCCCTCCTTGATCGTCTTGCCTCGCGCGATGCAGTCGTCCACCAAGGCCGAGCAGAAAGCGTCCGGTACCATTTGCTCCAGGCAGGTATCGGCCACCGTGTCCATCTGGATGCTGATCCGGGTGTAGAGCCTGAGCTGCTCTTGATACGCTGCATACAACTCCTCGATCGAGTCGAAGCTGGTCAGGTCGCCCCGCCCAGGCGCAAGTTGCACGCCGGTGGCCGGGTCGGCGCCGTCGTTAAGCGTCAGCTCCAGGACCTTGAGCAGGTTGAGGAAAGACATGCCCGTGTTGCGATAGCCCCACTTGCCCGGCACCGCCGCCTCGATGCAACCCACGATGGCATAGTTGTAGGCGTCCTCAGGTCGCACGCCCTTCTCCAGCAGGGCCGGGATGATGATCTCGTCGTTCTTCATCGCCGGCATACCAAAGCCCATCTTGATGGTCCTGGCGCAGTCCATGAGGAACCGATCGGGCGTGCCCGCGTGGATCCGGGCCGAGACGTTGGGCTGGGTTAGCCGGGTCTCACGGATCGTCTCCAGCACCATGGTAGATATGTCGTTCGTCGCGTCTTGGCCATCCGGCGTCTGTCCGCCGATGGTCACGTTCTGGTACGTGGGGTAGCCGATGCCGAAGCGGGTGTGGCTCCAGGGCCGCACCTTGATCACGGAGAAGAGCTTGAGCCACAACAGCTCCAGCATCTCCAGCGCCTGATCGTGAGTGATGCAGCCCGCCTCCAGGTCGGCCTTGTAATAGGGGTAAGTATACTGATCTAGACGACCCATGGAGAAAGAGTGGCCGTTGCTCTCGATCTGGCTGATGAGGTGCACGAACCAGGCTGCCTGCACCGCCTCCTGGAAGTTGCGCGCCGGTCGGGCCGGCACCTGGCGGCAGACTTCCGCTATCCTCAGAAGCTCCGCCCTGCGCTCCGCGCCCGTCGAGCCGTTCGCAGCAGGGGCGTGGTCTCCACGCCCAGGTCCGCCGGAGTGCCGTTCCGCCTGTCGCTCGGCCTCGTCGGCGTACCGGTTGGCGAAGCGCATCGCCGCCTCCAGCGCGATGATTGCCCCTTGTAGGAAGGCCCGTTTCCCAAACTCGCTGGCCTCGTAGGGTGAAAGGCTGTCCAGTCCGGCCTGAGCCTTGGCGACGATGGCCTCAAGGCCCTTCTCGAGCACCTTGGGGATGTTCACGATGATGTGGCCATCCCCCGAGGTGACGTTTCCCCGGCCAGAGATGACGCCGATCTCCTGTGCCTGGCGCACTTCATCGGGCATGATGGCTGTCGCTCGGCTGTATAGCGTCCGGCCGCGCCAGCGAGGAGCGATGATATTGAGGGCGGCCTCCTTGACCTCCGGGCTGACGTTATACACGTCGGCCCGACGCCTTGGAAACTCGTCAATCTCATCCGCCAGGAAGTCCACTGCGTATTCGGGGAATAGAGGAGCCGCCCGCGGCGCGCTGGCCTGATTGCCCACGATGATCTCCCCGTCGTCGATCATGATGGTCATGTGGTCCAGCACGTGGGCCAGCGCCTTGGCCCGCCGCAACACCGGCGGGTCGGCTGCGTGCTTCTCGTAGGCTTCTGTGATCAGCAGGCCACGTTCGGCGCACAGCGATGGCGTGGTGTCCAGCAATCGCTCGCGCAGGCGACGCACCCGCTCGGTCGAACCGGCCCGCGTTCCGGACCCCGGTCTGGCACTATGTGGGCCAGATCGGCCGTCCCCCTTCCCCCGCTCTAGTTCACGCTCCTGGGTCTCTGCCATATCGTACCTCATCTGTCCGACCACGCCGCCTCACTATCCGTTCCTCCAACTTCCAACCTCTAACCTCCAACGTCCAACCTCCAACCTCCAACCTCCTATGTTTCAAGCACCTGCACCCTGAGCCCATAGGACCGAATGAGTTCGGCCACCGCTTGCACCTCGGTGCCTGTGGGTGGATCGTGACCCTCCCACAGATAGCCGCGCCCCAGCGCTTCGTATTTGGACCGCCCCAGCGTGTGGTAGGGCAACAGGTCCACCGAGCGCACGGCGTCGCCCAATCCCGCCACGAATTCGGCCGTTTGGCGGACGTTTTCCTCCGTCATGTTGAAGCCGGGGATCAACGGCATCCGCACCTCGATAGGCGCCCCGAGACTGGCTAGCCTTCGCAGGTTCGACAGGATGAGCTCGTTGCCCAGGCCGGTGCAGTCCCGGTGAGTCTTGCTGTCCATGTGTTTCACGTCGTAGAGCCACAGGTCCACGTAGGGCAGCATGTTCCCCAGCACCTCCCACGGCGCGTTGCCCGTGGTTTCGATGGCAGTGCTTACGTACTCCGCCTTGACCAGGCGCAGGATCGCCTCGGCAAACATAGGCTGTGCCGTCGGCTCGCCGCCGGTGAGCGTCAGGCCTCCGCCGTCCTCGTAGAACGGGACGTCGCGCAACGTCTCCCTGATCACGTCGCCGGCCGTCCACCGCTGGCCACTCCAGGTTGTTGCCCCCGCCGGGCAGGCCCGCACGCACGCGCCGCAGGACGTGCACACGCCCCGCTCCCACACCAGCCGGCTGTCCACCAACGTCCGTCCGCCAGCGTCGCACACCTCGACACAGGCCCCACAGGCCAGGCAGTTTGTGGCGAACATCACCAACTCCGGCGCGAACCGCTGTGCCTCCGGGTTGGAGCACCAGCCGCAGCGCAGCGGGCAACCCTTGAGAAACACGCTGGTGCGCAGCCCTGGCCCGTCGTGCAGCGAGTAGCGCTGGATATCGAACACCGTCCCCTCCACCCGCTCCAGCACCTCTCGCTCTGCCGTGGAGAGGGTCTTGGCCTCTGGGGCAGGCGCGATCTCATCCAGCGGCGTGGGAGCGACGTACGGGATACGACTGTGGATCTCCTCGGCGCTCTCCGTCTCGCTGAATATCATCGCCGCGCCGCCGATGACGCTCACGTTCTGTTGGAACTGGCCCATGACGATGCGCCCGGCACCCCACAGCACGGGGTGCACGTTCTGGCGCAGCGACTCCATGCATGGATCAAGGAGCATCGAGCCGATCTGGGTCAGCCCGCCGCCGATGACGATCACGTCCGGATTGAGCACCTGCACAATCGTGGACAGGCCGATGCCCAGATACCGCCCGGTCGAGATGATCAGATCCTGAGCCACCGGGTCGCCCTGCATGGCGATCTCGCAGATCAGCTCGCCGCTGATGAGCTGCGGATCGTCCCACACCAGGTCGCGCAGGGCCGTCTCCTCGCCAGCCTGGATGCGTTCCCAGGCCCGGTTTCGCAGGGCGATGCCGCAGGCATACGCCATCAGGCAGCCGCGCTTGCCACAACTGCAGCGCCGGCCATCCGCCACGATCACCGTGTGCCCCACCTCGCCGGCCGTGCCGGTGGTTCCCTGGTACAGCTTGCCATCGACGATGATGCCCATGCCCACGCCGGTGCTGAAGGTCACGTAGGCCATATCCGTGGAGCCACTCCCGGCCCCATACCGGTGTTCGGCCAGCGCGCCCAGGTTCGCGTCGTTGTCCAGCAACACGAACTGGTCCAGCCGCCTCGCCACCACGTCCCGCAGGGGCATGTTGTCCCAGTCAGGCATGTTGGAGCTGGTGAGGACGACACCCTCGTGCCCGTGCGTGTGCCCACCAAAGCCCAGCCCCACGCCTGCAAGCTGGTCAGGCGACACCGCCGCCTTCTCCAGCGCCGCCCAGTAGACCTTTTCGACGGCGTCCACAACCTGCGCCGGCAACTGGCCGGCGTGCTCTTTGGTCATGCACACCGACAGGACGTTCATATCCCGATCCAGCACGCCGGCGGCGATCTTTGTTCCGCCTATGTCTATGCCGATGGCGTACGGTTTCATCGCTACTAGCTGTTCCAGACCCTAAAGGTCTTCCGAACGGATTGGAACAATCCGCACCTTTAGGGTCTAGGCTGCCACTCTCTCCATCGGATACCTGAGACCCCACTGGGCGCGGATCTGGTCCATCGTCTTCATAACCTCCAGCGACTCATCCAGCGGCACCACCGCGCTCTCCAATTCTCCCGCCCGGAGGCAATTCATCACTTCGGTGGCCTCGTAGTTATATCCGTTCCCCTCGTGCGGGAGCCGGATCTCCTCCGCTTCCTGCCCCGGGATGGAGAGCGTTAAGGTGTCCGGGCACCACCACGGGGAATGGATGCGCAGCCACCCCGACGTCCCCATCAGAATTGCTTCCTGAGGAGTCTCGGTGCGCACGGCGGTGTGCAGGAGGAATAGCTGCCCCCCATCGTAACCCAGAATGGCGGCCGATTGCTCGTCCACGCCCGTCTCGCTCAGGTGAGCCATACCCGTCGCGCGCGATGGCGGCCCAAAAACCATGGACGCCAAGGAGACCATGTACACACCTACATCCAGCAATGCACCGCCGCCGCGGTGGGGATCGAACAAGCGGTGTTGCGGGTCGAAAGGCGTGCGAAACCCAAAGTCGGCGGTGGCCATACGCACGTCGCCGATCACGCCGTCCACCAGTATCTGGCGCACCCGCTGCATCGCCGGCAGGAAGCGCGTCCACATCGCCTCCATCAGGAAATGTCCTTCTTGCCGGGCGACAGCGATGACCTGCTTGGCCTCGGCCGCGTTGATTGCAAAAGGCTTCTCGCACAGCACGGCTTTCCCTGCCTGCAGAGCGAGAACGCTGTGGTCCCGATGCAGGCTGTGCGGCGTGCCTACGTACACCACGTCCACTTCCGGGTCTTCGACCAGGGCTTGGTAGCTGGTGTGCCGGCGAGGCACATCGAATTTGTCACCAAAGGCATCCGCAGTGGCCTGGGCTCTGGAGCCGACAGCCGACAGCTCCGCATCAGGCAGCACCCGTAATCCTGTGGCGAACTTGGTAGCGATCAGGCCCGTACCCAGGATTCCCCAGCGTATCGTGTCCATCAGGCCGGCACCTCGTCTTGTCCCAGATCTAACCACGCCATCTCTTCGGGCGTCACCTGCAGCTCCAGCGCCGCGAGGTTGGCTGCAAACTCGTCCCCGTTGGCACAGCCAACCAGCGCAAAGATATTCAGCGGCTGATTCATCACGTATGCCAGGGCGATCTGGGGCATTGAAAGACCCTTCTTCTCGGCCAACTGCATAGCGCGATCGAAGCGCCGGAAATTGTCCTCGTGGCAGTATGCATTCACGCAGCGCACGTCGAGGTCGGCCGTGAACGAATCGAGGTTGTCGCGGGTGAAGCGCCCCGAGAAGAACCCTCCCGCGAGACTGGACCACGTGAACAGCGCCATCCCTGTCTCCTGGTACCAGACACGGGCTGTCTCTCCCGTCGGGCCGCTGATGCTGACACAGTCCGGCCAAGGCTCGTTGACCTGTTCCGCCAGGCTGAACTGAGGGCTGCTGGAGACAAATGGGGTCAGATTGTGGGCCTCGGCGTATGCATTGGCCTCCTGAATGCGCTCGTGCGTCCAGTTGGAGCCGCCAAAGGCGCAGATGCGGCCTGCCTCTTTGTGTTCGTTCAGCACCTCAACAATCGGCCCCACGGCTACCGTCGGGTCGTCGCGGTGAAGCATGTACAGGTCGATCCTGTCCGTTCTGAGGCGTGCCAGCGAGTCAAAGAGATCGGACGTGATATCAAATGGCGTGACGCGGTTTCGGTCGGCGTTGAAATGCGCGCCCTTGGTGAAGACGACCAGTTCGTCCCGCAGCCCTCGCGCTTCGATCCATTGCCCCAGCGCGCGCTCACAATCGCCATTTCCATACAGGTGGCCGGTATCGAAGATGTTACAGCCCAGAGCAAACACGTCGTCCAGCAACTTGAAGCTCTGCTCCAAATGGTCGGTGCCAATCATGACGGTGCCCTGGACCAGCCGGGAGATTGGCTTGTCAATGCCGGGCAGACTGCCGTACTGCATGTCCATGATGTGACCTCCTGTCTCAATTCGCGTGTTCTGAGTGGATTGACTTCACGTCCAACTGTGCTCGACGAAGCTTCTGGTGAGCCCCGCGAACGTACTGTCGGCGAACTGCCGTCTCGAGTTTGCTGACAGTGACTTCCCGGTCCTTGAGCGAATCGCGAAAGGGCTGCTGAGACATTATAGTCGACTATTCTAAAGCAGGCAATATGCTTAGAGATTAGGAAGGCGACCTCATAGAACAAGGGCCGCGAGCATCTGCTCGCGGCCCTCGTGTCCGTCGCCTGCCGGCCCAGAAACCAGGTTTTCCATGCGATGGCTCATCGCCAAAAACCTGGTTTCGTTGCCGGGGTGCCGTCTTCTCAGTCGATGCGAATGGAACCCGATCCCTGGTCAATCTCCAGGTCAATCACGTGGTCGGCGGCGTCGTAATCCTCCGTCTCCCACACGCCGTCGTCGTTGGGCCGGCCCTCCACCAGCCGGAACCGCTCGTCAGGGCGGAAGGAGCCGCTGCCCGAGTCGACCACCACCCGCGCGCCCACGCCCCTGGGTAGCGTGATGTCCAGCGACCCAGAGCCGCTGTCGATGCGCGCGTTGAAGGTGCTGTCCGGCGGCAGCGCCAGGTCAATGGACCCGGAGCCGCTATCGAGGAACAGGTAGCCGATCTGAAGGTCGCTCAGGTCGAAGTCGCAGGACCCGGAGCCGCTGTCCAGCGTGAGGTCTATCGCCACGTCGGGGCTGAGCATGACGTCCCACCGGGCATCCAGTCCCTGAAGGAAGTCGGGCGGCCCAAACCAGGGGCCGGAGTACTGGCTGTCCAACAGCACGTCGGTCTGAGCGCCGTGTGCGTCCACGTCGAAGATCAATTGGCCGCGATAGGTGACGTCGCCCTCGATGAGGTTGCTCGAATCGCTCAGTGCGCTCAGGTAGCCCGGCGCGCTGGTCCAGTCCACGTGAATCGAGGCGCGCTCCGTGCTTGCCAGCGGATGCTCCACGTGCTCGGTTTGCCATTCGGAAGCCTGCGTCAGGCTGGAAAGCGCCGGGATGTTGGGCGCGAACACCACCAGCGCCACCGCCCCCGCGATCAGCGCCAGGATCAGCAGCCCGCTGACGATGGCGCCGAGCATTGAGCGGCGGCCGATCAACACGTCGATACCCAGCGCGATCAACAACACCGGCCACAGCCGCCACAGCGCGTTCCACGACTGCCAGGGCACGTAGCCCAGGTTCGCCAGCAGCAGCAGGACGCCCGCGCCGATGAGCACCAACGGCCAGAAGAAGGAGGGCACGCGGCGTTTCCGCCTCTGGGGCACTTCCTCCGATTCCCACTCTAGTTCACGCTCTTGGCTCTCTGACACAACACACCTCCTAGCTATGCGCTCCTCCAACCTCCAACTTCCAACCTCTAGCCTCCAGCCTCCAGCTTCCAACTTCCAATCTCCAACTTCCTATACGCGAACGGGCGCGCGGAGTTGCGCGCCCCCTTGCGCTCGCCCGGCCCATGTGGTAGACTGGCAGGCGTTCGTGTCTTTGCTCCCGATCTCAAATCCGTACGTTCCACCCCCCGCAATTCATAGTAATGGTTCAAAAACAACTTCGTATTATGGTATAATACCCTCATATTGCAGTAGAGGGGAGTATGATGTCGGAAAAGACCGTCCGTCAATGTGAATGTCCAGTCTGCCAACAGCCTGGAGA
>Ga0180432_10003816_pt1 | contig 21206 bp, 14 predicted proteins | sample SS_ome_10_FD_132414 | JGI IMG/M metagenome (GOLD analysis project Ga0180432, IMG submission 132414) | Hypersaline lake sediment archaeal communities from the Salton Sea, California, USA - SS_1_MS_2 metaG | ecosystem: Environmental > Aquatic > Non-marine Saline and Alkaline > Hypersaline >...
AAAGGGGCCAGTCTTTTCGCCAACTTCTGGCCGAGAACGAGGCAAGATCGGCCGTAAAGGGCCTGTTTTGGCCTCGGTAGTTCCACGGTCCTGATGGCGACAGGTCATATTGAGAATTGCTGTTTTGTCAGGGGCTGGTGATCCAGGAGGATATTTCAAGATGACAATGGAGCATGCACCCAAGAATTTAGCAGCCGTGATCCTGGCAGCAGGTTACGGCAAACGCATGAAATCGCGCTTGACCAAGGTTATGCACCCGCTAGCTGGACGTCCGATGCTCTCCTACTCGGTCGAATTGGCCAAAATGTTAGGCGTGCACTGTCCGGTGCTGGTGGTCGGCCACGGGGCCGAAAAGGTGCGCGACTTTTTAGGCGATCAGGTCACCTATGTTGAGCAAATTGAGCGGCTGGGCACAGGTCATGCCGTGTTGCAGGCCCGCCCTGTGTTAAAAGATCGCAGCCATGCTGTGCTGGTCCTTTACGGGGATATGCCCCTGCTGCAAGAGGAGACTCTGCGCCGGTTACTCGAACTGCACCGGGCCGGCAGCGCGCCGGTGACAATGCTGACTGTCCTCTCGGACGACTCGATGGGCTTTGGTCGCATTTTGCGCGATGTGCGTGACAATCGTGTGTTGGGGATCGTTGAGGAAGCAGTTGCCACGCCGGAACAACTGGCTATCCGCGAGTTGAACGTGGGTGTCTATTGCTTTAAGGCAGCCTGGCTGTGGGAAAATTTGCCCAAAATTCGTCTCAGCCCCAAAGGCGAGTACTATCTCACCGATTTAGTGGGTATGGCTGCTGAGGAGGATCACCAGGTGCAGGCTTTGACGATTGATGACGTGACAACGGTACAGGGTATCAACACCCGTGTCCACCTGGCTCGTGCCGAAGCGATCATGCGCCGGCGTATAAACGAGCGATGGATGCTGGCCGGTGTGACGATGGTGGATCCCGAAACGACTTATATCGAAGCCAGTGTGACGATTGACCCGGACACCAAGATCTTGCCTCATACACACCTAATTGGCCTGACAATGGTTGGGCACGGCTGTGTCATTGGCCCCAACACGTGGATCGAGGATTCGACAGTGGGCAATGGCTGCATCATTCGTTTCTCTGTCCTCGAGAGAGCAACTCTCGAGGACGCTGTGGATGTGGGGCCCTTTGCCCATTTGCGCAAGGGTGCACACCTGGCACGCGGTGTCCACATGGGCAACTTTGGCGAGGTGAAAAATTCGTATCTCGGCCCTGACACCAAGATGGGACATTTTAGCTACCTCGGCGACGCAACCGTCGGGGAGAATGTCAACATTGGTGCAGGTACGATCACTTGCAACTATGACGGACAGCGAAAGCACCAGACGTTTATCCAGGACGGTGCTTTTATTGGCAGTGACACGATGTTGGTTGCCCCAGTGAAGGTGGGGCAAGGGAGCAAAACTGGTGCGGGCTCGGTTGTGACGCACGATGTGCCACCTAACAGCGTTGTCTATGGCGTGCCAGCCCGTCCAAAAGAAAAAAGAGAAGGTTCCAAACCTTCCAAGGAGTAATGTCGTTGGAATCTGCCAGTTTGGGGGAATTGTTGCTGTTGATCCTGCTGATCGCGTTTAATGCCTTCTTGGCCGCGACGGAGACGGCCCTCGCCAGTGCCCGGCGGCCCCGTCTGCGACAGTTGCGCAACGAAGGCGTGCGCTGGGCTGACCTGACTGAGAAATTGGCTGAGGATTCGCGTCTCTTGCTGACGACAATCTATCTGGGTACCATCCTGGTGCAATTCGCGACGGCGGCCTTTGCTGTGCTTGTACTCGTCCCTCCTGTGAGTGAGTGGTTCATTCAAATGTTTTCCCTCGGTTCTATGGCTACCCCTCTGTCCGTTATCCTCGTCGTGTTCGTTCTAGCCCTGGCGATGCTCGTGTTCGGAGAGCTGCTTCCCAAGTCGTTGGTACTTTACGACCCAGAAGGTATGGCTTTACGCCTGGTGCCAATCTTTCGAGTGGTGTTCTGGTTGCTCTCGCCCCTTGTCAAGGTTCTCACGATGCTTTCTCAATTGGCTGAATCCCTATCGGGCGGCGAGCATCCTGGTGTGGGTGTGCCATTTGTGACGGAAGAGGAAATCAAGACGATGGTAGACGCTGGCGAGGAAGAGGGAGCTATCGAGGAAGACGAGAAGGAGATGATTTTCAGCATCTTTGAGTTTGGCGATACCCTCGCTCGCGAGATCATGGTGCCCCGCATAGATGTGACAGCTTTGGATGTGATAACCTCGTTGAAGGAAGCCCTGGATCTGGTGTTGGAAAAGGGCTTTTCCCGGATCCCAGTTTATAAGGATACCATAGATAATGTCATTGGTCTTTTGTATGCCAAGGATCTATTGCGCTATCTACGAGAAGGGACAAAAGAAATAGAATTACTCGAGTCTCTGTTGCGCCCGGCGTACTTTGTGCCAGAATCCAAGGAATTGGACGAGTTGCTCCAAGAGTTGCAAAAACAAAAGATTCACATGGCTATCGTCGTAGACGAATACGGTGGCATGGCTGGTATTGTTACGATCGAGGATATCATCGAAGAAATCGTCGGCGAAATTCTGGACGAGTACGATGTTGAGGAACCTTTTGCCCAGTTGGTGAGTGAAAACGAGGCCATCTTTAACGCACGCATCGATTTGGATGATCTGAACAAGTTGTTGGGCTGCAATCTCCCCACCGATGAGGCAGACACGTTGGGAGGATTCATCTATAACGAACTTGGCAAGGTGCCGGTAGTGGGCGACAAAGTTCAAACACGCGGCTTTCGCATCGAAGTGATCTCGGTGGCGGGACGCCGTATCAAAAAAGTGCGCATCGTTCGCCCCTTGCCCGATCTGTCTCGCGCCGATGCTGTCGGTCTGGAGACAGGCAAATTAAAAGAGGGGGAGTTATGACTTTGAACCAGGCTTTAATCGATGCAGCGCGTCAAGCTCGCCAACGTGCTTATGCGCCTTATTCGAGTTTCAGCGTCGGAGCAGCGCTGCGGGTGCGCTCCGGCCGGGTTTTCACAGGCTGCAATGTGGAAAACGCTTCCTACGGTCTCACCATCTGCGCCGAGCGGGTTGCTGTGGTGAAAGCCGTTTCCGAAGGCGAGCGCGATTTCGAGGCCATCGCGGTCGTCAGCCAGGGAGGCGTCATGCCCTGCGGCGCCTGTCGTCAGGTTCTGGCCGAGTTCAATCCCAACCTGCGTGTCATTATGGTCGATCTGGAAGGAAACAATCGCGAATTCTGCCTGTCACAATTGCTGCCCGAGGCTTTTTTACCCGGTGACCTCTAGCGACGTTCCCTCTCCTCCTGTCTGATGGCTGCTCTTCAGCTTTGCCGGAGAGCGGCTCTTGTTGCTGATGGCCTGTCACTTTTGTAACTGCCGGTCGCCTTGCGATCTTGTCATTCTCCCACTTTTATGATAAACTTGGGTTCCTTATCCTAAATCCAAAGGAGTGTGAATGTCCCGCAAGCTGTTCTTTATCACGCTTTTGTTGGGCGTCTTTATCTTTCAACCCTATAGTCCCTTGCTTTACGCTGCTCCCCTTACTCAAGAGGAAGTGGGTATCAGCTCACCCCGAGATGGGGCGGTGGTGCGTGGCGTTGTCTCTATTATTGGTACGGCAACGCACCCAGAATTCTGGAAATACGAAATCTACTATGCACCTGAACCCAATCTCACTGACCAATGGGTCTTTATCGGCACCGTCCATGAAAACTCGGTGGTGAACGGCCAATTGGAAACGTGGAACACCAACTTTATTCCGGATGGCGTTTATGCCTTGCGCCTGCGCGTGGTGCGGCGTGACGGAAACTATTTAGAGTACACGGTGCATAACGTCAGCGTGTCCAATACCAAGCCGACCGACACGCCCACGCCAGAGGCCTCGCCCACGCCAGAAAACACGCCCACACCTCAGCCTCCGACACCCACGCCAGAGATTGTGCAGCCACCTACGGCGACACCGCGTCCCTCGCCCACCTCCGTTTTTCCCACGGCAACGCCTGAGGAGGGGGACTCTTCTCTTGCTCAAGTGGAAGTCAATCCCGCCAGCCTGGGCAAAGCTTTCTGCTATGGGAGCGGTGGGGCGTTGGCCATCTTTGGCCTGCTGCTCATCTATTTTATCATCCGGGGCGTCGTCACCTGGTTCTGGACGCTCATCGGGGATCGTTCCCGGCGGCGCGATCAGGAGATCTAGACAGCCCGAGCCTGGACTGTTTCCCTGGAATTGAGTTTTGGGTAGCAGATGTAAAAAGTCCGTTTGGCTTTTTGGGATTGTCAAGTTGGATGTTTGACAATCCTCTTTGCTTTTAGTGTGATATTTCTTTGTCTATTCATTTGCCAATTTGGCAACTACCGATGTACGAACCTAGCCATCAATTCACCCTCATCGTTGGCCTGGGCAACCCCGGCCGCAAATATGCCCGCAATCGCCACAACCTTGGCTTTTTGACTGTTGATCGTCTGGCGCAGCGATATGGGCTGGCTTTTACGCGTCAAAAAGGCAAGGCCAAGATCGCTGGAGGGACGATTGCAGGCCGGCGTGCCATCCTGGCCAAGCCCCAGACGTATATGAACCTTAGCGGCGAATCGGTGGCCAGGCTGGTGCAGTTCTTCAAGATCTCTTCCGAGCGCCTGTTAGTGGTCTATGACGACCTGGACCTGCCCCTGGCCCATCTCCGGCTGCGCTCCGGCGGCGGCTCTGGTGGCCACAAGGGGCTCAAATCGGTCATCGAGCATTTGGGCATCCAAGCATTTCCCCGCCTGCGGCTCGGCATCGGCCGGCCGGTTCACGGCAACCCGGTGGATTTTGTACTCCGGAACTTTACTGCCGACGAGTGGATCGAAATGGATGTTGCACTGGACCGTGCCGTAAAAGCCATCGAGCACTGGCTGGTCTATGGCATTGATTCGGCTATGAATGTTTTTAATCAGTCAAACGAACGACGGAAGAACAACGAATCGGAGCAGGCATGAAACTCTCGGGACTGCTTGCTCTCATCAACCGGATACCCGCTTACCGGCAACTCTTGGACACGCTGCTCCGCTGTGAGGAGGACGGGTTGCGCAGGGAAGATAGAGACCCTCTGTCGCCCCTGCAACTGCTCAACTCGGCCCGCCCTTATCTTTTGGCTGCGCTTCACGCCAACCTGAACCGACCGTTGGTGGTCCTTGCTGCCCGAACCGACCAGGCCCGGCAGTTGTTTGAACAACTCTGCGACTGGTCGGTGATGCAGGAGCAGGTGCGGCTTTTCCCAGAGCCAGATGCTTTGCCCTATGAACGGGTTCCCTGGGTGGGAGAGACAGTCCGCCAACGAATTACGACACTTGCTGCCCTCACCTCTTCAACCCCATCGCTGATCGTCGCCAGCGCCCGGGCTTTGATGCAACCGACTCTCCCGCCGAGAGAGTTGCGCCTGGGGACGCGCACCTATCGCGTGGGGCAGCGTATCTCGCTGGAAAAGGTCTTGGTTCACTGGATAGGGGCCGGTTACGAACCAGCCAGCGTCGTTCAGGAACGGGGCACCTTTGGCCGTCGCGGCGGCATCGTAGATGTCTTTTCGCCGCAGATGCGTTACCCGGTTCGCATTGAGCTCTTTGGCGACGAGATCGATTCGCTGCGCACCTTTGACCCCGCCACCCAGCGCTCGCTGGAGCAAATTGCCGAATTTGTCCTGATCCCTGCCACCGAGGCCTTGCCTCGCTTTGGCCCTCGCGCCGCCGAACGCCTGGCTGGCCTGGACATTGCCAACCTTCACGCACCGGCTGCTGCCGAGTTTCGCAGCGATCTAGAGTCGCTGGCCGCAGAAAGTTGGTTCAGGGGAATCGAGTTCTATGTCCCTTACCTCTACTCACACCCGGCCTCGCTGCTGGATCACCTGCCGACAAACGCTCTTCTCGTCGTGGACGACCTGGTAGACCTTGAAGCCTCCGCCGGCGACCTGGAAACGCAGGCGGTAAACCTCTTTCGTGACCTCGTCGCCGCTGGCGAAGTTTCCCCTGATTTTGCCCTGTCCTATTTTGCCTGGGATGCGTTGCGCGATCGGATTGCCACTCGCCAGCCGTTGGTCCTGGGCTACGAGGAGTGGAGCGAAATGGCGGGCGATCAGTTTGAAACGCCAGAGGGGGACGGACCAGCTCCTTTACGCGAGGTCTTTCGGCCCGGGCCGCGCTACGCCGGTCAGCTCAAGCGAGTGATGGAAGACTGGCGGATTATGCGTCAGAGCGGCCACAGGATCGTCGCCATCAGCCGACAGGCGCCTCGTCTGGCCGAGTTGTGGGGGGATCGCGAGTCGCCTCTTCCGCCGGTGGAGAGCGTCACCAAAGCACCCGGCCCGGGAGGGCTGATCATCGTCCAGGGCGCGCTGACCGAAGGCTGGGCGCTGCACTGCCCTGAGGCGTTGGGCATTGAATCCCCTGGAGTAAAGCCCTCGACTTTGGTCGGGAACGACCCGGCTGAGCCTTGTGCCCTTTATCTCCTCACTGATGCCGAACTTTTTGGCTGGGCACGCCCCCAGTCTCGCCGTCGCCCGTGTCCCCGTGCCGTCACTGCCGAGGATTACTTTGCCGATATGCAGCCCGGCGATTACGTCGTTCATGTGGAACACGGCGTTGGCATCTTTGGTGGCCTGGTCAAACTGAATGTCGATGGTGCTGAGCGAGAGTACCTTCAGGTAGATTACCAGGTAAATGACAAGCTCTATGTGCCCATCCACCACGCGGATCGCCTGGGCCGCTACATTGGTGCGACCGACCGGCCGCCACAGATCAATCATCTGGGAACTGCTGACTGGGCGCGTGTCAAAGCACGAACCCAACGCGCCGTCCAAGAGATTGCCCGCGATCTGTTGTCGCTCTACTCTGCCCGCCAGATCGTCCCCGGCTATGCCTTCTCACCTGATACTCCCTGGCAGGTTGACCTGGAGTCTGCTTTTCCTTACATCGAAACCGAGGATCAACTCCGCGCTATCCAGCAGGTCAAAGCCGACATGGAAAAGCCTCGTCCCATGGATCGCCTCATTTGCGGCGACGTGGGGTATGGCAAAACCGAAGTGGCGTTGCGGGCTGCTTTTAAAGCGGTGATGGAGGGCAAGCAAGTGGCTGTGCTGGTGCCGACCACTGTCCTGGCCCAACAACACTATCGCACCTTCTCGCAGCGGCTTGAGCCCTTTCCTCTCGAAGTCGAGATGCTCTCTCGTTTTCGCACCCATCGGGAACAGCTGGAAATTCTCCAACGGCTGGCTACCGGTATGCTGGACATTGTCATCGGCACTCATCGGCTTCTTTCCAAGGATGTGATTGTAAAAGATCTGGGTCTGTTGATCATTGACGAGGAGCAGCGCTTTGGCGTGACCCACAAAGAGCGGCTGAAGCAGATGCGTACCGAGGTCGACGTGCTCACTCTTACTGCCACTCCTATTCCCCGTACCCTTTATATGTCCCTGACTGGCGTGCGTGACATGAGCACGATCAACACGCCCCCGGAAGAACGACTCCCCATCAAGACCCATGTGGGCGTATGGGACGATACTTTGGTGCGCCAGGCTATTTTGCGGGAGCTGGACCGGGGTGGGCAGGTCTATTTTGTTCACAACCGGGTGCAGACGATTCACGTCGCGGCGAAAAAACTAGACTGCCTGGTGCCCGAGGCTACCTATGCTATCGGTCACGGCCAAATGCGCGAATCGGACCTGGAACAGGTCATGCTCGATTTCGCCGACGGCAAAACTGATGTGCTGGTTAGCACTACCATCATCGAGAGTGGCCTGGACATTCCCAACGTCAACACTCTGATCGTGGATCAGGCCGACCGTTTTGGTCTGGCACAACTGTACCAGTTGCGCGGGCGCGTGGGCCGGGCTGGGGTTCGTGCCTACGCCTACTTTTTCTACAAACCAGGCGGTCGCCTCACCGAGACGGCTCGTCAACGATTGCAGACCATCTTTGAGTCTACCGAGTTGGGTGCGGGTTTTAGCATTGCCATGCGAGATCTGGAGATCCGGGGGGCGGGCGACATCCTGGGACGGCGGCAGCACGGTCACATCAGCGCCGTGGGCTTTGATTTGTACACCCGCCTGCTAGCCCAGGCCGTCCGCGAGCTCAAGGGCGAGGCCGATCCCAACGTGCTCCCTCAAGATGCGGCTTATCTGATGCCATTGCGCGAAGCAGTGCAGATCAACTTGCCTATACCCGTTTATCTACCGGCCGATTATGTGGGAGAGGCCGACCTGCGTCTGCGCCTTTACCGTCGCATGGCTAACCTTACCTGGATGTCTGAGGTAGATGACCTGGAAGCCGAATTGACCGACCGTTTTGGCCCGCTTCCATCTCCTGCTGCCAATCTGATCTACCAGCTTCGCCTCAAGGTACTGGCCCTGGTCGCTGGTGTGAAAAGCATCTCTACAGACGACAGGCGGCTGATCCTTCACGCCGAGGGGTTGGAAAAACGAAATCGGGCTGTCTTGCAGGCTCGATTGGGTCGAGATGTGATCATTGGCCGTCACCAGATGTGGCTGCCGCTGCCATTGGCCGACGGCAAAGAGAAATGGCAGGCAGAATTGGTCACCGCGCTCGAGGTTCTGACAGAAGGATAACGCCGGCGTCAGGCAAGCTTTTTCCTCGCTCTGCGTTTGTATCCTTTGGAGTGTTTGTGGTATAATAGTGTCAGGCGACGTTGCTTGTTTAAATTCTGGCTATGTAGCCAGCTAATAGGAAAATGACATGACAGAGTACCGAATTGAGGAACATCCCATTTTGCCTATTAAGCCACGTGAGAGCGTGGCGTTCTATTGGCAGGGGCAGGAGCTGATCGCCAAACAAGGTGAGACTATAGCTTCTGCCCTTTTTGCTAATGGCGTGCGGATTTTTGGACATCATCCCAAAGACGATGCGCCACAGGGTATCTTTTGTGCCAATGGCCAATGTGCTCAATGTCTGGTTTTGGTCGATGGAAAACCTGTCAAATCTTGCATGGAGCTTGTCCGTCCTGGCATGCGGGTAGAGCCGGTTGAGGGCCTGCCAGAATTGCTGCCAGTGGACGAGGTGCCAGAAATGTGCGATGTCGAGGAGACGCGGGTGCCCGTGCTTATAATCGGCGGTGGCCCGGCTGGGCTTTCGGCGGCCATCGAACTGGGCAAGCTGGGCATTGAGACGTTGCTGGTGGACGACAAGCATCGACTGGGCGGCAAGCTGGTGCTACAGACGCATCGCTTTTTTGGCTCCATCAATGCTGTTTATGCCGGCACGCGCGGCATAGATATTGCGACCAAATTGGAAAAAAAGGTTCAAGAGTTTGACGGCGTTCGCATCTGGCTCAACAGCACGGCATTGGCGGTCTTTAGCGATCAGAAGGTGGGCATCCTGCGCGACGGAAAACGCTACGTGCTGGTCACACCTCAGGTGTTGCTCGTTGCGGCGGGGGCGCGGGAAAAGTCTCTGGCCTTCAAGGGAAACACGCTGCCCGGCGTCTATGGCGCAGGTGCCTTCCAGACGTTGGTCAATCGCGATCTGGTCAAAGCGGCTGAAAAGTTGTTCATCGTCGGCGGCGGCAACGTGGGACTGATCGCGGGCTACCACGCACTGCAGGCGGGCATCAAAGTGGTGGGACTGGTAGAAGCAATGGCCGAGTGTGGGGGCTACAAAGTCCACAAAGACAAACTGGTTCGCCTGGGTGTGCCAATCTATACTTCTCACACAGTCGTCAGCGCTAACGGCAAAGAATCGGTCGCGTCGGTGACAATTGCCCGGGTAGATGAGCGTTTCCAGCCAATTCCTGGCACGGAACGGTCGTTCGAATGTGACACAGTGCTCATCGCCGTGGGTCTGGATCCAGTCAACGAGTTCTACCTCAAGGCAAAAGAATTCGGCACGACTGTTTTTGCTGCCGGCGACGCTCAAGAGATCGCCGAAGCCTCGGCGGCCATGTTCTCAGGCAAGATAAAAGGGCTGGAAGTGGCCCGCGCTCTGGGCTACGCTGTCGGCGAGATCCCGCCAGACTGGTACCACACAGCCGAGGTCCTCAAGTCAAAGCCTGGGAAAACGGTTGAGGAACACCTGCCGAAAGTCACAGAGGGCATCGTACCGGTGTTCCATTGCTCGCAAGAGATCCCCTGCAATCCCTGCACGGCGGTCTGTCCCCAGGGATTGATCCACATCGACGAGAACGACATCCGCCAGCTGCCTGTCTTTCTGGGAGAAAAGTTGGGCAAGGCCTGCGTTGGTTGCGAAAAGTGTGTCACCGTTTGTCCTGGATTAGCTATCACCCTGGTAGACTATCGCCAGGAGCCAGAATCTCTTACCGTGACGATTGCTTATGAATTTCTTGAAAAGAGTATCCATGTAGGCGACAGGGTGACCGTGCTCGATGCCGAGGGAACCGTTCTGGGCAACGTGGAGGTGACGGGCGTGCGAGCACTCAAGGCTTTTGATCGCACGGTCGCCGTCAAGGTCAAGTCGCCTGGATCGTACGCCAAGCGGATCGCTGGCCTTCGCATACAAGAAAAAGAGGTGACCCAGCCGATGGATCACTATGTGCAGCGCCTCACCGACGACACCATTGTCTGTCGCTGCGAACGGGTGACGGCCGGCGAGATCCGTGCCCTCATTCGGCAAGGCTATCGCGACATCAACGAGATCAAAGCGGTGACGCGAGCGGGCATGGGCGCCTGTGGGGGGAAAACTTGCACACCGTTGATTCACCGGCTCTTTCGTGACGAAGGCATTCCCGAAACCGAGGTGGTGGATGCCGTCAACAGGCCGCTTTTCATGGAGGTGCCGTTGGGCGTTTTTGCTGGCGTGGTAGAGGAGGGAGAGTGAGTCGTGGCTGAGAGAACTGTGCCGCATTACGACGTTATCATCATCGGTGCAGGCAGCGTGGGCGCGCCGGCGGCTTTTTCGCTGGCCCAGGCGGGCGTGCACCCGCTGGTGATTGACCGGTTACCCAGCGTGGGGCAGGGATCCAATAAAAGAGCCATCGGCGGTATCCGTGCCACCCACTCTGACCCGGCCAAGATCCGCCTCAGTCTGCGCAGCATTGAGATATTTTCTACCTGGCAGGAACGCTACGGCGACGATATCGAGTGGTACAAGGGTGGGTATTCCTTTGTTGCCTACCGGGAATCTGAGGAAAAGGTCCTGAAAGACTTGTTGGATATCCAGCACTCGTATCAGCTCAACATCCACTGGCTGGATAAGGATGATCTATTAGAGGTGATTCCTGCACTCAACCCTGACGGGCTCATCGGTGGCACGTATGCCTCTGAAGACGGCAACGCTTCGCCACTGCTGGCTATCCACGCTTTCTATCGCCACGCTCAGCGACTGGGAGCCGAGTTTCATTTTGACGAAGCCGTGACGGGCATTATCGTCAAAGGTGGGCGCGTGCGGGGGGTCAAAGCGGACAAGGGAGAGTATGGTGCGGATGTGGTGATCGACGCCGCTGGCGCGTGGGCCAGACCGGTGGCACAGATGGCGGGCCTGGACGTGCCAGTACGTTCCGATTCCCACGAGGCTGCTATTACCGAGTCAGTAGGTCGTTTTCTCGACCCGATGGTAGTGGATATCCGGCCTCTGGTTGGCTCGACCAATTATTATTTTTACCAGCATTATACCGGCCAGGTTGTGTTTTGCATCACGCCCAGCCCCCACATCTGGGGCGATGACGTCCGCGAGACGAGCAGCTTTTTGCCGATGGTGGCTCGTCGCATGGTGGACGTGATGCCGCGGTTGAAAAATATCCGCGTTCGGCGCACGTGGCGGGGACTCTATCCTATGACTCCTGATGGCTTTCCCATCGTCGGCTGGTCAGAGGAATTGGAAGGTTTTCTCTTTGCAGTGGGCATGTGTGGTCAGGGTTTTATGCTCGGACCAGGGGTGGGCGAGCTGTTGACCTGCCTTGTGAAAGAGGATCTGTCGCCCGAGGACGACGAGGTGTTAAAGTACCTATCGCCGTATCGCGAATTTGTGGGCCAGGAAAAGCTACAGTAGGACCGCGGATCGCAAATTGTGAACTTGGAATTGTGAGGTCCAATAGATGACGGACGACAGGCAAGACACCTCAAGGCATAGGGGGGGGCAATGCGAATCTTGATCACTGGTGGAGCAGGGTTCCTCGGTGCGGCGCTGGCTTGCCGCCTGGTGCAGGAGGGCCATCGCGTCCAGGTTCTGGATGACTTGAGCGCTGGCAACCCGGCCCGATTGCCCAAAGAAGTGCATTTCACGCGAGGGGATGTGCGAGATGTGCCCCGGCTCTGGACGCTGCTGCGCGACGTAGAGTGTGTTTACCACCTGGCAGCGCGGGTCTTTGTGCCCGAGTCGGTGCTCTATCCCCGCGAGTATAATGACGTGAACGTCGGTGGCACAGTGAGTGTCATGGAGGCCATGCGCGACGCCGGCGTGAAGCGGGTTGTCCTGGCCTCCTCCGGCGCAATTTATGGCAATCAGGCGCACCAGCCGGTGCACGAGGATCTGGAACCCGACCCCAATTCGCCTTACGCCGTGAGCAAGCTGGCAGCGGAATATTATGTGCGCACCATCGGCCGGTTGTGGGGCATCGAGACCGTGATCTTGCGCGTGTTCAATGCTTACGGGGCAGGGCAGTTCGCGCCGGTCTACCGGGCGCCTGTCATCCCGGCGTTGATGAAGCAAGCGCTGGTGGGTGGTTCGCTGGTGATTTTTGGCGAGGGGGGGCAGACTCGCGATTTTGTCCATGTGGACGATGTGGTGGATGCAATGCTGGTCGCGGCCACGGCCGAGAATGTGGATCGTGCCATCCTCAACGTCGGCAGCGGCCAGGAGACCAGCATCAACGACATGGCTCGACTCATTGGTACGGTGACGGGCAAGTCAGTGCGTCTTCTCTACAGCCAGGTGGAGAGTGGAGGTGTCCCTCGCCTGGTGGCCGACCTCACCCTGGCTCAGGAAAAGTTGGGCTTTCGCCCCCGTGTTCCACTAGAGGAGGGCCTGCGCCGCTTGCTGGCCCTCGATCCTCAATTCCAGTCGCTGTAAAATGACAGCCGGCGCGGCGGTGTCTTTTATCCTTTGCCCATGACAAGGCGCGCGCCGACGAGCAACAACGCTGCACCCAGGACGCGCGTCCAGGTCAGGGGACGCGTTTCTACGCCCAGCCAGCCAAAGTGGTCGATGACTATCGTGGTCGTGAGTTGCACGGCGATGCTGATGCTCAGTGCCACGGCGACCCCCAGCCGGCCCACTGCTACCGAGAGGGCGACCAGGATGCCTAGCCCCCCAACGCCAGTGATGATTGCCAGCCACCACCAACTGCCCCAGGGGCGGCCTGTTTGACGTTCTATAGTGAACATGGCTAGTAGTGCAACGATCAGCCCTGCGATGTGCACTCCCACGGCCATGCCCCACACGCCTAATTTTTGACGCAGTAGATTGGTCAATGGCGCTTGCGTGCCGATCAACAATCCGGCCACGACAGCCACCAATGCGCCAAGTCTGGCAGATAGTGACATGATTCCTCCTTTGTGAGATCCTGCTGGGGGCACAGGTTAGCCCCTCGAGCCCTCTCCCGGCCTGGAAAACTTTTCGGGTTCCAACATCCCTGTCTGCACCGGCAAGGGGATAATCGAACATCAGCGAACATCATGGAGCAACTGCTCCAGCCTGGACCTGTCGACCCGCGACGACAGATCCAGGCTCACCGGCGCGACAGAGACGATACGGTCGTGGATGAGCGTATAGATGTCCGAGTCTGGTTCCAGGCTGGGCCAATGGGTCCGGGGACGGTATCCCAGCGACCTGGTTTCGTTCAGGTTTCCCTGTTGGGGCGGGATGGTCTCAAAGTAACATTGGCGGGAAACGCGGGTCACGCGCCAGGGTGTGTGGGGCGTTGCGTCTTGGGGCACGTCGATCTTGAGCAGGTCGACATCGAAGGGAAGCCTGGCCTGAGGCGAGAGCAGCCGCCGGGCAAAAAGATGTACAAAGTGCGCTGCGGCGCTCAAGTCGACCTCTGAGGAATGGGAATGGTGAAAATGGACCGCTGTCTGAAGCGAGACAGCCAGGGCAGGAATGCCGGCCGCTGCCGCTTCCAAAGCTGCACCCACTGTGCCGGAAGCCGTGATGTCGCTGCCGAGGTTCTCGCCATAGTTGATGCCGGCCACAACCAGGTCGGGCTGGCGAGGGGCCAACTCGATCAGGGCGTGCATCACTGTTTGAGCCGGGGAACCTTCAATGCCAAAGGCCTCCAATGAAATTTTATCCCATACAAATCGCGTGGGATGGATGCGTCCCTTGTTGCCAGGAGGAAAGCTACGGCCAGTGCCGCTTTGTTGGTGCAGGGGGGCGGCAATGAGTAGATCGCCCAGGGGACGCAGTGCAGCGGCAGCAGCGTGCAACCCGGGCGATTTGATGCCATCGTCGTTGGTTACCAGAATCAAAGGTCGTATGGCTGAAATCAAGATCTTGTCTCCGCTATGGCTTGTGCTTGGTGCGTTGCGTCTCTAAACCGTGGGGAATGATAGCAGCAAATTCGGTTTTGATCAAGCCTGGGATGGGCTAGACAAAGCCCGGTCAATGCGCTATAATAGAGCTATGATCGAAAGCGGACTTTTGGACCTGTTCAACATCCTGGTAATCATCAACCGGCTGCTGTCGTCTGCCATCGTCATTACCGGCTTTTCTCTTGCCGTCTATTTCCTGACCCACAACCTTCGTAGCTCGGTGGCCTGCATTTTTAGTGCGTTGATGAGTTTTGTAGCGCTGGTTTACGTCGGCGACATTGTGCTCTTTAACGTACCGACGGCAGAGGCGGCACTGCCGTGGCTCAAGATGCAGTGGGTGGGCATCGCTTTTGTGCCAGCAGCCTATTTTCACTTCTCTGACGCTTTGCTGGCTTACACCAACGATCGTTCTCGCCGTCGCCGCATGGGGGTGTGGCTCAGTTACCTCATCAGTGTCGGCTTGGTGGGGTTGGTGATCTGGACCGACTTGTTGGTGCGTGAGGTCATCTACCGGCCAGCGGCCACTCAATTCCGTGCGGGTCCGCTCTTTTGGGTGTTTACGGCCTACTTTTTCCTCGTTGTAGGGGGGGGAGCAATGAACATCCAGCGCGCCCGCGAGCGCTGTCTGACTCCCACCTCACGGCGCCGTATGACTTACCTGTCGCTGGCTTTTATCGCGCCTGCGCTGAGAGTGTTCCCCTACGTGATGGTGGGCAGTGTGGACGTACTGTTTCCTCCGGCAGTGCTGTTGATCTTGGTGCTGTTGGGCAACGTGGGCGTGGTGCTGATGATGATTGGCATGGCTTATCCGGTGGCCTACTTTGGTGTGTTGATGCCGGATCGCGTTGTCAAACGGGATCTGGTACAGTTTTTGCTGCGCGGCCCTTTGGCAGCCACGGTGGTCATTGCCTTGCTTCAGACTATTCCCAAGGTAGAGACGATCTTGGGGTTATCCCGAGATACCGTGCTCTTTACAACTGTTGTAGCGAGTCTGATACTGTTACAGGTGGGTATCACCATAGCCCAGCCACTGATTGACCGGTTGATCTATCGCCAGGATCGTGATGAAATTGCCTGGCTCCGCCATCTGGACAGCCGTTTGCTCACTGGGACGGATATGCGGCAGTTTCAGGAGAACCTGCTGAGCGCAGTTTGTGATACGTTGCGGGTGACCACGGCCTTTGTGGCTGTGACAGAAGAGGGGCAACTGCGCCCTCAGGCCTTTTACGGGAACGCAGTAGAGGTAGAAACGTTCCTGGCTGCCTGTGACTTGGGCCGTGTTACTCAGCTCTCTTCTCCTTCTGCCCTGCCTGCTCACTTAAAGAGCCTGTTCAACGGTATGCCACCGGTTGTTAGTGAAGGGTTTTGGGTATTTCCCCTGCGGGCGACCTCTGCAGAGATCACACTGGGGGTGTTGGGCGTTCGGGCCAGGAGAGATTTGTCCTCTCTTTCGGAGGACGAGGCCAGCGCTCTGTCTATTCTGGTCTCCCAGGCCGAAAATGCGATGGCCGATCGACATTTACAACAGAGTCTTTTTAGTGCCCTGGAGCAAATCATCCCCGAGATGGAAGCTATCCAGCGTCGCCGGGGCATGGTGCGCTATGCGGGGTCGCCCCCGGTGCAGCCTATCGATGAGAGCCTGATTTATGCGCCCGAGTTCCCCCAGTTGGTCAAGGACGCGCTCCGGGATTACTGGGGGGGGCCTCGCTTGAGTAACAGTCCTTTGCTCCGCTTGTCCGTGGTCAGACAGGCACTGAATGAATATGATGGGCAGCCTATCCACGCGCTTCGGGCTGTACTGTTGCGGGCGGTGGAGGCCCTGCGTCCTACCGGTGAACGCAAGATGACGACCAAGGAATGGCTGCTGTACAACATTCTGGACCTCAAGTTCCTTCGGGGCGAACGGGTCAGCTATGTGGCCCGTCGCCTGGCTATGAGCGAGTCTGACCTGTATCGCAAACAACGTGTCGCCATCAAAGAAGTCGCTCGGACATTGGCCCAGATGGAGGAAGCCTCGTGGGATGAACGGGAGCAGAGCTCTGTTTCCAAGTTGCCAGAAAAAGCGTCTTGACAACCCCCTGAAATCACCATATAATACTAGAAGCTTTTCAATTCGCCGACCACAGAATGCACAAAGATTTTTCCTGCCTTATCTGTAGTAACGTTTTGTGTCCTGATTTTTGCCAGGCTGGGAAACGACACGTTTTTGGCAATGCTTTTTGGTTTTTGATGCCTGTTGGACGAGATGGCTCGTTTTAAAAATTTTGTTGTGGACAAGTTGTATGTATGCGAACCCGGTGTTGGTTGTGTCAGTCAGACTTTGCAGGGTTGGGCACAGAGAGCGTAACTCTATACAAATCAGGCGTCAGGGCGCGGGTGCTAAGGCCTGGGACGAAATAGAACTCGGCGATGTCTTTTGTCTTGGCAGGACAAGAGATGACGACCGGGTTATTTTTTAAAAGATTGTCTTGGACGATCTTTGGTGTATTGGCGCTCGTTGGGAGAGAAAGGCAGGTTGACTTGACTCAGGAAGAACGGATTGATCTCAAACCATGGGAAGAGCCTCTGGAAGAAGAGTATTGGTTGGCTCTCTTGCAACAGGGTGAGCATGCCGTTTATGGCGAGCTTTTACCTGTCCAAGAGACCTGTTTACAGGAGACAGATGAGCGACAGGTAAACGAGGAGAGCCTGCTTGACAACGGTCATTCTAAAGTAAAAGAGTATCTCTCTGAAGAACGTTCCTCGCTGGAACCGCCGGAAGCTGTTGCTCCCAGTTGGGAACTGGCTGAGACCTACTTGCGCGATGGAAAAGTTTTAAAAATGCCGGTAGTGGGATACAACCGGGGGGGACTTCTCGTAGATTGGAGTGGTTGGCAGGGATTTGTTCCCGCTTCGCAATTGATTGCCTTCCCGGTTCACCTGCCAGAGGAGGAACGTAGAGACGAATTTGCTGCTCGCTTGGGAGAACAGTTGACACTCAAGATCATTGAACTGGACCGAGATCGTAATCGCCTGATTTTTTCGGAAAAAGCCATTGCCTCGCAGGAAGATCAGATCAAAGACTTGCTGAACAACATTTGTGACGGTGATATTCGGCCCGGTCGCATCACCAATCTTTGTTCTTTTGGCGCTTTTGTAGACCTGGGTGGTGTGGAGGGTCTGATTCACATCTCTGAATTGTCGTGGGGGCGGGTGTCTCATCCCTCCGACGTGCTTTACGTCGGTCAAGAGATTGAAACTTATGTGCTTAACGTTAATCGATCACAGAGGCGTATTGGACTCAGCCTCAAGCGGCTGCAACCTGATCCGTGGAATTCTCTCGAAGATCGCTACATGGAAGGCCAATTAGTGGAAGGTGTGATCACCAACGTGGTCAGTTTTGGAGCTTTTGCGCGCATCGAGGAAGGGGTGGAAGGGCTGATCCACGTCTCAGAGTTGGCGGAAGGAGATTTTATGCATCCGCGCAATGTGGTCAAGGAGGGAGACACCATCACTGTTCGTATCGTGAACATAGATAGCGTTAATCACCGCTTGGGATTGAGCTTGCGGCAAATAAATGGCTAGGCAAAGCAAGATCGAGGTAAGACTCCTTGGGTCGCCTGGCGTGTTGATATCAGTCATGGTAGTGTTGTGGGCCCATCTTTTCTGGTGGTGAGGGATGGGTTTATTTGTCTAGAGGGTCTTTTACCCATGACCAGAAAATCAAAACAAAAAAGTAGCTCCCGTCGTAAATCTTTATCGTCGAGGAGAAAAACCGGGACTCGTCAGAAACCTTCGACCGGGTCACGTGAAAAGGGACACCCTGTCAAACAATTGAGACTTTTGCTGGCACGCTTTCGAGGTTCTTTTGGACCTCGTCAGAAGGAAGTGTTGGCTATCTTGCTCTTGGTGATCACTGCCTTGACATTGCTGGGTCTGGCGGACGTCACCACGGGTTCGCTCATAGATGCCTGGGTTGATTTTCTGCGGCAAGCTTTTGGTCTGGGGGCCTACCCCCTGGCTTTGGCCTTTGCCGGCCTGGGAGTGTGGTTGCTGTTGCGAACTGTGAATCAGATATCTGCTCTCCGGTGGAAATCGGTGACGGGTCTGCAAGTTGCTTTTTTGGCGACGCTGGCTCTGATCCACCTTTTGGCCCCGGGCGACGATCTGCTGGCCCTGGCTCAGAGGGGGCAAGGCGGTGGCTATGTTGGCTGGGCCATCGCCGACCTGCTGCAGCGCACGTTGGGTGATTTGATTGCGCTCTTGTTGCTGTTGGTGGGTCTTGCCGCTGGCTTGGCTCTTGTGGCTGACTGGACCCTGGAAGATCTGACTTTTGTACTCTTGCAATTCACCGATCGTCTGCGTAGAGTTGCCCCAGAGCCTTCTTCTTCAGTCGAGCCGAAATCTATTTCACCCGCTCCTCTTCCCAAGCAGGAACGGCCGCAGCCTTCCGAACCTCAGCCTGCCAGGCCGATGACTAAGCCTGCGCCCTCTCCAAAGGTCGTACCTGTGTCTCGTCCCAGCCCTCCCGCCGGGAAAAAGCCTGCAAAGACTCGCTCTCGTCGCCGGGCCGTGCGCCTGCCTTCCCTGGATCTGCTCGTTCCTGATGCAGATCATGACTATGGAGATGCAGATGTCCGTTATCGTAGCCAGGTTATCGAAGAGACGCTGGCCAGTTTCGACGTGCCGGTTAAGGTGATAGAAGTCAACCAGGGGCCGGTGGTCACTCAGTTTGGCTTGGAGCCGCTTTTCACCGAGCATCGTTTGTCCAGCGGCGAAGTCCGCCGGCGAAAGGTACGGGTGAGCAAGATCAGTGCACTGGCCAGCGACCTGGCGTTGGCCTTGGCAGCCTCTCCGATTCGCATCGAAGCGCCTGTGCCAGGTCGATCCATCGTCGGCGTCGAAGTTCCCAACAGTGAATTGGCACTGGTGGGCCTGCGGGGAGTCATGGAATCTACGGCCTACAAGAAAAAGCGCTCGCGGCTCAAAATCGCTCTGGGACGCGGTGTGTCCGGTGAGCCGGTAGTGGCCAACCTGGCGACAATGCCGCATTTGCTTATCGCCGGGGCCACCGGTTCCGGCAAATCAGTTTGCATCAACGCTATTACCACCTGCCTGGCCTTCAACAACCGGCCGGAGGACCTGCGCCTGGTAATGATTGACCCCAAAATGGTCGAACTCACCCGCTTTAACGGCCTGCCGCACTTGCTCGGACCTGTGGAGACAGAGCTGGAGCGCATCGGGGGGGTGTTGTATTGGGCGACACAGGAGATGAAATCGCGCTATAAAAAGTTTGCCGCTGCCTCGGCTCGCCATCTGGATGATTATAACAAAAATGTAACTGCCGAAGAGCGGTTGCCTCGTATTGTTATACTCATTGACGAGTTGGCCGATCTGATGTTGAATGCGCCGGACGAGACGGAACGAACCATCACTCGCCTGGCGCAGATGGCCCGGGCTACTGGCATTCACCTGGTACTGGCCACCCAGCGCCCCAGCGTAGATGTGGTCACCGGTCTCATCAAGGCCAACTTTCCGGCTCGTATCAGTTTTTCTGTCACCAGCCAGGTGGATTCGCGGGTGATTCTGGATCAGCCGGGCGCGGAAACGCTGCTGGGGCGGGGGGACATGCTTTACATGTCTCCCGATTCCAGCAAGCTGGTGCGCGTGCAAGGATGCTTTGTCTCTGACGACGAGATTCAAGGGTTGATAGGTTACTGGAATGAAAAAGTCCCACCTGGGGAGCAAGAAGAGGTTCCGCCTTGGGATGCGTCCATCGCTGTTGCTGAACAGGATCCACTTTTAGAGGAGGCCATCGCCCTGGTGCAGCAGACGGGCGCTGCATCGGCTTCGTTCTTGCAGCGGCGAATGCGGATTGGCTATCCGCGTGCTTCTCGCCTTATCGACCAGATGGAAGAGATGGGCATCATTGGCCCGCCGGCGACGGGTGGACGCCGCCGCGAGGTGTTGCTGGAGGCGGGAGCAACTTCCGTCGGGCAAGTTCCGTCGCAATCCAAAGACGGGGAAGCGTAAAGACATATTGGGTCCCTGGATGCGACAACAAATTTACGAGTGGGTCAAGTAAACCATGCTTCAGGTCAACAATATTTCCAAAGTCTACGGCGACGACGTGGTTTTGGAGAACGCCTCCTTTGTCGTCAATCGAGGCGACCGGTTGGGGCTTGTTGGTCCCAATGGCTGCGGCAAGACGACGTTGCTGCGGATCATTGTTGGCCGGGAAATGCCAGACCAGGGTAGCGTGCGTTTTTCGCCGGCCGACTTGACCGTTGGTTACCTGGCACAGGCACTAGAGTTCAAAGCTGAGGCCACTGTCGGTGGCGTGATGCGCCAGGCCGTGGAGGGTTTACGCGAGGCCGAGCGGCGGGTGGAGGTGCTGGCCCAGCAGATGGCCGTCGCCCAGGGCGACGAGTTGGCCTGCTTGATGGACGAGTACGCCGCCGCGCTGGCCCGCTTTGAGTCTGCCGGAGGATACGCGGTATTTCACGACATTGACGCCGTCTTGGTCGGGCTAGGTCTTGAGGCTGTGGAACAGGACACGCCAGTGGCTGTTCTCAGCGGCGGGCAAAAAACCCGCCTGGGCCTGGCCCGCTTGTTGTTGGCCCGCCCTCAACTTTTGCTCCTTGACGAGCCGACCAACCACCTGGACATCGAAGCGTTAGAGTGGTTGGAAAGCTTTTTGGCCAGCTATGATGGCGCTGTTCTTATTGTCTCCCACGACCGCACGTTTCTC
>Ga0180432_10003818_pt1 | contig 21185 bp, 14 predicted proteins | sample SS_ome_10_FD_132414 | JGI IMG/M metagenome (GOLD analysis project Ga0180432, IMG submission 132414) | Hypersaline lake sediment archaeal communities from the Salton Sea, California, USA - SS_1_MS_2 metaG | ecosystem: Environmental > Aquatic > Non-marine Saline and Alkaline > Hypersaline >...
CAGAGCACCGGGCGCGAGCCTGGTGACCGGTCGAGGTGAGGGTCGTCATCCTGTTCTCGCCGCCGCCGGGCCCCGGTGTGCCGAGACCAGGCCACCCGCGCCGTCCCGTCACGAGAGGTCGCCGCGGAGCCACGTCTTCGCCCGCCCGCGAGCCGGCCGCGGCCTGCGGAACCTCCGGCTGGGTCGCGTTCGTGCCGCGTCAGTCGACGGGGTGGTTCATCTCAGCCTGGCCAGCCGGGAACGCCGGGCAGGCCGCCGGAGAGACGCTCGCAGATCGCCCGCTCCGCGGCCCGGAGCGGCAGGCGAGTTCGGGGGCCGGCTTGCATCCGCCGCCCCGGGCAACTACAGTCCCCGCAGCCCGCGGAGCGGCGGCGCCTCGCAGGGCCGGCCGGTCGACGCGGTCCATCGGTGACGTGTTGGGGACAGTCTGCTCGGAGCCCCGCGATCCTCTCCGTCCGGCAAAGCTGCGGCCTGCTGCTCACCGCCCTGACCTGGGCCACCGCGGGTTGTGCGCCGGTGTGGCACCTCCATTACGACGAGGCCGAGAAGCTGGCCCGCGCCAGGCAGCGGCCCCTGGCGATCTTCTACAAGGCTCCGCTGGACGTGCGCTCCAGCCAGCTCGAGGACCTGCTGGAGACCCCGCCGGCCCGGCAATGGCTGGCCGACAAGGTCCGCTGCATCCTGACCAGCGACTTTCCCCCCTTCCGCCGCTACGTGGCCCAGTTCGGCGTGCTGCAGGCGCCGGCCCTGATCCTGATCCACCCCGACGGCACCTACCACGCCCGCAACGCCCCGGCCGATCTCGACGAGCTGCTGGCCTTCCTCCAGCAGGCCCAGCCCCCCGGACGGACCCCGGAACTCAACCCCCAGATCCCCCGGGCCATCGATTACCGCTGGGAGGGCATCTACGAACAGGCCCTGGCGGCGGCCCGGCAGCAGAACCGCGAGCTGTTCATCGTCTACAAGTGGTGGTTGTCACCGGAGTCGACCGAGCTGCTCAACATGCTGCAGACCCGTCCCGAGGTGGCCCGCCATTTCAACGAGACGGTCAACTGCGTGCTGGACATGGACTACCTGCCGAACCGGACGCACCTGCAGCGCTACGGCGTGACGGAGGTGCCCGCGGTGGTGCTGGTACACCGGGACGGGACCTATCACGCCCACAGCGGGCCGATGACGGCCGTGGAGATCGTGCGGTTCGTGACCGGGGCCAAGCCTCCGGGCCGGGTCCCGCGGGGCGGCCGTCCGTAGCAGACCGCCGGGCCGCGGGCGTCCAGCTCGTACACCGGCTCCACCCGGGCCGGCGCCCCATGACGATCCCGGCGGAGCGAGACTCATCCCGATAGCCCGTTGCAGCGGGCCGGGGATGGACCGTCTGGGTAAGCCCGTGGAAACGGGCTCGCTACCGGGAGCGCAGCGGCGGGCGGCGCAGTGGTCCTGAAGGGTCGGGCCATGGGCCCGCCTGCGGCGGGGGCCACCGGTGAAACGGCCGGGACCCCCGGCTCCCGCGATCAGCGGCTCCCGAACCGCCGGCCCCCATGTCGCCCCGGGCGGGTGAGCACAAGCCGCCATCACCGGCGAGCGGCGACGGCCACGCCACGTCCGGCCACCCGGCGCGCTGCGGAGTCACCCCCTCCACACCAGGGCGACATCCGGTGCAGGTTGCGGAAGTCACCCTGGCCAGCGACGCCAGGCTCAGGGACAGCCTGGAAGCTGGTGACCGAAGCGCGGCTTGACCACCGCCCCGTCCAGCGAGTTGATCAGCCCGTCCACGTTGACGTCGTAGAGGAACGACTCCCCGCCGACCGCGGCGCCGAACCAGGGCTTGATGGCCGAGAAGTCCACCGAGTTCACCATCAGGTTGCGGTCCACGTCGCCCTCCAGCGTGGCCACCGCGAAGGTGTCGTCCAACCCGCCGGACAGCGTGATCGTGCAGCAGTCGTCGGCCGGCAGCGGCGGATCGAACTCCACGCCGATGGTCTCCCCACCGCCCAGGGCGGTGATCGAACCGCTGTACGCCGCGCCGCAATCGACGGTGGCACCGAAGTCGGACACCGCGGCGGAGACGTCGAACTCGAGGTACTCGACGCTGCCGGCCCGGGGGTCGCAGTTGTCACCGGGGGTGTCCCCGAAGCCCAGCTGCAGGCAGAACTCGCCGGCGGCCCCGTGGGTGCGGCAGCTCCGGGCGGCCTCGATCTCGGCGGTGACCATGGCCGCGACGACGGCGTTGTAGGCGTTGATCCGGCCGTGGCCGAAGCTGGGGTCCCAGCCGGCCGAGCCCTTGTCGTCGGCCGTGGACTCGATGAGGGTCCGCACCTCGTCGTTGGTCAGGCCGGGATTGGCCGACCAGACCAGCGCCGCCAGCCCCGCCACGTGCGGGCAGGACATCGAGGTGCCCGACTCGTAACTGTAGGTGTTGGCGCTGAAGAACGTGTCCCAGCAGGAGTAGACGTCCACGCCGGGGGCGGTCACCGACATCTGCGGGCCGGTCGTGGTGAAGTCGGCCAGCAGATCCCGGTTGTCGGTCGCCCCCACGGCGATGGTGTTCGTCCAGCGGGCGGGGAAGAAGATCTGGGCCCCCGGCGTGTTGCCGGTGGACGCGCAGAGCACCATGCCCTGGCCGTGGGCGTAGTTGATGGCGTTCTCGAAGAAGCTGATTCCGTCGGGATAGCCCAGGCTCATGGACCCCACGTCGGCACCGTGGTCGGCCGCCCAGATCACCCCGTTGCCGCACTCGGTCTCCGTGCCGCTGCCGAACCAGTTGAGCACCTTGATGGGCATGAGCTTGGCCCCCCAGCTCACCCCGGCGATGCCCTGGCCGTTGTTGGTGGTGGCCGTCGCGATGCCCGAGCAGTGGCTGCCGTGCGAGAGGAACCAGCTATCATCCGTGTCGCTGGCGCTGCCCTCGCTGCTGAAGTTCCGGCCGGGCACCTGCTTGTTCTTCAGCTCCGGGTGGCTCTGGCTGATGCCCGTATCGATGATGGCCACGATGACGTCGCTGGTGCCGGTGTGCAGGTCCCAGGCTTCCGGGGCGTCGATGTCGGCATCGGAGACCCCCGCCTGGCCCTGAATGGTCTGGCCGGTGTTGTGCAGGGAGTACTGCTGGTTGAAGCTGGGGTCGTTCGGGAAGGTGGCCATCACGCCGCCCACGCCGTCGAGTTCGGCGCGCTGGATGTACCCGTCGTGGGCCAGCAGCTCGTCCACCAGGGCCGGCGTGTCGCTGCCCTCGGGAACGAAGACGGTGTAGTAGCGGTCCAGGCCCAACTCGCGGGCCAGGGCAGCGTCCCGCGGCGGGGGATCGGCCGTCGGGGCGATCGCGGTGACCTCGAACCGCCTGAACAGATCGGCGAGATCCGCCTCGATGTCCGCGGCCCGGGCCCCCCTCCGCACCAGCAGCGGCCCCCCGTCCGCGCCCTGGGCCGGGGTCACGCCCGGCTCCACCTGGATGACCACCTGCGTGGAGGCGTATCCGCCGAAGGTGTCGGGCTGCCGCGTGCCGTCAGCGAACGCGGCGGGCGACGCGCAGAGCACGGCCGCCGAAGCGATCCACAGGATCGTGCGCACGTATGTCATTCGTCTTCCCTCCTGCGTGATGAGAATTGGCGTGTAGATAACGCAGACTGCTCCAGCACCCCAGTTTACGACTTCCGCCGCCGAAATCAAGGCAGCGGAGCGTCGCCCCCGGCACCCATCCAGCCCCGAACCGACCTCGGCGGCCGGACCCCGTCGGCCCTTGATGACGCACGGCGACACCCGGGCGGGCGCGGCATGCGGGCGCAGGCCAGGCGCCCCCTGGCTGGAGAGCCCGGCGCGCCGGCGCCGGCAGCCGAACAGGAACAACCAAGCAAGCGGGACAGAGCGGCAGAACTGCCGGGAGACAAAAAGGGCTGATGCCGTGGCCACCCCGCCTCGCGGTATCAGCCCACCGTCACCAGTGCGGCCGCCACGACCAGGAACCTGGGGTGGCGGGCCAGTTCCTTCCCCTGCCTTGGGTGGCGCCCTACAGCATGCCACCGCTTAGCCGCGTGTCAACCGTCCTGCCGAAAAATCCAGTCAAGCCTTTTTCCGCCAGGATATTACAGCAGGCTGTGGCCGGCGGAGCCGGGACGCCTCCGGCTGTGAGGATGGCGCGTTTCACAGGCCGGACCCGCACGGGCGGGCCCTCATCGCGACCCAAGCGACATGCACATGTGTTGCAACGGTGCGTTGGTCCGCCCGGCTGCCGGCGTCCTGCCCGGCGGCTCAGAAGCTGCCGGGGCCGGTGAAGGAGCCCTGCAGCCCGGCGAAGTCGGCCAGGTCCACGTCGGAGTCGCCGTCGAAATCGAGCCGTTCGCAGCCGGCCGGGGCGGAGAGCCCGGGCCCGTTCAGGCAGTCGTGCAGCGCGGCGTGGTCGGCCAGGTCCACGTCGGAGTCGCCGTCACCGTCGCCCGACCCGTTCCAGGTGAGGGCGTCGATCCGCTCGAGGTCGTTGGTCACCTCGTAGCCGGCGTCCAGGAGCTGGTACATCGAGTTGTCCAGGTACTCCCGGAAATCGCTGCCGGGGTCGTCGGGGTCGGCGCTGGGTTCGGGCCAGGGCGGCGTGTAACCGCCCTCCAGGAACGCCGGGATAAGGATGTTCTTGACCGCCCAGAGGTCGATGGCCACCGGGTCCACACCCGCCACCAGCTGGTCCCGCCGGGTCGCCCCCTCGTAGGTGGTCCAGGGACCGTCGTAGGGGTTGGCGTTGATCCAGATGCAGTCCAGCAGGTTCAGGTCCGCCGGGCGGATCTCGCCCTGCAGCGCCCCCAGGATGCCGTAGCGGATGGCGTTGTGCGAGTTGGTGCCCAGCTCCTTGGTGACCACGCCCATGTAGTGTTTCACGCAGACCGTGGCCCCGTAGGTCGCGTGGTGCGATTTGAGCACCGGCAGGTTGATGAACCTGAGGTGCTCGCGATCGTAGCTCTGGCTGCCCGCGTCCCACAGGCCGTGCTTCAGGCTGATCAACGTGCCGTAGTCGGTGTCGAACTTCGGGTAGGAGACCTTGCCGTGGACCTCGGGATCGTAATCGCCGACCACGTAGCCGCTGGCGGTGTCGCCCTGGTCGTACTCGTCGACCTGCTTGTAACGCAGGACCGTCCAGTCGCGGTGCGAGACGGGGTGGCCCTGGCCCTGGAAGCCGGCCACCACATCATGGGGCGAGAGGCTGTGGTCCTGGGCGTTGTTCTCGGAACGGTCGAACCCGTCGATGGGGTTGAACTGGGCGTTCTCGCAGACCACCACCTCGCCGCTGAAGCCGTCGGGGTGATCGAGGATGCGGAGGATGAGCCCGCGGAGGACGTCGGTGTTGCTGCCGCCGCGCTCGGGCCACTGGTAGTTGATCTTGATCACCACGGTGTCGTCGGCGGCGAGGATGCCCTCGGGCCCGGAGGTGAGCGAGACGCCGGTGGAGCGGTGGAACTTCAACCCCTCTCGGCCCATCAGGGCCAGCAGGTTGTCGACCCCGACGAAGCGGTCGCCGATGGGGTCCTCCGGGCATTCGGTGACGCGGTACAGCGTGGCCCGGTACTCCCTCGGCGGATCGAGAACCGGCCCGTGGTAGGCGTTGGCGTAGGCGAGGTATCCCCACATGCCGGCCGCCACCAGCAGGCCGCCGGCGCAGGCGGCCAGGCCCGCCCGGCTCCGCAGACCCGCCGCCACCTGCCGGCGAGCGGCGAGCAGGGCGCCGACGAAGGGCGTGCCGAAGGCCAGGGTCGCCGCCGAGAGTGCCGCCTGCTGGCACGGATACGCGAAGCGGCTGGGCTTGCTGCCGCTGCGCAGGATCAGCCAGGCCAGCCCCAGCACGCCGGCCACCAGGGAGTTGGCCCAGAACCAGCGCTTCAGAAACCGGCCCACCGGACCACCCGCGTGGCCCCGGTGGGACCACGGGCGATGGTGGCTGGCTGGCGTTTGTTTCGGATTCATACCCGGTCCCCCTCGGTCGAATGCCTGGATGCCACAGCGCAGCGGCGCGACCCCTCGCGCCCGCTGCGGGCGGGGTACGGCACAGTTAGTCAGCTTAACAACTCGGGGCCGGCGATTCAACGGAGGTTCACCCCGGCCGGGGCGGGAAACCCTCCCGCCGCCGGCGGGCGGGCGATCTCGGGACGCGGCGGGCCGGGCGGCTACAGCGGCTGATCCGAGAGGCCGTCCTGCAGGAGTTTCTCGAAGACGACCAGGTTGCCGCCGGTGCGCGAATCGTAGCGAATGCCGATGATGTCGTAGCCCATGCGGATGGCCAGGATGAGCATGGGGCGTTGCTGGTTGTAGCACTCGAAGCGGGCCATCTCGTAGCCCTTGTCGCGAGCCCAGGCGTGCTCGGCGCCCATGAGCTGCGAGGCGACGCCCAGTCGGCGGGCGTCGGGCACCACGCCGTAGAGCCAACTGTAGTAGGTGCTGGGCCGCAGCTCGTAACCGCAGGAGAAGCCGGCCGGCTTGCCGTCCAGTTCGGCCACCAGCACCAGCACGTTGTGCCGCCCGTGCAGCCGGCGCTCCAGGAAGGCCTGGTTGACGTGCGGCACGAAGATACGGTTGTACAGATCGCAGACCAGCCCGTACTCACCTGGGCCGATGACCTCGATTCTTGCGGTGGCCATACCTGCCTCCCCACGACCGTGGGCCGGGTGCCCACCAGGTTCGGCCACAACTATCCCCTGCCGGTGCCGATCTGGCAAGCGGCGCCGCGGGGGGCGCGCCGCACCCGCCGGCGATGCCCCGCGCGGGCGGATGCGGGCAGGGCCCCACCGCGCGGTTCCGCTTCAGGTTCACGTCGGAAACCGCTCACCGCGCACCGCTGAAGGAGGCCTGGAACGCGTCGAAATCCGCCAGGTCGACGTCGCTGTCGTAGTCCGTATCCGCCCGGGCGAACGCCTCGGGGGCACAGCCCGGCGGCGGCTCGGGCACGCCGGGGCCCGCCAGGCAGCCCACGAACACCGCCAGATCCGCGAGATCCACATCGGCGTCGCCGTCCATGTCGCCGGGATGGCCCTCGCAGCCCACGGGCCAGGCGCCGATCAGGTCGCATTCCGGATTCGGCGGACTTTGCGGGGCGCAGGGCGAGTTGGCGGCCAGGCGCAGATCTCCGGCGTCGGCGTCACAGAACAGCGGATCGAGGCAGATGTTGCCCCACAGGCCCTCCAGACCGGCGATGTCGCCCTCCCAGTCACCCCCCATGTTCCCGTGCACATCGCAGCAGGACAGCTCGAAGGAGAGGCCGAGGGCGCAGTGCACCGGATAGCCGGGCCAGTTGTTGGCCAGGATGCAGCGGTGCAGCTTCAGGTGGTACCCCGAATGCCCGGCGACGGCGCTGCCCCAGTACGACCAGTTGTCGTAGAAGGTGCAGCCCACCAGTTCGACCTTCGACCAGGCCATGCCGAGCGCCCCGCCGCTGGAGTAGGCCATGTTGCCCGCGAAGGTGCAGTCCTCCACCAGTGCTCCGCTGCCCGAGGAGATGACCATCCCCCCGCCACCGTAGGCCTGGTTGTTCAGAAAGACACACCCGATCACCGTGGGGTGCGACAGTGATGTGAAATGGACCGCTCCGCCCTCGTAGGTCACGTTGCCCTCGAAGACGCAGTTGACGATGCGCGGCGACGCCCCGCTGCCGTAGACGGCGGCGCCCATGTCCTCGTCGTCGTAAAGCCACGCGTTGCGGACGGTCACACCCTCCAGCACGGAGTCGGGCCCCTCCTGGGCGGTGAAGCGGAAGGCCCAGTGCAGGTCCTGTTCGGTGGACTCGCAGTCGATCACGCACGCCGCGGGGTCGCCGCCGGCGGACTTCACGGTGATGGCCTTGCCGGCGTAGTAGATCTCCCGGTTGCCCTCGCCGGTGTACCGCCCGTCCAGGATGAGCACGGTGTCCCCGTCCGCGGCCGCGGTGACCCCCTCCTGAACGGCGTCGAAGGGGTGCTCCGTCGAGCCATCCTCGAGCGGGTCGCTGACCGTGGGGTCACCCGGGCCGGGGTCGCCGGGTGCGTCGTCGTCCACATACCAGGTTGTCTGGGCCCCGGCCGGCGCGATCGCGCAGGCCATACAGCCGAGCACTACCAGCCCTCGACGTGCCGAGACGGAGGTAAACATGATGGTTCTTCCTCCCGCAGAAATGCAGCCAACCGATCCTCAACACGACTGCCGGCAAGAGAAGTGTGACCTTACCGGCGACCCGCCGCAGTCCGTCCTGTTGGAAACGAGGCCGTCTGCCCGTCCTGCGGGCCATGGGCGTCGGGCGGTCCGTGATGCGGAGGCCTCCGCACACCAGACGAGCAATGCGAGCCCATCATGCCCGGCGGACTGCGGTCGACCTGCTGTGTCCCCGATTCGTCTGCTGAAGTGACCACGAGACGCCCCCTGGGCGCGGGAAACTCAGCACACCGGCCAAAACGCGCTGACCCCCGCGCCCCAGGGACGCCTGCTCCATCCTCCTGCTTGGTCCAGGAGTGCCTGAGCCGTGATTCTACCACTGTCTGACCGTTGCCCCTGTCGGAAGCTGTATGAACTCGTCGCAGGCCATCGACCCGACACCTCCCCGACGGGCGGGCGCCGCCTGGCGGTCGTGTTGAGGATCGCCCGCCCACCAGCGCCGGCACGCCCCGCCGTGCGCCGGGCCGTGCGCAACACCGCCCCGCGGCGCTGTGCCACAGCCTGGCGTAGACGCGCCCATCCGCCGGTCTCCGGGGTGCCGTCGCGCAACGAAGAAGGGCAACGCAGCCCCCCACCACAGCCGCGCGCCCACACGGGGACGTTCCTCCGCCCTCGGTGACGATTGCTGCCGGGCTGCGTTGCCCTTGCCCGCCGCAAGGGCCGACACCCGGGGGGCATTCAGGGCACACGGGGCCGAACGCGCCGGCGGGGTCAGCCGCAGAACAGGGGGGGCCCAGCGACCCCGTTCGCGGATCTGCCTGTCCCGTGGTCGATTCTGCTCAGGTCGCGAACGCCGGGGCGTTCGTGCAGGGAACGAGGGGGGCAACCGCCGGGGCCCTCATCGGCCGGACGCCGCGGACGGGTCCGGCAGAGGGCGGGCCCCTGGCCGCCGGTGGTTGCTGTTGAGTGTGTTGTGGTGGCCTGTGCTCCGCAGCGGAGGAACAGACCTGCGTAGCCCGTCTGCGACGCGTTGCCCCCTCGTGCCCTCGAGGCCACGACCACCAATCCCGGAAAGAGCCCTGCAGAGACCCTCCGAGCGGCAGCCCTGGCCGGCCGGCCAGCAGACACGGCCACTCCCCGTTTCCGGGGACGGCCGCACCATCCTCCTGAAGATGTCGGCTCCGCTGCGGTGTTAACGACGCCGCGCCACCCGGAAGACGCGCAGTTCTGTCGGAACATGTACGCCGCCTGCTGCGATCAGAGCCGTCCCGCCACACCCTTGCCCTCCTCGCTGCTGGCACTGCCGGCCAGTCCGGGGTAGGGTCCGGATAACGGAGGCCACGCCCCGCGGAGGCCCGGCGATGCGGGGACCCCTCGGTGTCCGGCGCTGGCTCCAGAGCACAACCCCTGCGAAGGAAAGAACATGAGACGCATCCTGCTGCCGCTCGTCGCCCTGGCCGCCGTCGGCCCACTCCCGGCAGGCGGCGACACTGAAGACGCCCAGGATCGAACCATGAACACGCCCATCGAGAACCCCGTGCTCCGCGGCTTCCGGCCCGACCCGTCCATCGTGCGGGCGGGCGACGACTACTACATCGCCACCTCCACCTTCGAATGGTTCCCCGGCGTGGCCATCCACCAGTCGCGGGACCTGGCCCACTGGCGCCTGCTGGCCTACGCGCTTACCCGAACCTCGCAGCTCGACATGCTCGGCAACCCCCCGTCCGGCGGGGTCTGGGCCCCCTGCCTGAGCCACTGCGACGGGGTCTTCCACCTGGTGTACACCAACGTGCGGCACTGCCGCGGCGGTTTCAACGACGCCCACAACTACCTGGTCACCGCCCCGGCCGTCACCGGCCCCTGGTCGGAACCCATCTACCTCAACAGCAGTGGCTTCGACCCGTCGCTGTTCCACGACTCGGACGGGCGGAAATGGCTGCTCAACATGATCTGGAACCACCGTCCGGGCGACAAGAGCGGCGGCATCGTGCTCCAGGAGTACGACCCCGCCCAGCGCCGGCTGATCGGCACGCCCAAGCTGATCTTCGAGGGGACGGAGTTCGGCGGGACGGAGGCACCGCACGTCTACAAACACGGGGGCTACTACCACCTGATGACCGCCGAGGGGGGCACGGGCTACGGGCACGTGGTGACCATGGCCCGGGCCCGGCGGATCGACGGCCCCTACGAACCCGACCCGGGCAACCCCATCCTGACTGCTCGGGACGATCCCTCGCTGCCCTTGCAGAAGGCGGGGCACGCCTCGCTGGTCGCGGCGCAGGACGGCAGCCTGTTCCTGGCGTACCTCTGCGGCCGGCCGCTTCCCGGCACCAGGCACTGCAACCTGGGCCGGGAGACCGCCCTCCAGCGTTGCGCCTGGAACGCCGACGGCTGGCTGCGCCTGGCGGGCGGGGGCAACACGCCCGCCGTGCGTGTCGAACCGCCCGACCTGCCCGCTCATCCGTTCCCACCGGAGCCGGTGCGGGACGAGTTCGACCAGCCCCGGCTGAGCGCGCATTACAACACCCTGCGAGCCCCGGCCGACGAGACCTGGCTCTCGCTGACCGAACGACCGGGGTGGCTCCGCCTGCGGGGGCGGGAGTCGATGATGTCGCGGTTCCGCCAGAGCCTGATCGCCCGGCGGCTGACAGCGTTCCAGTGCCAGGTGACCGCGCGGCTCGAGTTCCAGCCGGAGTCGTTCCAGCAGATGGCCGGCCTGATCTGCCGCTACAACGAGGAGAACTACGTCTACCTGCGGCTCAGCCACGACGAGAAGCTGGGGGTGAACCTGGCGATCCTGAGCGCCGACCGCGGCAAGGGGTCGACCACCGAGCCGGTGGCCGTGCCGCCGAACGCCGCCTGCCACCTGCGGGCCACCTTCGACTACCGCGACCTGCGCTTCGCCTGGTCGCTCGACGGAAAGGACTGGACCCCCATCGGCCCCACCTTCGACGCCGGCAAGCTCTCCGACGACTACTGCCACGGCTTCACCGGCACCTTCGTCGGCCTGGCCGTCCAGGACCTGAGCGGCCGAGGCAAACACGCCGACTTCGATTTCTTCGAGTATCACGAGAGGGGGGCGGAGGATCGTTGAGGGTAGCTGTCAGCGGTCAGCTCTCAGCCATGGGGTCGGTGAGCCGCCTGCGGGGATCAGCAGCGCCGGGATGAACCCGGCGGCTCGCTCCGGGTGGTTTCTCGGAGACGGGGAGAGCGATTCGGGCGGGACGCTACGCGCACATGCGGACAACGTAGCCGGGCGACGACTGCTCGTCGATTTCGAAGGTCACGTCGCAGCCCAAGACGCTGCCGCGCTGTCCATGGCGCGCCCGTTTCAGCGGGCTGGCCCGGACTTGCCGTGGGGAAGGTCGAGGTGGTAAGAGATGGCCCGGGAGTCGGACCATGTGCGGACGCTACACCCTCAGCTCCCCGGACGCCTCGATCGCCGAGCTGCTGGACCTGAGCGTCGCGCCGTCGCTGGCGCCGCGGTACAACATCGCCCCAAGCCAGCTCGTTGCGGTGCTGCGGACGCCGCCGGCCCGCGAGGTTCGGGAGCTCGAGCTGCTGCGCTGGGGGCTGGTCCCCGGCTGGGCGAAGGATGCGGCCATCGGCAACCGGCTGATCAACGCCCGCTGCGAGACCGCCGCCGAGAAGCCTTCCTTCCGAACGGCCCTGCGTCGCCGGCGATGCCTGGTCGTGGCCGACGGCTTCTACGAATGGCGGAAGCTCGACCGCCGCCGGCAGCCCTGCCACATCCGCATGGTTGACGGGCGTCCCTTCACCTTCGCCGGCCTGTGGGAACACTGGCAGAGCCCCGATGGAGAGCCCGTCGAATCCTGCACCATCCTGACCACCGCCGCCAACGAACTCCTGGCCCCCATCCACGAGCGCATGCCCGTCATCCTGGCCCCCGGCGACCACGCCCTCTGGCTCGATCCCGCCGTCACCGACGCCGCCCGCGTCCAGCCGCTGCTCCGGCCCTATTCCCCGACCGAACTGGTCGCCCAGCCGGTCAGCACGCACGTCAACAGCCCCCGCAACGACGACCCCCGCTGCATCGAGCCGCTGGCAGCCGACGAAGCCTGATTCAGCCGTGGAGCCAGACAACACCGGCTGACCAAGGCGCTTTCGCGGCGTGGCATTCGTCCCGGTGGGGGCGCTCAAAGCGCTGCCCTGCGAGCCAACAGTCGCCTGGGCCTGATCGGTGGGTGGCCAACGGCGGTGACGCCTCCGCGAATCGGGTCTTGCGGGGCGTCGCTCTCCGGTTCGGCTGGCGTGCGCCGCCTCGTGCGATCCGCGCGCACTCCCGGCCTGGCCGGGACGCGTTCCGTTCGCGGCTCGGCCAGTCGTGGTGGCGGTGAGTCAGAACGCTACAGACTGCCGAGGCTGCCGCCGGTGCTCGGCTGGATGGGCGAATACACCCAGGGCGAGAGCCCGCCCTCGGAGCGGATGATGTTGTTGAAGGCCAGCAGGACGGTGTTGAGGTTCTGGAAGATGGTCTGGATGACCGAGACCTTGAGCTGGGTGACCAGGTCGGGGTCCTCCTCCTGGGCGGTGATCTCCGGCCGGGAGAAGGCCCGCCCCTGAAACTGGTTGATCTGGGCCAGCGCCGACTCGACCATCGCCCCCGGCCGCCGCGACCCGAGGTCCCCGCCGATGTTGTTCCAGATCGCGTTGGAGTTGCCGCCGCCGGTCTGCTGGGCCACCGCCAGCCACGGCCCGCACATCAACGCAACCGCCACCGCCAGCATCACGATTCGTCGGACCATGGTTCTCCTCGCCTTCCTGCCGGGAGCGCCGGCCCACTCGGCCGGCCCCGCCGTCACCCCTGGTACCGTCGGCTCGATCACCGGTCGCGTTGTACGCCCGCACCACCCGTCAGGCAACCCCGCCACCTCCGGAACCCACCGGGGAACGGCGGAAGCCACCCGCGAGCCGCGGCTCAACCTGGGCCCGCCCGTCAGGGCACCGGCGGGAGCTGGTTGTCCGGATCGGCGGGCTGCTCGCCGTCCCCGTCCTGGGGCTCCTCGCCGGCGTCCACCTGGGTGAGCGTGCTGGGAAGCACGGTGTTGGTCACGCTGCTGGTGAACGCCTCGGCGAGGCTGCTGCCGGCCGAGAGGGCCAGCCCGGCGAAGTAGTCGTTCGGCAGGCAGGTACCCTCGATGCTCAGGAGCAGCCCCGCGGTGGCCAGCAGCCCCCGCCGGAGTCGTCTGCCGCAACGTCTTGTCTCCATGCTGTCGGTCTCCCTCGGTTGGTGCCGTCCTCTGCCGAGCGGCGCCGAGCCGCCCAACACCGCCGCCGGTCCGTCCCGGCCTCAGGCCTCATCCACGCTGTGGAGGGTCACGTCGAAGACCATCGTGTCCTCACCGCCGATCCCGGCCGCGGGGTTGCCCTCCGCTCCGTAGCCCAGCTCGGGTGGAACGACCAGCCGGCGGCGACCGCCTTCCTGCATGGTGCTGATGCCCTCGGCGAAGCCTGCCACGACGGCCTGAAGATCGAACTGCACGCCCTCCCCGCTGTCGAAAACGGTGCCGTCCTCCAGGTATCCCGTGTAGTCCACCGTGACGGTGGCGGTGTCGTCCGGCTGCCGGCCCGACCCCACCTCGAAGTCGTAGTACTGCAATCCCGATTCCGTCGTGGTCAGCTCCGCGCCGGCGGGCAGCGGGGGCAGGCCGGCGTCCTCGGCTTCCGCGCCGTCCTGGTCTTCGGTCGCAGTCCCGTCGTCCGCCTGGTCCACGTCATCCGCCTGCTCGGCAGTATCCTCGGCTTGCTCGTCCGAGGCCTCGGTTTCATCGCCCTCGCCGGTCTCCGGCTCGGCAAGTTCCACCTCGGCCAGTTCCCGCACGCGGTAGCCGGTGGCCTCGGGCTCATCGGCGGTCGGCCCGACCTTCAGTCGGAACTCGGCCTTCACTTCATGGCCCAGCTCGGGAGCATGCCAGAGGATGTAGTGCCAGGAGAAGGTTCCCCCGGCGGTGACCTCGGTCTCGCGGACGTCGATCCGGGCCGCCACGAAGGTGCCGGCGGGCGTCACGATGCGCTCCACCCCCTCGACGGTGCTCTGCCCGGTGAGCTGGGCTCCATCGTCGAAGGACACGTCCCAGACCTGGGTCGCCCCGACCTCGATGGGGCAGAGGAACACGGCGTACTTGCCTTCGGGCGGCCAGATCACCGTCCGCTCGGCCGGCGGGTTCACGTAGGCGTTGACTCGCCCGTGCTGGTACACGGTCCCGTCGTCGACCTGCGTGAAGTACCAGCGGGCGGAGCGGACCACCTCGGCATCACCGTTCACCTCTCCGCTGAAGGTGGTGTCCAGGATCCTGGCTTGATTGCCCTCCTCGTCGGTGGCCGCGTCCGCAAGCACCTCGTGGACGTGCGTGCCCACGGTCCGGGCGGTGGTCTCCCCGCCCACCGTGCTCACCTGGCGCTCCTGGTAGGTCCAGCGATCGCCCGGCTGGAGGATGCGGCTGTTGGGTGACGGCAGGGCCAGGCCCGCGCCGGCATCGTCGGCGGATTCATCGGTGCCGTCGTCCGTGTCGTCCGCCGCCGGCTCCTGCCCGGCGGGATCGTCCGCGCCCGAGCCGCCACCGGCAGGCTGGCTTCCGCAGCCGCCCGCCACGACCGCGGTGAGAATGGAAACGACGAAGAGCACACTGAGCCGCTTGAACCTGTCCATCGTGCACCTCGGCAGCGAAGCTGGAAGCTATCGGACCTGCACACCGTTCGGAACTGCGGGGTACAGGCTAGCAGGAAGTACACAACTGCTTCAAGGCGCGCCCGAAAGAAACAGCCGGGCGGCGCGGGATCAGGAATGGCGGCGGCCCGCCCGGCCGACCGCGACAGGCATCCGCCCGCTGCCGATGTGAATGGTAGGTTTCTCTGCCGGGCGGGCGAAGCGGGCTGTGGGTCGGGCCCGCCGCCGGGTTGCTGACGAGGATCGCGAAAGACATGAACGAGTTCGTCTGGAAGACGGTGGCGTACGGAGCGGGGCTGCTGGCGGCGGGGGTGCTGGCCGGCTGCGGCAGCACCACGGGCGGGAGCGGCGGCGCCCCCACCGGGACCCCCGAGACGGTGGCAGACACGGACGACGTCGACGCCGCCGGTTTCACCTTCGAGGAGGACGGGGATCCGGCCGTGGCCGCCCTGGAGTTCGTCCCCGACGAGCTGGTGGCCCGAACGGCTCCGGGGGCACCCGGCGACGAGGTCGAGGCCGCCTATGCCGAAGTCGGGGCCACGGTCCGCAAATCCCTTCCGGAGATCGAAACCGCGATCCTCCAGGTCGAGCCGGCAGAACTCACCGCGGCGGCGGCCACCCTCTCGCAGAACGCCCTCTTCGAAGCCGTGCAGAAGAACTACGTCTACACCAGCCAGGAAACGCCGAACGACCCGCGATTCGGCCTCCAGGATTACCTGGATCGGGTGGGGGCACCCGAGGCGTGGGAGGTCACCACCGGCTCCGCAGAGGTCATCATCGCGGTGCTGGACACCGGCGTCGCTCCTGGCCATCCCGAACTGTCTGCCAAGCTGCTCACCGGCTGGAACACCTACGACGACGACGCCGACACCTCCGACGGCATGGGCCACGGCACCGCGGTGGCGGGGGTGGCGGCGGCGCTCTCCAACAACGCCACCGGCCTGGCGGGGGTGTCCTGGCAGAGCCCTGTCCTGCCGCTGCGGGTGGCGAACGACCGCGGGCAGGCAACCTCCCACTCCATCGCCACGGCGGTGGTCTGGGCGGCGGACCACGGGGCGCGGGTGGTGAACATCAGCTTCGCACCGCTGGGGTCCGACAAGCTGGTGTTGCGGGCGGCGCGGTACGTCCGCAACGCCGGGGGGCTGGTGTTCATCAGCGCGGGCAACGACGGCAAGGAGTCCCCGGCCGCGGCCAACAGCAGCGCCCTGTTCGTGGCGGCGGTGAACGGATCGGACAGGCGGGCGTCGTTTTCGACGTACGGGGCCTTCGTGGACCTGGCCGCCCCGGGGACGGGCATCGAGGCCCTCACGCCGGAGGGCAGTTACCTGACCATGAACGGGACGTCGTTCTCGGCTCCGATTGTCTCGGGCACCGCCGCCCTGGTGTGGTCGGTGCGTCCGGAGCTCCGCCCGGTGACGGTGGAGGGGATCCTGCTCGATACGGCGGTGGATCTTGGCGACCGGGGGCATGACGAGCTGTATGGTGCCGGCCGAGTGGACACCGCGGCGGCCGTGGAGGCGGCCGTCGAGATCGTGGAGGAGGAGGACGAGACCGCGCCCGAAGTCCGAGTCACCACCCCGTCGAACCGCGCCTCCGTCTCCGCGGTGGTGCGGGTGAAAGCCTCCGCCTCGGACGACGAGGAGCTGGCGGACGTGGTGTTGACGGTCGACGGGTTGCCGGTGGCCACGGACACCGCCCCGCCGTTCCAGTTCGCCCTGAGCACCGGCTCGCTCGGCAACGGGTCGCACACGCTGGTATGCATCGCCACGGACGCGTCCGGCAACACGGCCGAGTCGGCCGCGGTGGAGATCCGCGTCAGCGGCAGCCAGCAGGCGAGTGACGACCAGCCGACGGACATCACCGCACCGGTGGTGGCCATCGAGTTCCCGGAGGACGGAGCGAGCGTGGTGGGCAGTGTGGGTGTCCGGGCCAGGGCCACGGACGACACGGCGCTGGCGCAGGTCGAGTGGCTGGTGGACGGCGTCCGCCAGGCGAACGGGAAGCTCTCCGGCAGGGAGGCCGAGTTGAGTTTCGTCTGGAACGCCAAGTCTTACGCCAAGGGGACGCACATCATTACGGTGCGCGTCACCGACCAGGACGACAACCAGGGCCTGGCGACGTTGATCCTGAGCCGCAAGTAGGGCACGTGGGGAGCCATCGGAACTCCGGCGCGGGCGACCGCCGGCCCGGGAGGTCGCCGCGTTCGGGGCGGGTGCGCTGGTGGGCGTGCACCTGGCGATCCCGTTCGAGCGGCGGGTCCGTGTCACCGGGCCGGCGCCCGGTGCTCTGATTGGGGGCGTCGGGTGGCCGGTCGGGTTACGGGAGGTCGTCCGGGCTGATCGGGGGGTTCTTGGCGAAGGGTCGGTAGAGGGGGTCGCCGAGGAGGGTGAGCTGCCAGGAGTTGTAGGGCTTGGACATGAAGAAGCACTCGGCCAGGGTCAGCTTCCCGGTGAGCAGCAGGCCGAAGAAACGGGAGGGGCGGGGGAAGGTGTGGAGGTAGGGCTCGGCGGTGGGCCCGAGGGTGGCGGTGGCGCCGTCGCGGAGGAGGCCGGGGCACCAGAACTGCTTGTCCTCGCGTTTCAGGGCGGCGGCCTCGAAGCTGGCGATGTGCCAGGCGACGGCCCCGGGAACGAACTGGAAGGCGGGCACGTAGCGTGCCGGGCTGTACCAGCCGCAGTAGAGGGCCGTGTCGGGGCAGGTACCGGGGGCGAACAGATTCGGGCCGCGATCGATGACCACGGGCAGCTTTGCCTTTTGCAGCAGCAGCAGGTACAGATCGAGCAGGTCGCGATCGTATTCGTAATAGGCCGTGCCCCGCTCGGCCCGGCGCATGTCGACGTAGCAGGTGCCCGTCAGCCCGCGGCGCTCGGTCGCGACGGCTTCGTCGATCATGCGGCGGACGATCCCCGCGTTGGGACCGTCCAGCCGGGCGACCATCAGGGTACGGCTGGCCCGCCCGTCGGGCGGCTCGACGCCCGTCGGGGTGAACAGCGGGTTGGGCAGCCAGCGGTACAGTTCGTGATCCTCGTGCAGAACCAGGGCCAGTTCGCTGTCGACCGAGGCGTGGCAATCCTGGTAGCCCAGGCGGGCGATGTCCCGCTCGAGCCACTGGCAGAGGCCGAGCAGTCCGTGCCACTCGGGCAGCAGGGCGAGGGCCTCGTCGTACCGGGGGGAGGTGGGTCCCTCGACCCGGACCACGGTGAGGACCTCGCGCACGCTCCGGCGTTGTTCGGTCCAGTCGGCGAGCTGCTGCGCCGCTTGCGGCGGCAGTGGCTTCTGTCCGGCCTGCATCATGCCCATGACCGCAGTTCGCCCTTCGACGCGTTCGACCAGGCCGACCAGCGTCTCCAGGGCGCCGGCCCGCTGGGCTTCGGGCGCCGTGCCGGCCCGGGCCGCCAGTTGTCCGCGCAGCCGGGTGTAGTCCTCGGTCAGTTCGGAGAGGCTCGGCGCCGGTTGGCTCGCCGTGGGCCCGAGATCGGGGCGGCGCGGGTTGCCGCCACCGGCGGCTTCGATGGCCTTGCGCAGAGCCCCCAGCGCCTTCTGCTGCCTGGCAAGTAGTTCGTCGCGGCGGCGCTGCTCGGCGGGGGTGGGCTTGGGGGCGGCCACCTTGAGGGGCACATCGAAGAAGGTCACCAGGCAGCGGATCGCGTCGCGGCGGGGATGCCGGTCGAGGAACTTGCGGACCTGGACGGCCAGCCGATCGTAGGTCTTGCGGGAGGTGCTGGTGTGCAGAGACGTGGCCACCCCAAGGAGGTTCGCGGCGGGCACGCCGCGGGTGGCGGCGTACTGCTCGGCCAGCTCGCGGGAAGCGTCGCTCTTGGTATTGAACACAAGAGCGCACTGGTCGGGGCGGAGTTGGGCCTGGGCGACCGCCGCCCCGACGAGGGCAAACGCGGCGGCGGCGGTGGCGGTCCACGGCCTGCCCGTTGTCCGGGTTCGGGGCCTCTGCCGTGCCCCGGCCCGCCGCGCCCTGCATCCGATCCGCTGCTGCATGTAGGCTGCCCCTTCCTCCCGAGCCGCGGGCAAAGCCCAAAGAGTGTGCTTGCACTTGAGTTGCCCATTGCCCCTGCGGCGGTGGACCTTAAGGCATGTACGTCGGCGCCGCCAACCGAGACTGGGGTTTGGGCAGGTTTCTCCGCGATTTCCATCCTGATCCGTCACATGCCGAGGCGGGCCCAGCGGCGGACTGAACCGTAAATCACTTCTCTAAAAGCGCTTACGCTTCTAAGTAGCCACCGGGCAAGTTTTTCCTCAAAAAACTGTTCACACGAGCTAACTATTGCGAGGTCGGGCATGTCTTGCCTGGTGCCGACCGGGGTGCGGAGACCGGTCGGAGTCGGAAGCGATCTCCGCGATGGAGACGACGACATGAAGCGGTACCACCTGATGGCACACGGATTGGCGCTGGCGGCCGCGGGAGCATGCCTGGGTGCCGAGGCCCGAGCGACGTCGGTGGCCACCAACGGCGGCTCGGCGAGTTCCAGTTCGGTGGCCGTCGGCAACGGGGTCTCCGACAGCTACGCCGTGGCGACCAACGGCGGCCGGGCGGTCTCGAACTCCTACGCCAGCGGCCGCCGCGGGAACCCGGCCTACAGCACCTCGCTGGCCCTGGCCGACCGCGGCCTGGCGGTCAGCAACTCGAACGCCGTTGCCCGCGGGAGCCTCTGGGGCCGCGGGATCGCAAGGAGCGACAGCGTGGCGGCGACCATCGGCGGTGTCGCCCGCAGCGACAGCACCGCGTACTCGCACGGACGGCTCGGCGGCCTGGCAGACAGCGAGTCCCGTTCGATCGCCACGAGCTACTACGGGACCGCGATCAGCGACAGTGCGGCCTACAGCCGGGGCCTCTACGGCGGCCGGGCGGTCAGCGAGAGTGACTCGCTGGCGGATGCCTACGGCGGCACGTCGGTCAGCCGGGTGCGGGCGATCAGCGACGCGGAGCTGTTCGGCTCGGCCCACTCGAACGGTATCGGCGTGAGTGTGGCCGGCCCGCAGCGGCACAGCCGGGCGATCGTGCGGGCCAGGGGCAGCGCGTACCGCTTCGGCCGGGCGAAGACGAATCTGACGGCGGTGGAGATCCGTCGATAGCTCATCTGCCATCGGGGCGAAAGGGGGTCACGCCCGCCCCGGCGGGCGGGCCCCCGAGTGCTCCCGGGATGGCAAGGCGCGGGTAGCAGACGGCCGGTGCGGCCGAGGAGAGCAGTCATGAAAGCGATGAAACCGGGATTCGCAGCGATGTTCCTTCTGATCGGGGCGGTGGACGCCGGTGCCGGTCTGGCAGACAGCTCGGCCTCCGCTTCGTCCAACCGCTGGGGCCCGGGGACGGCCACGGCCACCGCGGGCTACAACGGCGGCGGCGTCGGGTTCGCCCACACCGACACCCACACCGGCAAGGTGAACCTGGCCCAGGGCGTGAGCTTCGGGTTTGACAAGGAAGGCGTGAGCCTGTCGTCCAGCTACGCGTTGGCCCCGCGGTTCGGGCCGGCGGTGGGCGGGACGTTCAACGTGGCGGTGGGTCTGGACGGTTCGGTGTCGCACAGCGTGGGCCGGACGACGGCCGGTGGCGATCCGTACCGCAAGGTGGAGGTCGGCGGTTCGGCCCGGCCGGGCAACCGCGGGCGGGCACCGGTGGCGCTGAGCACCGCGGCCGGCAAGACGGGACCGCGGGGTTATGCGACGGCCAAGACCCACTCGCACACCAGCCGCCGGCAACCGAAGGTGGTGCAGCGGCTGCAGGGGCGCCGCGTGTTGCGGCTGCGGTAGAAAGGGGAGCGTTTTTCGGAGAAAGCCGCAACCGGCGGATCTCCGGGCGGTACAAACCACAAACCCGTGAATGACCTCCTGCGTGAGCGCCTCCGGCGGTGCTCCGGTGATCCCCACCGGAGCGCCGCCGGATCGGTTTTGCGGCGCCCGTGCCGGTCCCGACCGGTCCACGGGCATTCGTGCGCCTTCCGGGCAGGAAGGGCAACAAAGGGTCTTCCCTGTCCAGAGGCTCGAAGCCCCCGGCTACCATCGGCCGCCCTGCGGGCGACGAAACGAAGGTGGCGAGGCACGACTGCGCGCCTCCTCCGCCCGGGGCCGGGCGGTAATTCCCAGGGACTTAACTCCCTGGAACAAGGGAACCTCCAGGATTCTCACCTCCCGGAGGACGAACGATCCGGGCGTCGAGCCATGCCCCGTGCCTGTAGCCAGAACCGCGGCCCGGCCGGGACCCGTCGGCTCTCTCAGGCTGGACAGCGCTCCTCTCCGGCCGAAGGTCCTTGCCGCCACGGCCCTGCGTTGCGTACACTTGCTGGCCCATTTCGAGTCCCAAGCGACCGCTCGGCCGAGCAGTCCGCTGCCGTCACATCGCCGTTTGCAGAAGGAGGGAAACCATGTTCAGGATTCTCACAGCCATCTTGCC
>Ga0180432_10003819_pt1 | contig 21184 bp, 27 predicted proteins | sample SS_ome_10_FD_132414 | JGI IMG/M metagenome (GOLD analysis project Ga0180432, IMG submission 132414) | Hypersaline lake sediment archaeal communities from the Salton Sea, California, USA - SS_1_MS_2 metaG | ecosystem: Environmental > Aquatic > Non-marine Saline and Alkaline > Hypersaline >...
CGGTCTCGGCGGCGCTGTCGTGTGTGCTAGTGGCTTGGGTTGTCTGGGCGTGGTGTGCGGCGTTCTGATGCGCGCCTGCGCCGCCTCAACGCCTCAACAACCGCCCGCACGTCCGTCCGCTCCACATCCAGCGCCCCGCGAGCTTCGGCGGCCTTGACGAGCTCGTTGCAAGCCGCGCGCTCGGTCGCCCGAGCCTCCCGCGCGCTGTCCTCCGCGTCTCGCTGGCAACGCTCCACAGCCGCCCTCTCCGCGTCTACGAGGCCCAGGCAGCGGGTGTGGCGCTTGGACGCCTGCGCGACGCTCCGGCGGGCGCTGGCGAGGTCTGCGCGGGTGTCTGCGAGGGTCCGCACGTCCCGCCGCCACAGAGAGCCGCCGAGGGCGATTGCGGCGACGAGCAGGGCGCAGACGATGGCTAGGGCGCGGGTCATGCGCGGAGGCTAGCATTGTTCCATGGCGCGGAGGGTGTTTTTCCGCTCATGGGACAATAAAGCGCACATTTGTGCTTGCGTTGGTCGCTAGGTGGTGGCATAAATGTTCTCGCCAAGGCGGGAGAGACCGCCGCAACACTGGAGCGACCCGATGAAACGCTTTGATATTACAGCTAGCATCCCCGTTGACGAGATTCATTGGGTTAGCGACGACTGTGCCGCGCTGCGACATGGTGACATCGTCGCGACCCTGACTCGCGACGGCGATGATTGGACGATGCACAGCAAAGGGCCGAACGACGGCATGTGGCAGGAGGACGCGGTGTCGTCAACCGATGATATCGCACAGGCGCTCTGGTACGAGGCTCCGCGCTGACCCACTTTCCAATCGCCCGCAACCCCCGGCGCGGTATTGCCGCCGAGGGTGACCGCGGCGAGGAGGCGGGCGCGGGTCACTTGAACAGCAGCGCTCGCACGGCGCAATCTTTGGCCTCCAGCAACTTTCGCAGCGCCATCGTGCGCTCAGGGTTGCTGGGGAGCGTCTCGGCAATGCGGTGCGCCGCATCGCAAAACGGCTTGCTCACTTCGGCCAGATGCGGCGGGAGGTGCTCGTAGGTGAAGAACTGAAGAAGATAGTCGTGGTTCATGTCTTGCTCCTTGTTGTTGTTTGGAATCACTCCGCAGGCCCGACAGGTCCCGGCGCCGAAGACACAACCGACACAACGCGCCGCTGAATCGCTGGCCATACAGACGGACCCGCAAGCCCGCCGAGTCCGCCGACGACCTCGCACACGCGCACGCCGACCTCCGACAGCTCGGGCGCGACGTAGCCGCCGAGCAGGGCAGCGCCGACGACCGCGAGACCGTAGCCGCAACCGATGCCGAGCATGTCAGCCCAGCGAGGGAGGTGCTGCGCCGCGTCGATCGCACGGTAGCCCGCGACCATGGCGCCGCCGACGATGCCGCCGACCGTTGCGCCGCCGAGGAACAGGCCGCCGAGTTGGATTGCTAGTTGGGTGTTGGTCATGGCCACCTCGTGTTTGCTGTCTCGCCGCCCGCGAGGTACCGTTAGGTTGCTAGACCCGGTGGGTGCCTACCGGCGAGCGCCCCCTAGCCGGCAGCGGTTGGGGGGCGTTCAGCTTTCATCGCGCCCTCTTCGTCGGCCGGTTCTTGCCCCACTCCGCGTACCGCCCGCCGCGCCGGTCGATGTGGACGAATGAGGGTCGCCCGTCGCTCGGCGGACGCTTGTAGTAGCCCGCGCCGTTGAAGCCGATGTGCTCGCGGTTGGCGTGCAGAACGCGCCAGAACTCCTCGATCGTGGGCTTGCCGTCGCCCTCAGCTAGCACAAGGTCGGCCGCTCGCGCTGACTGCGACGGGAGGTGCTGCGACCGCTTGGCCCCGCCGCACTGCCGGTTGTAGTCCTCGCAGCGGATGCCCGTGCGGACGATGAGGGGCCAGCCGATGGCGTCGCGTGCGCGCTGGCACATCTCGGCGGTCTCCTGCAGGTCGCGGATGTGCTCGCGCTCGATGCCGCAACCGCAGCCGCAACGGAACTCGCGGAGGGCGAAGTTCTTGGTGAGTCTCATGCTGCCCCCTTCGCCATCTCCTGGCGCGTCTCGACCCGCGTGAGCCGGTCGGCGTGCGAGTCGATCCGCTTGTGGAGCGTCGAGTGTGCCGCCGTGTTGTGTTCGGCGCCTGACTCAACGGCCGCGATGCGTTCGTCGTAGCGCCGTTGCTCGCCACGGATCTCGGTCAACACAATCTCCGTGCGCTGCTGCGACTCTGCCATCCGGTCGAGCCTCGCCGCGAGCGCGTCGATCCGCTGGATGATGTCCTCGGTCTCAGCCGCCCGCGCCGCGCTCAGCCGCCGGAACGCTTCCCGCGCCGCCCATCCGGCCGCGCTGAGAGTGACGCCGCCGACGCCTGAGGCCACCGCTAGTGTGGTCGGGTCCAGTTCCATCGATCCTCGCCTCCAAGCGCTTGCGGCGCCGACGTTCAGCGCGCAGGGCCTTGACCAGCAGGGCTTGCGAAGCCTCGAGCCTGTCCACATGATCGCGTAGTTGCCGAATCTCTACGCGCGCCACCGCGTCCCGCAGTTGACCGCGCCTCCACCACGGGAGCACCGCCACGAACAGGACGCACCAGACGACGGCGAGAGCGGTCAGGAGCGCGATCACGCGGGCAGCATACCGCAGCGGCGCCGGTCGTGCTCACTGCTCGTCATCCCGGCGCCATGCCTCGGTCTGCATGCGCGCCGTCGCCTGCTCGTGCGAGAGAGCGCCGTCGGTCCGCTCGGCAAGCGACACAATGGCCCGCTGCCCGCTGCGGCTGAGGCGAGGGGTGCCCGACGCGATCGGCAGCGTCTCGCGCAACGTGGGGAGTTGCGACGTGTAGACGACGAGGTACCAGCGGCGCGTGTTGCTCACAGACCGGACCTCACAACGTCGGCGCGGACGATGTTCTGCAGGGCCGCCGCGTCGGTCGAGCCCTGGATGTCGGTTGTCATCGCGTCGAACCCGAGGCCGCCGAGGACGTACCACCGCGCCGGGGTCGGGGTCGCGTTGCGGAGGTTCAGCGCCGGGCCGGCTGCGTGAATCTGGGCGGCGAGGCTTGTCAGGTCCAGCTGCTCGAACCATACCGCTACTCCCAGCACGTCTCCTGCCCAGTAGTTGCCCGCGTTTGGGCCCGGGTCCCACTCTGCGCCGAGTGTGACAAGGTCATCAGCGGCGAGCGCCGGAAACGGTGTCGCGGCGGCGCCTTGCTCGAGCAGGCCGTCAACGTACCAGTCGAGCCGGTTGACGCTGTGGTCGATGGCGATCATGACGTGATGCCACTCGCCGTCGAGAATGTTTGTCGTGCGGGCGCGCCCGGCGCTGACGGCAGAGTTGCCGCCATAGATCGTCATGTAGTTGTTTGTGCCCAGAAACGTCGAAGTGGCCACGTTGCCATAGGATGCGTCATTGATGTTCCAGACATTCTGCCCGGTTGCGGTCGGGCCATCGTGCCGCAGCCACATGCTGACCGTCCACGCCTGCGACGCGAACAGGTACGGCGCGAGCGGGTCCATGGTGACATACTCGTTGACGCCGCCGAACGACAAGCACGCGTGCCGAGCGTGGGCGATCTCCGCGTCGCCGCCGTCGCGACGGAAGCGCCCTAACAGCGTCGGGGCGCCGCTGGTTCGACGCGACCTCACTTGGGAGTGTCCTGCGAGACCGTCGCGAACACGGTCGCGGTCGCGCTCGAACCGAGCGCCGAGATTTGAACGTGCATGTAGTCAGCGCCGCGAACCTCGTAGGACTTGCGGACAGCAGGCTTGTCGCTGAAGTCCACAAGCAACTCGCCACCCACGCCGAACGCGGTATCGACATACCAACCGCCCGCCACAGAGCTATAGCTCCAGACGGTGATCGTCACATCAGCGACGCCCGCCGTCAGCCACAGATCCACCCACCCGATGCCGGTGGTTCGGAGTGTGCCCGCGCTGGTGAGATTGGTCGGCGCCGACGTGGTTGACGCCTGCGCGGCATAGAGCTTGCCCGCAACGTCGCCGGCAGGATCGATCACGGACGCCGCGTAGCCGGTGGGCAGGGTTGTAGGGATCGTGACAGACATGCTCGGCCTCCATTCTGCGGGGAGTGTAGCGCAGACAACCCGCCGTGCGCTACAGCGTCTCCAAGTCCTGCGACTGGCGCACCACGGACAGCCCGAAGCCCTGCGCCGCACCGATCTCCACCAACTCGACCGTTGGCGTCAGCGCTCCTGCCATCTCCAACAGTCGATCCTTGGTGGCGGACGGGCTTGCGTCGTCCTCGTCGCCGGTGCGGGTGATGACCGACGCCCAGGGTGCCGCAGTGCCGAGGTAGGCACTCGATCCAGAGATGCCGGCCGGTGTCGTCACCACCTCCGCAGCCGCCACAGGCAACGAGCCCGAGCCGCTGCTTTCGGCGCTGATTGTGGTGTCGTTCTGCCCCATCGGGCTCAGCGCGTTGACGACGCCGCCGCCGCGCGTCACCCACGCCCGCATGCGCTCCGAGTAGGGTGGGACGATGAGCGCGACGCGGCGCAGTGACAGCCCGGATGAGGTGCCGTCGAACATCAGCGCGGGTTGAGCGTAGCACCCAAGACCTGACATGACGTAGTTGTCGGCCGCCGCAAGGAACTCGACGCGGGCTGGGGCCGTTGGGGTGGCGATCAGTGTAGGCGCGGCACTCGGCCAGTTGCTGCTGTGTGGAGGCTTTCGCATCAGTCCCCCGGGCGCCAATAGGCGACAACTGCGTGAATATAGGTCGTTTTTGAGGCTGCAGGGATTGAGCCCTGAAGCACCAATTCCGCCCCCGCGTCGATGGCTCCAGGCCGATCGCACTGCACCGTGAGCGCTGCTGTTTCCACAGTCCCGTCGGCGTCGAAGGTGACTTCCGCGCCGTCTGCCTGTCCGAAGCGCACAACGTCGCTCGCGCTTGTGTGGTCGTGCGTCGCGATGCAGTACACAGACAACTCGGTCTTTGCCTGCCAAGGTAGCGTCGCGACTGCGCGCCCGTACAGAACGCGCACGTCTGCAGCGCTCGCGTGTGACGCGTTGCCGACATCGTGCAGCACGTTGCCCGGCGTGCTCGCGTCCTCCTGCACAAACGCCGCGACGCACTGGCGCCGGTCGCGCATCAGAGCGTGCATGTTCTTTACCGGGCGATTGACGTGCTCTGTCGTGATGGGGGCTCCCGTCGCGCTAAGCAGCCCGCCATCGAACGCTTCGAAGCCGCTGCTTTGTGTGCCGGTTGAGGCGGCGCCGGGCTCCGGGTACACGGTGACGCTGTGTGGCGTGTAGGGGTCAGACGCGGCGCGGCTGTAGGTGATCCGCAACTTGGTAGAGGTGGCGGAGATCGTCGCAGTGTGCCGGTACTCAACCCAAGACGAGGCCGCCGCCGTGATCGTCGTCGTAGTGTGGATGCTGTTCCACCCGCTGTCGTACTCCTCGACGGTGACCCCGAGGTTGCCGGAGCCGGTCCCCGTTAGCGCGTGGTGCTCGAAGCGGTACGTCAGCCCGTCCGCGCTCGGGACGATGGGCACCTGAAACACGGCGTTACGCGCGATCCCGCTCTCGACCGTGTAGACCGCGACGAGCAGCGGCGGCGTGTAGTGGGCCCATGCGTGGTTTGCGTTTTCCAAGATGGTCTGCAACGGGTCGGCGTCGGCGGCTGGCAGGAACAGATCGGCCTCAGAGACGACGACGGGCGCGCTTGGTGTGGTGATCGTCATGCCCATCGGCTCCCATCGGCGTCGTGCATGTACCGCGCTTGGTAGTCATCATCATCAGCGGACAGGGGCCACGTAACGCGGGAACTGCCGACCGTGAGGACCGGCGCCGGGCCGGTGATGGTGCAGCGGCAGACGCCGCCCGTTACCGCCACCGCGTCGATGTCGAACGTCGTAGCGCCTGACTCCGCCTGCCCCGGCCGGTAGTGGATCAGCGTGACACTCGCCGCCTTGGAGACCTCGAGCAAGCGCTCGAAGATCGGCGCGTACTCCTCCGCGATGTCGAACGTGCCCGCGCCGGTCGCGACTACCTGAGCCGATGGGCACAGACCCGCCGTCGCCTGTGAGCCGTCGGCGAGCAGTTCCAGAGTCACCGCGCCAGTCAGCGGGTCTAGCATCTTGCCGAGGACGCGAGCTTGCCCGGTGTAGCCGGGGGTGCCGCTCGACCACTGCCAGATCGCGTGATGCGTCAGAGACAGGCGGACCATGTCGCCCACCTCAACGTCCAGCCACGGGCCGACGCGAATCGTCATGACCTGGGCCACATGGTCGCGAGCGAATCGAGCCGCCGCCCATGACGCGACGATGGGGGCGAGCAAGTCGCGGTCGCCGATGGGCAGTTCGTAACTGGCCGAGCGCGCCCCCGATGCCATGACCGCGCCGCGATCGGTGACGGTGACGCGGATCTCGTTGGCGCCGTCTACCTCTGTGCCGACCGCCTCGATCTGGTTGATGCCGCCTGGGGGTTGCCCGGCCTCGACGGGCTCAACGAGCCGCGAGAGCAGGTCTGCATCGGTGATGGTCACAACGTGGTCAGAGCCCACCGGCGAGGTCTCGACAACCGTCAACTGAGCCGCGCGGTTGTCGGCGGTACGGATCTGTCGCATGGCCACCGCGCGCGATGACAGCGCGAGTAGCCCGCCGAAGATCTCTTGAAGCGAGCGCGACCCGTGCGCGACGGCGATTGTCTGCGTGGCCAGCCATCCGGTGTTGACCGCCGCAGGGATGCCCGCCACATCGACCGCATCCGACGAAAGCCCGTAACCCTGCCCGGCGATCAGCGTGTCGTGCGTAGCGTCGCGCAACCCTGGCTCGCCCGACGATAGGAGGGTTTGCAAAATGACCGCGCCGGCCGTGTCCTGGGCTTGCGCCACGATTGTGCAGTCGGTCTTGCCGAGGGTCTGCACGTCGGCGCCCTTGCCGGCGAGGGTTAGCCCGCCGAGAAACAACTTTCCCGCCGCCGTCGCTGTGCTGCTGTAGTTGTAGACCGCGCCGCCGATCTTGATCTTGCCGGGGCTAGGTGCGGCGCTAGGGTCCCCCTCGTCGAGATCGATCCCGTAGTACGGTCCGGGCGCGATGGTCGAGGGTGACCCAAAGCCCTTGTCCACCATGATCTCGGTCGAGGCCCATCCTGTAGCGATCGGGGTGGATGCGGCGATACCGCCCTGCGTGCTGATGGTGATTGGGCCGAGAAGTCCGCCAAACGGGCCTGTGATGGACAGATTGACCTCATCCACAGTGGCGGCGGCGGCGTGTTCGATGTAAGCGCCGACCGTGCCGGTGTACCCCTGCGGCGGCCCGTTGTTGAAATAGCCCTGCCCCACCTTGCTGCCGGTGTACCAGTGCCATGCAGTGAGTTCGGCGATGCTCGAAACGGCCGAATCGAAAGCCGACTTGATCGACGCGCGGATCTGGCTGGGGGTCATCAACTCGCCCGGATCGAACCCCGAAAACGCGTCGAACTCAAGCGCGCTGCCGCCCGTGTAGTTGTAGACCGAGGCGCCCGCCGCAGTGCGCCCAGCGATGGACACAGACATCATGCGCCCGAGAGGGCCGGGAGCCGGAAAGCGCGCCTCGGAAGGGTCTAGCGTGCCGGTCCACTCGGCAGCGAGTGAGCGAGCGCACACACGGTCAACAGGTAGCGCCTCGAACTGCCAGATTGCGCGGTCGCGGGTCGGCCCGGTGTTGACGAACCCGCGCCAGATCAACTCAGCATCATCGGTCCAGTTGGTGCCCGGCGCGAACCCGGTAGGCGTCACCGGAGAGGCCCACAGCTTGACCTCGCGCCCGCGCCACCACCTCGGCAAGTCGGTAAGCATGGACGACGCGCCCGACGCGCTGTGTGGGTACGCACGGCCGGCCACACCGCGTGTGCAACCGGTAAACGTGGTCGCAGTTGTGCCGGAATAGGTGACGCGCTCCGCGCCAATGTAGAGCGCGCCGGAGCTTGGCCACCCGCTGGTTGACGCGACGGTGAGCGTAGTTGCGCTGCTTGTGGCATCGGCTGAGAGCGTCGCGAGGTAGGATGGTTGCTTGAACAGGCCGCGCACGACAGCGGTGTCACGCAACCCCCATCGCAGCGGGGTCCCTCGCGCAAGCCCTGCCTCACGGTCAACGCTGACGCCGATCTCTCCGGTCTTGTCCATCACTAGCGACGCGTCGGTCGTGCTGTACCCGCTAGGGCGCGTGAGCCCTAGATCGCGCTCTGCGTAGAGCACGGGCACGCCCTCGAGGGTGAGCCAGTAGACCCACCCCCAGCCGTAGCGCAAAGGCTGGCCCGCCGTCGTCATCAGGACCGCCCCACCGCAACAAGCAGCGTCACTGTGCGGATCGACTCGTCGAACTCGAGGCTGCGCAGCCCCGAAAGCGCCGCGACGTAGCCGTCAACGTAGCCAGCCTCATTCTCTAGAGCGTAGGCCGTCGCGACCGACGTGTCTTGCCACACGCGCACCTTGCCGGCGGCGCAGTAGCTCCGTGGAAGCGTGCTTTGTGTGTCGGCGTCGAGGTACAGCACAAACCGCATGAGGTCGTGATTGCCGAACACGTGCGACTCAACCCGGCCGTGCCGGAACTCCTCCAGTTCGACGCGCTCAGACAACTCGAACGGGGCACAGTCGATCGCCAGCGCTTGCCAATACGCCGACGCCTCGGAGCCGGTGTAGGAGTCGGAGCCGCTGTCATTGTCGGGCATGCCCAGCGCTGTGCTGAGGTCGCCGACAAGCTCGTAGTCAAACACGCCGGTCGCCGCGATGGTGATCGCGCGCCCCGAACGGCTGAACGTGTAGGTCTCGGACAGGGTGCCGCTCGCGTTCGCCTGCGTCTCCCACTCGGACAGCGCATCATCCAGCAGCGCCGGGGCCGGCAGGACCAGAGACACCGGCCCACCTCCCGCGTCCGTGAGCTTGATCGTTTGCGTCGCGTCCTGCGTACCTTCAGTGCCGCTGCTGTAGAGCGTCGCCATGATCGCGCCAGCCATCACGCCACCTCACCGAGACAGGCGAACGACACTCGGAACAGCGACGCGCCTACGCGCTCTCGCACCACCTCTCCGACCGCGTAGCCACGCCAGAACCCGCCATCATAAACATAGGCCGTTCGGGGGTTGGTGGCCGACGCCATGACATCACGCACGCGCGCCGGGAGCGACCAGTCCCCAAGCTCCTCGACCCTTGGGCGGAACGGGCGCCACGCCGAGACTGTGGGGGCGGCCGTGCCGTTGCCCGCTGTTGACGCGTCCCGGTCCGGCGACAGGATGTGTTGCCGAAATCCCGACCGCGCCCCGTAGATCGTGCCCGCTGCGCTGTTCGGTGCCGCCGCGCTCGTCGTGCTGCTGTACGATGCGGAGAACCCAAGCAACGTCTGCGCCTCGGCGTCGAACGTCGCAGAGAACGACGTGTCACACGAGAGCGTGACTTGCGCTCCGCTCTGCGCGTCATGGCGATCGAACGACCACGAAAACACCGCGCCCGCAAACGTCGCGTTGGCGTTCGCCCAATCTACAAGGGCCGTCATCGCGCTGTTTGCGTCGTTCTCGTCTGCCGCGAACGTGTAGGAGTCCGTGCCGGTCGCCGTAATGGTGACCTGCGCGGCTGTCCAGTCGTCATCGGTCACGAACGCGATCACGCCGCCGCCTCGTAGCCGGTGCCCTTGAGCGACTTCATCGCATCCGCCACAGACTTGCCGATCATCTGCGGTGTGCCCACGACGAAGCCGCCGCCCAACGTGACGTTGACGACGCGGGGGCCGCCGTTGTCCTGCGCTTGAGGCGCCGCCTGCGACTCGGCTTGAGTGCCCCCGCCGAATCGTCCAGCCGAGGCCGCGCCGCCCTGGCCCGCACCGAGAGCGACCGCGCCGTACTGTGCCGCCGCGAAGCCTCCTGCGATGGCTCCAGGGATGTTGCCGCGCATGAACTGCACTGCCGCGTCTGCTGCCGCAACCACAGCCATGAGGCCCGCGCGCTTGCGCTCGCTCTCCATCATGCCCGCGAGCCCGGACGCTGTCGCCTTGCCGATCTCGATGTAGCCGCTAACCGTTGCCATCTTGCGCGCCTGTTCTGCCTGCGCCATCGCCTCGGTCGCCTGCCGCATCTCACCGAGGACGCGAATCCGATTCGTCTCAACTCCGACCGCCTGCGCCTGGAGCGCCAAGTCTCTCGCGCGGGCATCGGTGATCGTGCCGGTGATCTCGGCGATCTTGCGCTTGTTGTCGATCTCGAGTGCCTGGAGCCGCAACTCAGCCTCGCGCACGGGGTTGGTTGCCGCGTCGATCTGGGCCGCCAACAGGTCGCGAGCGGCCTGCGCCTGCGCCGCCGCAGCGCGAGCAGGGGCCTGCGCGTCGTCGAGAAGCGCGCCAACATCGCCGACGGCGGACTGGATCCGCTGCTGCTGGGAGGGGCCGCGCGCCCTGCGCCGGGCGGGCCGAGATTTCGACTTCGCCTTCTCCAGCGCCTCCGCATGCTTGTTGACCGCGCGTGTGACCTTGTCGAGCCCGCGAAACGTCTCCGTGAGACCACCCGAGACCTCAAGCGCCGCCGCGTTGACCTTCTGCGGCCCGGCCTTGTACGCGCTGACGACATTGTCCCACGCCGCAGACGCGTCCTCGCTGGCCTTGTTCAGATCCTTGCCGAGTTGGGAGAAGGTGCGCTTGATCGCCGCCATGCCGTCGCCACGCGCCAACTGCACGGAGACGGCCGCGATCGCTCCGAGAATCGCGCCGAGCTGCCGGAACGGCCCCGCGACCGCCTTGCTGATGAGAGAGCCTAGCGCGCCGATCACGCGCCCCCATCGCGCCATCTCTGTGACCGTGTCCGCGACAGCCTCAAGTAACCCCGCCGCCGGTCCTCGCAGGTACTCAGAGACGCGCAGTTTCAGCAGGGACCAAGCCACATCGAGCCGTGCAAGGATCGCGTCCTGGCGCGCAAACTCAGTCGAGGTCGAGCCCAGCGAGGTCGCCAAGTCGTGCTGAACAGCCTCGACGATCGCGACTTGCTTTTCATAGGCGGTCAACTCCGTGGTCGTGATTTTCCACTTCTTAGCGTACTCATCGAGCACGCGGCCCGAGTTGAGGAACGTGCCAACCGAGGCAAGCGCGCGCGTGTTGCCTTTCTGAATCGCGTCCGCGAACGCGGTCAAAGCCTCGTCGCCACTCTTGCCCATCGTGGTGGCGCGAGCGGTCAACTCCTGCATCTGCTCTGCGGTGAACGTGGCGCTGATGCCCGCCGCTTTGAGCGTGGTGGCCAACTTGGCTACCGAGTCCACTCCGACGCCGCCGACCGCCTGCGCGAAGCCTGTGACGCGCTCCACACCTTTGCCGGCGCCGAACGTCGAGTCTAGAGCCGCGCGGGTGCGCTCAATCTCGATCGACCATTCCGTGAACTTATAGGCCGCTGCGACCGCTGCCGCGCCGAGCGCTGCCGTCCCTGCCGTCGCAACCGCTGCCGATGCCGCAAGTCCGCCTGAGCTTCCTAGCGCCGAGGACATCGCGCGCACGCTGCCCACAACATCGCCAGAGAACGCCGACCGCATGACCGCGCCCGCCTTGCGGCTGCTCTCGCTCGCGCGGTTGACGCTGCGGGTCACCTTGTCCGTAGAAGCCGCTACGCCGTTCATGACGGCGGACACGCGATCTTTGCCCGTCAGAAGGAACTTGACAACCACATTGGAGGCTGCTCGCGTCATGCCTTGCCCTTGCTGGCGCGCTCCATCTGCGCGGCCTCGTAGCGACTGCGCTCAATCCGCAGCGCGCGCACGCCGTCCACTATACCGCCGCTGAAGTCTTCCGGCCAACCTGAGACCGCGCCGAGGTCGAGCGCTGCGCTGATGTGGCAGATCGCGCGCCAGTACGGAGACCTCAGCGCCCCGTCTGGGCATTGATCCCACGTCCTGCCGTGAATGGGCTGCCCCGGCGACTTGTCGCACGGACCCGCCTTGCAGTCGCAGCGGTGGCGGATCCAGCGGCGCCACGTCTGGTCGAGCGAGGCGCGGGCGAGCAACTGCCAGTGTTCGAACGCGTCAACCTCGCGCCAGTTGTCGCGGTGACGGACCCTCAGGCGTCGCCAGACAAAGGGCCGGTCTGCACCCTCTGCCAAGCCTCGAAGAGCGCGGTCAGCGGCCCTAGAGGAAGTTCGGCGACGAGTTCTTTGGGCGCTGGCTCGCCGTTCCACTCGGTAATCGTCGTGGACAAAGTGTCCTTCAGAACGCGAACAGGGTCCTCGGTGGTCTGCGTCTGCACCGCAATGACCTCAAGCCCGGCGAGTGGACGCAGCGACACAACGTCCACACCCTCAAGCGTCGCTGTCTCGCAGGGCTCCCACGCCTCGCCGTTCCAGGCGAAGTGCATCCGGTCGCTTGTCTTGACTAGGGCGATCTTCATGGTCCTCACTCCATGCTGACCGCGAGCCGGCTACGCGAAGCCGATCCGCAGAATGCTGTTACCGGCGTTGGTGCTCGCGCCGTCGCCGCTGTACTCGCCGGGACGTAGGTTGAGCCGGTGATAAAGCACGCCGTCGATGTCCTCAAGCGTCGGCTGCTCGCTGATGTGCCACGAAGGGCACAGGATCGACATGATGCGGCCGACGGACGTTCCGACCGTGATGGACACCGAAGCAGCGAAGCCCTGCTCGAAACCATACTCGTAGTGATGCTCGCCGTCCGTGATCGTGTCGCTAGAGTCGTGCGGGACCGCGTAGGACAGAGACCATGCACGCTCGACGACCTTCACCGCGTTGTAGCCCTCGGCGCCCGAAGCGCACTCGAAGAACTTGAGCGTGTTGGTCCACGACAGGGTGACATCGGTGAGCCCGCACGCCTGCGAGCCGTTGATGGCGATGCGCCCGCCGTTGTTGCCAATGATGGGCGGCAGGCGAGCGAATGCGTCGGAGGTCTGGAGCCCGCCGATCGAGTCGTCCCACTCGCGAGAGGTGCAGGTGAACTCAAGCTCGAGGATCGGCGTCGCGTTCGCGTTCAGGGTGATGGATCCGCCCGAGCAAATACAGCCGATGTACTTCAACCCGAACTCAGTTTGATCGCCGACAATTCGGACGGTCAGAGGCAGGGGCGCGGCGTTGCTCAGGTACGCCGTCACGGTAGGAAAGTTCTCGTCGTTCGCGCTGGCGGTGTTGGCGGCAGCCTCGAACAGTGTGAGAACGTCGGCGGCGATCGACTTGATAAAGCCGAGTTGCGGCGCGGTCTGAGCGGAAACGTCATCAAAGCACGCGAAGTCGCCAACGTTGTAGTTGGCGCCGCTTGCAGCCTGGACAGTGACCGCGCTGCTTGTGGCGCTAGACACGTCGTTCGCGGTGTAGGCGTTCGACGAGGACAGGTGCGCCCCCAACATCAGATTGGCGTTGCTGTTTGCCGCGCTGTTGTTGCTGCCGACGACAGCGCCGAGAAGCGCGATCTCGCGGCTGATCACGTCGGCATCGACGCCGGGCTGCTCAGAGGTCGGGTCGTATCCGGACTTGAAGCCGCGCAGAGGGATGCGGACTGAGAAGGTCGCGCCGTGCTTGCCGCCGACTGCGGGCGGCTGGTAGGCGCCGACCTGGGCCGTCGAGAAGGTGAAGTCCTCCGCATCGCGCACATGCTCCGGCAACGCGACCTCGGCGGGGATGAACTCGAAGCCGGTGGTCGCCGCCGTGGTGAGGTCGCTCTGGAGCGCGAACCCGATCGAAACGTCACGCCATGCCCAATTCGCCATCTCAGCCTCCTATGCGCGCTGATACTGTACCACGCACGACCGCGTGACTACCACAGACCCGTTCTCGCCCTCTAGCACAAGGTCCGGCACGTCGAGCAGGACCTCCAACAGATCGGCATCCGACGCCCGGAGGTCTTCGATCGCCTCGGTCAACGCCTCGCCGTCGTCGAGGATCCGTGCCATGACCTCTGAGGTCCATGTGTAGTTGACGGTGATGAACAACTCGACCTCATGCACGTCCGGGCAGACGACCGTGCCGCCTGGAGCCGCAAGGGCGCGCACGCCGCCGAAGGTCGCGGTGACGCCGAACGCGCGATCTCCGCCGGTGGTGTCGGGGTAGCCGACGCGCCCGTGGAACTTGTCGCTCGATCCGGCTCGCTCGTCGGTCGAGATCGCCTCGATCGCCGCAACGAACGCCGCGCAAACCTGAGAGAGCGACTTAGCCACGAGCAAGCCTCCGCTGTTGGCGTGCGAGTGCCGCGTAAAGACGCCGGTCGCCGGTGGTGCCTAGCGAGCGCAGGCGCCGGAGATCCAAAGTCACACGCGCGCCGTCCATGATGAAGCCCAGCAGCAGATCGCCGACAGCTTGATTCTCAACCTCGCGGGGTTGAAGCACGTTGACGCCCAGGTTGTTGAAGACGGCCGCCGACTTCCACCGATTCTTCGCCTTCTTGCCGAGCCGCGCCGAAGTCTTGACGCCCTTGCGGGTCTCGCGGCGCCTGATTCTCGCGGCGCTACTGGTTCCAATGCTCGACCCGGTGAACTCTAGGCGCGCGCCCGTGCGACCGCTGGCGACCGCCTGCGCGCCCCGCCACATCAGCCCGGTTGTGTTGCCCGGGACCGAGCCCGCCTTACGGTGCCAATCGGCGGAAGTGTCGCCGTAGTTCTCCTCGCCCGCGTCGCTTCGCTCGCTGTACGCCTGCGCGACGACGTAGCCGGGGCGCCCGTTCTTGCCCTTGCGGCCTGTGCTGTACGGGCGTGCCTTGGTGGCTAGTTCGCCGCGCATGGCCCGGCGCTTGACGTGCGAGAGGATGGTTGCGCCGATCGTCGCCATGCGCATGAGCCGTCGTGTCTCGCGCTCGGATCGCGCGGGCTTGCCCTTGCCGACCTTCACGATGCGCCCGACGGCGCTATCGATCTCAAAGGCGATGAAGCCTTGAGTGCGGAGCTTGGCAGTCTGCTGTGAGGCGCTGCCGATTGTGGAGACACCGCGCGCCATGCTACCGCCTCACGCTGGCTGTGTAGCCGCGAGCGCGCCGGTCATCCTCGGAGAGAACCCCGTCGGCGTTCTCGTCGTACTGACGCAAGCCGGCGATCTGCGTGCGAAGCTCCTCGTTGGCGCGGAACGATAGATCGCGATAGTAGGTCTGTGGGTCCATGCCTCGCGGGATCAACCCGCGCTCCGCAAGGTACAGTTGCACAGCGAGGCGACCGCACTCGCGGAAGGCGGCGCTTGAGCCGTACAGAGACGGGCGCTTGCCCGTGGCCTCAATTCGGCTGCGGATCCAGTTATTGGCCCGCCCCGCAACGTCGGCGTAGAACTGAAGCTCCCGAGAGGCGCTAGGGAAGGCTTGCGCGACGTACTCGCGCACCTCCCAAGCCTCGATCGGGGTCTGCCACAGCCACCGAACCACGGCGGTCTCTGCCGCGTGCTGGCGGGTCGTGGTGCCGTCCGTGTACTCCCACCGAAGAGCGTAGCCGTCGCCGACGTTGGCCTCTCCCGGCGCCGCGACGGTGGCCGTCATGCGGAGCGCAGAGACAGTCGCGCCGGTGTCTGGAATCTGTGGGAGAGCGGCGACCGGGTAGATGGTGGCGCTGTCGATGCGCGCCACCCGGAAGACGTACGAGACGCCGTCGGAGACGACCTTGCACGCCTGCCCGACGGCGAATCCGGCCGCGCTGTCGAGGATGATCGCCGACGCCGTAGTGGACGCCTGGACGGTCGCTGTGACCGTCGGCAGCGTCACGGTGGGAGAGGCGAGCGCGGTTCCGTCGGGCTTGACGACCGACAGTGTTGCGGACGTGGGGACCATGCCGGCGGCATCCTCATGCCACACCGGGGTTCCTACGTCGTACAGCAGATCCACGCTCATTGCCTCTCCCACCGGGCCTACGCTTCCGGCCTAGCTGACGCTCGCGCCGTAGATGCAGGTGTCGCACTCGGGCGGGTACGCGACCACGGCACGGTAGCTCGCGTGCAGCGAGAAGTGCTTGTCGGTCGGGTCCTGCGCGATGTTGAAGATCGGCGCCGAGCGGAGCCAGAAGTGCGCGAACTCGTTGCCGGGCGTCTGGTCCACGAGGAACCAGTCATTGGCATCCGAGAGGCGCGGAGCCACGAGCACGCCCGCGATGCCAGAGTCACCGCCGGCCGCGAGGGTGTTGGTCTGATTGTCGGCGCCCGAGAGCGACGAGCGCACCAGCTCCTTCGCGGTGGCCTCCAACTCGGCCGGCACCACCAGCAGGTGATTCATGCCGCCGATCTGGTCGCCGTCGTGGTTCTTGTACTCGCGCACAGCCAGACGCGCCGCGTTGAGCGTCGCCTCGCTCAGCGCGGTCGAGCCCTTGTTGCTCTGCGTGACCGGGCTGGTGAACGAGTCCACGACGTACTTCGACGAGATCACCGGGTGCGACGTAGTGAACACGCCCGCCAGCGCCGACCATGCAAGACCGCTCATGTGGTAGCGCATCTCGTTGGCCATGCGGAGCGCGCCCTGCACGAGCGCCTCGGGGTTGTCCTCGGCGTCGTAGTAGTCGATCTCCATGCGCTTGCGGTACGCGACCGGGGTAGCCGCGCTCGCAGCCACGCCGGTGAAGTCCGTCGCCGTGGTGGCGCCGCCGGTCCACGACGCGAAGGCCGAGGAGCCGCCGGTGCGGATCTGATGCATCTTCAGACTGGTCGCCTCGTCGGCGCGGATCCGCATGAAGCGCTGCCAGTCCATCTGATCGTCAGCGAGACGCGTGTAGAAGCGCTCGACGGCCTCGACGTAGACGTTGGAAAAGCTGTTGGCCATGGTGGGCCTCCTCTGCGCAGGCTAGCGGACTCCGAGCCGCTGTCGTTCCTGCGCGTCTCGCGCTGCGCGGCGTTCATGCCACTGCGCAGCAACATCGTTGGGGACAAGCCAGACCTCAGCGTTGCCGATGCCGTTGACGACGACTCCGCTTCCCTCTGGCGCTGCGAACGCCCCTTTGTCCGTGAGTTCCCGGCGCAGCTTGTCGGCCCGACCTCGCTTGAGTTCGTCGGGCACAAACCATCGGGCCTCGAAGCCTTCAGGGCAGTTGAGCACATCGCCGACGCGGCGCGGTGCTCGAGTCGCGAACTCCTCAGCGCGGGCGCGTGCCTCGGCTGCGAGTTTCGCAAGATCAGGTGTGTTTCGGCGTGCCATCAGCGCACCCCCTTGCCAAGCGACAGCGGGGTCGCCCGCGCCTCGGACATGGCGGACCTGAGTCCACGCAGAAAAGGCGAACCCTTGGCGGCCTTCTCGGCCAGCGACTTCGGCAGTTCGCCGTCGGCGGTCGCGGGGCTGCTCGGGGCCTTCCGCAACTCGGGGTTGTCCGCCGCCCACTTCTCCAGCGTGGCGAGACCGTCCGGCGTCCGGGGGTCAGCGTCCGGGGCGTACCGGGCGAACTTGTCGCGGACGCCCAGGCGAGACAGGACGCGCGCTCGCTCGGACTGCAAAGCCTGTGTCTGCGTCTCGGACAACTGAGCCTCAAGCGCTGCGACCTTCTCGGCCATCTGCTCGGAGGCGGACAGCTTGGCCTTGCGCTCTGCCTCTGCCGCTTCCGCAGCCGCCGCTTTGTCGGCCTCGGTCTGCTCGAGTTTGCCCGTCAGCGCTTCGATCTTGGCTTCGAGCGCCGCGACCGTATCGGCAAGCGGGCTGCCCTCGGTCTTGCCGGAGGCCGCGTCTGGGGCGGGGGGCGCCTGCTCATTCGCCGGGGGCGTGCTTGGCCGCTCCTGCGGCGGCGGCGCCGTCTCGTTTACCTCTGCCATGGTCCTCACTCCGCGACTTCGGGGGCCGATGCGGCCCGGTTGATGTTCCCGCTCGGGTCCACCCCGAGGCTGGCGGCCTGCGCGGTCTCGGCGAGGTTTCGCCGTACCGTCTCGATCGCCTGCGTCATGCTAACACCGTCGCGCCGCATAACGTAGCGAATCGGCGAGTCAACGCCCGCAGCGTAGTCGAGCGCTCGCGCCTGCGCCTCGTGCAGCGGGTCGGCCGGCATCTCCCAATCCTGCCACTCCACCGAGACGCGAAGAACCTCGTAGGGCAGCGAGACGACGCCCGCACCGTTGAGGACCCACGCCGCGAGGCGGATCAGGTCGTTCTCGGCGCGACGCATGACGCGCTCCCACGCCTTGCGCGCCTGTGCCCGATCGAGCTTGTCGAAGGCGCGAGAGACCGCAGTCTTTGCCGTAGCCTGCTTTGCGAAGGCGTCGGGGGACATGTCGCGCATGATCGCGAAGTGCCGGATCTCGCTTTCGATGGTCCGCAGGTAGGCATCAACCGGCGCTTGCTTGTTGACGACCTTGACCTGTGAGCCCTGTCCAGGGAGCGCCGCGCGGACCTGGGGGCCGCTCGCCATCTTGTCAACGAGCGCCTGCGTCAGTCCGCCGTCCGCACCGGGCTCAATGAACGTCTCGGGCCACGAAAACTGGAGACCCCACGCCAGATCGCTGACTGCCATGTTCACGCCGATCTGCGTAGTCAGCATGTCTTCGGGCAGTTCGGAGAAGTAGTGCCCGGACGGAGGCTGAGCGCCGGGAGCGCGAACGGTGAACAACGGGACCGCGCCATAGTCGTGCGTGATGCTGTCGCCGTAGATCGGCGTCTTGGTCGCGCCGGTCTGGTAGTAGGCTTCCGTCGGGGTCAGCACAGCGTGCGCCCACCAGACCTCTCCGTCGCTCGACTTCTGCGGGACGCGCAACTTCACCACGGCGTGCGTCTGCACGTTGTCGGTGGTCAGCGGGTTGCCGGCCGCGAACTGCACATCGTGAGGACTGACGCTGTAGACCCGCACGCGGCGGGGACCGTCTGGAAACACCGCAACGGTCTGCTGGTTGAGCGCGCAGGTTCGGCGCTGGATCTGATGCATGCACTCATCGACCGAACTCGCGCGGTACACCTCGCGAAGTTTGGCGACCTCTTCGGCGCTGAGACGAACGCTCGTGCGCCGCGTGTCCTCGTTGGGTGTGAACGTCCGCCGAACCGGGCCGGTGTAGAGCGTGGCGATCTCGTGCACATAGCGGCTGATGAGAGGGACGACGTGGTAGGTCATCCCGTCGCGGTGCGCGTTGGGCATGCGCTTACGGATCTCGTCATCCATGCTCGACCAGTCGCCGTCGAGGAACTGCTCAAGCTGTAGCGAGTTCTCGCGAAACGCGTACATGTCGCGCTGCGTGTACGGCTGCATGTGCGACTTGTCAGTCAGCGCCCGAAGCTCCGCGATCTCTGTGTCGTACCAGTCAGCCATAGCGCCGCCATCCTACACCGCCCGTCGGCGGCTTGCTACCAGTGAGGCCGGTGCTCGCTGATGCGGTTGCCCTGTACGTTGCCGTCATTGTCGAGCCCGACCATAGACGGCAGGCGCTCGTGGAGGTCCGGACGCAGCCTGCATGCGCTGTAGGCGTAGCGCAGCGCATCGACGGCGTGCTTGTTCTCGTCGTCGAACACGCGCCGATAGTTGGGCGAGCCGTAGCGATCGGTCGTGTAGCGGAACGACTGGAGCGACGGGATCAGCCCCGGGTTGCGCCGGTCGAGCACCTTGCGAGGCAGCGACCGAGAGAAGCGCAGGCGCGGGATCTCGGAGTCGCTGGGGTCGAGAGCGTCGCGCAGGAGTTCAAGCCCGCTGATGATGCGCTGCTCGTTGCGGCTCTCGAGCGATGTGACGGCCGTTCGCTGCAAGAGCGCCTGAAGCCAATGGTTCTCGTTGGGCTTCGCTCGGTCCACACCGGCGACGACCGGCGGGCGATCCCGCAGCGCGACCCAAGCCTTAAGCATCTGGCGAAACTTGCGGTCGCTCGCCTTCTGACCCGGAAAGTCGTCCTCGCTCGGGCACAACTGGTCAGCAACCACCCAGCGCTTGCTCTGAGGATCAACTCGGATGTCGAGCGCGACGTGCCCCGTCACGTTGCCCCAATCGACGCCGAGGACCCAAGGCCAGTGCTGGTGCTTGCGCCAGTCGAAGTCTGTGAAGTGCCGCGAGCCGGTCATCTCGACTTCAGGGAACACCACATGCTCTGGGCGCAGGATGTCGCCGTAGATTTCCTGACGGGCGCGACGACGGCTCATGTTGTCGAGCCAGCCTTGCACCGTGTCGCGGTCGAGGTGCGGGTTATCCCACGACGAGGCACGGACGACGTAGTAGCGAGGATCGGCGCGACGCTGGGCCTCAACAAAGCGACGGATGGTGGGGGCCAGTCCCTTCGGCGAGCACGTCACCAGGAGCTGTTGATGCGTGTTCGCGATGCGGAGACGACCGTCCACAAGTTCGTGAACGTAGGCGTCATCGACAGCCCCGAAAAACAACTCATCGAGCCACGCCCATGCATACTCAGGACCGCGCATCTTGTCCGGTTGATTGAAGCCCCGGAAGTAGATCAGCGACCCGTTGACCAACTCCAACACGTTGTCATTGCGGTTGAATCGCCGGATGTAGTCATACCCCGTCGCCTTCTTGATGTCGTCGAAGCGCGCCACCACCATCTTCGCTAGCAGGAGCATCGCGTCTTTCTGCTCGGTTCGGCCTGCGACAAGCCCCGGCTGCCCCGGGTTGCGGACAACCGACTGAATCACGGTCCAGATCGAGCCGGTGTGAGTCTTGCCGGCGCCGATGCCCGCCAGGAACAGAAGGTAGCGCGAGCCGCTACCGAGGAGGCGCGCTTGGTGCTCGTAGGGCTGGAAGATCCGCCCGAGGTCGATCTGTAGCTCGGCCACACGTGCCCCTAGTGGAGTTGGATTTCGTCGCCAGTCTTCTCGTTGCGATCCCACGCCGGAGCCTCGGCGGCGGGCGGGGGCGGAGCGGCGGGCATGATCGCTTCGGCGTCGAAGGTGACCTTGACGGCCTCGACCTTGGCGCCGTGAGCGTTCGCCTCTGCGAGCTTGACCGCGATGCGCGTGCTCTGACCCAGCGCAGTCAGGACCTTGTCGGGCTCGACGGTCTCATCCTCCGCGTACTTCACGATCGTCGCGGTGAAGCACCCCCAGGCCACGGCAGCATCGCCCATGGTGACGCCGTGGCGGCGAAGCGAGTCCACATCAAACCCGACATCTCCCGTCAGCCGGCCCATGATTGACTCGACCTGACTGACGGCCTCAGCGGCGGCGGCGTCGGCCTCTGCGCGCAACCGGGCCTCAGCCTCTCCGCGCTCCTGCGCGCGCTTTGCTCCGCGCCGCCCCCGGTGCTTGCCCGGACCCCTACCATCGTCGCCTTTTCGCCTGGGCATGCTGTCCTCGCTCTCTGTTTGCACGTTATAGACACGCGCGCGCGTAACTGGTTGTTATCAAAAAAGTTTCGCCAAAAAGGTGCGGGGTGTA
>Ga0180432_10003820_pt1 | contig 21183 bp, 20 predicted proteins | sample SS_ome_10_FD_132414 | JGI IMG/M metagenome (GOLD analysis project Ga0180432, IMG submission 132414) | Hypersaline lake sediment archaeal communities from the Salton Sea, California, USA - SS_1_MS_2 metaG | ecosystem: Environmental > Aquatic > Non-marine Saline and Alkaline > Hypersaline >...
AAAAACTGGCTTTCACAGACCTGTGCTATTGCAGGGTTGATTTCATCTTTAATAGCGGCGTATTGTGCTTTTAAATCTAAAATTGGTACTTTCATATACTGCCTCAAAAATCCATAAAAATTGTCGATAACCATCTCTTTGGGCGCTCCGGCTACAATGCCTAAGCGGAGACGCCTTTTCGGTCGATTAGTTAAACCTGCATCTGCCAAAGCAGTTCTCGGAACAGATAGTTTAGATATATGTACTCAAAAAGTCAAAATAATTGGTGATTGTGCGGAGTTTTTTTCGATTGACGCTCGATAATTGACGATTTATAATTAAAGCTTAGGGTGAATTATATAGTGATTTTAGATAGTGATTTTGAACTGAGAGCGGAAGATGAAGGACATGAGAATTTTATTCACGTGCATTGGCAGGCGTGTTTCCTTGCTCAGGAGCTTTCGCCGGGCGGGCAGTCAGCTTAAGGTAAAAACTTCATTGTTTGGCACTGACACCACCGAGCTAAGTTCGGCCCTGCAATTGTGTGATAAAGGTTTTCTCGTCAAACCCGTAACCCACCCAAGCTATATCAAACAGATTCTGACAATTGTCAAGGTCAACAAGATAAAATTGCTTGTTCCCACCGTTGATTTGGATCTGAAACTTTTGGCCCGGAACAAGCAGAGGTTTGCTGCTTTGGGCTGCTGTGTACTTATATCAACTCCGGAAGTGGTTGATATCTGCCAGGACAAAAGAAAGACCTATCGTTTTTTGCTTAAAAACGGTTTTAACACTCCTGTTACGATGATTGTTCGAGCGGCACTTTCAAAGAAAAAACTCGATTGGCCGTATTTTCTTAAACCATGGGATGGTTATGCCAGCCGAGGCAATGCCATAGTAAATAATCGAAAAGAGTTGTTATTCTTTGCCGGGAAAGTGCCGAATGCCATCTGCCAGAAATTTATCGAAGGCACCGAACACACCTGTGATGTCTATGTCGATTTTGATATGAAAGTTCGCTGTGTTGTACCAAGAAAGCGTATTGAGGTAAGAACCGGCGAAGTAAGCAAGGGACAGGTTGTAAAACATCCTTACATTATGAAAAGGGCTGCACAACTGGTCGAGGCACTTGGTGCCGGTCCCGGCGTTATAACTTTGCAGTTGTTCTTGACCAAAGACAATAAAGTGGAATTCATCGAGATAAATCCGAGATTTGGAGGAGGTGTGCCTCTGTCTATAAAAGCAGGTGCGAATTTTCCGAAGTGGATAATACAGGAGATGCTCGGCAGGAAAACAAATATTCGCTTCGACAATTTTAAAGATAAGTTGATTATGCTTCGCTTTGATGGCGAAGTCTGGTTATAAAGTTCCAAATGAGAAGAGTGGAGAGATGATATTTGAAAATATAATTGGTCCTGCAAGACCGGTTTCATGGTTGTTTCGCTTTTGGCCGGTACTTCTAACCTCCTTCGTTGGTTCACTGTGTGCTACGTGGCTGTGTAAACAAATAGCCATAAAATTCGGTATTGTTGATAAGCCGGACGACTTGGTCAAAACGCACAAGGAACCCATAGCATACCTTGGCGGTGTCGGAATGCTCATCGGCCTGGTGGTTGGGGTCTTGGCCGGTATTGCGTGTTTGAGAGACGAAGAAATTTTCAGTCCGACATTGAAATGGTTGTTTGGAATCCTGGCGGGCGGAATGTTGGCATGCTTCGTCGGTCTAGCCGATGATATATTCAACATAAAACCCACAAAGAAATTTCTCGGTCAGGCTGCTGCTGCTGTTATTCTCCTGCTGGTAGGTATTACACCTGGGTTGCGTGGTATTACTGACCCTTTAGGTTTACCGATGCCAGGTGTTCTTGAAATAGGGCTGGGAGTTTTAATTGTGATATTTTTTGTAATCGGTGCAACCAATTCATTAAATCTTCTTGATGGCCTTGATGGACTTTGTGCCGGTGTGACAGCTATTATTACGATAGCTATGCTGATTCTGTCAATACATCTGATGACCTGGGGATACAGTGAAGTCGGTGACCCTGTACGGATTATAATTTGTATCGGTCTTGTAGGTGGAGTTTGTGGTTTTTTGCCTTTCAATCGACATCCGGCCAAGATATTTATGGGTGATGCCGGCAGTATGCTGCTGGGTTTTATGATGGCTGCATTGATGATTTTATTTGCTGAGGGAGTTCCGCGATGGTGGATGGCTTCGGTGGTAGTATTTGGACTGCCGATTCTCGATACGGCTGTTGCTTTAGTGAGGAGACTGCTTAATCACAGACCGTTGTTTGTTTCCGACCGCGGCCATATTTACGACCAGATGATTGACAGAGGGATACCTTTGAAAAAGACCGTCGCTATTTGTTATGTACTTGCCGGCGTTTATGCATTAATTGGCGTGATGATGAGCCAGATAAAAACAAGATATGCTGTGGTTGTTCATGTTTTTGTTTTTGCAGTTTCCGGTCTGGTCGTTTGGAAGAAGGGTTATCTAAAGATGGAAGGCCTGCGGGGAGCTGTTCAAAATGATGTTGATGATTCAGATTAGATGGTTACTGTAAGGTATTGGCAGTCACAGGCAAATCTCATTGAGCCTTGATAAGCAGCAGGGACAAGTAAGCACTCTCCGGCTTTGAACTCTACCCCAAAGCCGTCTGTTCCTGAGATGCTGCCAATCCCGGATACAATAATCAGAGTTTTTATTTTTCCCGGCGTAAGAGGCACTTCTGCCCCTTTGGCCTGAGCACCTTTATCAACTTTGAAATACTCGCAATCTATCAGCCGCTCTGTGGTGGTAACCGAAAGATTGTCACTCGAAGCATCGAAGTGAATACTTTCGAGGGCCTCTTCGATGTGGAGTGCTCTTGCTCTGCCGGCATCGTCAATTCTGTTGAAATCAAAAACACGGTAAGTAGTATCGGATGGGGTTTGAATTTCAGCTACTAAAAGGCCTGCTCCAATGCTGTGGGGGGTGCCTGCCGGAAGAAAATGACACTGGCCGGGTCTGACAGAGACTTTTTCCAGCAACTCTGCAGCACTTCCTTTTTCAATTGATTCGGCAAACTGTTCTTTGCTTGTACCTTTTTTCAGGCCTTTATAAATTACAGAACCGGGCTCGGCATCTATGATGTACCAGCACTCGGTCTTGGGCCCTCCTCTGCCCATTGTGCGGCAGGTTTGCTCGTCGGGATGGACCTGTATGCTGAGGATGTCCTTAGCATCAAGGAATTTAATTAACAGCGGGAAGGGAGGAGTGAAATTTTCATCACCGGTTATTTCTTTTGGATATTTGTTGATTGCGGCGTTCAGAGTTAATCCTTCAAATCGGCCGTTTGTGATTACGGACTTATCCTGCGGTAAATCGGCCAGCTCCCAGCTTTCACCGATTTTTTCATCTTTGGGCAGGTCTTTGCCGAAGAAGTCTTTCAGTTTTTGACCTCCCCATATCCGCTTCTTATAAATCGGCTTGAATTTCAATGGATACATCTGCATAGAAGCATTGTAGTAGTAAGAATGTGATTTGTCCATATACCAGTTTTTAAGAAACTTTTTGGGTGTAGGAACGATTATGTGTCTGGATTGCACCTGGGGCAGAGCCCTTCGAGTTGTACTCGCTGGTGTCGAATAAGAAAACCTTTGTGCGGACTCTTCGCCATAGGAAGTGCAATCTCAGTAAGACAGACAGTGTCGCCGCAGTCTGTGCAGGTAAAGTGAGGATGGCACTGGTTTTTGCTGCAGTTATGGGCCAGCTCAAAGTGCCACGTTCTTTCCTGCAGAAAAGCTTTGTGGACAAGCCCGGCTTTGACAAAATTTTCAAGTGTGCGATAAATGGTAACTTTGTTAGGTCCTTCCGGCCCAAGCTTTGCTGCAATCTGCTCTGCCGTTTTTGGTTTGCCGGCACCCAGAAGGACAGCTAAAATTGAGGTTCTGGGCGCGGTTCGCCGCAGCTCGGCGCAATCCAACAGGTACTCGATTTTTTGTTTGATGGAAGTTTTCATTGACCTTGTTCCTCTTGAGCCGGACATTTATCCGAATGTTCGTGAATATGTGGATGGCTGTGATGAAGATGGTCTTTACAGATGCAGGTTTCTGTCAGTTCCAGGTCGCTCTTGACGAACAATAGCGGAAAAATTATATCGCTGATACAGCAGGGCAGCCAGACTGCTATGAACAAGGTTGCAAATATCCCAATGGCGGCTACAGTTGTTATCTCGGAATGTATATTCATCAGCAGATATGATGATGACGCCCACGTGCTAATCAAGACATGCCCTGTATGTGGAAATTTAGTCCTTGGAAGGAAATATGCGATAAGAATACCCAGCAGGGCGGCAGGATTAACTATGAACCACTCCTCGATAAAACCAAGATGAATCGAGTGCTCGTGTTCTTCGTTGGTATCAGCCTCTTTTTGTTTATGTTCTGAGGAATCCTGTTGATGATGAAGCTCAGCGTGTACTGGAATGTCCAGCCCCAGCAGACGAGTGCCAATATGGGGTATTATAACGTCGCTGAGGGTGGCGATACCTACGGAGCCAAAATAGCCGACCAGCAAAACCAAAAGAAAGCGTTTCTTTACAGCGTGCATTTTGAACATCGACGCAGTCACCATTGCGCTTAAAACCACATGAGCTGGGTGGAAGATGGCAAACATAGTACGGCTGCCAGCGCCGCCTACATTTCTAAACAAAACCATAAAAACAACACCAAGCAGTGCACCCAAAAGCGTAAAGGGTGAGTGTCCCTTTAGCTCAGCAAGTATGTGTTTTGTTTTTTCTTTTACCGACATTTTTTTGAACTCCATTATTTTATCGCCCAAAAACACAACTTTTTTTCTTAAAAACCATTTTAACTAAATGCAACTAAGTTGCAAGAAGATTCTGCAGAATTTTTATTTTTTTTATGATGGCCGGTGATGTTCGATTTTTGCACTTGATTCGTGGGCACGCGCTGGTATAAATTTCTATATTTCAGGGCAAGATTTTGTAAGCAGTTCCAGCAAGATGAATATATCTTTGTGATGTGTTGTCACAAACCAAATAAAAACAAGTGAATAATAGCTAATGATGAGAATTGTAGAGACAATATCTCAGTTCAGAAAGAAAGGTTCTGTACTGACAATCGGCAACTATGACGGCGTTCATATCGGCCATCAGGAGATTTTGACCGCGGCTAAGCGAACTGCAGCACAGAGGGGGGCCGATTTGGTTGTAATGACTTTTGAGCCGCACCCTGTTGCGATTCTGCATCCGGAGAAAGCGCCGGGTGTATTAACGCCGCTGGAGCTCAAAAAGCACCTGCTGGCCGAATTTGACGTCGATTGTCTGATTATTTTGAAGGACAGCCGCCAATTACTCAGTCTTTCAGCGGTGGATTTCGTTGAGCGGTTTCTGGTTAAAGAGGTTCAACCTGCCGTAGTGGTTGAGGGCGAAGACTTTAACTTCGGGTACGGCCGGGGCGGAAATATTCATACACTCTACAATCTGGGAATCGAAAAAGGTTTTGAGGTTAACGTAATTGAAGCCAAAAAGGCCGGGCTTTCCATCGGTCATTCCGTTGAAATTTCCAGTACGCTCATTCGCAATATGCTAACAAGCGGCAAGGCCGCTGATGCCGCTATCGCATTAGGCAGAAGGTATCGGCTAATCGGCCCGGTGACAGCCGGCCGGGGCAAAGGCAGGCAATTGGGTTTTCCTACGGCAAATATGCAGCCGTCCTGCCAGATTATCCCTGCCGAAGGTGTCTATGCCGGCTTTGTGGGAATCGGCGAAAGTGAAAAAGAAGCCTGCGCAGCCCAAGAACTAATCCCTGCCGCCTTTAGTATAGGACGAACGGAAACCTACGGCACTGATAATCCAATGAAGATAGAAGCGCACCTGCTTGAGCAGGCCGGCAGTGATTTAATCGGCAGGTGGATGGCGATGGATTTTGCTAAAAGAATCAGAGAACAGCTGAAGTTTGAAACCGAGGCGGACCTTTCCACTCAGATTGCAAAAGACTGTGAAAAGGCAAAGGAAATTTTAACTTTGAGTAAATAATGTTTACTTGGGACTAATTATGTGGGAATTAATCAGGGCAAATAAACGAAACTCAATCGTATTAATGGCGCTTATGGCGGCCGTACTATTGCTGCTGGGCTTTATCATCGGCATAGTTTTCTTTGGTCCGGACGCCGGATTTTACGGGCTGATTATCGCAACAGCTATTTGGCTGGTTATGATGATGGTAAGCTTTGCCGGAGGCGACCAGATTCTTCTGGCTTCGAGCAGGGCAAAGCCGGTAACGCACGATGTCCATCCTCAGTTATTCAACGTGGTTGAGGAAATGTCCATTGCGGCGGCACTGCCGATGCCGAAGGTTTATATCATCGCCGACCCCGCGCCGAATGCCTTTGCTACCGGTCGAAACCCGAAAAATGCCTCGGTTGCGGTAACGGCAGGGCTTTTAGGCCGGCTCAATCGAGACCAGTTGCAGGGCGTTGTTGCTCACGAAATGAGCCATATCCTACACCGCGATATACTTTTTGTAACATTAGCAGGCATTATGCTTGGCAGTATCGTCTTGCTTTCGCACGTTTTTCTGCGAGGTATGTTCTACAGCTCGATGGGTTCGCGGCGAAGGTATTCATCCGGCGGCGGCAGGGGCGCCGGACAGGCACAGATTATTCTGCTCGTAATCGCCATTGTTGCTGCGATTCTTGCGCCCATCATGGCCTATTTATTATACTTCGCCCTTTCGAGAAGACGGGAATACCTTGCCGATGCCGGCGCCGCAAGACTGACACGCTATCCACAGGGTCTGGCCGATGCACTGGAAAAAATAGCATCTGACAAATCGCCGCAGTTAGCGGGCGCCAACAAGGTTACCGCGCCGATGTATATCGTAAATCCTTTCAAGAAGAAAAAGGGTATGAAATTGTCCGACCTTTCAAGCACACATCCGCCGATTTCCGAAAGGATACGAATTCTGCGGAATATGACTCACGGCGTATCTTTCAAAGACTATTCAGATTCTTATACCAGCACAACGAAAAACAAAACCGTTGTCCCGCCCACGGCCCTGACCAAAGAGGACATACAGCTGCGCCAGGCTTCAGCAGAGGCAAAAAAGGAGCAGCAGCGCCAAAAGCAGGTCCACCAGGTCGGCGATATTATGCGAATGGTCAACGGCTTTGTATTTTTGACGTGCGTTTGCGGCCTGAAATTGAAAGTGCCCCCGAACTTCAAGGCCAAAAGCGTTAAGTGCCCGAAATGCAAAAGGTCACTCGACATACCAAAAAAATAAGTAAATCGAAGCAGGAAATCGTTAAAATCGTGCAGCGTTTTTGTCGTTCGTGAATGGTGTTTAGTTGGTTAAGGCAATTTGAATTATGAACAAAAAGAAGTGAGTATTCTGTTCGCTGTTTTGGTGGCCTTCCTTTGAGTAGTCGTGCTGGTTGTGGTAAGGAAGCCCGCCGATTCATTTTCCTGATTTTACTCGTGGTATGTGGAAAACAAGAAAACCAGCCTTCTAACACTTTTCTTGACTTAATGTTACAACCAATGTAATATTACTCCGGTTCGTACAGGCAACTGGAGATTGCTTATGGATTGTCCGGTTTGTAAAAATGCAATGATTACTCTCGAAGTTCGAGACGTTGAGGTCGATTACTGCAGCGGTTGTGGCGGTATCTGGCTCGATGCCGGTGAACTTGAGCTTCTGCTCGACGACCCGCAACTCGCCGAAAAGCTGCTCAATTCCTTCAACATTGACTCAAATTGCCCCGAAAAGCCCAGAAAGTGTCCTATTTGCCGCAAAAAAATGCAAAAAATCATCGTGGGCTCATCCACCCCAACATTGCTCATTGACAGATGTCCTAAAGGTGATGGCTTATGGTTCGATGAAGGTGAACTGCAGGATATTGTTGACAGGTCCCAGCTTGACCCGGACAATAAAATCCAACAATTATTGGCCGATATGTTCGGCTCGAAAAAAACCGGCAAATTTACAAACACTCAATAACTTTTTTACAGGAGAATCATTATGACGACCACACTAATTATTGTAGTTGTTGTTATTGTCTTGCTGATTCTTTTTATAATCGGCATATACAACGCCTTGATTCGGTTGCGCAATCAGGTCGACAACGCCTGGTCACAGATTGACGTCCAGTTGAAACGCCGCCACGACCTGATTCCCAATCTCGTCGAAACCGCAAAGGGCTATATGCAGCACGAACGTGAAACTTTTGAAGCCATAACGCAGGCTCGAAGCCAGGCGATGGGAGCTAAATCCGTCGCAGAGGCCTCAAAGGCCGAAGGCGCCCTCGGCGAAGCCCTCAGCAAATTTATGCTCGTCGTAGAAAATTATCCCGACCTAAAGGCTAATCAGAACTTCCTCTCTTTACAGGAGGAACTGACAGGCACCGAAAACAAAATTTCTTTTGCTCGGCAGAGCTACAATGACCAGGTACTTTTCTTCAACAATAAGATTCAGATGTTCCCGTCGAACATCGTAGCCAATATGTTCAGCTTCGGCAAACGCGATTTCTTTGAGATTGAGCACGCCGAAGAAAGAGAAGTGCCAAAGGTAAGTTTTACTTAACAGCCCGGAACTATGAATCGAAGAGACACAACCGAAGATGCCCGTAAAGTTTTGGTTGATATATATCGGCGGATGCCGCCCAGTGTTAAATTTAAACAGATTTTCGAGGCATATCAGACCGGAAAAATGCTGGCAATGAGCGGCCTGAGACTATTATACCCACAGGCAAGCGAAAAACAAATCTGGTATCTTTGGGCAAAACGTCACCTTGGCGAGGAGCTTTTCAAAAAAGTTTACGGAACTGTACCCGATGAATGAACCACAATACCCCTAAGTGCTAAGAGCAAAAGATGAGAACATGCTCTTTCGAGAACGTTGATATGAGCGAAAAAGTAAGACCTGCCTTTGTTAGAATACTGAAATGGTTGTTAAGAGAGTGGGTACAGGCTCTTTTAGGGGCGTTAGCTATTATTTTTCTTGGTTTTTTAGCATGGGTGCTTCGGAGTTATATCGGGGATTGGCTTATATCTGAGCATTCGCTTGAAACGTACGGTTTAGTTTGGATAGCAATAATTTTTGGGATAATATTTTTATCGGCGATGACTTTTTGGTTAATTATTCGAGAATCGAAAAAGAAAAAGTTAACCGATGAGACGGATATTCAAAATGAACTTAATGATTGGTGGGAAAAGGACAAGCCGATTATGCATGAAAGACGTGCGTATGGTACGCCTCAATCTGAGTTTGTGATTCATTGTTCCTCTGTTGATAAGAGTAGAAGCCTTAAGAAGGGTAGTGCGGCAAAGTTTTTGCCTGGGGTTATAGAAGATGACGATGCATACTACATAAAAAGTAAAGGCAAAGAGACAATTGTTGTTCAGCGCAGAGGAGTTACAATAAGGATGGGCCCAAGTTGAAGGTTATTTATAAGGAAAGCGATGAAGAGCAATAATAATTTTCAAAAAGCACTTGAGTTAATTGACAACTCGAACAGTATTTTAATCACGAGCCACTCTCGGCCGGACGGTGATGCCTGCGGCTCTATCGTAGCAATGGCCGAAGCCCTGGCCGGCCTCGGTAAAAAAGTAAAGCCGTTACTGCTCTCAGAGTTGCCCAGGTGGTATGAGTTTCTATTCACTGAAAAACCTGCAATACTCGATAAAGATATTACCGTCGAGCAGCTAACAGAAGGCCGCTCCGTTGAATTTGACCTGATTTTTATTGTCGATACCAACAGTCTCAACCAATTACCGAAATTTGAACAATATCTCAAACAGACGGACTTACCGGTGCTTGTAATCGACCACCATGTAACCAGCGACGGCCTCGGCAGTGTCGAATTAATTGACACAGCCGCTGCCGCTACAGCTCTGATTATCTTTGATTTATTCAAACACGCCAAATGGCAGTTCAATAAAAAGATTGCCTATGCCCTTTTTGTCGCAATAGCCACCGATACCGGCTGGTTCCATTTCGCCAACACCGACAGCAGGGTTTACACAAGCTGCGCAGAGCTGATTGACATAGGCGTAAAACCCACCGAAATCTACCATGATTTGTACCAGAGTTTCTCACAACAGCGATTCAAACTGATGATGGCTATGCTAAACACCCTCGAACTTCATCTGGACGGCCGATATGCAACGCAGCACATTCTCCAGACCGATTTTGAGCAAACCGGTGCACGAGGTATGGACACGGAAAATCTAATTGACGAATGTCACCGTATAGGCAGTGTTGAGGCCGCAGTGTTATTTGTCGAATTAAAAGACGGCCGAATAAAGTGCTCATTGCGAAGCAGGGGGGCGGTTGACGTTCGCAAAATCGCCCAAAAGTTCGGCGGCGGCGGACACATAATGGCTGCAGGCGTCCATTTACCCGGCCCTCTGAAAAACGCAAAAAAACTCATAAACGCCGAAGTCGAAAAACAGTTTCAGTAACTACGCATAAACTCAAACTAAACATTTAGAACCGTCAGTTACAATTTTTGGCCCAGTGAAACAGAATCAGTTTTAAATCCCCCCAATTCACGGTTCCGTTTGCGGTAAAGTCACCGACAAGTCCCGGGCCTTCCTTTGACCAGTTATCAGCCCAAAGCCCATAATCTCTAAAATCAATTCTCCCATCATTGTTTATATCAACCTCGCTGCAATCGTAGCAGGGCCTTAGCCACTGCTCACAAAAACCCGCCAAATCCTGTCCATCGACCTTATTATCGTCAATCAAATCCGCTATTAAGGGATTTTGGTCTTTGAGCCATTCGTCGCCGAGGATGCAATAGTCACGCAAATCCACAAAGCCATCTTCGGTAAAGTCCGCACATCCAACTTTCGGCCCGCTGTCACCAAAAACACCTAAGCCGGCGCCATCCTGACCATCGCTCTGCCATATCGTGACAAAGCTGCCGCTATCGCTCATTGCTGCTGCCGGACACTCCTGTCCATCGATAGTGTAGGTATTTATCCGGAACTGCTCGCCCACTGTTACAGGAGTAGCGACAAACTCACCGGCACTTGCAAAACGCTGCCCAAAGATGTCTTTTTGGGTTGTGGCTGTCTCTGTGTCACTCTCCCATACTACAACAAACTCACCATCTCTACTCATAGCTACAGCCGGATTGCTTTGGGCGCCATCCTGATAAGTATTAACAAGTATGGGCTCCTCATGCGTAAAGTGACTCCAATGGTACCGCCTCAGATAAACATCCTCCTCAAGATAAGTATCAGGATGACCGTCCCAGACAATAGCATAATTACCATTAGCATCAACCGCGATGGAGGGCCTGGTCAGCGAACTGAAATTATCCTCATTCACTTTTGTCGAAAACAGAACTGGTTCATTACCGTCTGCTGGGAAGTGACGGACGCGAACTGAATTCAACGAGCTTTCACCAACCCACACAACTATAACCTCATTTGTATCATCTATTACAACATCCGGGTATCGGCAAATTGATGGTTGGTCGCTGATGACAAGTTCGCCGCTAATCTTAGCCCCGGCACTATCATACACCTGCCCGCATATCGATTTTGTACACGGGTCGGGAATGTCCAGGCTCTCCCAGACAATTATCAATTTGCCATTATCATTCATCGCCACAGCCGGACTCAACTGTCTGCTGTTGGTTTGGCTATTGACGCGGAATTCATCAGCTAACGGTGCGCCGTTAGGCTCGAATCGCCGTGCAAAGATATCTTCCTCGCTAACACCCGGCCCGTGCCACACAACTACGAAATTACCTGCAGCATCCATCGCAACTGCCGGCATATTTTGATTGCCAATGGTTGTCGTATTAATTGGAAATTCATCGCCGACAGGGCTGCAATTTGCATCAAATCGCTGCCCGAAAATGCCGTTTGAATTGCCGTCCTGCAGGTAACTGCTCCACACAGCCACAAAATTTGAGTTCGCATTCATCGCGATAGCTGCATTTTCCTGCTTATTGGATGTGTGCGTATTGACCTGAAACTCACCGCCGTAAGCCAATGTGAAAATTGAAGCGATAAGCAAATACGAAAAAACTATTCTTTTCACCAAATCTCACCCTCCGGAACCATTATCGCATATAGTCGTAACCGCCTTGCCGGCGTAAAAAACCGCCTTTATTTAATGTGAAACATTGATTATATCAAATCTGCTGCGGCTATCCACAAAAAATAGCTGAATATCCAATTTTACGTCAATAATTAACGGACAAAAGTGCTCTCAGTACTGCAATCCCGTCAAATGCTTGACCAATTCAATAATTAGGTAAATACCCTCTTTGAATTAGTCGAAATAAATGTTGCTTTAATTTGACAGGTATGAGGCGGGAAAATGGTTCTAAAATACCTTGCTCATGATATTAAATCGCCAAGAGTGAAAGTTATAGTACCTCAAACGTCATCTTCGAACAAGCAAACAGCACTCGCGAAAGCCCAAAGAAGGCGCCTGTTTTGCCTCTTGCTTTTGGCTAATATAATAGTCTTGAACGCAGTATATGGCCTTTCCACAGCAGAGAAAAACACGCCGATTTGGGAGGCAATAACAACTGACAATCTAATCTATAAGCTGTGGACAAAGTATCCCCTGACTTCCAAATCACCACAAAAAGGTATAGTAAATGGAATACTATTCGATGAGGAAAATCCCGCGGCTTTGATTGATAACCAACTCGTTCACGAAGGAGACACCATCGGTGGTGTTAACGTCGTTCGAATCAGCCCGGAAAAAATTCAATTTGAGAAAAACGGCAGGGTGTGGACACAGAGGGTTCAGGAAAAGTCGATTGCAGCTTGGTAGAAGTTTTCGTTCTTTAGACCAGGCAAATCAAAAAACAGCCCGGAAAATCAAAGCGATAAAAAATCCCCAAAAAATTGCAGGCCTTCAGTTCAATTAAGATAAAATAGAGTTGGTTATTTCAACGTTTCTATCTCAACATCACCGCACCATTTTCACAATTGTCTTTATGGATGACAAGCAGGGATATTTTTAGCCGGATATTGCCTTTTAAAATGTTTACAGTTAGACTATACAACTATGAAAAGAGTTGAAATCAGGCAAATTAGGATGAATCGAAATGGTGGAAAAGAAAAGAATTAAACTAAGGACTCGTTTTTTAATTTCCATCTCCTTAAATGCTGTCGCTTTGTTTGTTATCTTTTTAATTTCATGCAGTAATCCTGCCGGAGATACCCCCCCCAAAAAAAAGAACATACTGCTGACCGGCTCTTGGCCCCCGACCAACGAGATGCTCCGACAGTTCAGCACAAATCCGAAGCAAAACCCGAATGGCTGGAAGGGGTGCAACTGGGAAAACAGAGGCTACGATGTGTATGCTTTCTTCCCGGAGTTCCCGGGCGGCACCGAAAGTGACCCAAAAGGGACCGGCGACCTTGAGGTCGACTACCAGGACATCTCAAAAGATTTCTGGCGGATTACAAATAATATCCACCCAATAGCAATCCTAAGTTATGGCAGAGGCGGAAACGCCTGGCAGTTAGAATACAACGCCGCAAATTTGTCAAAGTGGCGCAAGGACTACTCCGAGCCGAATCAGCCGACCCCCGTACCGCCCGATGATAGTGTCCCCGCAAAATACCTTCGCCATTCCAGCTTACCTGTAAATGCTATCGCCGATGCTATTAATAACGCTGAAATAGGCATCGAAGCCTACGTCGACTTCGAGGGCACCGCGGGGGCCTTCTTGTGCGAGTTTATGGCCTATCACGATGCGTGGTATCAGCAGCTGCACAGCGATGAATCTGCCCCTTACAGATGCCTTGTTGCCGGATTTACCCACGTCGCAGGCAACATAGATGTAAACGATGCAAAAAAAGCCTGTGAAATAGCTCTGCGCACGACAATTAACTATTTGGATTCCCGCTAAGCAACCAATGCCCCCCATAAAGCCGAAAAAAACAAACCCAATTGACTTCTAACGTTTTCTTCTCAACATTACCACACCGACGCCGAGTAGAAAAAGCACAGGTACTTCATGAATATTCAATGTTCTTATGGCTGCAAAAAAAGCTACAGCAGCAAACGTATAAGTCTGTTTTTTTTCAAAGCAGCTTTTAAGCAAGTTTTGTTACGGCTTCGGCCATAAGTTTTGCTATCGGCATACGCTGAGGACATCGCTTTTCTGCAGCTCCGTAATTGATACTAAGCAGTTTTTTTCTTGTGGCGGCAGGGATTTGTGCAAAAAGCTCTCTTGCACTTTCCTGTTCGCCGTATCTGTTGTAGTACATCAGGTAGCGCATAATATCACTGACATAAGGCGCATCCGGCAGTGCCGATTCGCAGATATTGGAACAGCCTGCACAATAACCACTGCAGGTGGCTTTGGCGTATTCTTCGAGAATCTTTCTATCGGCAGCGGTAAGTTTTGTTTTATCGAGTACGCCAGTTACGTTTTCCGTTAATTGAGCAAAGGTCTCCATCTTTACGCAGGCCGAGCAGAATTTGTTATCATCCAATACGGCTTTTATCATTGCCTGGGCCTCAGTGTAGCCTTTTTTAGTAAAGTGCTTTATGAGCTTTTTGTCTTCTTCTGCTGGTTCGCCTTTGACTCTTTTGGCCATGGCCTTCATAGCAACAAGGGCGATTCCTTTTTCGTGACAGGCCTGCACCGCTTCCTTCATTTTTTCATCGAGCATATTACGGAAACTGTATTTGGGCATTATCATATCTATCCAGTCAAATTTAGAAACAGCTAGCATGCATTCGGCCATATTCGTGTGTGTGCTGAAACCGAAGAATCGAATCAGTTTTCGTTTCTTTGCGTTTTCCACCCATTTCCTTAATTCGTCCGTCAACATTTTAGCATTACTAAGGCCGTGAATACCGCAGTATAAATCAATGTAGCTGGTATTCATCTTTTTGAGGGAGCCCTGAAGCCTTTTTTCGACAGCTTCAGCATCCGGCAGCCAGATGGATTCCGGTGTCGCTTTTCCTCCTGCACCCGAAGCCTTAGTGACAATAAACAGCTTTTCTCTTTCCTGCGGGTTCTTTTTTAGGAAATTACCTATACCGAGTTCACTGCTTCCATTTTTATAGTTGGGAGCAGTATCCCAGTAGGTAATCCCCCACTCGATAGCTTTTTTCAAGATGACCTGGTTTTCAACGAAATCGAGGCCGCCCCCGAGTGCCAGCACAGGTACTTCAACACCGGTTTTGCCTAATTTTCGTTTTGGCACCTGCGGCAGTTCCGGCTTTTGCTGCTGCTTTGGAACATTGGGGTCGGCATTATTCGGTGCACCAGCTCCGGCTTTTTGCTTTGAAGCGATGACGGACACCAGGCCCGCAGCACCGACGCTTTTTAGAAAGTTTCTTCTGTTGATTCTGTTTTTGTCTTTCATCCTCTTTCCCCTTGAAAGCAATTAGTTCAAGATTTCCTGTCCACTCCCATTGGCAGTATTGCTGCCTCTTCAGACTTTTCAGGTTACCAAATCCGCACAAAAATTACAACCACTTTATTATTTTTGCGGAGTTTTTACTGTCTAAAAAGGCGCTCTTAGCAAGGTTTCCGTTATGGGCAAATATGGCAGTTCAACAGGGCTTATTTGTTGTTAATCGCTTAAAATTGCTTATATAAAAACCTCATAAAGCCTGAGAAAAACTGAAATTATTCGAAAATATCGGTGCTCATTTATCCTGAAAGTGTTCTCCGATGGAAAATTTTTCTTGACATTTCAAATGCCGGATGTTCTAATAAAAGTACCCTTTGGTGCGTATGGGTGATGAAAAGTTCTCGCACAAAAGAAGAAGGAGAGAGAAACTTTTCGTAAGGGAGGAGAGTGGCTCAATGCCATTATCCCTCAGAAAGAGGCGGGGTTTTCCCGCCTCTTTTTTGTTTTAGCATTCTCTTCTCAACATCATCACGCCGAGACCAAGAATCAAGTGCTTATAAAAACCAGGCTGAAGCTTTGGATGAAGAAAAATTCTAATTTGCTTCCGAGATGCAATACCGAATGAACCTTACATAAAAATCGGTCGTATCACTAGTAAGAAGATGAAAGACATTAAGCATAGAAAGTTATATTTTTTGGCAGCAGGGGTTATTTGCTCTGTTTTAATGGCGCTGGTTTATGCAGGTTCTGCACCTGACAAAAAAAATACCCCTCGAAGTAGGAGGCCAAAAATGTCTGACAAGGTAATACGAAGCAATAAAGAATGGAAAAGGTTGCTCACGCCTTTACAGTATAAGATTACCCGCAAAAAAGCATCTGAACGGCCTTTTACAGGTAAGTATTACAACTTCAAAGGCGAAGGTATATACCAATGCGTCTGTTGTGGGAATGAATTGTTCACTTCAGAAGCCAAGTATAAATCTGGAACGGGATGGCCGAGCTTTTGGAATGTTATTGAAAGGGGCAGGATAGAAAAAATCCCGGACTATGGCCTGTCTATGGTCAGAACTGAAGTGGCTTGCAGCAGATGCGGGGCTCATCTTGGCCACGTCTTTAATGATGGGCCAAAACCTACCGGACTTCGCTATTGCATTAATTCCGCAGCCCTAAAGTTTGTTTCAAGAAATAAAAAATATCAAACAGCAACTTTTGCGGCCGGTTGCTTCTGGTCCGTGGAAGAGGAATACAGAAAACTCGATGGTGTTGTTTCCACTACGGTAGGTTATAGTGGAGGCAATTTTGAGAATCCGGTATACGAAGACGTTTGCTCAGGCAGAACCGGACACGCCGAAGCCGTGAAAGTTCTATACAATCCCGAAATAATACCTTACGAAAAGCTCCTGGATGTATTTTGGAAAAAACACAATCCAACGACACTGAACAGACAAGGCCCTGACATCGGCACTCAATACCGCTCGATAATATTTTTTCACAATAATAAACAGGAATCAGCCGCTAAGAAATCGAAAGCTGCGCATCAGAAAAAACTGAATAGGCCAATAGTAACTGAAATCCTGCCTGCTTCGAAGTTTTATATGGCCGAAGAATATCATCAGCAGTATTTGGAAAAAAGTGGCGGAAAATCCTGTCACTACTAAAACACACTAAGTTCTCGGCCCTTGGTTGTTCCCTTTCAAAAGATACCGCTGAATTGATTCAGAATGATTCTATGTTTCTTGCGCTGATAACCAACTAACAAAAATATTAAATCTTGCCTTTGAACCGTTTACCGTTAAAATATACAGTTATGAAAAAAGTGCGAATCAACCACATTGAGCGGCCCTTGGCGATGACGGAATGAAAAAAAGGAGTACAGAATGAACGAAGAATACCCAAAAGACAATTCACTATGCGCAAACTCCCAGCATAAAAAGCATCTATGCTACTTCGTATCGTATGGCCTTTATCTTAGCAATAAGCAGGAATACAAGGCCATGGTCCAGAATCCCCAGTTTATGTGTCAACTCTGTGGGCGAACGGCGGCAAGCGAAGAGAATCTTTGTCAGCCTGTAAAGTTGTAATTCTATTGAGCGGCCCCTGGCGCCCAAAGATTGAAAACTTGTGGCCCTTCGTAATGAAAGAGAAAAAAAGAAATCACAATTTGGAATGCACAGAAGAGCAGCACGAAGAACATTTATGTTTTCTGATGTGTGAAGGCTGGCATCTAACCCATCCCCAAGCATACAGACAAATTGTCAGCAGCGCAGAGTACAGATGCAGATATTGCGACAGAACCGCCAAAAGACAATACAATCTTTGCGAACCGGTTAAATTATAATTAAGGGCATCTAAGTACCCGCTAAACAATTTAGACACACCCGCCGTCTTTATCTTGCAGCACACCGCCACAAGATAGTAACTATCGGCTCTAAAGCTCCAGACCGGATAAGTCGCCACCCTTTTCTTTTAATTTCTGGTAATAAACTTGGAATCGCTCTCTGAGTGCTGATATAGACTTATTCAAGGCATCAATCTCAGATGTAAGTTCTTTTGCTTCAGTGCCCAGCTTTTCGGTAATTGGAATATCCTTAAGCTTACCTGTAAATTTTTCAATCTCATCTTGCTTGGCCACGATAGCATCTTTGTACTTGACTGCCATTGACCTCAGTTTGTCCACGCTCATCTTGGCCGCTTCGGCCTTGACCTCACTGATTGGCTTGTTTTCGTCCGCTCCCTTTCCGCACCCGAGCAGTGCTGCCAGGCAGAAAGCCAATAAACAATAAAAAGTTAAGGTTCTTCGGTTCCCCATTTTCTTGCCCTTTCAAAAAATTCCACAAATTTTACTCGAAACGATTTTATGCTGATAAAACCGTAAAGCAAGAGAAAAAAATAGGGTATTTTCCCCTTCTCAACATCACCGATTGTCGTGAGCGAACCTGTTGTGAGCCTGTCGAACCAGTCGAACGACACCGACGCCGAGCAACGAGAGCAACGTGTCTGGTACTATTTCCAACACGCATCATTCGGCTCAGGGTGACCTAAGAATTAAACTATCTCTTCTTAGGCTTCCTGCTATGAATGGGCTTTCTTCGCCTTGCTTGTGATTTCTCGTAATTAAATATGTTTAGCATATAACACGTTTTAGCATACTCAAGCCTATCATATTCCTGTCGGTCATCCTCTGTAAATTCTATATAGCCAGTGCCCGGATACTTTTCATAAAGGTCAAAGTGTTTTTTTAAAACATCCACTAAACTTCTAAAAAAACAATCATGCTTTGTCAGCGGATACCACTTGTTGCAAACTCTTTTTTCTCCCTCAAAATCGTATTTTAGTTTGTGGTCAGGCAGAAAAAGTATTCTCTTGAAATTGATTGGATTTGGCGTAATATCAAGATATGCCCCTTCTGGCGACTTCCAGACTGAATGAAACTCTGCCTCTAACATTATTTTGGTATGTTGCCAGATACACCAACCATAAACAATGTCTCCACCATTCAATTCCTTGTACTTATTCACATTATGGAAACACTCAACACTTTGGCTTTGTCCCCAAGAATGAACGTCTACGTAGAAGGGCTTGTTGCTATTTATTTGCTGGCAGAACGCCAAGACATTACCGTCGGTATCTGAAGGAACTGCCGGTTGTGGTAGGCTGAGGCCTCTTATGCTATGATTTAAGTCCTTTTGCAAATCTTATTCCCAACACGCATAATTCAGCTCAAGGAATTTACACTTTTTCAGTCTTTCATCACAGTATAGACTAATCTTTCAGGAGACGCCTCCCTTACTTCGATTTTGAAATTCCTATATCTGATAACTTTCACACCTGGGGGGTATGAAAGCTCCTGAGTAAAAGCTGGGCGAATCAGGTCATCGGGAGTGTATTCCCTATACAGCAAGCGCAGCGCATCATCTGATAAGCCTGAATATATAAGCTCCATGTTGGTAAACGGGGCATCTTTCATTATATCTTGAACCTTCGTTGGGTAAAATCGAGAGTTAGGAGGATTTATCTTGTAGACATTTACTCCTTGTATTGGACTCATCCCCCAGTCAAAACCAGCAACGACACCACTGAAAGCTCCGTCCGGTTTAATTGCAAACACGAATCTTGAACCTGATATTGCTATGGTGTTGCAGTGCTTGCCATTTACCTTGATAGAACCTACAATTGGAAAATCTTGTCCTTTAGTACCAAATACATTCACTGTTGCCGAAGATAGCCCCCCTGTAATCGTAAATGAATTGTCGGCTTTCAATGCCGACTCAGATTCTAAAACACGATATTCTTTGATGAGAACAACCGGCTCGCCAATATATGCAATTTTTTTATCCCCTAATATGTAATTTTTTTGGCGAATCTGCTTAATTTCGGAGTATGATGGAGCGACTGGTTTTGCAACATGAGCACAGCCAGTGAAAAGAAATAACAAGGGTAAAATGGTAAATACCTTTTTCATTTTCCCGCCCTTTCAAAAAAATTATTATTCATGCGCAAAAATACCGCTATTAGGTCTGCCAAAAAAAATTATTACTCACTCCTGCCATATTTTCCCGTCCTGTCCTTAGAGCTAAAAAGGCACAAAAGACAATAACAATTATATGCTATTGAGGCCGAAAGTCAAATAAAAAAGGGGGGAAAATTACCTTGTTAAACCGTTTACCATTAAAACTAAGGGGCTAATTTAACAGTCAGGAATTTGTATGTCAAGTCCTGATTAAAAGTTGTCACTTTACTTTTCCATATTCTTCTATATTAAAGGTAACCCTGCTCGACTGAGCGAAGCACAGCGAAGTCGAAGGGGCCTGCGCCCTCATTCCGGCCTCCGGCAGCACTTCGCAATTCCCGTCAAAAGCTCCGCCGAAGGCGGATTCCACACTTTTTTAACTTTTGCCTTTCTTCTGTGGCCTGTCCTGCCTGCCCACCCGGGGCCTTAGGTCATAGCTCAGCGGCAACGAAGGGCCGCAAAATACATAAAAAATGGCCGAATATCAAATTTTCAGCCCTGTTTGTGAACAATCTCTCGAATCTGAGGGTACAATAAGAAGGGATGGATAAAAATAATAAAAAAACTTAAAAAAATCTTGACGTTGTGTCGATACCATAATAAACTATACTATGCAGGTAAGGGCTGAGCTATATAACAGCCTACTGGAAAGGTTTAAGGTTAGGGTTTTGAAAGAAATTTTGATAACGCTTAAATTTCTGCATTAAACTGTTGGTTGACATAACCTAATGTCCACGCAAACCGCTGGCAGTTTACGCAGCGGTTTTTTTTATTGCTCTTTGTTAACTTTATAGATAAACTGGCGGCCAAACCTGATTCAGGTCTTTATTGCTTGACGGTTAATGCTGATATACGGGCTCGTAGCTCAGCTGGTTAGAGCGCACGCCTGATAAGCGTGAGGTCGGTAGTTCGAGTCTACCCGGGCCCACTTTTCTTGTAACGAAACACGAGTCAAAAGCAACCAAACGGCCCGGGGACGTAGCTCAACTGGGAGAGCGCCGGCTTTGCAAGCCGGAGGTTGGCGGTTCGAGCCCGCTCGTCTCCAGTTTCGTAGCTCAACTTAAAATTGAAAGACAACAAGATAAGAGCTACGAACCAATAAATTGCTCTTTAAAAAGTTAATATGCGGATGCGGGGAAGTTTTTCGGTCTCCGCCGAAAAACTTCTTACAAATTTGAGCGCAAAGTTAGGTTCATTTTCTAAACTAAAAGGCAATCAAAGATTGATATGGTCAAGTTACTAAGGGTGTATGGGGGATGTCTAGGCGTCGAGAGGCGATGAAGGACGTGGCTGGCTGCGATAAGCCCGGGGCAGGTGTCGAGCAACCGTTAATCC
>Ga0180432_10003821_pt1 | contig 21177 bp, 22 predicted proteins | sample SS_ome_10_FD_132414 | JGI IMG/M metagenome (GOLD analysis project Ga0180432, IMG submission 132414) | Hypersaline lake sediment archaeal communities from the Salton Sea, California, USA - SS_1_MS_2 metaG | ecosystem: Environmental > Aquatic > Non-marine Saline and Alkaline > Hypersaline >...
GGAAGGGAGTTCTTTGCCCTTGTATATTCTGATATGTCCGCCAGGATAGTTGTGATAATCATCGGAAAGCTTCCAGCAAATGGCTTCGGGCAGGTAAGAGGGAACACTGACAGCCAAGAACCCATCATCCTTAAGAACTCGCACTATCTCCTGAATAGCCTGACGGTCATCGGGAATATGCTCCAGAACCTCGGAGCAGATAATTTTATCGAAGGTTCCATCCGGGAATGGGAGTTTGAGGATGCTTCCCCTGGTCAGGAGCCACTCACCTTTGGTTTCTCCCTGTTCATCAAGTCTCCACAGAACCAGTCGCCCCTTGTCAAGGCTGGTTTTGTCCAGATCCAGTCCGATAACCTGGGCATTATACTGTTTGCAGGCTACCCAAGTATGCCTTCCCTCTCCACACCCCAGATCAAGGATTCGCTCACCATCTTTTATTCCAAGGAGTTCGTAATCGACGGTCAGCATTCACAACAACTCCTCGTAAACTTGGACAGTTTCCTCGGCAGCTCGTCTCCAGTTGAAATGATCCTCAACCCGTTTCCGTCCCGCCTTGCCCATTTCTTTCCTCATGGCATCATTGCCCAGAAGGTTTTTGATCGCTCCCGCCAGAGCCTCAGCGTTGGCCGGTGGCACCGAGATTCCTGCTTCGTTATCCTCTCCCACCACCTCGGGTAAGGAGCCTGCGCGGGAAGCTATCACCGGAGTTCCGCAGGCCATTGCCTCGGTGGCCGGGAAACCAAAGCCCTCATAAAGTGAAGGCACTACCGCTATTTCCGAAGAAGAATACAGGGAAACCAGTTCATCATCATCGATCCGGCCGGTAAAAGTAACCATATCTTCAACGCCATATTCCTTTACCAATCGCAGGTTCCTGCTTTCGGGAGCTATCCGGCCAACGATGGTCAGCTTCGGCTGTGACGGCCCGTCACGAAGCATCGTGAGAGCTTTGAGAAGATAATCGGCTCCCTTTATCGGCGAGTCTCCGCTGTTGACTGTGATGATACTGTTCGGGGCCTTTCCCGTGGCAGTACAGGGCTTGAACAATTCCTGATCAGTGCCGTTGTGCACTACTTTCATTTTCCTTCGGTCAATTCCGAAAACCTCCACAAGATCGTTCGCAGAATTATGGGAAACAGTAATCACTCTATCCATTCGCCGAGCTACTAACTTTTGCATGCGGAGGAAGGAATACCAGAGACGCAACCTGATGCGCCACCTCAAGTTCGGCGCGGCTGCTATATCCATATTTCTGTCAACAGTGATGGGATGGTGAATAGTAGCCACAACAGGGATTTTCAGCAGATGCTTGATCAGCAGCATGCCGTATCCCAGTCCCTGGTTATCGTGGACTACATCGAACTTATGTATTTTCTGGAGCTGTCGCAGTTTTCTGAAAGCCCTCATACTGAAAGTATAGGGCTCTGGAAACAGCCCAAAACAGACGTTGCCATATTCGTAAAGGTTAAGAGGAGTGGGATTGCGCCAGGGGAAATCCTTCGGGAAACGTTCCGGCCTGTCGTAAAGGAGCAGGCTGTCCAGCTTATGCAGGATAATACCCTCTTCAACTACTGGATAGGGAGGGCCGGATATCACATGGACTTCATGTCCCAGATTTTGCAGTTCACGGGAGAGGTAATAAATGTAAACTCCCTGTCCCCCGCAATTTGGTTTTCCCCTATAACATAAAAGGCAGATCTTCATGACATACAACTATACGGCCCTCCGAATAGTTTCACCACCGAAGGGCCGAAGCTAGGGCAAGTATACCTAAACACTCTCATTTTGTCAAGGAGGTATGCACAAGTCGTTCATCTTACCCGGCATCATGTGAACTTTTTGTTTCCATATTTCGGAATATATGATGTACAGTGATATAAATAAGGGGCCAGCGCTTGACAATTTGTTCTCGCGGGTGTTAAAATTTCGCCGAATGGGAGGGCAACAGCCCTGCCTCTTTTTTGTGTGAAAAAGTTTTCGACTAAAAGGAGATGTCAATGGCAGGAATAGTATCATATGGAGCATACATTCCCTGGCATCGCATGGAGCGGCAGAAATGCGTCAGTGCTTGGGGAGGCTTCGGGATGCCCGGAGAAAAGGCGGTAGGTTACTTTGATGAAGACAGCGTAACGATGGCTGTAGAGGCCGCCAGAGATTGTCTTGGAGATTTAGATGGTCGCGCTATTGATGGCCTGTACTTCGCCACAACAACCTCTCCCTATAAGGAAAAACAGTGCGCTGCCATAATGGCTCTGGCGCTGGATATGCGCCGCGATGTCAGGACCATCGATGTGAATACGTCTCTTCGAGCAGGCGCAAGCGCCTTTGGTATGGCGATGGATGCCATCCAGGCAGGCTCGGCAAACAGTGTGATGGTAACGGCAGCAGACACACGTCTGGCAGCCCCGGGAGGAATGACAGAACAGGGACTGGGTGATGGGGGCGGAGCTATCCTGTTGGGCAGCGAGAACGTCATTGCCGAAATCCAGGGCAGCTACTCAATAACAGACGAGCTTGCTGGAACATGGCGGGCAGATGACGATAGATTCCTTCGCTCATGGGAAGACAGGATGATCATGGACGAGGGATACTCGCAAGTCATAAAAGAAGCTCTGACCGGAATCATGAAAAAATACAACCTCGAGCCAAAGGATTTCGCCAAAGTTGTATTCGATAGCCCGGTCGACGGCAGAAGGCACGGCAAAGCCGCCGCATCGGCAGGATTCGATCCCTCACAGATACAGGATCCCTTCACCCTGTTTTTGAATGTAGGAATCACCGGATGCGCTCAGCCGCTGATGATGCTGGCGCTTGCCTTGGAACAGGCCAAACCCGGAGACAAGATTCTCTTTGCAGGAAGCGGCGATGGCGTTGATGCCTTCATTCTACAGGTAACCGATGCAATTGAAAAACTGCCCGCACGCCGGGGAGTATCGGGATACTTGGCTTCCAAGAAAATGATGGATGGCTACAATCCATTCCTGGTCTGGAAAGGCATTGTCCCACAGGAAGAAGCCAGACGGCCGGCTAAAACCCCCGCCCGGCTTTCGGCCATGTGGCGTGAGAACAGGCAGCAGATCGGACTGTGGGGAATCAAGTGTAAGCAGTGCGGGACCATTCAGTATGACGATGGCGCTGCCGCAACCACACCTATCCGTGTCTGCGCCAAATGCGGAGCGCAGGATAACTTTGATGATTACAATTTCGCTAATAAGAAGGCGACCGTCTTCAGCTTCACGCATGACAATCTCGCCCCGGTTGCCGATCCCCCGGCCTCGGTGGTCATAATCGATTTCGATGGTGGCGGAAGAGCGATCTTCGACCTCACCGACCGCGATCCGGCCGAACTGCAAGTGGGAACATCTGTGGAAATGACTTTCCGCAGGATGCAGATAAACCGGGGCTTGAGTGTCTATCACTGGAAAGCCCGGCCAGTACGTTAAAGGAGGAATGAAATGCCAGGTAGCATTAAAGATAAAGTTGCCATTGTAGGAATGGGTTGTACCCAGTTCGGTGAGTTGTGGGAGAAAGGCACCACCGATCTCATTATCGAGCCGGTGAACGAAGCGCTCGCAGACGCAGGTATAGAATTGAACGATGTTGAGGCCGTCTGGGGAGGAACGCTTTTCAGTGGAAATGGCGGTCGGACTGTCAGCGAAGCCCTGAGACTTCAATATAAACCGGTTACCAGAGTAGAGAATGCCTGTGGTTCCGGCCACGAGGCCATCAGAGGCGCCTCCTATGCCGTGGCAGCTGGTGTTTGTGACATCTGTCTGCCGTCGGTTATGAAAAGCTCAAGGATGAAGGACAGAGCGGACTGCCCGGTATGCAGAATCGCGCCAGCACGCATTACGAATCAAGCATGCCCGGCGTTTTCGCCATGATGGCCACCAGGTACTTCAACAGATACGGACTCACCCCGGAAGAGGGCAAGACCATGCTGGGCAAGATATCTGTGAAGAGTCATCACAACGGATCACTAAACCCGAAAGCTCATCTCAAAAGGGAGATCAAGCTGGAGCAGGTATTGAACGCCCCGATCATTGCCTGGCCGCTGGGATTGTTCGATTGCTGCGGCGTCTCCGATGGCGGAGCGGCCGCTATCGTTGTCCGCGCCGATATGGCCAAGAATTTCACCGATACTCCGGTATACATAAAAACTCTCCAGATTTGTGCCGGGCCCACTTCAGGGAGACTGCTCACCGATTACGATTACACTCACGTTGAAGAAACCTGTCGGGCCGGCATAGCCGCCTATGCTGAAGCCGGGATAACAAACCCACGCGAGGAAATCAGCATGGCGGAAGTCCATGACTGTTTTTCTATCACGGAAGCGGTGACGATGGAAGACCTCCAGTTCAGTCCCAGAGGCAAAGTGCGCGATGATATCGAAGCCGGCACATTTCAACTGGATGGCAAACTGCCGGTACAGCCTGATGGCGGACTGAAATGCTTCGGTCATCCCATAGGTGCTTCCGGCATAAGAATGCTTTACGAACCTTACCTGCAATTCAAAGACAGGGCTGGAGACCGCCAGATCAAGGATACTAAACTGGCTTTGGCTCATAATATGGGGAATGAGCCTTACGCCCCGGTAGTCAGCTGCTGTATCATTGGGCTTTAATCCTGATAGACCAGAAACTAAAAAGGGGCCGACCGGCCCCTTTTTTCATACCCATCATACTTGCCTGCGTTAGTTTGAAAGCGTATAATTCTCTCAAACCAGGGGGGCAGATGTCACTATTAGACACCAGATATTAGTCACATGAAAACCGATCAAAAAATCGAATGTAGTATAGTCCTGGTCGATCTTAGCGGTTTCACGCAATTGCTGTATCAATCATCGACTAGCGAGAAAACTATGGAACTCGTTCTCAAATCCATAGAAACGCTGTTTCGAAAGTCCGGCGAAGCAACCAAACGCACCAAAGATGTGCAGATTATCAATACGACCGGAGATGGATTCATTGCCATAGCCAGAGGTACAACTCCATCAAGAACCGCTGTCGATTTCGCCAAACTGGTACAGAAACAATTTGAAAAGTATGTAAAACAAACCATCAGTTCGGTTCCTTTTAGGCAAAGAGTCGATTTAAGAATAGCTCTGCACCATGGAACCATCTATAAAATAGAAATTCCCTTCAAAGACAAAACCTTCCCGCTATACATAGGAGATGATTTGAATTTACTGGCCCGAGTCATCAACAGCCAGACTTCCAGACGATTCACTTTTGCCGTAACAAAATCGTTCTACAGAAGATTAATGCTCACCAAGAAAACTCCCATTCCCGATGAAGTGATTCTCGATAGAAATCGATATCCGGAAGAAATCGAAGTCTTTCGCATTCCAGATGAAATCCCGAAGTACAAAACAAAGAAAGCCAAACCCAAAACCCAGACTACTTCTTGACTACCCACCATCGTGTTGGGTAATATGTGAACACTTATAAAACAGGGAATAACATGGGTACCGAAGATCTTGAAAACCGAGTCCTCTCTCTTGAGCAGGAACTGGATCATATCAAAAATTATTACCAGAGGACACTGTCTTATCAATACAGTGATCCGGAGGCAGCCTTATGGATGGCCCGGAAGGCAACCGAGGCAATCTGCCGTCAGATATTTGTGAAGGAAATATCGCCGAATATTGGAACCATCACACTCGATGAGTTGTTAGTCCAGTTGAGCAAGAAAAGACTTATCCCGAAAGGAATCGAAGTGCCCATCCGCACGATTCAACAATATGGAAATTTCGGGACGCACGATCAGGGCCATGATAATATAGCCATCACTCAGGAATTTGCCGAGCCATGTCTGAAAAGCTTATCAACCGTGGTCGACTGGTATTTCAACGAATACCTGGGTCAAAGCATGGATTTTAACGCAGAAGGAATCGCTCCGGCTCAACAACCACAGCCTCAAACACCTGTCTTCAAACGCTGGTGGCGGACTCCCCACTTTTTCTGGATATTTCTTTTAACACCTTTTGCCGGGGTGCCCCACGCTATACTCGGGCAATGGACAAAAGGCATTTTGGTGTTCGCGGCATGTGTTATATTTTCGATAATAACCAGCAACAGACCTGCTGCCAGCCCTGCTTACGCAATCCATGCCGTAGCAATTATTGACGCATTCATGGTCGCAAGGGCCATGACGAACGGGCAGATTGTCGGCAGGTTCCAGTGGTTCCCCAGAAAAGTCAGTTGATAATCGAATCCTGGGCCCTCTTTATTACATTCCGAACTTCAGCGACCAGGGATTCCGTTTCATCATTGCCGAGCTTTTGCCACGGACCATCCAGCCCCTTATCGGCAGCGATGACCTTATAACAATTATATGCCTCGCCCGAACCCCCGTTCGGCCCGGGATGCCAGGCTGCCCCGGTGGCATAGAAATTTGTTACCGGGGTTCTATAATTAGCCAGCTCCGGAATGGGCCGATTTTCGTTCTGTTGAAATACCGAGCGGTCGATCGTCTGGCAGTTGCCCCGCGGAGCCAGGTTCTTCATGCGCAGGTCATCATAGCCGCTGTTGCTGTCAATCCCGATTAAATTATCGTATGTCATATTCGGGGCATATTTTTGCCAGACGGTCAGCATGTCGTCAGCGTATTTTTCCTTTATCTTCAACCACTCCGTTTCAGTATGGGCAGTGGCAGGCGGTGCCTGCATTTCGTTCTGGGCAATATGTTTGCCCGGCGGTGCAAATGAAGGATCAACCAGGCTGTGACAGCACACGGTGGGATTGAAGTCCTCCAGCGGCGGGAACATGCCCAGATTGGCCCATTTGCACTCGTTGGCAATGTGCTCTGGATTGGAATCTGTGCCCAGGCCCAGCCAGAATGTTTCACGGATATCGGGATTGAAAGCTTCCGCTTTGTAGATCGGCGGTTCATTCAGGGCGAAGCTGCACCACATGAGGATTCCAATATGGGTATCAGAAATGAGTTCAACCCGACGCACCGTTTTGGCCGGGAAGTGTTCATGGCCGATCATGTCAAAAACAACCTGCCGGGGACTGAGTCCGGCGGATACCACCAGTTTGCGGGCACCTATCTCGGAACCGTCGGCAAGCCGAATACCGGTGGCGGTACCGTTATCGATAACTACCTTCTCCACCTGCGCATGGGTAAAAAATTTGCACCCCATCTGTACCAGAATCTGGTGGGCGGCATGGGCAATCTGATGCGTGCCGCCTTTATTGAATCCCAGAAACGGCAACTGAGCCCCCAAAGCCACGGTCTCCATTCCCATCCCCGGATCGCTGACATCGGTCGCTGCCGAGACGACAAACCGCGCATGGCAGTACTGCAACTCTTCACTTTCCCACATTTCTCGAATCTGGCGCAGAGGGGATGATTTCATCGTCAGCGAATCGGGAACGAGGTCGGCTTCCATCAACCTGCCGAACACCCCCATCTGCCTTTCGATAATGTCCGGGTCAAGAAAACGCTCCGGCGGATAGAAGAACTGGTCGATCATGGCCCGATAGAACTCGTCGCTGTGGAAAGCCCTGATGAGCTTAAGATACCCCTCGGCATCCCGCTCCGAAAATCGGGCAATCTCCTTCGCGGTGCGTTCCTGGGTGGGATCGTGCTTGATGCTGTAGAGGGCCAGGCAGGTATCATTATCGGCAAAAGCGGCTCCGTCTGAGCACAAATATTGTTCCCATTGGGCACCGTAATCCCAGAATTGGGGAAAGTCCCGATAGATGGGCGCATAGTACATCGGCATGATGATATTGGCATGGATATTTCCCCGGAAGCCCGGGGCCGAGATTTCCTCGGTAGCCAGGCACCCGCCGATTTCATGCCTGCGCTCAAAAATGCCCACGCTCATTCCGCCATATTTGATTAAATACATGGCAAGAAAGAGGGCTTTGGTTCCTCCTCCAACTATCACCGCATCAAATGATTCGTCAGGCATTTATTTCTCCCGGAATTAAGAGTAGTACTTTGTAAGGCTTTCACCCTCACCTGTCCTCTTCCTTCAAGTGAGAGGGAATCATACCTCCGAACAGTTCTCGGCTCCCCAGTAGGCTTTCATAGTCTTGATTTTTCCTTCTTCGTTAAACTCAAAAACCATGATTACTTCCAGCTTCAAATTGGCCCCTTCCATACCCAAAAACGCATCAAACGGAAAAGCGAGTGCGTTTCCGGCACACCTGGTACTCCCGGTGAGTTCAGCCTGAATATCCGAGGAAAGGACATGAGTGTAAAACTCCCTGATAGCATCGATGCCAATGTTAGGCTCATTACCGACGGGGTCCTCCTGATAAGCATCTTCGGCAAAGAGGCTGCATATGGCATCAACATCATGACTACCAATTAATTCGACATATTGCCTTGCGATATCTGCCATCTGGATGTTATCCATTTTCCCCCCTTGCCTTTCTTGTTCAATCACTTTAAGTTCCTCTCCCCCCTCTTATGAGAAAGAGGTTTATTCTCCGGTTCCCTTCACTGAATCCTGCACCCTTTTGACGACATTCCTAATCTCAGTTACCAGGGATTCTGTTTCATCATTGCCAAGTTTCTGCCAGGGATTATCCAACCCCATGTCAGTAGCGATAATCTTGAAACAATTGTAGGCCTCGCCAGCCCCACCGTTACCTCCCGGATGCCAGGCCGTCCCGGTGGCATAGAAATTGCTCACCGGCGTTCTATGGTTGGCCAGTTCGGGAATGGGCCGGTTTTCAATAAGCTGGAAAACCGAACGATCGAGCATTCCGGCGTTCCCATGAGGTACAAGGTTCTTCATGCGCAGGTTATCGTAAGGGGTGTTGCTGTCAACGCCTATCAGGTTATCCTCCGTCATATTGGTAGCATATTGTTGCCAGACGGTCATCATATCATCAACATATTGCTTCTTGATTTCCAGCCATTCCTCCTGTGTGTGGGCGCTGGCAGGCGGAGACTGCATCTCGTTCTGAGCCACATGTTTGCCGGGAGGAGCGAAGGAGGGATCAACGAGACTGTGGCAGCACACCACCGGGCTGAAATCATCCAGCGGAGGGAGCTTCCCCAGGTTCATCCAGCGGCATTCGTTGGCGATGTGTTCGGGATTGGCATCCTTTCCCAGCCCAAGCCAGAACGTCTGGCGGATATCGGGATTGAAATCCTCCGCTCTGTACTTCGGTGGTTCATGGAGGGCAAAGCTGCACCACATCAGGCAGGCGATATGTGTGCATGAAAGAAGCTCAACACGACGCACCGTTTTATCAGGAAAGTGCTCCCGTCCGATCATATCGAATACAACCTGATCGGGGCTGAGGCCAGCGGAAACTACCAGTTTCCTGGCGCCGATCTCGGAGCCATCGGCAAGCCGAATCCCGGTGGCAACGCCGTTCTCAATGATGACCTTCTCGACCTCCGCATGGGTGAAGAATTTGCACCCCATCTGAGTCAGTATCTGATGCGCCGCATGGGCAATCTGGTGGGTGCCGCCCCGGTTGAAACCCAGCACCGGAAGCTGGGCCCCAAGGGCAATGGCCTCCACCCCGATACCCGGATCGTTAACATCGCTTGCTGCCGAAACGACGAACCGGGCATGACAATATTGCAGCTCTTCACTTTCCCACATCTCTCGAATCTGGCGTAGCGGGGAAGATTTCATCGTCAGCGAGTCCGGAACGAGGTCGGATTCCAGCATCTTTCCGAAGACCCCCATCTGTCGTTCGCCGAACTCGGGTGCCAGCGTTTGCTCCGGGGGATAGAAGAACTGATCGATCATCACCCGGTAAACTTCGTCACTGTGGAATGTGCGGTACAACTTCAGCCAGTTTTCCGCGTCCCTCTCAGAGAAGCGGGAAATCTCTTTCGCGGTGCGTTCCTGATTCGGGTCATGCTTGACGCTGTAGATGGCCAGACAGGTCTCGTTGTCGGCGAAGGCGGCTCCATCGGAGCACAGGTACTGCTCCCACTGAGCGCCGTAGTCCCAGAATTCAGGGAAGTCTCGATAGATAGGAGCGTAGTAAACCGGCAGAATTATATTGGCATGAGTATTTCCCCGGAAGCCGGGAGCTGAGATTTCCTCGGTGGCCAAGCATCCGCCGATTTCATGCCTTCGCTCGAAAATGCCCACGCTCATACCGGCATACTTGATTAAATACATGGCAAGGAAAAGAGCCTTATTCCCCCCCCCGATTATTACCGCATCAAAGGATTCATCCGACATCATTTCCTCCTCAAGTAGACATGATATACAGTTTAGTTACCGTTTTTCATTTTAGTATCAATATAGGCTTCGAGCTTGGCCAGTATTTCATTGACAATAACCCATTCGCCGAAGCTGATCTCCTGAGCATACTGGGAAACATATTCTGTAGCGTATTGTTCATAACCTTCGGCTGCCGTCATGCCTTTTTCCGTAAGATCAAGCTTCATCTTTCTTCCATCCCGATGTGATCTTGTTTTGGTAAGGTAGCCTCTTCGCACCAGCTTGGTAACAACAGGAGAAACGGTTCCTTTAGTGAGACCAAGTTGCTGAGCAAGCTCGGTCACAGTAATTTCCGGATAATTGCCTATCGTATGAATAACCTGAATCTCTGCCAATGATAAATGCTCACCGGTTCCAAACTCGTTTGGATTCTGGCTCATTCTGGCGATTTTATTAACAAGCCGCTGAAACCTTGTGGCAGTATGCAACCGTACTGCCTGCTGTTCTTCAGGTGATTGACCTAACATTGTAGTAAAATAGTAAGGTAACCAAACTAATTTGTCAAGGGGGAACTCTCTTCCGATGAGAAATGGGCCTGAAATATTAAACTCTCGTGGCTATGATTAAACCAGCAACTAAATATGATATGTCATTCCGGCCTCCGCGCCGGAATCCACTTCCCCACTCCCCTCTGGATTCCCGTTTTCACGGGAATGACATAAGACTGTTTCACGGTCATTTCATGCTAGGTTAACAGACTACGAAACATCGGGGACGTGCAGAATCCCTTCCTCTTCCAGTTTCTTCATCTCATCTTCCGGCATTTCGAGAATCTCACGGCATATTTCCTCGGTGTGCTGACCCAGCAGGGGGGCTGTCGTGCTCTGGAATCTAGATGTCCCCGAAAGATGGAAGGGTATGCCCGGATAAAGCCGCTTTCCAGCCACGGGATGGTCCAGTTCCACTACTGCCCCAACGTGTTGAAGTTGCGGGTCACCAATTGAATCCGGGGCCCGCTGAACTACTCCAGCAGGAACTCCGACAGCCTGCAAAATATCCATCACTTCCCTCGGTTCCCGGGCCAAGGTCCATTCTTCGATCAGATTATCCAGTTCATCGACATTCTGCAAACGGCTGGCAAAATCGGCGAATTTAGAATCTGCGGTCCAAGAAGGACTGCCAATAGCCTTGCAAAAATTCTGCCATTCCTCATCAGTGAACACGGTAATAGCACACCACTGATCGTCGCCAGCGCATCGATAACACCCGTGGGGGGCAGTCTGGTCACTACGGTTTCCTATCGGGCCAGAAGATCGCCCGTTCATTGTGTAATCAAGGAAATATTCCCCCACCATTCCCGCCGCCACTTCGGTTTGAGCCATGTTGACGAACTGTCCTTTGCCGGTTCGGCGCCGATAGTCAAGAGCAGCTATGGCGGCCATTACCAGGTATTTGCTGGCCATGTGATCGGGAATAGGCGCGTTGGACCCCACAGGATAGGGATCGTCCGGTTGAGCCCATAGAGAGAGCATACCGGAGACCCCGGAAATCATAGGACCATATGCCTGATAATTACTGTAGGGGCCACCGATTCCGAATCCCTGACTGCTCACATATATGATAGAAGGGTTAATCCGGCGCACACTTTCATAGTCGAACCCAAGGTCCGCCATGACTCCCCCGCGATAGTTCTCCATGACAATATCGGTTATCTTTACGAACCGCCTGACGATCTCTTTTCCCTTTTCCGTTTTCAGGCTCACACCGAAGCTGCGTTTGTTGCGGTTTGATTCATTGAATCCGGCGATGTTGTTGATATCCGCACCAATCGTTCTCATGAAATCGAGATTGTCCTTTGATTCAATCTTAATAACATCAGCCCCGAACTCACCCATGATCTTGCCGAAATCGGGGCCCACGCCACCAGTGCCAAAACTTAAGACTCTCACATTATCCAACGGTAACATTTCTTCCTCCTCTAACTACACCGCACCGGCGTCTTTGAGTGCAGCCAGTTCATCTTTCGTCAATCCCAATTCGCCACAGTAAATCACCTCGTTATGTTCCCCAAGACAGGGAGCAGGACGCTGTATTCTGGCTGGTGTCTCGGTCCATTTATACGGTGGACCGGGATAGTCGGCCTTGCCTGCCACCGGATGGCTAACTTCGGTGAAGAACTCCCTGGCTTTGGTATGAGGGTTGTTACAGAAATCATCCACCTTCAATATTGGCGCGATGGGAACGCCTTCCCGGCTTCCCGCTTCAAAAAGCTCCAGCATGGTGTATTGCTGAGTGAATTCCTGCATCAGGAAGGCCAGGTCCTGGGCATTACCAATGCGGTACATGAAATCACTCCATTCAGGCATCTTAAGCACTTCAGGCTCGCCCAACACTCTAACCAAGGCCTCCCACTGACGCGGAGTCAGGGCAACCACTCTGATGAAACCGTCTTTGCATGGGTACACGGGATAAATGGATGCGCCCATCCTGACCTCCGGAGTCGGGGGAGGCATATCCGGATTGACCGCATAATGGTAATTGGGAATGATCCAGGGGTACAACCCTATTCGAGAGGTTTCGTGAACCGAAGTATCGATGAATTGCCCTTCACCGGTTGTGGCACGCATATACAGCGCCGCAACAATAGATACGCTGGCATGGATAGAAGCAGCATCATAAGCCGGAGAACCTGGCATCATACAAGGAGCCTTGCCCGGGTATCCGCTGGTGATCAAGGTTCCGCTCAGGGCGAAATCAACCAGATTTGATCCTTTGTAATCCCGATATGGCCCGCTCTGACCGAACTCCGTGATGCCAGCGACGATAAGTCCGGGATTGATTTCCTTAATGTCCGCATAACCGAAACCCAGCCCGGGCAGGTAATCCGGATGGGAATTATCCACCAGAACATCGGCGGTTTTGATAAGTTTGCGGAAGATATCTTTACCCTGTTCGGCTTCAAGGTTCAGGGTGATTCCACGTTTGCCGGTGTTCCGATAAAGGAAATAGAGGCTTTTCTCCAAGTTGGGAGTATCATTCATAAAAGGGGACATATTTCTTCCGGGATCCCCTTCCGGTTTTTCGATTTTGACAATGTCCGCGCCGAGATCAGCCAGCACCCTGGTACAAAAAGCCCCCCTGCTATCAGCCAGGTCCAGAATGCGGTATCCGGTCAGGGCGCCCTCTTTTTCATTTGGCATATCGAGGTACCTCCGTAGATTGAAAGTAATTCTCCGCTCTCCATAATAAGCGTGAACTTGTTACACGTCAATGCCTCCTTATACTGAAGAAGCGAGATGAAATAAATCATCTCGCTTCTCTTTGCGGTGTTTATGCTTATAGTGAATTTAAGGGAATCTACTCTGGAATGGTGTAGGATATAAGCTCATTAACCTGTTCGCCCATGAAAGTGTAACACATAGTATATTTCACCGGGCAAATGAAATCTTCGTCAATGGCCCACCAAAAGTAGTTAACAGCGTCTCCTGTTCTGGCTTCCACTCTGTAGCAATCAAACGTTCCCAAAGGAACCGTAATCTCTTCCGTACCCACCACCTCTGCTGTCCAATCCGTCTCTTCAGTGAAGGTAACTGCCCCTATATCCATGCCTAGATCAATTAACGTTCTATAGTGCCAAATATTACCCACCGACAGCTGTGCCGGGTGCTCATCTGCAATTGTTATTCTAGATACCTCCAGATTCCAGCCTCCGAGGAAGTCGACAAAGAATTCAGAGGTTTCCCTCAATAAATCATGAGCAGCTATTCCCCAACAGTTATCTCCCCCCGAAAGCAAAACTTCAATTGACATTTCCATCGGGGCATAATAATACCAGCGCGTAGAATCTCCTTCAATATCAAGCACAGCCGTATAGCAATCAGCTCCCTCTACCGCATCCTTTTTGGTCACAGTTATATCCCAAATGGTAATATTATGCTCGGAAATTGGAGTTCCATCGCTTTTGGTGGCTTCGACATCATATTTCGTCTCGTATGCCCACGAAGTTCCAATGGCTGGTTCTTCAGCAAATCTTGTTTTTGGTGCGGGCTTTAAATCGGCCAAAGTCTGCTCGCATTCAGCCAGCGTTTCAAAGGTCTGCACACCGATATAATCATCCGATTCGCAAAACTCTTTTGGAGCGCATTCTTGGCTGGAATCATCCAACCAGTAAAGTGTTTCGCAGTTGGGAGTTGGGCTCGGAGTTGTCACAGTTTCAGTTGGTGATACAGTTTCTTCGGCACCTTTGGTTTCAGTTGTTTTGTCCTTACTCCCGCACGCAATTGATAACAACAATACCATTAATAGGACCGCCATAGTAGATACTGATATTCTAAACAAATTCCTCATTACTATTCTATTTTATTGATGATTTGTTATTTTTGCAACAAACAGGGCGGGGAGATGCATATCTCCCCCGCCCTGTGCTTGAGCTATGTTCTATAGCAGGTTTACGAAGCTCATGTAAGTCCAGGCATTAGCCACAAACCCAAGAAACTCCAACTATATTTCCGGTTTGATCATGGGTCATGGTTTAGGTTCCTGAAGAAGTTGCTTCGCAATCGTCCGGGCAATTATAGGCGGTTTCTGTTTCCGGATCACAGGTTCCGTCACCGCACTTGGCTGTGCATATTCCGCTGATGCCAATAATACCCTCTTCCTTCGGAGGAATCAGCGTTAACCCTTCACAGCACTCGGGCGGATTGGCAATAACCGGAATGGTTTCACCTTCACCTTTGCACTCTGGAGTGAGGTTTTCCTCGCCACCAGTTACATCCGGCACAGTAGCATTAGCTGCTGGCATAGGATCGTAGGACGTCATTTCCTTGATTTCAGGAGACTTGTATTTGGAATAATCAGCCACCTTGACCGGAGCGAGCAAGTCATATTCCGCCGAATACCATTCAACGGAGAGGGGTTGGCCCTGCATAGAGTACTCAACCTTATAACAGACCATAGTACCCATTCCAGGCAATTCAACTTCCTCGACGGCCGCCACCTCAGCATCGACATTCAAAACAGGAACATCATAAAACGCCGGAGTGAGTTCGGTTGATGTGGCAATAGAAAAGACATCCTCAAAAGCAAACGGCTGCCCATGATCCCCGGTGTAATCATACATACGCACTGCCATTACATTGACCATCCCCGAGGTCTGCGATTCATCCTTGATCGCTTCAGCAGAGTCTTTGCTGATCGAGTATTTGATACTCTCAATAGTAACAGGAGATCCCGAAGGCATGGCCTCACGGAACGGTTTTACATCAAAGGCTCCTTCAGCAACCCAGCAATCAACGCCTTCTACAGTCTCTTCAGCATTCACCTCTAGCGTCCAGTTCGTGACCTCAGCTCCTGCCGAATCGTCATAGGTTACCTGATAAACCCAAGTTGGGCCTTCGACCGATGGAGGTGCTGTTTCGGTTGGCGTAGTTGTTGCAGCCTCAGTTGCCGATGGCGACGGTGTTGGTATTTCAGTCTCTGTTGGTGTATCATCATCGCCGCCACAGGCAGTCAGCACCAGAAGTCCTGCCAGCAAAACAGCAATGACCAGAATTCCCCATTTGAATGAAATTTGCATAGTTACTTCCTCCTTTTCCACTTTCTAGCAGTATTGATCCAAAGTGAACGATTCCTCTACAGTGACGTGCTCACGCATCACGGCAGAGGCATCGGTTACATAGAAAATTGGGGGGTGCTCTCCTCTTAAACTCTCCTGTAGTACTTTGCCCTATTTTACCACGTTAGTTCTAACCAAATCTATAATTAATAATTCCATTTGGATTCCAACACACAACGCTTCCCAAATCAAGCATTGGCTTTCCGCTCTCCATAATAATCGTGAACTCACTGAACGTCAATGCCTGAGGTGAAAAAAGGCGGGGCGAGCCAACTGGCTCGCCCCGCTCCATGATTGAGCTATTTCCTATACCAAGTTTACGGAGCAGGCGTATAGGAAGTCAGTTCCTTGGTTTCTGAACCAACAAAAATGTAATTATAGGTCCACTTCACCGGGCAGAGGAAGTCTTCATCAACGGCCCACCAGTAGGTATTGATAGTGCCATCATCTGCTGTTGCTTCCACTTTATAGCAATTGTAAGTCCCTGCTGGAACGGTAACCTCTTCTGTGCCGACTACTTCCGCCGTCCACGGTACTTCTATGTGAACTAGGAAGTCGGGCATATCTATTATTGTTGTATAAGCCCAAGTGTCGCCAACAGATAGAGTTTCAGGCCGTTCTTCTGTATAGGCGTAGTCCCTTGTTGCGTTGAGTGTCATGCCAACTGACTTGACAAACAAAGTGAACGTTTCCTGAACTACTCCTCCAGTAACTTTACTTCGCGTAATTCCCGCTGAGTGAAGTTCTACCGGTATAACCGCGTTCAACATCGATGTCTCATTGTATTGGCGTATTGGCCGGTCGCTGAATTAGGCTGAGATAACATAACAATCTGTATCTTTATCTCCAACAGTTACTGTCTCCTCGTCGGTAACTTCTACATCCCAAGTGATAACATTGTGAGTTTCTCTTTTTTCAACATCACAATCGTATGTTACGTCATACGCCCAAGTGGTTCCAACGTATTTCACCTCAGGCTCGTCGCAAGCATCTCCAATTCCATCACCATCGGCATCTGCCTGGTCTGCATTGGGAGTGTCGGGACAGTTGTCAGCCTCGTTTAATACTCCGTCACCGTCATTATCGTCTGCGCAAGCTGCTGGGTCCTGATCGGCATTTGGAGTATTGGGGCAATTGTCATTACAGTCAGCTATGCCATCATTATCACTATCAGTATCAGCTATTCCGCATCCGCATTCGCCGGGTTCTGTCTTGTTGGCATCGTTCGGGCAACCGTCCTCATCACCACAAACACCATCGCCATCAGCATCGTTGTCAGCATCGTTAGGGCAGGTGTCGCAGGCGTCCCCCAAACCGTCATTATCTGTATCCGCCTGATCATCGTTAGCAACATCGGGACAGTTATCGGCATCACCACAGATGCCATCAGCATCGGCATCATTATTAGCATCATTGGGACAATCATCATTACAGTCAGCTATGCCGTCACTATCAGTGTCAGTATCAGCTATTCCGCATCCGCATTCGCCGGGTTCTGTCTTATTTGCATCGTTCGGGCAACCGTCTGTATCATCCGGAACTCCGTCTCCATCAGTATCAACAACGGTTGGCGTTGGTGTTTCAGTCTTTGTCGGTGTATCATCATCGCCGCCACAGGCAGTCAACACCAGAAGTCCTGCCAGCAAAACAGCAATGACCAGGATTCCCCATTTAAGTGATTTCATAGTTACTTCCTCCTTATTCCACTTTCTATTAGTACCTAAACATAGTGAACGATTCCTCTGCAGTAACACTCTCCTTCGTCATGGCAGCGGCATCGGTTACATAGAAAATTGGGGGGTGCTCTCCTTGACATTCTCATGAAATGTTTTGCCCTATTATATCACGCTATGCAAGCTGTGGAAAGAAATCCGACAGATGAGTAATGGGGCAATTTGAATCAAGCAGGTAGATTTTTACAAGCCGACATTTTGCTTCGGGAATGAAATCACCGGTTTTGATCCTTATCGCTCAAAGTGGTTTGAAATATTTGATATCCAGGATGCTGGCTACCCGCTCCTCTCTGGGCTTGAAGACAGCCTGAACCCGCATGCCGCATCTGAGCTGTTCGGGATCGACCCCGCTGAGGATATGCACAAAGCCTGTATCGGCGCCATCCAACTGCACTATCCCATAGATAACGGGAGCATCTACCGGCTGGATTGGTTTCGATTCACTATCGATAGTGTAGGTAAGCAGGGTTCCCTTATCGCTAACCTCGACCCATTGTTTCAACTTGCCAAAGCAATCTTTGCAAACCGATCTTGCAGGGACATAAACACGATTGCATTTGGGACATCGAGTACCCATAATTTTCCCTTTGTCCCTCAAATTGACGAGGAACCGGCTGCCTGCCGCACCGGCGGAATATGTGTTCGGGATGTTAATCTGGCCGTGATAGATCCAGACATCCATGCCCTCAACTTTAGTGGCTGTTTTTTCTGCTAATTCTGCCATTGGGTGACCTCCTAATCCTCAATCGTCCGGTAGAACGGGACATCCTGCAGGCCCAATCCGCGTTCATCATAATTCTCTTTCCAGGTGACCTCAACCCGCATTCCTTCCTTCAGCTTCTCCGGGTCCGTTTCTTCCAGCCAGTGTCGCTGGTAGATGCCATTATCCAGTTCAATAATTGCTGAAGGATGGGAATTTGCCCATCTTTCACCATAATGCGGGTCCCAGAGAGGGAAAACCAGATAGGTATATTGAACCACCGTTCCTCTGTCAGCCAGTTCTACCCAGTCCCATCCTGTTTCCACCTTGCACTTCGGGCAGACCACGGTAGGATACCACATTACCTGATTGCATTTGGGGCACCTGTTACCCATCAGTTTTTTATTTTCCTTGGCCTCGGCGTAAACCTTGCCCAGGTACTTGCCCGTGGACCAATCATATTTGCGAGGCACATCAATGTTGACTATGATATATTCCGGTTCTTTTGCCATCTCATTACCCCCTATATCGATCTCCTGAGCAACGCCAGCGTTGTCCAGTTAGGCCCCCCCAGCGCGCTGGCCAGAGCAGTTTTGATATCCTTGGTGGCCTGGTGTTCGCCGGCATCCCCGCGAATCTGGAGAGCCGCCTCGGCAATCCTGATAACCGGGGTAGCTCCGATCGGATTAGTAGCTATCACACCTCCGGAGCAATTCACCGGAAACTCCCCTTCAATCTCCGTCACACCCTTCTCTATAAGTTTCCAGCCCTCATTTTTCTCGCAGATGTGCAGGTGCTCATAGAGATTCATTTCTTCCCAGTTGGAGGGCTCATATATTTCTGCCATATCGATATCCTTGCGGACATCGGTTATACCGTTTCTCTTGTAAAGTCTTTCACAGGCTGCATGCTGGGTATAGGTCTCTGTTCCGGTGGGATCGCCGAACGTGCCAGCTTTGAACGGTTCCTGGTGAACTACCTCTACGTCAGCCAGCCATACCGGTTTTTTGGTGATCTTCTTCGCCTTCTCTTCCGAAGCAAGGATAAGGACACAGGCACCGCATGACTGCGGGCAGAAGTCCAAGAATCTGAGCGGCCACACTAGGTAGCCTGATTCCATTACCTGATCCACACTCGTCAGTCCAAGTTTGAGATGGGCGTACGGATTTCGGCATGCGCCCTTATCCGCCTTCAATCGGGCCATGGCTGCGTGTTCCTCTTTGGCCCCAGAGGTCTTCATGTATGAGAGCGCCTGTTTGGCAAATTCCCCGATAGCGCCCGTTGCCGCGCCTTTACTCCATGATGGGTTCAAAGCGGCCGTGATGGCCGCAGTCGTATCGCCACAATCCTGCTTTTCAAAACCGATCACCATGACCACGTCGTAAAGCCCGGCGGAAACCATATAAAAGCCCTCGCAGACCACCGAACCCCCACTGGTGCCACCGGTGGCCACTTTGAAACCGGGCTTGCCGAAAGCCCCTGTTTCAGCAATCATCCCATGGTCAGGCAGATAAATCCCTTCAAACGTTTCCATATTGCTGTAGAACATACCCTCGATGTCTTTGATACTTATCTGTGCATCTTCCAAGGCTGCCCTTACTGCCTCACCTACCATTTCAGCCTGGTTGACATCGGGGCGATTGCTTTTGTGATAAGTCTGTCCAATTCCTGCTATCGCTACTCTGTTGGCCATATCTTTTCCTCCGAACTACGAGTTCCCCAGAACCACCACAGCCTGATGCTGTCCGCAGATGCCGGTATAGCCGTGGGCCAGCGCGGTGTTAGCGCCCTTGACCTGTCTTTCACCTGCCTCACCGCGAAGCTGTAAGACGCACTCCGCAACACGGGCAAGCCCCGATACGCCATTGGGAACGCCCGGCAACATCCCTCCAGAAGGGTTCACCGGCAGTTTGCCGCCCATGGTGATGACCTTGGAATCGACCAGTTTGCCACCTTCCCCTCGGGCACAGAGACCGAGACCCTCCAGCCACAGAGGTTCCTGATAAGAATACTCTGTGGATATCTCAAGCACATCAATTTGTTTCATGGGATTTTTGATCCCGGCCATGCTGTAGGCCTTTTTGGCTGCTGCTGTAAGGGCATCACAGTCAGCCAGATCGCGGTCTCCAAGGTAATGTGTCTCGTAGCAATTTGAGATTCCAGTTACCCAAACCGGATTCTTGGAAAGTTTTTTAGCTTTTTCCTCTGTTGTCAGGATCATGGCACAGGCACCGTCGGATATCGGTTTGGCATCCAGCGCCCTGATCGGGGATGACACAGTGTTCGAGCCAAGGACATCATCTATCGTGAGATCCCTGGCTTCCTGGGCAAAGGGATTGTTTTTGGCATTGGCATAGTTCCTGACCACCGCCTGCGCGCATTGCTCCGCCGTAATGCCGTATTTGTACATGTAGCGCCTGGCCTGCATGGCAGCGGATGAAGTGAAGTCCAATCCAAGTTGCCTCATCATGGCAGGGTCAAAAGCAGCATTTTCAATAGCGCCCTTTTCCCCCTGCGATTCTTTCATGTGCGAGACCACCAGGATCGTGTCGTGATGCCCGGAAAGAATCTGCCCCATCGCTATGAAAACGGCATTGATCCCGTCTTCGCATACCTTATCTTCATGCTGCAGGTGCGCTCCCACAACATGCTGAACGTTCATATTAGAAATCGTTCGGCCATCCCAGAAATCCTGAGAGCAGGTGACTGCTGACTCAATATCCCATAGAGAAAGTCCCGTTTCCTGCAAAACCGGCTTGATCGCTTCCCAGGCCAGTTCCTCTTCATTTACGTCGCAACGGTTGGGGTTGTATTTCGTCTGGGCCACCGCTACGATGCCCACTCTTCCTATCATATATATGCCTCCTTTCCTTCAGCACAAACTATTACCTTTTATATTACAGGGAAAGCTGATTACCTCGTGAAGTATAATGATTGAGGATCATTTTGTCAAGTTTCGCTTTGTCAAATTGTA